>Ga0316232_1002251_pt1 | contig 20609 bp, 35 predicted proteins | sample TBHtaG_FD_206006 | JGI IMG/M metagenome (GOLD analysis project Ga0316232, IMG submission 206006) | Freshwater microbial communities from Trout Bog Lake, Wisconsin, USA - TBH18025_13 | ecosystem: Environmental > Aquatic > Freshwater > Lake > Hypolimnion/Profundal zone | place: USA: Wisconsin... | reverse complement strand
AACTGTGCATATTTTTTTCTAGCTTGTTCATGAGTCTCGCCGGATAATCTAACGTAAGTGCTGTGATTCTCGTTACCGCCCTCTTTATCTATATCAATAGTAATATGGTATGGGCAATAACCTTCACAACTACTATCAGTTAAGCGATTCCAGGTATCATCTGAAAAGTAATCATAACTGAAGTGCCAAGGTAGCTTTACGTTGTTCTCTTTACACTTTAGATAACATTCATAATGGTCATCCATTAAGTAGTAACCGCGTAGTTGTGTATAGATAAGGGAAGAGAGGATAGTTTTATTCATAGAGTACAATAGTAGTACCTCTATGTTATTAAGTCAAGCTTTAAATATAACTCGGGTACCCAGGCCCATCCAACCAGCCGGTACAAAGAAGTCCTGTACAGTGTAATCGCTTAAGATTGGATAACGATTCTTTAATCCGATTTCATCTAAATCATATATGTCATGATACCAATACTTCTCACCCCAGTTATCTAACACGTACATGTCCACATTACTAAAGTTAGCCATCACCAAGTCTAGCATCGTCTTTCTACTTGTAGTCGTGTTGCCTATACTAGCTTCACTTTCCATTGGATCAATAGACACAACATTGTAACTAGAAGTAACATTGGATAGAGTAGTTATAATGTCTTCCTTTGTCTTAAAATCTAACTGTACATTGTCTGGTTGATTGTTCTTTATTATCTCGTACCAGTTTACCTCTGTTTCAATAGCATGTACAAACTTGGTTCTAGCTGCATACCATAGAGTGGAGTTACCACTTCCAATATCTAGAACTGTTTGATTCTTGTTTAAGTTACTCTCTATAAAGGGTATACTTGCTGGGATGTACCAAGGAAGTGAGTTGTTAATCACGCACATACTTATAAGTGTAGTGTATATGATCAAAGCCTTCTATCATTGCTACCTTGTTAACAGCTGGAGAGATGTAATAGCGGATCAAGTCAACAAAGTACTACACTCTGGGTTGTATGATAGTTGCTATGATATTACTGTTACTGTATCGGGTAGTGCTAAGAACAGAAAGACTCTTATAGAGTTGTTAAAACCGTTTCCAAAGTTTGTTGTCACTGCTTGGGAAACAGAAGACAACGGTAAAGAGGAACTACTAGCAATGGAACAAATACATAAGTTTGCTAGTAAGTGTGAGACTAATATACCGATCTTTTACTTCCATACAAAGGGTATATCAAGAGAGGGTGAGCAACCAACACGTGCCTGGAGAAAGCTTCTAGACTATTATAATATCTTTAACTGGAGAGCAAACTTAAGAGTGATGGACCAGTTACGTGTCGATATGTGCGGTATACTCTTTGCTGTTAAATGGAGCGATGTACCCGTGCTCTTTAACGAAGAGTACCGTAAACGTAAAGCTCTGTGGTTAGGTAACTACTGGTGGTCGAATGCCGGTTACATTAAAAAGCTACCAGACCCTACCAAGCTACCTTTTAGTAGAAGTAATAATGATGAATGGATCAGTATGTGTAACAATCTACAAGCGTTCTCTTTCTATAGAACAGATAAGAACCTGTATGAAGAGGTGATAAAAGAGGAAGAGTATATCTGGAACGAAAAAAAAGACTGCATAGCCACTCTATCAGTATGTGATGCTACTAAAGATGATATTGCCTTTAGACGCTATAAGCTAAAGCGCAAAGGTACTATGATAGCTATTAAAGCTCTGTAGCTCTTATTCGTGACAGTGCCACTTACGCAAGGCTAGTGCCTTACGAGTCGGTTTACCGTTTGGTTTCTTCATCGGACCTTTTACACCAGACATTCTAGCACAAAAGCTCTTACGACGTTTAGCTGCTTTGCTGCCTGGTTTAAGCTTACTTGGCTTAGTAGTAACAGCCATTGACAAGTGTGAACCAGGATGACTGTGACGATAGCTTGCGATACCTTTTCTGTTTAAACCACCAGAAGGCGATTTACCAGCTTTCTTCTGCCAAGTAGGTGCATGACCTTCTTGTTTAGGTACACAGTTAGGAACGGTCTTACCGTTCTTTTGTTTAGTACCAACAGGATGATAACCTTTCCAGCAAGGATTGTCTTTAGGATCTTTTAGACCTTCTAATATTAAGTCAGCAGCTTCGTTAAACTTATTGAACATATTAATATTTAGTTATCCTTAGCTGCTACTACACCCTCAAGTACAAGTGTCTGTGCCATAGAGTAACTCATTGGCCAACTAGACCTTACCACCTCTATCATAAACCCTACATTAGATTCACCTGAACGTACCATACTCTTTACACTCTCTAGTGCATTAATCTTATCTATGTACAACAGCTTAACAGGCTTATCTGGTTTATCGTTATTAGAGTACACGTGTTAGTATTTGTTGTTAGCGTATAACTCTTTAACTTCTCTTATCCATTTATTAGATTGTAATAGAGCTTGACTCTCATTTTTACACATCTTACCATACTTCTTAAAGAACTCTCTTGTTGTCTTATAGGTGTAGCACTTACCATTACCCTGCCATAGTAGTAGTGTACCTTTATAACCCTCTTCATCTGATTCAAGGTAAAGTGGCTCATACTCTTTAATAGCTGATATACGACCTTCCATTAAACCATCATCATTAAACCAGCATCTTACATCAACAAATCCCTCATCAATCAAATATTTTAGGAAGTCTTTCATTTCTTTTTTTGTACTTTTGAGACCTTAAAAGATCCACCTCGTTGGGGTGTCCAAACAAGAAAGTCTCCGTCCTTCCAGCTTAACTTATCCGTCAAGCTGGTTGGTAAGTTGACGAACATTTCGTCCGATCTTAGATCGTGTTGAATAGCTAGCAACCAACTCGGTGTTAATTCTTTTTCTTCTTTCACAACCGAATTTTATTTAGGCCTTCCAACTCTTTCTTGGCTTGGATTTGTTTCTCTTCTACAAACTTAATAATAGTACCGCCTTTCTCTAAATCCGTAACAACAATATCAACCCAATCATCCCCGTACTTGCCCTTCAGGTATGCATTACCGTACAGTTTATTGAATGCTTCTTTGGTTACTTCTAATGTTTTAGGCTTCATGTATTAGTATAAATAGTATTTCACTGTGAAGTGTACCTTATATAATGTAACAAAACGGGATATATTCAAGCTATTTTTGGATATAATAACGTTTATTATTAAGTCCACTCTACTTCATCTATAAGAGTTTGTGTTGTTTTTTCGGTTAACAGTTCTGGTTTAGCTTTATTATCTTCGTTGTATTTGTCGTAAAGAGTGTTAGTAAGCTTAAGAGCTGTATCAGCTATGTACGTGTAATCGATACTTGATTGAGTGGGATATTTTTGTGTTATAGCTGCGGATACTGCAACGAAAATTTGGGACTTTAAATCTGATTTCATAAGAAATATGTTAACTTATATTACGAGTTAATCAAGCTTTTAAACTCATCAACAGTTAAAACGTTTACTAAATCCTTCTTGTTTTCAGCAAAGTATTTGTACTGTTTTGCTTCCTCGTAATAGGTTTTTGTATACAGATTATTATTGCCTCTTCTAATGATAGCACAACCAGTATCAGTATCTACAACTTGTACGGTTACGTTTGCAACACTTGTTCTAAACCAAATAGGAGCCATATACGAGGTACCACACAAGCCTGGATTTGTTGCACCTTCACTATCTGGTAAACAATCATGAACTATAATAGTACCACCTTCATTAAGCACTACTAAACTACTAGCTATATCTTTAATAGTCTGTTCTTCGGTATGCAATCCGTCTATGAATATGATATCAAACTTGTCATTATACTTCTTAAAATAATCATCTGATGACATTTCATGAGTTAGTTGATCGAAGTTCTTTTTTATATCTACACATACTTTATGTGCACATTTAACTTCTTTATAACAAGTACCGTGTTGGGTACCTATTTCAAGATAGCTCTTATAGTTGTACTTTTTTATAAAAGCATTAATAATATCCCATCTTGTCATATGTTTATTTACTTAAAGTTCTTTCTATCATCTAGCTCTGGTTTGTTCTTTTCCGTCCACATAGCACCCATTATGTTCCAAAGAGCAGCAGCCATATGGTCTTCTGAAGCATCCCCTTCCCACCATTTGAATAAGTGTCTTTGTGCACTATCATAGAACACAGATGTAGTCATACCTTTCATCCAGTTGTTCTCGCCATACTTCTCTGCACCTTCTTTATACCTGTGCATCAATCTAGTAAGCTCTTCATGAGGTACTAAGCTCATTCTAGGCTTACCTTCACCGGTATCTCTTTGTGCGCCAGTTTCGAATTTTCTGTTCATTTTACCCAGTTCGCTAATGCTTTGTCTAATACTTCGTGTACCTCTGTTAACTTAATACCAGTGCTTAGTATTTTATTACTATCAAGTACACAGTTACTACGAGGCGTTTTAGCAGCTACTTGCATAAACTCTGATTCATCTTTAAAGAACTTAAACTCTTTATCAGATACTTTGTTCTTCTTAATAAGCTCTACTACCTCTTTAGTAGTTACTTTGCCTGGGTTAGTTACGTTATAGATACCATAAGGTATTTTATTAAGATAACTATCTAAACAAGCACTAACAAACTCATTTAAGTCTGATAGGCTATTAGTAGCATCTAAGAGCGTGTTATAGTTTAATAGCTTACTAAGATAGTTTCTCTTATTGTTAATATTATTAAACGGAATACGTAAACGCCAAATATAAACATTATCATAATCAGCTAGTACCTCTTCTCCTAAGCCCTTTGTACCACTGTACCAAGAGCAACCGCCTTTGCTTCTAAATGTAAAGTTAGGTTTATCTTCTTCAGTCCAACCATTAGAACGCCATACATGACCACTACTAGTATAGATACACCCAGAAGATACATGACCCCAGGGTATGTCTAGAGGTTGACAAGCACGAGCAATAATACCTGGTAGTACAGCATTACCTAATAAGCACTCATCTTTATCTATCTCGCAAGCATCAACGTTTGGTTTGCCAGTATACCCAGCACAGTTGATTAAGAACTCTGGCTTATCAACGCACATTGCGTTAAAGAGCTTGTTAGAAGAATAGTAATCAAGTTCTTTTCGGCTTATATTTTTATAAGCAATGCCACGAGCTTTTAGTTGAGCTTGGAACTCTTGCCCAACATAACCAGTTCCACCTAATAAGTATATCATAAGTTTGTTTAGTTGTGTAAAACGATTTCGTCTACTGCTTTTGCCTCTTTACTACCGTCGTCATTAGTCTTACGTCTACCGGCAGTATGCTTTAAGTTATAGGTTTCGATTTTTAATTCACCTTGTAAGTTCTGAAAGAAGCTATCACCAGTATCATCATTACATAATAGAACTTTACTCTTATTGCTAACACTCTTAGCAAATGTAACTAAATCAGTTTGATCGGTATCGTTAAAGGTTTGGCTATAACTTGTAAAGCTACCTCTATAAGGTGGGTCTAAGAAGTAAAACGTATTAGGTATTTCTGGGTTGTTCTGCATTACCGTACGCCAATCTACATTAGTAATAGTAGCATTCTGTAATAATGTATGCCACTGTCTTACGATATCTTCTTCATATACTTTATCAGTCTGGTTTAACAAACCAGCTGGTGTAGCAAATCTACCTTTACTTGCTTTAGTAGTTTGCCAAATACCATTAAAAGCAGTCTTCATTAAGAAGTATAAGTGAGCAGACTCTTCTGTTGAAGTCCATTTGCTATAGTCTGAACCATACTCTTCTCTTAACTCATAGAAGTATTCTTTACGTTTTGTTTTATCTAACGGTAAATACCTTGCTTGTAATACGTTTAAGGTAGCAATAAAGCTACCAACATCGGTCTTAATAGCTGTATACAGATTAGTTAACTCTGCATTAATGTCGTTAATAACTACCTTAGAAGGGTTATACGTCTTCATTACATGCAAGAACATAGCACCACCTCCAAAGAACGGTTCAATATAAGTATCTACTTTATCTGGCATAATGCCACTTTCCTGGTAAAACTTAATCATCTTAGTCTTACCACCAGCCCACATAAAGAGAGGTTTAGTTATATTTTTATTAGTTTTAGACATTACTAATAATATAACTTATTTCTGTATTAAGTCAAGTACTATTCTGAGTATGTATTGATTGTTTCTACCAATGCATTAGCAGTGATAGATTGACCAACTAGCTTATCTACTAATGTACCATTCTTGAATACAACAACTGTTGGAATGCTTCTGATACCTAACTGTGAAGCTATATCAGGATTCTCATCAACGTTGATCTTGCCAAATGTAGCTTCTTCTTTGTATTCATTTGCAACACTCTCAACTAGAGGCATTACGCTCTTACAAGGCCCACACCAAGGTGCCCAGAAATCTACAACCACTAATGAGCGGTTAGCTACAGCTGCTTTAAGACTATCATCAGTAAAGTTAATCATGTTGTTATTTACCTCTATACCTTAAAATACCAAATAGAAGTCCCTTCTGGGTTAGTTACTTTTTGTTTTAGTTTGTCTTCCAAGTATATAACGTTCTCTTTTACTGCATCCCATTTAGATCCTGGTTTAGGTGTTGCATGATAATCATGTCCAGATATTATACCACCTGGTTTAATTTTAGGCAAGTAAAAGTTTATATTATCTAAATCGTTTGGGTTATAATGAGAAGCATCAATAAAAACGAAATCTATTAACTTGTTCCAATCCTTTATAACCTCTGGACTATAGCCCTGTATCGGTATAATGTTATCACAATCTTTAGTGTAACGAAGAAAGTTATTTAAAGTAGTTTCTATTTGAGTAGAAGTCGCTACCCCATTCCACGGGTCAATACAATATAACTTACCTTTATTAATAGCCTTAGATATGATATAGCTACTTCTACCATGTAAACATCCTACTTCAATACCTATAGCATCTTCTTTATTATAAGGACTGAACAGTTCATACAACACTTTAGGTTGTATACCGCCCATAAAGCCTGGAATGGTTTCAACTACTTTGAGGTAATCGAGCATATTTTATCCTTTATTAGTTTATACGTTAGAGCATTGCCCTCATCAGACATATGATTAGCTTTACCAGGGTATTTTAAACATATATCGCTTATGTCAAGTACGTGCTGTTCGGTTTTAAACTCTTTCAAGGTACTAAAGTTAGTTACAACAATGTAAGGTACATCTTTAATACAATCGTTAGTAGCCTTTCTTAACAGTTTATAAATATCTTCTTGATATGGTATATCGTAATGATCAGTGAAGTATCTGTAAGCAGAGCGTAACCGTCTATTAAACCAGCCTTTAAATGTGTTTAAATGATATAAAATATCGTTATATATTAAATCAGCATTTCGATGTAGTAGGTCTTTACTGTGTACCGGGTGCTGTCTAGTGTGTACTCTATAAGGACTTGTATGAGAAACTATAACTAAATCATAATCTTCTACTTTAACTGAACATATCTGCTTGTATATTTTATACTGACTTATACCTGCTTGTGCTAGGTTAGTAACTTTATGCTCTTTAGCTAATAGATTAGGCCAACCGCTAACGTTGTATTTAACACTCCAATCAGCTGCAAAACTATCTCCTATCACGAGTATGTTCATAAGTTTATATTCTCAGCTATAACTTTAGCTACATCTCGAGCAGTCTCTCTGCCTTTATGTAATAGGTCTCTAGCTTTCTCGTATTTAGGGTTATTAGGTAGATGATAGCATTTCAACACTTCACGTGTTTTCTGGAAAGCAGTCGCCTCAAAGAGCTTTGTATTACTCCATAAATGTTTAGTGATCATACTGGCAAATGTAGCTACAGCTGCAGAGTGGTTAGGATCTCTTATCCATTCATCAAAGTATGATGAAGTTTTTTGTGCAGGCCACACCCCACAACTTCTATGTCTTTCTTCTAAAAAATGAGTAGTTCTTTCTGTACTGGTCCATAAATGTACTACTGCCTTAGGTTTGGTACAAATATTTTTTAATATTACAGAGTTGTATAAAGAGTAATCTATAGCAGAGCCCGGACAACCCATATTAATAACAGGACATTTAATCAGTTGTTCTAGCTGAGAAGTAATGGTATCGTTATCATCTAAACCGATACCAAACACATTAGAGCAGCCAAACACCACAACTGATTCTGCCCAGTTTATGTTTTTAAACTCTGGCGCTCTATAACCATAAGAGTTTAGAGTGTAGTTAACTGGATGAGTTCTATAATACCAACCTTCAGGCTGAGTTTTTAAATGGCTTTCAAATAACTCTAATGTATCACTTGTAATATATTGCAACACTCTCCCTTGCCCGGTATAATCTACCCCCACAGGCCAACTCATAATACTATTGTTGAATAGAAAGTTGTTGGCTCTTATGTTATCTAACAAGTTCATTAATATATGTAATTAGTAGCATATAAGGAAAATACAATAAATACGGATATGGGTATGTATTTAAACGCTATAAGTGCATTAAACGGCGAGATAGCTTATTACAGAGGTTACAAAGTAGGTAGTAGCACTATATTGACTTGGATAAACCTGATGAATAGCCCGGAACTAAGAACTACTCATCCAGATTTATATGATTCAAGCTATTGGCGGTTAATTAAAGAGCGGGGTAGTTACTCTCATAAAGACAAAGCAGAGATACGTAAAAAAAGTTTAGTGTATTTGCCTAAAACAAACTACAAAGCTTCAACCGGGCAATCTTTCGACATGCCTGTTGTGCCTGATAACAATAAAGTTAGGTTTTGTGTAGTGAGAGATCCTGTAGAGCGTTTTATAAGCGGTTTTGCAAATAGAGTTGTTAGAGAAAAGGAAACTAGTGATTTAACTATAGATAAATTTATAGTTAACTTTGACTATTACTACTGGAAGTTTCAAAATGTTGAGTCTCATTTTGCTCCACAAACTTACACTTACGGGCAAGACCCGAGCATTTATACTAACATTTATAATATCAGGCAAATGTCTGAAGTCAAGAAAATGCTAGAAAGCTATTCCGGCCCTCTACCAGATATATCTATTAACAAAACTACTGATGAAGTCAAGCAAACTTTAAAGCTAACTGATGACCAAATAGCGTCTATTAAAAAGAGATACGCTATTGACTATGAGGTGTTTGGTAAGTGGTTCTAATACATTCAAGTTCTGGTATTACTTTAAATGTATCTTCAGATCTAATAGCGTCTAGTTTATACGTATGATCTAAGAAAAGTTTAGCATTCTCTGGTGAATGAGGTTGATCTAGTGCTTTTAATATAAAGCCGAACTTACCAGTTAAGTCTGTACCTGCTAGCATCTTAAAGCTATCTATAAAGTTTAATAGCTTTTCTTTTGTTTCTTGTTTATAATCATCTGGCAAAATGTTAATGTTTAAACGAGCAGGTGTATAAACCATTCCCAATGTAAAGTTAGCTTTACTTGTTATTATTCCTTTATGATAAAAGAACAGAAATAGTTCAGGTAAACGATTAACATTCAATGCACTTACAGTAATATTAGGCTGTATGTTAATACCCTCTTTAAGTAAAGTTTCTAGATTAGCTTCTATCTCATCCCACACTGTACCGCTTCTTATTAACTCAGCCCTCTCGCCTGTTTCGTCTATACTAGGCCACACTGTTAGTTTGTCTTTAGGCCACTTCTTCCACATCTCTACAGCGTTCCATTCCTTGTACTGAAGTTTGCTTAAGTTAGTGTGATAGTTAAGTTCGCAGAAGTTATTGTTAGCTATTAAATGCTCCATTAACTGGTAGTGCTCATCCATGATAAGAGGTTCACCACCAGCAAATAATATTTGTTCAACCTTATTAGCGTTTTCTTTTAAGTAAGTTAAACTATCTTGCCCGTCGATGTTCTCTAGTTGTGCTAGCTTAGCAATCTCTCTTTGATTACTTGAAAGCTTTTTAGCATCTGATACCCAAGCAGAACTAGAACCAGGCCCACACATCCTACATTTAAAGTTACATTTATTACTAAACCTTACATCCCAGTATATTAAGTTAAAGTCTTCATAGCGACCATCTGGTGTAGTGTTACGAACGTACTCATCAATATGATCTTTGTACATTTCATTAGATATAATGCGTGCGCTTCTCTCTCCACCGTTCTCCTTATTGTAACACTTTGCACAAGCAGCTATTGGTTTACCCTCTAGCATATCTTTACGAGTCTGCATCATAGCTGGGCTGTTCCAAAGCTCTTTTAAGTTAGATGTTTTTGTGTTACCTAATGTACTACCTCTTCTATTCATCATCAAACAACACATACTCACATCCCCGTTGCACTCAAACATTAAATGCGTCCACAATCTAGCACAAAAGGATTTATTGTTGGTAATCGACATTTTATTACTGTATAATACTTAATAAAAGTTTAGCAGCATTATAGGTGTTTTCTCTGCCCCTATGTCTTAAATCTCTAGCCGTTTCTCCTTGAGGCGATGGAAGTATATTGTAACAGTTTAACAGTTTTGCTGTTTCTTCAACGTTGGAAGCTTCAAAAAACTTAGTATCCCTCCACATATGTTTGATTATCATGCTTGCAAATACTGCTTGTGTTTGAGCGTGGCTTGTTTCCTTTACCCACTCTTCGAAGTAAGACTGCTCTTGTTTTTGCCAAGCACTATGTAATACTATTTTATTGCTTAAAAAATATGTGGTCCTGTACACACTTGGCCATGTACATATAACCGTTCTAGGCTTTACGCCTAAGTTTTTTAATATTATAGAGTTATATAATATAAAATCTATACCAGTACCTCCTGTACCTAGATTTATAACCGGGCACCCAATCATTTTTTCTAAATGACTAGTAATAGTATCTTTATCATCTAAGCCCACTCCAAATATGTCCGAACTACCCAACACTACTACTGATTTCGCCCAATCGATTGTCTCAAACTCTGGTGCTCTATAACCATAAGAGTTTAATGTATAGGTTACTGAATGAGATCTATAGTACCAGTCTTCTGGCTGTGTTAATAAGTTCTTGTTAAAGTCTTCTAATGTATCATTGTATACAAACTCTAGTGTTTTTCCTGGACCTGTATACTCAAAGCCTCCATTCAGTAAAAATTTATTGGATCTTATATTGTCTAATACATTCATTGAGATTCTTATTTAACAATATTAACAGCATATATTGTAAATGCAAATAAAAGTTGACTTTATTAAGTTAGCTTTTAATTATTAATACAACCCTATTATGATTAACTCTGAGGCTAACAAGACTAATACTGATTTAAATGTAGCTATACTGTCTTGGTGGCGTAGCGGTACAAACTTACTTGCAGCTTATTTCAACGAACACGGTTGGCTGTATTTTAATGAGCCTTATAGTATGCTTAGAGAATACCTCACAAAGCCGTATCAGGATGTAGAAACTGGACAGATGCACCGTTTTACAAATAATATAACCATTTTTGAAAAATGGTTAGAACAAATTATAACCACATCTCGTTCTCCTAGCTGTATTAAAGTACAGTTACCTAACTTGTTTCATACATCTAAAAATCTTGGAGAAGTAGTGGCTAATAAAAAAGTATTAGATACATGTTTTCCGCAATCAATAATACTGTACCGTAAAAACGTATTTGATCTTCTCGTTTCACACTTACTAGCAGATGTAAAACGAAAATGGGTCATGACAGCACAGGAGAACTTAGAAAAAGATATAGAGTATATGGCCCCTGTAAAGCTTGATTTAAAGCTTTTTAAAACTAGCGCGGAACACGCATACGAATATTGGAGCGATCTTTTATCCTTACCCCATTACGACACTGAAAAACAAATATATCTATTACATAGTGATGTATCAAGTCTACCGGTTAAGACATTTAAAAAAATGCCCCCTAAAAAAGATATCATAGAAAACTATGACGAACTAAAAACTTATTATGATAATAAGTATCTAGATCTTTTTAAGAGCATAGATGCTGAGATTGAGTCTCGCAGAAACAGAAGTTACGAGAACTGGATAGCTCTTAAAAAGAAGGTAGAAAGTTATAGCCTAGAAGGTAACTTATCCTAAACGTTTACCTAAATCGCCAAAGCTACCAGTCTTATCTTTAAACTTGTTGATAAGAGGGTTCTTCTTAAAAGGTACCTTATGTGTAGGTTGTGGTGGTACTGGCTTTGGAGTTGGCTTGCCTGCTGGTTTAGCCATTTCTTCTTTATAAGGATTGTTATGTGGCTTTAGCCATTCTTCTGCAGTACCTTTTACAGGTCCGCGAGAACCACCGAAACCTTTTACGCCTTGTTGACGGTTAGCTATAGCTTCTAGTTGTTCAGCTGTTGCATTTCTGCATAGTTCAAAGACCCATTGAGGTGTACCAGCTGGTAAATACCAAGTCGATTCAGGGTAGCCTGGTACCTGTACAGGTGTTTTATGAGCTAAAGAAACTAATCCTGTTTCACCAAGACTAAAGCTTGCTTCATCTACTTGTTCGGGCTGTTTAGCTGGAGGCTGTGCTGTAGGCATATCCATATCATTGAGATCTTCTTGAGCTACAACCTGTTGATAGCTTTCAGCTAGTACCTTGTAAATGTCGCGTTTCATATGTATATATACTTAGTCTATCTGCTTAGATAAATCCCAGTAATAATCTGCTGGGTGATTAAATGTAATGCTTTTAGGAGCTTCTGGCCATGTACGTGTTTCTAAAAACATTTTAACATGTTGTGCTATCATTTCATTTATTTCTGCAGGAAAATGACAAACTGTATTTTTTTCCGGATAAGCTATCCACCCACGTTCTTTTAAACTATCTTCTATTTTTGAGTTATTTAAACTTAGTAATAGTTCCTTATAATCGCAAAACATATCAAGTACATCAAAATAATGCTTAGCTGTGGTGTCTCTTTTGTAGTTGCTTGTGTCCATTAAAAATACATCTGGGCGTAACTGTTTAATTTTTTCTGTCATTAGAGTACATAAATCAATATTTGTCCGATTGTTTTCTAAGTAAAGATAGTATTGCTCTAATGCAAACAGTTTATTTTTTATATCGATATCTTTAAGAAGTTCAGGCTGATTTTTATAACAAGAGTATATCGTAAATAGTGAGTTAAAGCCTTTTTTATCGTTATTTATATCAATAACACAGTTATGATCTCTGCTCCAGTCTGCAGATAAAAACAAACACTTGTCATACATATGGTGTGTGTTTAAAAAGATACGATAACTGTAATATAAACTACTACCGCCTAGGGCATAGTTAGTTACATTGTAATGAGCTTTGAGTAAGCTGGGCCAGGCAACCGCTCTTAACACGCTTGTATTACACGTGTTTGGGTCAGCAAACGAATCCCCGTATATGCCTAATGATTGCATTAATAAAAGGGTCCGTTATAATACTTAAAGTTCTTCTCGTATACTTTATTATCAATATCGTTATAGCCTCTCTTCTGATATTTTCTATAACGATAGTACCTTGGTACCATCCAACTTACTGAACCGTTATCTATTTCTGCAGTCTGTAAGCCTAATAGCTTTTCGTCTTTACTGAAAGGATTCTCTCTAAGAACTCTATTCTTAACATCAGATATTGCTCCAGCAATAGTAGTAACCACTTTACCATCTGTAGCAAAAGCAGCTATAGTCCAATCAGCCCATTTAACTCTTTCAGTAGCATCTACATCGTGTACGATAGCCGCTACACTTAAGTTGTCTCCTAAGTCCCAAGTTGTTAAAGGTGCACCTTTATTAATAGTTATAGAGCTTAGAGCTATATTTTTTAAAGCTGCATCTATCACCTTTATCTGGTCTTCATTACGAGCTACTATATCAATATCGTTTGGAGTCCATTCCGAATCACCAAACTGTAGTTCAGTTTGATATGTCAGTATACTACCAACTATATACGGCCCTTTAAGTACGTCAAACTCTACTACCTTTAGTAGATGATCTAAAGTAGTTTTAAGTTTGTTATGCATTTATATTATTTCTTTTTAAGAAACACGTCTAGCGGGTTAGCTTTAGCAGGGGTAGCAGCAGGTGCGGGTGCAGGTTGACTAGGTTGTGCAGGAGCTGTACCCTTTAATGTCTGTAATATCTCCCAAAGCTTCCAATCCATGCTTTTAAGTAGCTCTATAAGTTCTGTTTGTTGGTTATCGGTCATATGTTAAAATTATATTTTATTCTCTAAAAAGCCACTACACCAAATCTTATTTATAGTGTCAAAAAGATTAGATTTACCTTGCTGTACTTTAAATAGTTCTTTGTTGTGTTGCAACACCTCTTTCATATCGTTTCTCATAACTATTAACTGCTCTCGGGTAAACCTACTAAGCTTAACTAACTCACTTACTATCATATTGATTCGAACGTTTACATCGTTTTCATTATCATACTCTTCCGACCACCATTTGTCAAAGGTTTTATAGCCTAGTTTCTTTAACTCTTTTAATGCTCCTACACTTGATACAAGCATGAACGGATGACCTACAGCAATAGGTTTCCACGTTTTCTCTGAAAAGAACAAGGTATCTGAAGTAGTTAATGTTTCCGTTGTTATAGTAAGAAGCGTGTGTTCGTAATGTTCAAGCACTAGACTATTAGCAGGATTATAGTTTACATCTGTTATGTCCAAAACTATAGGTTTAATACTATCAAGTATAGTAAGACTATTATGTAGGTTAGATAAACCGAATCTACTTGAATAATCCGAATGACTAAACATATCAGGTTTGTCTTTATAGTTAAAATTTAAATAGCTTATAAGACCTCTATTTAAGATATTACTTTCTATAAGCTCGCACAACAGTGCTGCTCTTGAATATGTCCAACGCCTGTTATAGCTTAAGTACAGATCTTTACTATCTACTGGCTTGTAACTAACATCATTTGGAACACTAATCCAAGATAGAAAGTTATTAATAGGTATATAGGTAAAGCTATTATCACTTACAAGTTTGTGATTACCGTGTATGAGGTATACTTGTTCTTTAGTAAAGTTTACATCTTTACACCAACCTTCTAATATACTAAGCTCTTTTTGAGTCCATATTCCTTCATTAGGAAATATAATAACTATTTTAGCTCTATTGGCTCTTACATCATTAATAACACGTTCGGGCAATGTCTTAAAGCCGTCCTTGTATATAGTGAAATATTGTTTATAGATGTTTTGTTTAGCTACTACATTAACAGGGTAGATGTATTTTTCATTTACTCCTATATCTGTTAAATGCTTGTAGGTTACGGTCTTAAGCAAATACTCTTTACCGGAGAGTTCTCTGTCATAAGCAAATACCATATCATGTCCAGAGTAAGTCTCTATTTTGTACTACCCAGATACATAGTTCCGTATCTTTATTTTTGATCTCTTTATTTATTGCATCAGTTTCATTGTAACGATTCGGATCATACTCAGTAGCTATTTCTACTTGTTCATAAGCCATATCAAGCTTTTCTAATAAGAACGGGCGTTCGTACTTAACATAGTTATACAGCTCTTTAAGTTTCTTTCCTTTCTCAGTCATACTTTCCTCAGACCAATCTGTTACTTCAAATGTCTTTTCAACTTCTACAAACTCAACAATAGCTTGAAAATGAAAACGCGGTACAAGCTCTACTAAGTCCATATATTGCACCGTGAACACAGCATTACGCATTCTACGACGAGGATTAATAATGTAACACTTTAATCTTTTAATGGTGCGATAGTAATGTCTAAATGTATATTGAAAGTTCTCTCTTAACCAATGCTGAATAGGGTACTTTTTCTTGATATGCTTCTCCCAGTTATGCCAATCATTCATCATCATAACAAAAGGAGCCTTATACCAGCCAGTAGGCCAGTACCACTTACGAGGTACTCTTTCTTTGCGGGGTAACTTCAACCACTCTTCAGTTGTAATAGCTATCTGTTTTTTGTTCATTTTTCTTTTCCGTTAATACTTCAGCGTAATGTATCGCTCCGTCAACATAATAATGAAAAGCCGTATTTAAGTTTGTCAAATGCGGGTATTTTTTAGTTTCTAACAAGTATTTTGTGTCTGCACTATACTCTAAACGATAGTAAAAGCGTAACGTACCGTACTTCTCTTTCACCTGTTCGGCTATTACTTGCGGACACTCTACGCTATAAATGTAGTTATCTTCATCTCTATATCTAACTGGTTTTATACCTAAGTGCTCTGCATCCTCTTTATCTATATCCAGATATGTAGTATAGGTATTAGTTAAAGCTTGACACAACGTATCAATAATATCGTACCAATCATCAGGCGTTTCAATGCCCCAGCACATAGCGGTCTCTTTCATTGATTTGTCTTTATCAGCAAATATCTTTGGATACTTGCTGTATAGCCGTTTTTGTAGTTCTGGGCTCATTTGTTTGTTTCGTCTTTATCGATATTCTTTTGTATCATTCTGTAATAATCAAGAATATCATAAAACAAATACTCCTCAAACACAAGCTCTTTTTGGAATTTTTTAAAGTATTCTTTAACTACTTCTCGTAGTTTATCTTCCGGGAAGTGTTGCTGCTCAGCTATCTTCTTAATCGACTCGTCGGAAAGATTGAGTACGATTTTCATACATTATCCCATTTAGGATTCCAAGGCGTGTTAGGGTCAGTTTGTGGTCTGTACTTTTCCCCATACTGTCCATATTTTGCCTTAAACTCATCTACAGTGTAAGCTTGTTTCGGCCCTGTTTGCCAGTTCTCTTTTGGATTAACAAAGGTCTGATCTTTACCATACTTAATACCTTCCATAAACCAATCTTTTGCACCACGAATATCTCCATCCGTTTCAACCTTGCGTTGAAAATATTCATCAGCAAGTTGTTCCCATCTCTCTTTAGGTGGTTCAGGTATTTGGGCTGGTGTCCAAGCTTTTATTTTAAAATAGTCAAGTGCGGTTGGTTCTCTTAATAATTCTACAGTATAGGTACTGTGTTCGGTATCATCAAGTACTGCCCATATAGGGAAGTTAAATGGTTGAGGAGGCATATTGGTCCACCAGAAAACGTTAGTGCTCATATACAATACATATAGAGCTTTCTTAAGAAATCAAGTTCTAGAAACTATCCCAGATTTTTTTAACAGGTATATACAAATAACTATCTGAAAGATGTGTTCCTGGTATACCGTTAAAGACGTTTTTCTCGGTATTTTTTTTATTATTAAACAACTGCAAGTTATGTTGTAGTACTGGTTCTATTTGTTTTCTCAAATCTATTAGTTGTTCGTCATTCAACCTACTAAGCTGTAACAAATTATCGATTACTATTTCAATACGTTTTTCTAGTTTTGCTTCTTTATCGTAGTCTTCAGACCACCATTTATCAAATGTTTGATAGCCTTGTTTTTTTAGTTCTTCAAGATAGTTTGGCCCTGCTATAAACATAAACGGTTGTCCGGCGAGTATAGGTTTCCACGTCTTTTCGCTAAAAAAAACTATCTCTGAATTAGTATCAGTTTCATTTACTATAGATAAGAACGTACTAGTGTGATGGTCTGGGTTTATAAAAGTCACCGGGTTGTTGTTCATCAAGTCTGCAAAATCCAATGTCAGTGGCAGTACTTTATCTAGCTCGTTTGCTGCTTCTGATAGGTGAACAATATCACTATCGTTTTGCTTCCAACCCCAGTTATACTCTTTTAAGGTTTCATAACTGTTTTTTTTATTATCACTATAGGTTTTACCTGAGTAGCTAACTAACCCACGGTACAGTAGCCCAGTTTTAATAAGCTCTAAAATGAAACGCAACCTATGATAATCTGCGCGTCTATTATAACATAAGAATAGGTTCTGACCATTCACAGGAGTGTACGGAAGTATGTCTTGTTGAACCGTTTGCAACCAATGAGGAAAAGCATCAACATCTACATACGTAAAATTGTAACATGCAAACTTATCTGTAATTCTATGATTACCGTGTATGAAGTATACTTGATCTTTTTTTAAGTTTTTATCAACACACCAATCATTAAGTACCTCGAAATCATCTCTAATATAATCCTGACCCCACTTTCTGCCTGATTGTCCTTCTACAGAATGTATAATAACTATTTTAGCTAAATTGTTCTTCACATCATTTAACACTCTTTCACTCACGCAGCTAAATTTTATATTTTCGTGCTGCTGAAAATAACCCACATTTCTAACAAACACAGGGTAAATATATTTTTGCTCTAAAGGTATAGCTGATAATGCTTTATACTCTACCATTGAAGGCGAGCCCGAAAAATAATCATATTTACATGCCGTGTTATTAAACAGAGCTTCATTACTTGAGTAAGCGTGTAAACCTCGTGCTATGTTAAAGTACTGTATACCGTGTGTGGCTGGCCACATCTTTACACCATTTACAACAAAATCCAACGGTACAGTATTTGGATGCCACCAACCGTACCTGGTACTCCAGTCTTGTATAGCAAATACTATTTTTTCTCTTTCCATTATTATTTGTATTTACTTTTGAGTTGAATATAATATACTAGAGTATAAATATTTTTACTATGACACCTGAACAAGCTTTAAACGTATTAGCACAAATTGCAGCTAACCATCTTTGCAACAAGCAAGATCGTCTTGTTATTGACCAGGCTATTGAGACTATTGCAAAGCTCGTTAAGACTGGAAGCTAATAGATGGCTATAGATAACTATATCTTCTACAAAGGGATTCCGTTACAACAGAATCCTAACTATATAGACATCTTTACTTCCTTTTTAAAGGAACAGCGCTTCACACACATACTTGAAATAGGTACAGGTAGCGGTGGGTTTACTCTATTCTTAAAAGATACATTACCTGATGCCAAGATATTAACATTCGATGTTGTTAAAAGAGATACCTACGATTTTCTTAACTCAAATGGTATTAATGCACGAGTGTCTGACATATTCAGTGCTGAAGTTAACAACACTGACTGGAACATATGCTATAATCAAATAGATGTTACTACTGTAGAGAACTTACCTATACCTAAGTTATTAGATATAGAGACTAGAGACTTTTTAAATGAACCTGGAAAGAAGCTTATTCTCTGCGACGGTGGACATAAGGTAGAAGAGTTTAGATGTCTTGCACCTTTCTTAAATGCAGGAGACTTTATTATGGCTCATGATTATGCTGAGTCGTATGATAAGTTTAGCACAGAGATTAAAGGTAAGATATGGGATTGGTGTGAAATAGAAGAGAAGTACATTGACCGTGCTTGCAAAGAGAACGGTTTAGTATTCTATCAACAACCTATATTTGAGCTTATAGCTTGGGTTTGTAAGACTAAACCTGTCGCTTAAAAGGCTTCCAACCAGCCTTTTCTAGATTGGATAGTTCATTCTCTCTATTAGAAACAGGCACATGTTTACCGAACATATCAGTAGGTGCATTTACTTTAGAAGTAGGTAAAGTACTATTGGGGGATCCATAACCTCTAATAGCTATTACAGCTGCTTCGTAATGCATTTTATGGGTAGGTGAACTTGTAATAGGAGTACCACTAGCTTCTACATTCTTAATAAGTGTCTCTGCTTTAGCCTTATTAACTTTATAATGCTCTATCAACTCGCGTTGTAGTTGATTAAAATCGCTCTTCGGGTTAGAAGCAGCAGCTTTAGCACCCGAGTTCCTCATTACATTTAAATAATCATTTACACCAGCCATGTATATATTTACTGGATGCAATAAAAAAGCCCTATCTTTCGATAAGGCTCTTTATATGAAGATTTAGTTCTTAGTTGGTGGAGCTTCTTGTTTAGCTTTACCAGCTTTTTCTTTGTGCTTCTTATGTTTAGCTACTTTTGGTTTAGCATTATGTTTATGGCAATTACATTGAGCAGCTCTTAGAGCCGCTAAATGATGCTGTACCATTGCCGGTCTAGCAGCAACTGGACGTGAAGCCAGTCCCTGATGATGACCTAACGCATAGGCTAATACGAGTGCAGCTGCTGCACCAACTATTTTTAGGTATTTAGTATAGTCCATATGTGTTATTTTGTTGTGGGTTGTTGTTCATTAGCAGGTGGTTGTTGATCATCTGCTTTTTTCTTTTTGTGTTTTTTCTTCTTTTTCGGAGCATCAGTTTGATCCGATGGGGCTGTAGAAGCCGCCGTTACAGTTGTAGCAGGAGCTGGAGCTGGTTGAGTTGCTTGCGCATACCCAACATTTACTACTTCGAGCGCTATAGCTGCTGCAAGTACTAATACTAGTTGTTTGTACTGCATACCTTAATACTTACTCAACCCCGAAACCACTTCATCAAACTTTCAGGTTCTATTCGTAAATTTCCGGATGCTTTTTACCAAACTCTCTCATAATAACTCCAGCTTGTGCATTTGCTTCGTTTTCGATTTCTGAACCAGTTGCACCTGATTGTGCGGAGTTGTTTAAATTAAGTCTACCATCTTGCTTCTGTTTAAAGTGAGTTAACTCATGCGCTACAGTGCGTAAAATATCTGCTAAGTTACGGTTAGAAGCTGCAACTACTATCTTATCATCTTGTACGTTAAAATGACCAAATGTTTTATTTTTAGGCCCAAAGTCGACGCTATTATTAAGAAACACTTTAGGGGGATTCTCTATACCGAGTGTATTACAAGCATATGTAATAAACATACCAACAACATGATTACGTTTACTGTGCTCAAGTTTTTGCTCGACTAAGAGTTG
>Ga0316232_1002245_pt1 | contig 20696 bp, 16 predicted proteins | sample TBHtaG_FD_206006 | JGI IMG/M metagenome (GOLD analysis project Ga0316232, IMG submission 206006) | Freshwater microbial communities from Trout Bog Lake, Wisconsin, USA - TBH18025_13 | ecosystem: Environmental > Aquatic > Freshwater > Lake > Hypolimnion/Profundal zone | place: USA: Wisconsin... | reverse complement strand
ATGCCGCAGCGGGCCTGCAGGCGCGCGTCCCGGCCGCGGCTGAAGCCCTGCAGCGTGCCGACGCTGACGTCCTCGCAGCGGCACAGGATGGTGTCCGGCTGGGCCAGCGCGCGCAGTTCGGGGCGCATGGCGTAGGCCGCCTCCAGGGCCCGGCCCCAGGCCCGGGTCCGTTCGGCGCCGGGCTGCAGGCGGCGGGCCTCGGCCTGGCGGTCCGCCGCCGCGAGGCCGGCGATGCGGCCTTCGGCCAGGGCCTTGTCCGCCCCGCCGATACCGGTGGCTTCACCGGCGGCGTAGACGCCGGGGACCGAGGTCTGCTGCAGTGGGTCCACGGCGACCAGGCCCGCCTGGAGCGCGCAGCCCAGCATCTGTGCCAGGTCCAGGTTGGGCACGAGGCCGAAGCCGCAGGCCAGGAACTCCGCTTCCAGCACGCGGCTCCCGGAGCCGGTGCGCAGGTGCACCCGCTCCAGGCGGTCGCCGCCCTCGGCCCGGGTCACCCAGGCGCCGGCGCGCAGCGGCAGGGTGCTCCAGGGCAGCGCCTGGAGCAGCAGCCGGGGCCGGCTGAGCAGCCCCGGGGCCAGCGCCAGCAGCGAAGCCAATCCGGCCTGCTCGGCCACCGCGAGCACCCGGGCGCCCCGGGCCCGGAGCAGCGCCGCCACCGCCAGGAGCAGGGGGCCGCTGCCGGCCACCACCACCCGCTTGCCGCGCACGTCCAGGCCGCCCTTGACCAGGGCCTGCAGGCCGCCGGCGCCGAGCACCCCGGGCAGGGTCCAGCCGGGGAACGGCAGGAAGCGCTCCCGGGCGCCGGCGGCGAGGATGAGGCGGTCGTAGGGCAGGGTCTCGGCGCCTTCGGGACCGAGCAGACCCAGGCTGCCGGCGCCCGGGGCGGTGATCACCCGCCGGCCCAGGCGCAGCTCCACGGCGCTGGCGCGCAGGGCCTGGAACCAGGCCCGGGCCGCGCGGTGCGGGTGCCCGGCCCATTGCCCGCGCCAGATCTGGCCGCCGGGCTCCGGCAGGGCGTCCACCAAAGTGACCGCGGCGCCGGCCCGGGCCGCGGTGACGGCCGCCGCCAGGCCCGCCGGGCCCGCCCCCGCCACCAGGACGCGCAGGGCCTCAGCCACGGCGCACCTCCATGCCCTCGACGGCCGGGGTGAGGCAGGCCAGCACCGCGCGCCCGGCCACCAGGACCTGGCATTCGAAGCATTGGCCCATGCCGCAGAGCGGCCCGCGGGGGGCGCCGGAGAGGCTCCGGCCCGCCACCGGCGGGCAGCCCAGGGCCGCCGTCAGCAACGCGCCCTCCGCCACGTCCACCGGCGCGCCGTCCACGAAGACCCTAGGCATGGATCACCTCGAAGCGGGCGGGCAGGAAGGGCGCCGGGTCCAGGGGGGCGGGCCGGCCCAGGATGGCGCTGGCGATCAGTTCGGCGGTGGCCGGCGCGGTGGTGATGCCCAGGCCTTCGTGGCCGCAGGCCAGGAACAGTCCGGGACGCCCGGGCACCGGGCCGATCAGCGGGCGGTGGTCCGGGGTGGTCGGCCGGAACCCGGTCCAGGCGCGCAGCACGGGCAGCTCCGCCAGCCCCGGCACGAAGCCCAGGGCCAGCTGGAGCATGCGCCGGAGCAAGGCCGGGCGCAGGTCCGGTTGCTCGTCGCCGAACTGGCGGCTGGAGCCCAGCAGCAGCTGGCCGTTGGGCCGGGGCTGCAGGTTGAAGGCGACGCTGTCCGCGTCGCTGCCGTGGGCGGACTTGAGGTAGCCCAGTTCCACCAGCTGGTGCCGGAGGAAGCCGGGATGGCGGCCGGTGATGGCGAGATGGCCCTTGCGCCGCACCAGGGGCAGCGGCAGCAGGTCCCGGGAGGCGCTGCCGGCGGCCAGCACCACCTGCCCGCAAGGCAGCGCCGAACCGTCACGCAGCCGCACGCCGCCCGCCTCCAAGGCGGCCACCGGGGCCCCGGTCAGCACCAGCGCCCCGGCGCGCTGGGCCGCCTCCGCCAGCAGGCGGGCCGCCGCCGGGGGATAGACCACCGAATCGCCGGGCACCCGCATGCCGCCCTGGATGCCCGGGGCCAGGCAGGGCTCGGCCGCGTGGATGGCCCGGGCGTCCAGCATCTCGGCCGGGACTCCGGCGGCCCGGTAGGCGGCGCAGCGGGCCTCGGCCAGCGCCCATTCCTCGGCGTCCGCCGCCAGCCACAGGGTGCCGCAGGGATCCAGCTCCAGGGCGGGGCCGAGCCCGGGGGCCAGTTCCCGCCAGCGCTCCTGGCCCAGGCGGCAGAGCGCCAGCTCGGCCGGGGAGCCGTCCAGGGCCACCAGATGGCCCATGGCGGCCGAGGTGGCGCCGCCGCCCAGGCCCTCGCCCTCCAGCAGGGTCACCCGGCAGCCGGCCTCGGCCAGGGTCAGGGCGCAGGCGGCGCCCACCACCCCGCCGCCGATGATGACCACGTCCGGCATCATGCCGGGATCCCGTGGGCCAGAGGATCGCCGGGGTCGAGGATCAGGGTGGCTTCGGCGGTCACGTGGGCCCGGCCCTGGATGTGCGGCAGCAGCTCCCCGTCCACCCGGGCCAGCCAGCCGCTGAACACCGATCCGATCAGGCTCTCCTGGCGCCACACCTGGCCTTCGGCCAGGGCGCCGTCGTCGTGCAGGCAGGCCAGCCGGGCCGAGGTGCCGGTGCCGCAGGGGCTGCGGTCCCAGGCCCAGCCCGGGCAGAGCACGAAGCCCCGGCCGTGGTTGGCCGGGTCCGCGGGCGGCCCGGTGAGTTCCACATGGTCGATCGCGCTGCCGTCCTCGCCGGTGACCCCGTCCCGGGCCAGGGCGTCGCGGATGGCGGACGCCGCTTCCATCAGCCGCCGCTGGTTGCCGGGCAGCAGTTCCAGCCCGTGCTCCTCCACCAGGAAGAACCAGTTGCCGCCCCAGGCCACGTCGCCGCGCACCCGGCCCAGCCCGGGCACCTCCAGCGCCACCTGGCGGCGGAACCGGCGCGAAGGCACGTTGATCACCACGGCGCTGCCGTCCTCGCGCAGTTCCGCGGCCACCACGCCCACCGGGGTGTCGATGCGCAGGCGGCCCGGCGCGAGCCGGCCCAGGTGGCGCAGCGTCTCCACCACGCCCAGGGTGCCGTGGCCGCACATGCCCAGGGTCCCGACGGCGTTGAAGAAGATCAGTCCCAGGGCGCAGTCCGGCCGGAACGGCGGCACCAGCAGGGCGCCCACCATGGCTTCCGAGCCGCGCGGTTCGCAGACCACCGCCCGGCGCCAGGGATCGTGCCGCGCCGCCAGCAGGGCCCGGCGCTGCTCCAGGGGGCCCTGGCCCAGGTCAGGCCCGCCGAGCAGCACCACCCGGGTCGGCTCGCCGCCGGTGTGGCTGTCGATGACCCGGACTTGCGTGGCATCGATCACGGGGTTTCCTTTCAAAGATGGTCCAGCATGGCGGCCCGGCGGGCCCGGCGTCTTGTGTCCTTTCTTCGCCGCGGCCAAGGAAAACGCACAAATTTCGGTCCTTGCCCTAGTATATTTCAGACATGCCGCCCCGCCACGCTTCGGCCCTCGATGCCCTGCTGCCCTCCCTGGGCAGCTTGGCCTTCGTCGAGGACCTGTTCGACCAGGTGCGCGACGCCGTGTTCACGGTGAAGGATCCCGAAGGACGCTACCTGGCCATGAGCCGGAGCGGGGTGGAGCGCTGCGGCCTGTCCGGGCGCGCCGCGGCCATCGGCAGGACCGCCTTCGACCTCTGGCCCGAGGCCATGGCCCGGCGCTACAGCGAGCAGGACGCCATCCTGTTCCGCACCGCCCGGCCGCTGGTGGACGCCCTGGACCTCACGCTCTATCCGGACCGCAGCCCGGGCTGGTGCCTCACCCAGAAGCTGCCCCTGAAGGACGCCGCCGGCAAGGTGGTGGCCCTGGCCTGCCTCAGCACGGACCTGCCCGAGCCCAGCCGGGCCGGCTTCATCGACGCGCCGTTCGCCGCGGCGGTGGAGCACATCCACCGGCACTTCGCCGAGGGCCTGCGCCAGGAGGACCTGGCGGCCCTGGCCGGGCTTTCGCTGGGGCAGTTCGAGCGGCGCATGAAAAAGCTGTTCCAGCTGAGCCCGGGGCAGTACGTGATGAAGGTGCGCATCCAGGCCGCCGCCGAGGCGCTGGCCGATTCCGGCCGGCCGATCGCGGAAATCGCCGACGAGGTGGGCTTCTGCGACCAGGCGGCGCTGAACCGGCACTTCAAGCAGGTGGTGGGGCTGAGCCCGGCGGCGTACCGGCGCTGGGCCAAGGGCTGAGCGGTTCAGGATGCGGCCTCGAACCGGTCCCCCAGCCAGAGCAGGCGCAGTTCCCCATGCTCCTGGAGCGGCCCGGCGGCGGCAGGGCGGATGACGGCCACACAGGTTCCGTCCGGATCACGCACGCTCCGGTAGAGGATGCCGTCCTCTCCGGCCAGGTAGGCCTCCATGCCGAACCGTTGACTGGCATCGTAGGCGTCCGGGTCGTGCAGGTCCGGATGGCCGATCCGCACATCCAGGAAGCGTTCCCCGTCCACCCCCAGGTTGAGCATCCGGGTCCGCAGCGGCATGCCGGCTGGACATCCAGCCATCAGAAAGGTGCGGCTCCAGTGGTGGACCACCTCGGCCAGGCAGGTGCGCTGCTCGAAGGCGGCGTAGAGCGGACGGAAGCTGCCGCTGGAAAAGCGCGAGCCCATGGGCGCCACCGTGGTGCGCCGGATCATGTCCCGAAGCCGGTCCAGATCGTCCGCCTCAGCCAGGCGCGACAGGGGCGATACCGACATCTGCGCGCGCAGCCTCCAGCACGGGCGGTGCAGCGGGCACGCCTCGACCATCAGGCCAGTCCCTCCCAAGCCCCTTCCACATAGGCCCGGACCGCGATCAGGTCCTCCATCCCGCCCCGCACCAGTCGTTCCAGCGGCGGCCGGCCCTGGAAGACAGGATGGCTGTTGGGTCGACGCACCCAGCCATCGGCCTGTTCCGGAACCTGGAAAAGCTGGCCCAGCGCTTCGAAGATCGCCAGCAGATGACTGATCCGGGCCATCTGGTCCCGGTCCAGCTGGAGACTCCGGGACCCGGCCCTGGCTTCCCGCAACCAGCGGTAGTAGGTAGCCTTTTGCGTTTCCCGCAGCCCGAGCAGAGCCAACTGGTCGGACATGTCCAACTGCCAGAGCCCGGCCAGCTTGCGGAAGGCCCGGATGGCGGCCAGGGCCGCCAGCTTCGCCTCGGGCTCCGGCGGGAAGAAGGTGGCTGAACACTGGGGCGAAAGCACCTGGGCGATGGGCGGTCCGGCGGCAGGCAGCGGGGACCAGGTCTGCGGCGACGGATCTGCGCTCACCGGACCCAGCGGGCCGGCCGGGGGCTGGAAAAGTTTGAGCGTCATGGCCATAACCTCTAGGATCCAGGATAGTATCATTTGATACCTTGAGCAAGGGTATCAAATGATACTAAGCTCCGTCATCACACCCGCTCGAACACCGTGGCGATCCCCTGCCCCAGACCGATGCACATGGTGGCCACCCCGGTCTGGCGTTCGCCGGCGCGCATCTGGTGCAGCAGGGTGGTGGTGATGCGCGCGCCCGAACACCCAAGCGGGTGGCCCAGGGCGATGGCGCCGCCGTTGCGGTTCACCTTGGCGTCCAGCTGGTCCAGCAGGCCCAGATCCTTCAGCACCGGCAGGGACTGGGCGGCGAAGGCCTCGTTGAGCTCCCACTGCTCGATGTCCTCGATGGTCATGCGCGCCCGGGCCAGGGCCTTGCGCACCGCCGGCACCGGGCCGTAGCCCATCAGCGCCGGATCCACGCCGATCGTCGCCATGGCCCGGATCCGAGCCATGGGCTCGAGCCCCAGCGCCCGGGCCCGCTCCAGCGACATCACCAGGAGGGCCGAGGCGCCGTCGGAGATGGCCGAGGAGTTGCCCGCGGTGATGGTGCCGCGCCGGGGATCGAAGGCCGGCGGCAGCGCCGCCAGGGCTTCCAGGCTGGCGTCGCCGCGGATCACCTCGTCCTGGTCGAACAGGGCCGAGAAGCCGTTGCCGGCGTGCCCCTCCACCGGCACGATCTCGGCCTGGAACCGGCCTTCGACCATGGCGGCGTGGGCCCGCCGGTGCGAGCGCAGGGCGAACTGGTCCTGGGCGGCCCGGTCGATGTGGTGCATTTTGGCCAGCACCTCGGCGGTGAGCCCCATCATGCCGGAGGCCTTGGCCACGTGCTTGCTCAGCGCCGGGTTCGGGTCGACCCCGTGGGTCATGGGCAGGTGCCCCATGTGCTCCACCCCGCCCACCACGAACACCTCGCCGTTGCCGGTCATGACCGCCATGGCCGCGGCGTGCAATGCCTGCATGGACGAGCCGCACAGGCGGTTGATGGTCTGGGCGCCGGCCGTGTGCGGGATGGCGGTGAGCAGCGAAGCGAACCGGGCGACGTTGAAGCCCTGCTCCAGGGTCTGCTGCACGCAGCCCCAGATGACGTCCTCGATCTCGGCCGGGTCGACCTGGGGATTGCGCGCCAGCAGCGCGGTGATGGTGGCGGCCGAAAGGTTCTCGGCGCGCACGTTGCGGAACATGCCTCCCTTGGACCGGCCCATGGGGGTGCGAACGGCATCGATGATCACGGCCTCTTGCATCGGTCACTTCTCCTCGTAGAACGTCGAGCCGGTTTGGGCGAGCTGGAGCATCCGGGCGGTGGGCTCGTAGAGCCGGCCCAGGGACCGGTGCCGCTCCGCCGCCTGGCAGAGGGCCGCGAGCCCCACGGCGTCGGCGTAGCGCAGGGCGCCGCCGCGGAACGGCGGGAAGCCCAGGCCATAGACCAGGCCCAGGTCCACCTCCACCGCGCTGCCGACGATCCGGTCCTCCAGGCAGCGGGAGGATTCAATGATCATGGGCAGCATCATCCGGTCGACGATGTCCTGGTCGGTGATGCCGGCGCTGATGTCCCGGTCCACCAGGGCGGCCAGGATGGCGCCGGCCTCGGGGTCCGCTTCCTTCTTCGGCACGCCCTTCTTGTCCGGGACGTAGGCGTAGAAGCCCTTGCCGTTCTTCTGGCCGAAGCGCTGGCGCTCGAACATGGCCTGGATGGCGGTCCGGCCGGCGTAGGCCATGCGGTCCGGATAGGCCGCGGCCATGACCGCGTCGGCGTGCCGGGCGGTGTCGATGCCCACCACGTCCAGCAGGTAGGCCGGCCCCATGGGCCAGCCGAAGCGCTCCATCACCTGGTCGATCCGGCGGAAGTCCACCCCGTCGTTCACCAGCCGGATGAACCCGGCGAAATAGGGGAACAGCACCCGGTTGATCAGGAAGCCCGGGCAGTCGTTGACGACGATGGGGGTCTTGCCCATGGCCAGGGCGTAGGCCACCGTGGTGGCCACGGCGCGGTCGCCGGACAGCTTGCCGCGGATCACCTCCACCAGCGGCATCCGGTGCACCGGGTTGAAGAAATGCATGCCGCAGAAGTTCTCCGGCCGGGTCAGGGCCTCGGCCAGGCGGGTGATGGAGATGGTGGAGGTGTTGCTGGCGAGGATGGCGTCGGCCCGCACCTGGCCTTCCAGCTCGGCCAGCACCGTGCGCTTGACCTGCTCGTTCTCGACCACCGCTTCGACCGCCAGGTCCACGACCTGGAAATCGCCGTAGCCCAGGGTCGGCCGGATCCGGTTGAGCACCGCCGCCATGCCGGCCGGGGCCAGCTTGCCGCCCTCGACCCGCTTCACCAGCAGCTTGTCCGCCTCGGCCAGGCCCAGGGCCAGCTGCCCTTCCTGGATGTCCTTCATGACGATGGGAATGCCCTTGAGCGCCGACTGGAAGGCGATGCCGCCGCCCATGATGCCGGCGCCCAGGACAGCGGCGGCGCGCACCGGGCCGCCGGCCTTGGCCACGCCCTTGGCGATCCGGGCGATCTGGTGGTCGCCCAGGAAGATGGTCACCAGGTTGAAGGCGGTGGGGGTCCTGGCCATCCGGGCGAAGCCGGCGGCCTCGATCGGCAGCGCCTCGTCCCGGCCCAGGCCGGCGCCCCGCTGCATGGCCTCGATGGCCGCCAGCGGGGCCGGATAATTCGGGCCGGCCTTGGCCGCCACGAAGGCCTTGGCCGATTCGAACGCCATCATCGCCTCGGCGGCGTTGAGCTTGAGCGGCGAGACCTTCTCCAGCCGCCGGGCGCGCCAGTCCCGGCGCCCGGCCATGGCCTGGCCCAGCAGGTCCAGGGCGGCCGCCCGCACCTGGTCTGGGGCCACCACCGCGTCCACCACCCCCAGCTTGAGCGCCGCCTCGGCGCCGTGCTGCTCGCCGCCGGCGATCCACTCGATGGCATTGTCGGCCCCGGCCAGGCGCGAAAGGCGCACCGTGCCGCCCCAGCCGGGGAAGATGCCCAGCTTGGTCTCGGGCACGCCGATGCGGGTGTTGTCCGCCATGACCCGGTAGCTGGCGGTCAGGGCGAATTCCAGCCCGCCGCCGAAGGCGAAGCCGTTGATGGCCACCACGCTGGGGAATTCGAAGTCCTCGATGGTCGAGAACAGCCGGTCCACCTCCAGCAGCCATTCGGTCAGCTGCTGTTCCGAAAGCTGGAAGTAGCCGAGGAACTCGGTGACGTCGGCGCCCACCACGAAGCAGTCCTTGGCGCTGGTCACCAGCAGGCCGCGCACCCCGGGCTCGGCCTTGAGCAGGTCCACCACCTGGCCCAGCTCGGCCAGGGTGGCCTGGTTGAACTTGTTGACGGAGTCGGCCGCCAGGTCGAGCCGCAACTCGGCGATGCCGCCTTCCAGCAGGAAACATTGCATGCACTTGCCTTCGAATCGCATCGGGCGGGCGCTCCTATGGTTGTCTTGGAAATACGACGGAAGCATCGGCCAGACACTAGCACGGATGGAAAAAAGGGGGAATTTCAAACTTCTGAAAGGCAAACATCCACCCCATTCAAAAACCATTTATATTAATTGGTCTTTGAAGGGGGTGGTCACGACGGGGACGCGGGCCCGGACCTCAGGGGGTGTAGGTGCTGACTGTCTCGGTCTGGTTGTCGGTGGTGTTTTCCCGGTAGGTGACGGTCCAAAGGTAGGGGATGCCGGCGGTCAGGGCGTTAGCCGGTAGCCAGTTGACGAACGTCGCGGCCTTGCCCTGACCGGGAAGGGCGTTTTGCCCGAAAACCGGGCCGCCCACGGTCTGGATCGAGAACCGGTAGTCATAAGGCGCCGTGGCAGGAACTGGGACCGCCCAGCTGAACTGGGGAGCTACGTTGGTCCCCAAATTCACCCCGTTCAAGTTCGTAGGGGCGGCATTCTGGACGAAGCTGTTCAGCACCCCGGTCACCTGGGGAAATTGCAATCCGGTGGACCCGTCGCTGTAGTTCACCTGGACCGTGTATTGCTGGCCCGGCTGAGGCACAGCACCAGGCATATTGGCGAGGTTGATGGTGGAGCGAAGCAGCGGACCAGCGAAGGGGCTGGCAAGGTCCATGGGGACCATGACGTTCGGCCCCGCGGTGAGGGTGGCGCTGATGACGTGCTTGTTTTCGTCGCGCACCCGGAACAGCAGCCGGTACTTGTCATCGGCTCCGTCAGTCTGCACATGGCTGGTGCCCACATACGCATGGCTGTCTTCCCGGAAGAAGTCCAGATCCTGGCCGACCAGATTGCCGGTCACCGCGAGGTTGATGATCGGCGCCGAGCTGAGGTTCCCGGCTTCGATCCTCCCGCTGCCGTTCTGGTCTATGAACCCCAGCAGGGTGTATCCGCCAGTTGCCGCCGGCACCCCGGAAACCGCGAACGGCTGGTCGTTCCCCGGAAGGTTGACCATGGCCATGTAGGCCTGGTCGGCCGTGGCCCTGTTGCTGCTATCCAACAACCCGACATAGAGCGGACCCGTTGCCGCTCCGGTGAAGTTGACCTCGCCCGAAACGGTGAAGCCTCCGGTGCGCGCGCCGATGGTGACGGGGCTGGCCGCTGCCGTTTCATTGCTGATGGTGCCGCCTGCCGCTGCGTGGACCCGGAAATAGAATACCTGCCCGTTCACGAGGCCGTGCCCGGGGCCGATGAAGACGACGTTGCGGGGCCTGCGCGGCTGGACGGCCATGGAATCACCGACGGGCGAGCTGAAGTCCACGGCGGCATTCCACTCGAGGATGTATTGCGCAGCCTGCTCCAATCCCGCCGGAGTCATGGATGGGAACACCGCGACCGCGCCCGAGTCCATGGGCGACATGGTAAGCGTCGCGGGGCCGGCCTGCCCGGTGAGCGGTGCGGGGGTCGGATCGGTCAAGCTCAGATCCTGCCCAATGAGGTCACTGCCGACGACGGTCACCGCCGCTCGCGTCCCGCTGGGATCATTGACGGTGCGCAGGGTGCCTCCTGAAATATCCATGGCGGCGTTCAGGATGTAGGTCCCGGACGGGACGCCGCGGATGCTGTAGTTGACCTCGCCTTCGACGGTGGTGGCGCCCAGGGTCTGGCCGCCGTTGGCGTCCGTCAGGTTCAGATAGACCGGACCGCGTCGGTTCCCCTGGTAGGTGAGGCGGCCAGCCACGGTGTAGCCCAGCTGCGTCTGGAAATGGGCGGTCACGTTGGCGTTGGTCACATTGACGGTCCCGGTGGCGGGGAAGAAGACTGACGAAAGTCCCGGCGCCGAAGGGGTGACGGTCCAGTTCCCGGCCGGCACCGCTGGCAGGGTGTAGTTCCCGGCGGCGTCGGTGGTGGTGCTGGCGGGCGGGTTGGTGTTGATGGACACGGTAACCCCGACGGCCGGCGCGGCGGGGACTGAGAGCAGCGCGATATTGCCGGAGACCATGTGGATCTGGGTCACCGTGACCGGCACGCTGAGGCTCTGGACCAGTCCGCCGAGGCCGTTGCTCACCTGCACAAAGTAGGTGCCATTGTCCGTGAGGGCCGCCGCCTTGCTGTAGGTGGCGTTGAAGGCAGTGGGGATCGGAATACCATTCTGGAACCACTGGTAGCTGAAGCTGGCGGGAGCGCCGGCGGCCACCACGCTCAAGCTCAGGGGGCCTCCAACGGCAAGGATCTGGCCCGCGGGCTGGGTCGTGATGGTGGCCGGCGCACTGACGGTAAGCGTCGCGTAGGCGCTGGGGAGCGGGGCCCCGAAACCGCTGACCACGACCCGGTAGGTATTCTGGTCGTCGCCGGCCGTGGTGTTGGGGGTTGTGTAGGCGGCCGAGGTCGCTCCGGGGATGTTGCTGCCGTTCTTGTCCTGCCATTGGTAGAGGAGCGGATGCCCGGTGGCGGTCACGGTGAAGGTCGCCGCGGCCGGAGCAAGCACGGCCTTGTTCACGGGCTGCGCGGTGATGGTCGGCGCCAAGCCGACGATCAGCAATGCCGGGTTGCTGACGTTCTGGAGGCCGGTGCCGTCGACCACCACAACCGAGAAGGCGGTCCCATCATCGGCCGGCAGGACGGGCACTGTGGTGTAGGTCGCAGCGTTGGCTCCGGCAATATCCACACCGCCCCGGCGCCATTGATATTGGAAGGGCGCAATGCCGGTGACGGTGACACTGAAGGTCACCACGGCCCCGGGGGCAACCACCACGCTGGCGGGCTGGGTGGCGAACTGCGGCTGCCTGGGCGCGGCGAGCACGTTGAGCTTGGCCGGATTGCTGAACACGGCCGCGCCCACCCCATTGGCGACCGCGACGGTGTACATGAAACCGTTCTGGGCGGACGCGGTGGGCGGAGTCACATAGGTGGCTCCGGTCGCGTTGGCGATCGGGTTGCCCTTCAGGCTCCACTGGTAGGTGGGCGCCGGGGTCCCGTTGGCCGTCACCTGGAAGGTCGCAGGGGCCGGGGCCGTGACCGTCTGATCCTGGGGCTGGACGGTGATTTGCGGAGCGGCATTGGCAGGCGGCGTTGTTTGCACGATCAGCTGGGCCTTGTTGCTGACCACGGCGGCGCCTACCCCATTGGCGACCGCGACGGTGTACATGAAACCGTTCTGGGCGGCCGCGGTGGACGGAGTCACATAGGTGGCTCCGGTCGCGTTGGCGATCGGGTTGCCATTCACGCTCCACTGGTAGGTGGGCGCCGGGGTCCCGCTGGCCGTCACCTGGAAGGTCGCAGAGGCCGGGGCCGTGACCGTCTGGTCCTGGGGCTGGAGGGTAATTAACGGAGCGGCATCGGGAGTGGGAATCGGAGTGGCGTCTGCCTGGGGTGGCACGCCAGACCTGCTGCTGCATTGGGTCAGTAGCCCAACTGCGCAGAAGGACGCCAGAAGAAGGCTTGTTCTTTTCAACATCGGCAACTCCAAATGCTTCAGAACCGGAAAAAGGCGACTAGGAGCCAGTCTTTAATATTATAATTTTTTAATATTTTTTGCAAGGACATAATCCCACTGATTGAATTCGAGGCCAATAGAAAGGCACCCTTAGTACATTGACTAATATAATATATTTGATTAATTCATAAATTTTTCAAATCCCCGAACCCGCCTCAGAAAACCCAGTCCCCCACCCCGGTGAGCCGCTCCAGCACCGCCCGCACCACCGCCAGCCCTGGATCGCCCGACGTGCGCACCTGGGCCCGGCCGACCCCGGCGAGCCGGACCACATGGACGGCGGCCCCGCCCGGAAAGTCCGGATGGTGGCTCAGCGGCCGGGCCAGGTTCTCCAGATCGAGGTCTTCCAGCCAGCGCCCGGGCAACGGAACGCTGCGCGCCCCCGGCACCAGCGCCCCCACCTCCCGGGGCTGCACCAGCACCAGATGCTCCCGGCCGTGCTCCCGGCCGCGCCAGGACAGGAACGGCGGCAGAGCGCCGAACCCGATGCCGCCCTTGCGCAGCTCCGGCCAGGCATGCAGCTCGGCGACCCCGGCGGCGTCCGCCGCGGCCATCGCCAGACGGACCAGATCCGGCTGCTCCGGCGGCAGCCAAGGTTCGATCGGCGTGAATGAAGATGACTTCATGGGTCGATTATAGCTAGGCTTGAACCATGACATCCTCCCCCTGTCCCCTGGTGGCAACCGGTCAGCAGATCGGCGCGGGTTGGACCCCGGCCCTGTCCGTGGCCAAGGCCTTGGCGGCCGCGGCCGAGGCCCGGCGCCTGGGCGGCCAGGCCATCTACTGGATGGCGGACGAGGACCATGACCGGCTGGAAGTGGCCAGCACCGTGGGGTTCCAGGGCGAGCGCCTGATCCGCCACCGGTTCCGATTCCAGGCGCCGGACCACACCGCCGCCGGCTGGCTGCCCTGGGGGGCGGACCAGCAGCGCGAGGCCGAAGCCCTGTGGGGCCCGGTGCCCGTGCCGGAGCTGCCGACCCTGCGCGGCCACGCCCTGGCCCTGGGCGCTCCGCTGTGGCGGCGCGGCCTGCGCCCGTTCTCCCCCACCGACCCGGCCGTGCGCAACCCGATCCAAGGCGAACTGGAGCGCTGGCGCGCCCTGGACCTGGAGGCCGACCTGGCCCGGCAGGCCGAGCGCCTGGAGCAGTCCGGCGCCGGCCTCACCCTGGACCCCCGGGAACAGGCGGCCTGGTTCTCGCTGGATCCGCGCAGCGGGCTCCGGCTCCGGCTGGAACCGGGACAACCCTGCCCCCGGGGCCGCTGGCTCAGCCCGGGCGCCGCCCTGCGGCCGCTGATGCAGTCGCTGCTCCTGCCCGGCCTGGCCGCGGTGGTGCTGGGCCCGGGCGAACGGGCCTACTGGCGGCTCACCGAACCGCTCTGGGAACGGGTGGGACTGGCACCGCCGCGCATCGTCGACCGGCCCTCGGTCTACGTCCTGCCGCCCGGAATGGACCTGGCCGGCGGCCAGCTGGAGGCGCTGCGCGCCGGCCGCTGGGAGGCCTTCGCCGGCACGCCGCCGCCCCTGCCCAGCGCGGCCCTGGCGCACCTGCGCCCGGATCCGGACTGGAACGCCGCCCTGGCCGCCCGCTTCCAGCGCGAGCTGGCGCGCACGGCCCAGCGCCTGCAGAAACTCGACCGCCGGCTCAGCCGCGACCTGGCCGCCCGGACCCTGGGCCGGGACCCGGAGCGCCTGCGCCAGGCCCTGTTCCCCCTGGGCCGGCCCCAGGAGCGGGTCATCCCGGGCCTGTTCTGGCTGCGCGACGAGGCACTGCTGGACCGGATGCAGGCCGGGTTCGCGCAAGGGTCCATGCTCGTCCTGCTGGAGACATCATGACCGACGACCTCGACCTGCTGGTGATCGGCGCCCACCCGGACGACGCGGAAGTGCACGTGGGCGGCATCCTCGCCCTGGCGGCCCGGAACGGCCTGCGCGCGGGCATCCTCGACCTGACCGCGGGCGATCTGGGCACCCGGGGCAGCGCCGCGACGCGCCGGGACGAAGCCATGGCGTCGGCCGCCATCCTCGGGGTGGAGCGCACCATCCTGGACCTGCCCGACGCCCGCTTCGACGAAGGGGAAGCCAACCGGCTCAAGCTCATGGAGCAGTTCCGCGCGCTCCGGCCGGCCGTGGTCATCCTGCCCGCGCCGGAGGACCGCCATCCCGACCACCGGCGGGCGTTCCGCCTGGGCCAGGACGCCGCCTACTACGCCGGCCTGAAGAACTACCCCTGCCCCGGCACGCCCTGGCGGCCCCAGGCGGTGGCCTGGGTGGGCGGCGAAACCCCCGGCGCGCCGGACCTGGTGGTGGACGTGAGCGCCGTCTGGGAGCAGCGCATGGCCGCCCTGGACGCCTTCGGCAGCCAGTTCCGGCCCGACCCGTCCCAGCCGCCCACGCGCATCTCCGACCCGGCGTTCCGGCGCGGGGTGGAGGGCCGGGCCATGCACTGGGGCTCGCTCATCGTGGTCTCCTGGGCCGAGGCGCTCTGGACCGTGCGGCCCATTCCCCCGGCCCTGCTGGCGCTCCTGGGCAAGCTCCGGTGAACCACCAGGAAGCCCGGTGGCTGGCCGCGGTCCGGCGCCATGGCGACGGCATCCATGGCCAGAAGGTCCTGGTCGCCTGCTCCGGCGGCGGCGACTCGATCGCCCTGCTGGCGTTCCTGTGGGCGGTGCGCCGCAGCCTCGGCCTGGACCTGGTGGTGGCCCACGCCCACCACGGCCTGCGCCCGGAAGCCGAGCAGGAGGCGGAACTGGTGCGCCGGTTGTGCCGGTCGGCGGACCTGGACCTGGTGGAGGCCTGCCTCGAGGTGCGCGCCCACGCCAAGGCCGCCGGCCTGGGCCTGGAGACCGCGGCCCGTGACCTCCGCTGGAGCTGGCTGCGCGCCCTGGCCGAGGCCGAAGGGGCGGCGGCGGTGGCCACCGGGCACACCCTGGACGACCACACCGAGACCGTGCTCGTGCGGCTGGCCCGGGGCGGCGGCACCGGCTGCCTCACCCCCCTGCCCCGGGTCCAGGGCCTGCGCTGGTCGCCCCTGGTGCGGGTCCGGCGCGCCGAACTGCGCGCCTACCTGGTCCAGAAGCGCCTGCCCTGGCTGGAGGACGCCTCCAACCTGGAGCCGTTCACCCCGCGCAACCGCTGGCGCCAGCTGCTGGAGCCCATGCGCGCCGAGGCGGCGGCGCTGGACGAACACCTCTGGGAGACCCACCTCCAGGTGGCCGAGCTGGTGGCTTTCAGGGACCGGCAGGTGGCCGCCTGGCGCGGCACCCGCTGGGACCTGGCGCTGGAGCCGCGGCCGGTCCTGCTGCTGGCCCGCGGCTGGGCCGAACCGGAACTGCGCTGGTCCCTGGAGGCGGCCGCCAGGGCCTGCGGCTGGCCCCGGGAACCGGACCTGCTGCGCGACCTGAGCGCCTGGATGCTGCCCCACTTGCAGCGTAAACCTGGAAAATGGAAGGAATGGGGTGGCTGGCGGCTGGAGCCGTCCTGCGAAAAAACCGGCCCCCCCGCCCATGGCGCGCGACCGGACCAGGGGCTACTATTGCCTTGGGCGCTGTCGAGGCAGGTCGGCTCATGACATAGGACCAAACCATCCAAAGTTAAGAACCCTATCGCCCGGACCGGTTAGACTGGAGTGGAAAGGGGACATCCCCCCTGGAGGCAACTTGAATTCGATGATGAAGAGCGCGCTGGTTTGGATCGGGATCATCGTCCTCGTCCTATTGGCGCTCAAGCAGATACCGCAGAACTCCAAAGTCAACGAGATCTCCTTCTCAACGTTCTACACCGAGGGCACGGAGGGCAAGTACCGCAGCGTCACCCTGACCGGCCAGGACGTGGAAGGAATCTACAAGAACGCAATCAAGGGCCCCAAGGGCGAGCTGGTCGACCGTTTCAAGACGGTGGCCCCGCCCATGCAGGACCTGGGCAAATCGATCCTGAGCTGGAAGCAGGAGGGCCAGCTGGATGAATTCAAGGCGGCCAAGCCCAGCGAGAACAACTTCATGTACATGCTCGTCTTCTGGGGCCCGCTGCTGGTCTTCGTGGTGCTCTGGTTCGTGTTCATGCGCCAGGCCCAGATGGGCGGCAACAAGGCACTCAGCTTCGGCAAGGCCCGGGCCCGCGGGCTCAACACCGCCGCCCGGCGGGTGACCTTCGCCGACGTCGCCGGCTGCGACGAGGCCAAGGAGGAGCTGCAGGAGATCGTCGAATTCCTCAAGGATCCGGCCAAGTTCGTCAAGCTTGGCGGCAAGATCCCCAAGGGCGTCCTGCTCATGGGCCCTCCGGGCACCGGCAAGACGCTGCTGGCCCGCGCCATCTCCGGCGAGGCCAAGGTGCAGTTCTTCTCCATCTCCGGATCCGACTTCGTCGAGATGTTCGTCGGCGTGGGCGCTTCCCGCGTGCGTGACCTGTTCGAGCAGGGCAAGAAGAACGCCCCCTGCATCATCTTCATCGACGAGATCGACGCCGTCGGACGGCACCGGGGCGCCGGCCTCGGCGGCGGCCACGACGAGCGCGAGCAGACCCTCAACCAGCTGCTCGTTGAGATGGACGGCTTCGAAGGCAACGAGGGGGTCATCCTGATCGCCGCCACCAACCGGCCCGATGTGCTGGATCCCGCCCTGCTGCGCCCCGGCCGGTTCGACCGCCGCGTGGTGGTGGACCGCCCCGACCTCAAGGGCCGGTTCGAGATCCTCAAGGTGCACACCGCCGACAAGATCCCGCTCTCCCCCGACGTGGACCTGGAAGTGATCGCCCGCGGCACCCCCGGCTTCGCCGGCGCCGACCTGGCCAACCTGTGCAACGAGGCGGCGCTCTACGCCGCCCGCACCAGCAAGAAGTGGGTCGAGATGATCGACTTCGAGCAGGCCAAGGACAAGGTCTTCATGGGCACCGAGCGCAAGAGCATGGTCATGACCGACGAGGACAAGCGCGACACCGCCTACCACGAGGCCGGGCACGCCGTGGTGGCCGCCAGCATCCCCGGGGCCGACCCGGTGCACAAGGTCACCATCATCCCCCGGGGCCGGGCCCTGGGCGTCACCTGGCAGCTGCCCGAGCGGGACCGCTACTCCGCCACCCGCGAGCACATGGAAGGCGAGATCGCCATCCTCATGGGCGGCCGGCTGGCCGAGGAGATCTTCTTCGGCCGGCTCTCCACCGGCGCCTCCAACGACATCGAGCGCTCCACCTCCATCGCCCGGCGCATGGTGTGCGACTACGGCATGAGCGAGAAGCTGGGCCCGCTCAGCTTCGGCCAGGGCGAGCACGAGATCTTCCTGGGCAAGGACTTCAGCCAGCGGCGGGACTTCTCCGACGACACCGCCCGGGTGATCGACGCCGAAGTGCACGACATCGTCATGCGCAACTACCAGCGGGCCAAGAGCATCATCCAGGAGAAGCGGGAGATCCTCGCCGGCCTGGCCGAGGCCCTGCTGGTGCGCGAGACCCTGGACGCCAACGACGTGGTCCTGCTCATGAAGGGCCAGGTCCTGCCGCCCAAGCCCGTCACCGTCGAGCCCCCGGCCCCCAACACCGACACCCCCCCGGACTCCGCCGGGCTGAATCCGGCCCTCAGTCCCGCATGAGCCCAAGCCTGGCCTGGCAGACCGGGCTCGGCCCCGTTCCGCTGACGGCGCCCCTGTTCCTGGGGGTCATCAATGTGACCCCCGATTCCATGAGCGACGGCGGCCGGTTTCTGGAGCCGGCGGCGGCCGTGGCCCAGGCCGGCCTGCTGGTGCGCCAGGGGGCCCGGGTCCTGGACCTGGGGGCGGAAAGCACCCGCCCGGGCGCCGACCCGGTGGACCCCGAACGGGAATGGGCCCGGCTGGAGCCGGTGCTCGCCGCGCTGCGCGCCGCCATGCCGGGGGTTCCCCTGAGCCTGGACACCCGGCACCCGCGGGTGGCCGCCCGCGGGCTGCGGGCAGGGGCGGCCATCATCAACGACGTCACCGGCTTCCAGGATCCGGACCTGCTCAGGCTGGCGGCCGCGGGCCGCTGCGGGCTGGTGGCCATGCGCAGCCGCGGCGCCGGCGGGGTCCTGGCCATGCCCGCCTACGACCGCCCCGCTCCGGACGAACCCGAGGCCTGCCTGCGGGAACTGGCCGAGGTCCGGGACCGGCTCCTGGGGGCCGGGATCGCCCCTGAGCGGATCCTGCTGGACCCCGGCTTCGGCTTCGGCACCACCTTCGCGGGCGACCTGGCCCTCTGGGCGGCGCTGCCAAGTCTGCCGGCGGCCCTGGCGTGGCCGGTGGAGCGCTTCTGCATCGGCGTCTCGCGCAAGCGCTTCCTGGCCTGGCGGGCCGGGAGCCCGGGCCTGGCGCCCGGGCAGCGGGACGCCCTCACCGCCCGGGCCCACCGGGAGGCCATGGACATGGGCTACGGCGTCTTCCGGACCCACCGCGCGGGCTGGTCCGCCTTGGCTGAAACCGCATCATAAAGGTCGGCAATGGAACTCAACTATTTCGGAACGGACGGAATCCGGGGACGCGCCTACGCGCCGCCCCTGACGCTGGAGGAAGTGGCCCGGTGGGGCCGGGCCTGGGCCCAGGTCGCCCAGGCGCGGGGCATCGAGGAACTGGTGATGGGCTGGGATCCCCGGCTCAGCTCCGAGCCCATGGCCCGGGCCTTCGCCGCGGGGCTGGGCGGCCGGCTGCGCCTGTGCGTGCTGGGGCTGGTGCCCACCCCGGCGGTGGCCCACGCCGCCGCCACCCGGCCCCGGGCCTGGGGCCTGGTGCTCAGCGCCAGCCACAACCCGCCCGAGGACAACGGCATCAAGGGCTTCGACGGCAAGGGCGAGAAGATCTCCGAAGAGGACGAGGCCGCCCTGGAGGCGGTGTTCGACACCTTGCCCGGCCGCGCCGAGGCCCCCGTGGAGCTGACGGTCCAGAGCGATGCGGCGCGCGCCTACCTGGACCACCTGGGCGGCATCGACCTGCCCGACGGACTCAGGCTGGTGGTGGACTGCGCCCACGGCGCCACCGCCCCCTGGGCCCCGCTCCTGTTCCGGGGCCGGGACGTCCACTGGCTGGGGGTGCCGGCCGACGGCGCCCGGATCAACGTGGGGGTCGGCTCCACCCACCTGGACCAGCTGGCGGCCAAGGTCATCGAACTGGGCGCCATCGCCGGCATCGCCTTCGACGGCGACGGCGACCGCTGCCTGATGGTGGACAGCCAGGGCGCCGTGGTGGACGGCGATCAGCTGATCTGGCTGCTGGCCCAGGACCTGCACCACGGCGGCCGGCCCCTGCCGGGGGTGGTGGGCACGGTCATGAGCAACGGCGGCCTGGAGGAGGCGCTGGGCGCCCTGGGCATCCCCTTCGTCCGCACGCCGGTGGGCGACAAGCACATGCTGCGGGAGCTGGCCCGGCGCGGCTGGGACCTGGCCGCCGAGGCCTCCGGCCACATCGTGCAGAAGCACGTGGGGCCCTCCGGGGACGGCATGGCCACCGCCCTGGCGGCCCTGGCCGCCCTGCTCCGCCGGGGCGGCGCCGACCGCTGGTCCTGGCGGTTCCAGCCCTGGCCCCTGCGCCTGGTGAACATCAAGGCCCGCGACCGCCGGCCGGTGGAGGACTGCCCGCGCCTGGTGGAGGCCATCCAGGACCTGGAGGCCAGCCACGGCTCCGCCCTGCGCATGGTGATCCGGTGGTCCGGCACCGAGCCCAAGCTCCGGCTCATGGTGGAGGCCAGGGAAACCAGGCTCATGAACCTCGCCCTGAAGTCCCTGGAGCTTGCGGCGCGCGCCGATCTGTCGCTGAACTAGGCTTCGTCCCAAACGGATTCAACGGTGCTAGCCTAGTGTCCAATCCTTTCCCCACCAGGAGTCTCCAGTGCCAGCTCGCCTCGGCGTGAACATCGACCACGTGGCCACCCTGCGGCAGGCCCGCAGCGGCCATGAGCCCGAGCCGGTGGCCGCGGCCCTGCTGGCCCAGAGCGCCGGGGCCCACGGCATCACCATCCACCTGCGCGCCGACCGCCGGCACATCCAGGAACGGGACGCCCGGCTGCTCAAGGAGGTCCTGGCGATCCCCCTGAACATCGAGGTCGCCGCCACCGCCGACGGCCTGGAGGCCGCGGTCCCGGTGAAGCCGGCCTGGGTGACCCTGGTGCCCGAGACCCGGGAGGAACCCACCACCCAGGGCGGCCTGGACGTGCTGTTCCTGCACGCCCACCTGCGCCAGACCATCCGCGAGCTGCACGCCTCCCAGATCCGGGTGAGCCTGTTCGTGGACCCGCAGCCCGACCAGCTGAAGATGGCCGCCAAGCTGGAGGCGGACGCCGTCGAGTTCAACACCGGCGTCTACGCCGACCTGGCGCCCGGCTCCGACCCCGCCGCCGAACTGGCCCGGCTGCGCGAGGCCGCCCGGCTCGGCTCCAGGCTGGGCCTGAAGGTCCTGGCCGGCCACGGGCTCGACCTGCAGAACGTCGGCCCCATCGCCGCCATCCCCGAGATCGAGGAGCTGAA
>Ga0316232_1002244_pt1 | contig 20699 bp, 14 predicted proteins | sample TBHtaG_FD_206006 | JGI IMG/M metagenome (GOLD analysis project Ga0316232, IMG submission 206006) | Freshwater microbial communities from Trout Bog Lake, Wisconsin, USA - TBH18025_13 | ecosystem: Environmental > Aquatic > Freshwater > Lake > Hypolimnion/Profundal zone | place: USA: Wisconsin... | reverse complement strand
CTACGGGTGCTACGGGTATCACAGGAGCGACTGGTGCTACCGGTGCTACGGGTATCACAGGTGCGACTGGTGCTACCGGTGCTACGGGTATCACAGGTGCGACTGGTGCGACGGGTGCGACTGGTGCCACAGGTATCACGGGAGCGACCGGTACTACGGGTGCTACGGGTATCACAGGAGCGACTGGTGCTACCGGTGCCACAGGTATCACGGGAGCGACCGGTACTACGGGTGCTACAGGTATCACAGGTGCGACTGGTGCGACGGGTGCGACTGGTGCGACAGGTATCACTGGAGCGACGGGTGCGACAGGTATCACTGGTGCCACAGGTATCACGGGAGCGACCGGTACTACGGGTGCTACGGGTATCACAGGAGCGACTGGTGCTACTGGTGCTACGGGTATCACAGGTGCGACTGGTGCGACGGGTGCGACGGGTGCGACTGGTGCGACAGGTATCACTGGAGCGACGGGTGCGACTGGTGCCACAGGTATCACGGGAGCGACCGGTACTACGGGTGCTACGGGTATCACAGGAGCGACTGGTGCTACCGGTGATACGGGTATCACAGGTGCGACTGGTGCGACGGGTGCGACTGGTGCGACAGGTATCACTGGAGCGACGGGTGCGACTGGTGCCACAGGTATCACGGGAGCGACGGGTGCTACCGGTGCTACGGGTATCACAGGTGCGACTGGTGCGACTGGTGCGACAGGTATCACTGGAGCGACGGGTGCGACTGGTGCCACAGGTATCACGGGAGCGACCGGTACTACGGGTGCTACGGGTATCACAGGAGCGACGGGTGCGACTGGTATCACAGGAGCGACCGGTGCGACTGGTATCACAGGAGCGACTGGTGCCACAGGTATCACAGGTGCGACTGGTGCGACTGGTATCACAGGAGCGACCGGTGCGACAGGTATCACAGGAGCGACTGGTGCGACTGGTATCACAGGAGCGACCGGTGCGACAGGTATCACAGGAGCGACTGGTGCGACGGGTATCACAGGAGTGACTGGAGCGACTGGTATCACAGGTGCTACTGGTATTACGGGAGCCACAGGTCCCACAGGTTTCCAGGGTCCAACCGGTGCTGCAGGTCCAACTGGTGTGACAGTGGGAGTGACGGGTCCTAGTGGTCCTACAGGTCCGATTGGTGCCACTGGAGCGACTGGTATCACGGGTGCAACAGGTATCACAGGTGCGACTGGAATCACAGGTGCTACGGGCATCACGGGTGCCACTGGAATAACCGGTGCTACGGGTATCACAGGTGCTACGGGTATCACGGGAGCCACGGGTATCACAGGTGCGACAGGTATCACTGGTGCGACAGGTATTACGGGTGCCACAGGTATCACAGGTGCAACAGGTATCACAGGAGCGACTGGTATCACGGGTGCAACAGGTATCACTGGAGCGACAGGTATCACAGGTGCTACGGGCATCACTGGAGCGACTGGTATCACGGGTGCAACAGGTATCACAGGTGCGACTGGAATCACAGGTGCTACGGGCATCACTGGAGCCACGGGTATCACAGGTGCGACAGGTATCACTGGAGCAACAGGTATCACAGGTGCTACGGGCATCACTGGAGCCACGGGCATCACTGGAGCCACGGGTATTACGGGTGCCACAGGTATCACAGGTGCAACAGGTATCACAGGAGCGACTGGTATCACGGGTGCGACGGGTATTACTGGAGCAACAGGTATCACAGGTGCGACTGGAATTACAGGTGCTACGGGCATCACTGGAGCCACGGGTATCACAGGTGCGACAGGTATCACTGGAGCAACAGGTATCACAGGTGCGACTGGAATCACTGGAGCGACTGGTATCACAGGTGCGACAGGTATCACTGGTGCGACAGGTATTACGGGAGCAACTGGAATCACTGGAGCAACAGGTATCACAGGTGCCACGGGTATCACAGGTGCGACTGGAATCACAGGTGCTACGGGCATCACTGGAGCCACGGGTATCACAGGTGCGACAGGTATCACTGGAGCCACGGGTATCACAGGTGCGACAGGTATCACAGGTGCCACAGGTATCACGGGTGCTACGGGCATCACTGGAGCCACGGGTATCACAGGTGCGACAGGTATCACAGGTGCGACAGGTATCACAGGTGCCACAGGTATCACGGGTGCTACGGGCATCACTGGAGCCACGGGTATCACAGGTGCGACAGGTATCACAGGTGCCACAGGTATCACGGGTGCCACTGGAATAACCGGTGCTACGGGTATCACGGGTGCGACAGGTATTACGGGTGCTACTGGAATCACAGGTGCAACAGGTATCACAGGTGCCACTGGAATAACTGGAGCGACGGGTATCACTGGAGCGACAGGTATCACTGGAGCTACGGGTATTACGGGAGCAACTGGAATCACTGGTGCGACAGGTATTACGGGAGCAACAGGTATTACAGGTGCGACGGGTATCACGGGAGCAACAGGTATCACGGGTGCGACTGGTATCACAGGTGCGACTGGTATCACTGGAGCGACGGGTATTACGGGAGCAACAGGTATCACAGGTGCAACTGGTATCACGGGTGCTACGGGTATCACTGGAGCGACTGGAATCACAGGTGCTACGGGCATTACGGGAGCTACGGGTATCACTGGAGCTACGGGTATCACTGGAGCGACTGGAATCACAGGTGCTACGGGCATTACGGGAGCGACTGGAATAACTGGTGCCACTGGAATAACCGGTGCCACTGGAATAACCGGAGCTACCGGTATCACAGGTGCGACTGGTGCGACTGGTGCTACTGGTGCGACTGGTGCTACTGGTGCGACTGGTATCACAGGTGCGACTGGTATCACAGGTGCGACTGGTATCACAGGTGCGACTGGAATCACTGGAGCTACGGGTATTACGGGAGCAACTGGAATCACTGGTGCGACAGGTATTACGGGAGCAACAGGTATTACAGGTGCGACGGGTATCACGGGAGCAACAGGTATCACAGGTGCGACTGGTATCACAGGTGCGACTGGTATCACAGGTGCGACTGGTATCACTGGAGCGACGGGTATTACGGGTGCTACGGGTATCACTGGAGCGACTGGAATCACAGGTGCTACGGGCATTACGGGAGCTACGGGTATCACTGGAGCGACTGGAATCACAGGTGCTACGGGCATTACGGGAGCGACTGGAATAACTGGTGCCACTGGAATAACCGGAGCTACCGGTATCACAGGTGCTACAGGTATCACAGGTGCGACTGGTGCGACTGGTGCTACTGGTGCGACTGGTGCTACTGGTGCGACTGGTGCTACTGGTGCGACAGGTATCACAGGTGCGACTGGTATCACAGGTGCGACTGGAATCACTGGAGCTACGGGCATCACAGGTGCGACTGGTATCACAGGTGCGACTGGAATAACCGGTGCTACGGGCATCACAGGTGCCACAGGTATCACAGGTGCGACAGGTATTACGGGAGCAACAGGTATCACAGGTGCTACGGGCATCACGGGTGCTACGGGCATCACAGGTGCCACAGGTATCACAGGTGCGACAGGTATTACGGGAGCAACAGGTATCACAGGTGCGACAGGTATCACAGGTGCGACTGGTATCACAGGTGCGACTGGAATCACTGGAGCTACGGGTATCACGGGAGCAACTGGAATCACTGGAGCAACTGGAATCACTGGAGCGACGGGTATTACGGGAGCAACTGGAATCACTGGAGCGACGGGTATCACTGGAGCGACGGGTATCACAGGTGCCACTGGAATAACCGGAGCAACGGGTATTACGGGAGCAACAGGTATCACAGGTGCGACAGGTATTACGGGAGCAACAGGTATCACAGGTGCTACGGGTATCACAGGTGCGACGGGCATTACGGGAGCAACTGGAATAACTGGTGCGACCGGCATTACGGGAGCGACTGGAATAACTGGTGCCACTGGAATAACCGGAGCTACGGGTATCACAGGTGCGACAGGTATCACAGGTGCCACTGGAATAACCGGAGCAACGGGTATTACGGGAGCGACTGGAATCACAGGTGCAACTGGTATCACGGGTGCTACGGGTATCACTGGAGCGACTGGAATCACAGGTGCTACGGGCATTACGGGAGCAACAGGTATCACAGGTGCTACAGGTGTCACTGGAGCTACAGGCATCACAGGTGCGACTGGTATCACAGGTGCGACAGGTATCACAGGTGCGACTGGTATCACAGGTGCGACAGGTATCACAGGTGCGACTGGAATCACAGGTGCGACAGGTATCACAGGTGCGACTGGTATCACAGGTGCGACTGGTATTACAGGTGCGACTGGTATCACTGGAGCGACGGGTATCACAGGTGCGACTGGTATCACAGGTGCGACTGGTATCACAGGTGCGACTGGAATCACTGGAGCTACGGGTATTACGGGAGCAACTGGAATCACTGGTGCGACAGGTATTACGGGAGCAACAGGTATTACAGGTGCGACGGGTATCACGGGAGCAACAGGTATCACAGGTGCGACAGGTATCACAGGTGCGACTGGTATCACAGGTGCGACTGGTATCACTGGAGCGACGGGTATTACGGGAGCAACAGGTATCACAGGTGCAACTGGTATCACGGGTGCTACGGGTATCACTGGAGCGACTGGAATCACAGGTGCTACGGGCATTACGGGAGCTACGGGTATCACTGGAGCGACTGGAATCACAGGTGCTACGGGCATTACGGGAGCGACTGGAATAACTGGTGCCACTGGAATAACCGGAGCTACCGGTATCACAGGTGCTACAGGTATCACAGGTGCGACTGGTGCGACTGGTGCTACTGGTGCGACAGGTATCACAGGTGCGACTGGTATCACGGGTGCAACAGGTATCACGGGAGCAACAGGTATCACAGGTGCGACAGGTATTACGGGAGCAACAGGTATCACAGGTGCTACGGGCATCACAGGTGCCACAGGCATCACAGGTGCGACAGGTATTACGGGAGCAACAGGTATCACAGGTGCTACGGGCATCACAGGTGCCACAGGCATCACAGGTGCGACAGGTATCACTGGAGCGACGGGTATCATAGGTGCCACTGGAATAACTGGAGCAACAGGTATCACTGGAGCTACGGGTATCACTGGAGCTACGGGTATCACTGGAGCTACGGGTATCACTGGTGCCACAGGTATCACAGGTGCCACAGGCATCACAGGTGCGACAGGTATCACTGGAGCAACAGGTATTACGGGTGCCACTGGAATCACAGGTGCTACGGGCATCACAGGTGCGACAGGTATCACTGGAGCCACTGGAATAACCGGAGCTACCGGTATCACAGGTGCTACGGGCATCACAGGTGCCACAGGTATCACAGGTGCGACAGGTATTACGGGAGCAACAGGTATCACAGGTGCTACGGGTATCACTGGAGCGACTGGAATCACAGGTGCTACGGGCATTACGGGAGCTACGGGTATCACTGGAGCGACTGGAATCACAGGTGCGACTGGAATCACTGGTGCTACGGGCATCACAGGTGCCACAGGTATCACAGGTGCGACAGGTATTACGGGAGCAACAGGTATCACTGGAGCCACTGGAATAACCGGTGCGACGGGTATCACTGGAGCGACGGGTATCACAGGTGCCACTGGAATAACCGGAGCGACGGGCATCACAGGTGCCACGGGTATCACAGGTGCGACAGGTATCACAGGTGCTACGGGCATCACAGGTGCCACAGGTATCACAGGTGCGACAGGTATTACGGGAGCAACAGGCATCACTGGAGCAACAGGTATCACTGGAGCCACAGGTATTACGGGAGCTACGGGTATCACGGGTGCTACAGGCATCACTGGAGCGACGGGTATCACCGGAGCTACAGGTATCACGGGTGCCACAGGTATTACGGGAGCAACAGGCATCACAGGTGCCACTGGAATAACTGGAGCAACCGGCATCACTGGAGCAACAGGTATCACGGGAGCAACAGGTATCACGGGAGCGACAGGTATCACGGGAGCAACAGGTATCACGGGTGCCACTGGAATAACCGGAGCCACAGGTATCACGGGAGCGACAGGTATCACAGGTGCTACGGGTATCACCGGAGCAACAGGTATCACTGGTGCTACGGGTATTACGGGTGCGACTGGTATTCAGGGTCCGGGAGGTGTATCCTCGGGAATAGTATATTATTTTGATAGTTCGAATGTGACACAAAACGTAGGTACAACCCAATATGCCAATCTGACATTGGCACTCAACTTAGGTGCAACAACATCAATTACTACATCAAATGTAACGACCTCAACAGCACAAATAGCATATTTCGATGCTCCGATTTCAACCTTGGACACGCTTGTCGTTTCTCAGGGTACATGGTACATTAATTTATTTGCCGCTTGTAGCACTAACACCAACCTCGTCTACTGGGTTGATATTCAAGAGCTAACACAGTATGGCGGTGTTTTTGGAACTATAGCTACTGGAACTAAAGCGTCTGGAACTGCTGTTGGGTATATTGGTATTTTGCCGTATACCTACACGATTAATGTTCCAAATTATGTTCTTAACACCACCACTAGTAGAATTCGGATTACTTTGTACGCGTCAACGACAAGTGGAACAACCGATTTTACCGTGTATATGCGTGGTAGTAAACCAACAAACGTTATTACCACACTCGCATTAAACCAGGTTGGGGCTACGGGCATCACTGGTGCCACAGGTATCACAGGTGCCACTGGAATAACTGGAGCAACGGGTATCACGGGAGCCACAGGTATCACAGGTGCTACGGGCATCACGGGAGCCACAGGTATCACAGGTGCGACTGGTGTCGCGGGAGCTACTGGAATAACCGGAGCGACAGGTATTACGGGAGCAACAGGTATTACGGGAGCAACAGGTATTACAGGAGCAACAGGTATTACGGGAGCAACAGGTATTACGGGAGCAACAGGTATTACGGGTGCCACAGGTATCACTGGAGCGACAGGTATTACGGGTGCCACAGGTATCACGGGTGCGACAGGTATCACTGGAGCAACAGGTATCACAGGTGCCACTGGAATCACAGGAGCTACAGGCATCACAGGTGCCACTGGAATCACAGGTGCGACTGGAATCACTGGAGCGACGGGTATTACGGGAGCAACAGGTATCACAGGTGCAACTGGTATCACGGGTGCTACGGGTATCACTGGAGCGACTGGAATCACTGGAGCGACGGGTATTACGGGAGCAACTGGAATCACTGGAGCGACTGGAATCACTGGTGCGACAGGTATTACGGGAGCAACAGGTATTACAGGTGCGACGGGTATCACAGGTGCCACTGGAATAACTGGAGCAACGGGTATTACGGGAGCGACTGGAATCACAGGTGCGACAGGTATTACGGGAGCAACAGGTATCACAGGTGCCACTGGAATAACCGGAGCGACAGGTATCACAGGTGCTACGGGTATCACTGGAGCGACAGGTATCACAGGTGCTACGGGCATCACTGGAGCGACTGGTATCACGGGTGCAACAGGTATCACAGGTGCGACTGGAATCACAGGTGCTACGGGCATCACTGGAGCCACGGGTATCACAGGTGCGACAGGTATCACAGGTGCCACTGGAATAACCGGAGCGACAGGTATCACAGGTGCTACGGGTATCACGGGTGCGACAGGCATCACAGGTGCTACGGGTATCACGGGTGCGACAGGCATCACAGGTGCTACGGGTATCACGGGTGCGACAGGCATCACAGGTGCGACGGGTATTACGGGAGCCACTGGAATAACCGGAGCCACTGGAATAACCGGAGCCACTGGAATAACCGGAGCTACAGGTATCACAGGTGCGACAGGTATCACAGGTGCTACGGGTATCACAGGTGCCACAGGTATCACAGGTGCCACAGGTATCACAGGTGCGACTGGAATCACGGGAGCGACAGGCATCACAGGTGCGACTGGAATCACGGGAGCGACAGGTATCACAGGTGCCACAGGTATCACAGGTGCGACTGGTCCTGGATTTACTTACGTAGGTGTATGGGATTCGGGAACTGCATACGTATTTGATCAAGTAGTGTACTACCAAGGGTCGAGCTATATATGCGTAGGTGTTAATGGTTCCCCTGCTGGCAATAATCCAACCGATCATAGTGAGTGGCAACTTCTGGCTAAAATGGGTGCGACAGGTGTAGTTGGTGCCACGGGTGCCACTGGACTACAGGGTAATCCTGGTAATAACGGAGCTACAGGTGTAACAGGACCTCAGGGTGCCACTGGACCACAGGGTAATCCTGGCAGTCACGGCGGTGACGGCCAAACAGGTGCGACAGGGCCACAGGGTGCCACTGGACTACAGGGTAATCCTGGCGGTGACGGCGGTGACGGACAAACAGGTGCGACAGGGCCACAGGGTGCCACTGGACCACAGGGTAATCCTGGCGGTGACGGCGGTGACGGCCAAACAGGTGCGACAGGGCCACAGGGTGCCACTGGACTACAGGGTAATCCTGGCGGTGACGGCGGTGACGGCCAAACAGGTGCGACAGGGCCACAGGGTGCGACGGGGCCGATTGGTGGAGATGGTCCTCCTGGTCAAACAGGTGCCACTGGTCCTGTAGGTGCGACAGGTGTAGGTGGTGTGGGTGCTACTGGACCTGTAGGTGCGACGGGTCCAGGTGGTTCTGCTTCACTCGTAGGCGTAGGCGATACCCAAATCCTCTTCAATGCAGGGGGTACTATCTCTGGAAGTTCGGCTATGACGTTTGATTCTGTCAGAGGAACTGCTACGCTCGCAGCACTCAATGTCACGAATGAGACGTCGCACACTGGAAATGTATCCATGAATCTATGCAATGTCGCAGATATCGGAACTGCCACGTTTTCCAAGCTTGTTATCCCGACTGGTGATACACTTTTTACCGTAACATCTGGAACTGAAGGAACAGATTGGTCATCAAACATATCCAATGGAAGGAAGTATTTTACGTTCTTCAGCAATTGTACCATTACAGCAACAGCCAATACTGGCGATACCGAATACTTTGCCATAGGAGGAGGCGGAGGAGGCGGAACTAACCAGGCTGGAGGTGGTGGTGCGGGAGGTCTTCAGACAAACAGTACCACATATTGGAATGCTGACAAGCAGTCTAACGCGATATCATCACTTACACCAGGTTCTAATTATGCAATAGTCATTGGTGCCGGAGGTGGTGCCATGTCTAATGGTAGCAATACGACAATTACTGGAGATGGAATATCTGTGACAGCATATGGTGGTGGGCATGGAGCATATAACGGGTATGCTCCCTATGCAGCAACCTCTGGAGGATGTGGTGGTGGAGCTACAAACGACACAACTACTACACCTGGATCAGGGTCGCAGGGTGGAGATGGAGGTGGTTTAACGGCTACTGGCGGCTTAGGCTTCTACTGTGGTGCTGGAGGTGGTGGTATAGGCGGTGATGGAGCTCCGTCCGTCAATAATGAGTTTGGAGGCACACACCCCGGAAACGGAGGAGCAAGTCTTACGTACAATGGAACCGCATACGGTGGTGGTGGAGGAGGAGGCTCCCAGTATGCACCAGCTGGACTAGGCGGCGGTGGAGGAGCCGGGTCTGGAGGTGCTGCAGGTTCAGGCGGTGGGACTGCCCCTGCGAATTCAGGATCTGGTGGTGGTGGAGATTCTTCTTCCGGTTCGGGAGGAGCTGGAGGTTCTGGAATTGTGATCTTGTCCTTTGCTATACCTGGCGGATCGGGTACAATCACTGAGTTTGGATCTATTACGGTGAATCTCTCAGATAATCTCCAGGTATCTGCGAACTCAAACATCGTCTTGAATACGACGACTGGCGTGTACATTGGAAGCAACGACGGAACAACGTACAACGGAGTACTCCAGGGGTTCGTAACAATCTGCGGAACAGTGACTTCGACGTTTGCAAGTGAAGCAAATTATGGATTTCTGGTGCCAGATGGTGCTGGCTCGAACTCTGGACCGATCACTGCAGCGTACAGTCTAGCCATGTCTGGAAACGCCCAGGCTCTCGAGTTTGACGCCACATCCGACGCCCGTCTCAAGAACATTTCAGGTGAAATTCTGACCGATGACGCGATCCGCTTCGTAAAAACAATATGCGGAAAGCATTATTCGTGGAAGCATGATCCCTCAGATGGTATTGTCACTGGGTTTATCGCCCAGGACATTGATCGGGCAGGGTTCAGACATATCGTACACACAATTCCGAATGGGGCTGTACTCGGTCATATCGATCCAGACGGGTACGTCAATCCCAGCGGGTACCAGCTCACTGTCAACCACAATGCGATGCTGCCGTACTACCACACCGTCATCCAAAATCTGCTGGGACGCATGGAGTACTTGGAAGCTACGATATCAAGTTTGGTGTCCTCAAAGTAGAGGAACATAAACTCAACTATTGCTGAAGGTAAGTGCGGGGCTGGGAAACGACATGAGTAGGAGCGGCAGAGAGAAGGGTTGCAGCTGTAAACACGGGCTTTGTCGCGGCTACGACTGGCTTGCTCGTGCTGCCATGAACTGCTGCTACGCTCACGTGGACGGGAGCGGTTCCGAGAGGCTTCGAGACAGGGGCAACACGCTGGACGGCAGGAGGCGAAACAAGGTGAGCGGGCATTCTTGGTTTGTTGTATACAGATATTTAGATTTAAACGTCGGGTGCACCATTCATATGTGGCTCCCATATTTCAGTTGGTAGAATCCCTCTCTTATACGCTTTGTCCGTATGCTTAGGAAGGAGGAAGTCGGCGGATCGAGACCGCCTGGGAGCACCATCCAAGCCTCTTTAGCACAGTTGGTTAGTGCATCCGCTTTGTAAGCGGGAGGTCACCTGTTCGACTCAGGTAGGAGGCACAGTACTCATGTACGACGAAACCGTCGTAGACGAGTGACCCTGCGTGTCTTCTTGGCTTTCTTATTCTTGAACGTCCTGCGTCGTCCGCCAAGCTTTACCTTGTTGAGAACTTCAGCGATCATCCAACGCTTTTCCGCTAGAGGCATACGCTTTTCTTCGGGAAGTCCCTCCTCCTCATCGGCGGCCGTCACGCCTTCCACCTTCATGATTGCGTCAGCGAGTTCTTCAATCAGTTTGGGGTTCTCAATCATGCTGCGTCGTACGCGACTAAACAACTTCAGCAGTGCCTCGTCTTGGGGTGGCTGTGAAATGATCGCATACGCGGCTGCCATGAACGATCGGGGGTTCGGAGGCATCAACTTGTCGAGCATTTCACGAGTCGGCGGGTTGCGAAGAACCCGGAACATCTGGACGATTTCGGGTCGTTGCCGTGCGTATCCCCACTCTGGTCGCCTGTATATGCTCGCAACCTCGGGGTTCAGGGGGTACAAATAAATGAAATCCACTCCTTCCGCCATGGCATCTTTGACAAGGGCAGAGTTTAGACTCAGACCTACGCCTCCGTACAGTTCGTCGCGGACACGACGCGTACTGATTTCATTGAGGTAGATGTAGTGCCGATCATACTTGTCAACGACCTTTGCTCTCAACCATCCGCAAATAGTACCGTTCGGTGCCTGGGCAACGTAATGAACGTGATTACCTGGCTCGTCACACTGCTTCTTCCAGGGAAAAATGGTATGGAACTCGGAGTTCTCAAGCGGTGAGGCAATTTCGGCCAGTTCCTTGATTTTATCGACATCTCGCTGACAGTCGTACCGTGTGACTTTACAGGCCATCCTATTCCACTATTTTATAGCAATAAAACAATGCGAGGACTACGCCTGAAAACCATCAAACGATCCCATAATCCTATAAAAAAGTGGGATGCCGTGTTTATCAAACCGAACGGACAGACAATTGTCCAGCCGTTTGGTCAGCGGGGGTATTCGGATTACACGAAACACAAGAACTTGACACGGAAGAAGCGGTACATTGCCCGCCACGCCCGGATGCACGAAGACTGGTCTGATCCGACTCGGGCTGGAACCTTATCACGATACATCCTGTGGGGAAAACCGACTCTCAAAGCTTCTATTCGTTCGTTCCGGAAGAAGTTCCACGTATAACCTCAAGCTGGAAACTCTTGTTGAAATACTCGTCCCAGGACATGGTGTAGTCTGATTCCTTGTATATCTTCATGGTGTGCACAAACATGCGAACGTAGGCAAAAAAGAGTATACCGATCACTACGGCAGGTGTGAAGTCCTTCATTAGTTAAACACGTGATGCATTCTCCAACGGAAAAAACGAGTGGCTCCCAAGAGAAACCTTTCAACCTTGTGGTCTGGAAGAATAGTCAATGCACCCGCAGTGAGTGATCCTTCATTCTTGGCTTTACGAGTAAACAATCTCAACACCGAGCTCTTGGCTCTCATAACCGCCTTGACTTTCTCGTCGACACCCATTTCCGCTCTCAACCCTGTCTTGAACTCCTTGACCCGTTTCATAAACTCTTTCTTGAGAGACATAACATCTTTTGATGCTGCCTTGTAATGTCGTAAGCCCTCTCTGACCTCCTTATCCTTCTTCACCTTTTCCATGATCTTCATACACCTTCCCTCCATCTCAATCCGTCCGTTATTCCACCAGTCGTGTCCTCCATCATTCATCTGTCCAATCACATTGCACAGAGGGCATACCGACCTATGCAGGAGAGACTTCAAAACACAGGTAGTATGGTAAGCATGACCGCATTGTAGACGTGAAGAATTTCCGTCCACAATGATGTCGTTGGTGGTGTTTTCCCGGAATACGGGAACACACAGGTAGTCGTAACAGAGAATACACTCCTCCATCAATTGTGAAATTTAAGGACCAACATGTAAACTCATTTCGTTCTTGGCAGCCTTGGGGACGCGGCGGGTCAGGAGTTCCGTCTGGCGTCCGAACGTTGAGGCGTCTTCCACGTCTTCAGGGATACCCTCGATGGCACGGAGAGCCTCGGACACCTTCTGCGGCTGGTCTGAGAAGTGGAGAAGGAGTTGGGTACGAATGGTGTTCCGCTTGATGGCAGGCTTGACAGTTCGAACCTGGCGGGAGATGGAGCCACCAGACATTCCCTCCAACTTGAAATCGTCAACCTCGTTCTCACGCATGAACTCGAGAACAGAGGCACCCAACTTAACTTTCTCTTCATTGATCGTCTTGATACGCAGTTTCAGTTGACGGATCTCGTCGTCCATGGCAATCCACTGACGAAGCGTCTCGGCTACCGGCGGCGGCTCCTGGTCGCCCATTTCTTTCTGTTTATACTACGCCTGCGACGTGTAAATCGTCCCCGTCCACGCCCCCGCCCCCGTCCCTTCGGCGTATCGAAATCCGCAATTTTACGAAGAACATCGGGGTTCAGCGGTGTCTGATTCAGAGCTTTTCCTATACCCGTACGCCGTGTCTGTATTGCTTCATCTACGATCGCCAACACCTCTTTACGACGGTTTACCAGTCTCTCCGAAGGTTCTGCGTCAAGGAAGGGACGAGTTGTAATCTTCATAATAAACTCACGCAACGAGTACGGACCAGGAACCCACCCAATCGGGAGAAAATACGGTTCACCAGGAAAATCTATCTTCGTATTCGGATCCACCTTGATTTTCGTTTCGGGATCGAGTAGTAGGAGCCGCATGAGCTCTGGGGATAGTATACGTGCCGCATCATAAATAACCGGTGAATGACGACCGCCCCTTGGATCGTGGGGTGCAGTCGGATCCGCTCCCGCTTTCAGGAGTAGTTTAACGATATCCTTCGACTGTGTATTCCTATCCTGCCAATAAAACACCCCATCTCCAATGGGTAGTTTGTTGTACCATGGTGCGTTCGGATCAACGCCAGCATCCAAATCCGCCTTGACACCTTCGACGTCCTTTTCCCGAATGTGCTCACTCAGAGTCTTCGGACTGTGTTCCTCTCCCTCCCTCGCTCGTTTATCTCCGACAGCTGGCGATGACATCGTAACTTATACTTACTTGCGATTTTTTGTGGTCTTCCGAGCCCGACGCCTATGCTTACGCACCGAACGATGACGCCCACCCTTCCTCCCTTCAAACCTCGCCTTTGCCGCCTCGTAATCTGGTCCTCCGGGGATAGCACGCAGTTCGTCGATAACAACCCGCTTCTTGGACTTATCTTTGGACAACATTTCGGTGGCTTCCGACGTAAAACGATACGACGGATCTTTCGCAAGGTCTGCGAGTTGTTTTTCAAACTTTATATAATTCGGTGTGCCAGGATCCGATAGAAAAAGGGCAATAGCTATGGCCTGGTCGTTTCTAGGGTTCATCTTCACCATTTCTACAGAATGTTCCATTGCGTTCTTTGATCCGTTCCACTCTGCTGGATTCTTAAATGGAATCGTCTTGTCCGCCCCCCTATTCCGAAGTTGAAGCACAATACGCAAGTGTCCCTTATCCACCGCTATATCCAAAGGAGTATATCCCCGATAATTATAGTCGACATTCGGTCTAGGTTTATTCGTCAGAATCTGACTAACCCGTTCGGCGTCTCCAGTATTCACTGCTCGCAAGAGATCATCTCCAAGTGGGTCGGACATATACTACTTATACTCACTTGCGACTTTTCCTGGATCTGTAGCAGTTCTTATACGGACGGCACGACGCCTTCTGCGTGAACCCCATCTTTGCACACTTGAACTTCTTGCACTGCTTCCGAGTGAACCTCCGCCCGCCCTTCCTCCCTTCAAACCTCGCTTTCGCATCTTCGTATGCCGGGGATCCAGGAATATGTTGTATTTCTCCCTGAAGATCGATACGAAGCTTCGCACGACGGGCAACTTCTTTCGTCGGCATAGACTTAAACTCATACTCCCCTTTCTCCATACGGCGATAAAGGTCAGCAAGTTCTTTTTCGTATTTTGACTTATCCTGCGTGCCAGGCTCAGCAATTAGATATGCGATTGCCAAATCTCGTTCTTCGGACATTATACTTACTTGCGACTTTTCCTGGTCTTCCGCCCCTTACGACCTGCCTTACGCTTCCACGTCCGCCGTCTTGCTCCTGTCCGCAGTCCACGCAGAATATCCGCTGCCTCAGACGCATCGTCTTCCGCCCTCCGCCGCTTTTCCCCCGAAGAAGAAGGAGCAGGAGCAGGGGCTTCGTCCGTCAAGATCACAGGGTTCAGTTTGAATACCTTCTGCTTCGTTCCCGCCTGGCAATGATCGGCACTTACAATATTCACAGCGTTTCCATACCGGTTCGTTCCTGGACTTGTCTGGACATTCTGTGCGGACGCAACATTGTCCAACTCTTCATCCGTCTCTGTCAAGTCAAATATCTTAAAGTCCTGTAGAAGTCCCTGCTGTATCTGATCTAACCAAACTAAGAAATTGCCATTCCCCTTGATGTAGTAATACATGTGATCCATATCTACATCTTTCGCGTAAGGTGTTCCCTCCAGCTGTGCCTTACACTTGTGTCGAACCTGCGATCCGTCCTGTATTGCCTCCACGATCGTAGCCAACGGCAGCGTGAAATACGACTCCTTCGCCTTGAAAATAACACTGTTCGATTTTGATAGGACTGAGAGCATAGGGACTTCCTCTACTTCCTCAAAATCGTACACTTTCTGATTCTTGAACTGAACTTTCGTCACTTCGAACACAATGGGTACAGGGTCTGCATCTGGAGCCGAAACATACGCTGGAAGTTCGCGAGCAGGAGGAGCAGGAAAGAGTGCACGAAGTTCTGGAGAACTGGTAAGATCGGCGGCAGTGTTCCCGTCAGCGTCTAGGATCGCAGGATCCGCCCCTCGTTGTAAAAGGAGTGTAACCGAATTCACCATTCCCCCTTCGGCAGCCATATGTAGAGCAGTTCGTCCGTGCCCGTCCTGAGTGTTAAGATCCTCACGTTCTTCGAGAAGTGCATCAATGATCCTTCTCAGAATATCTACGTGACCGTACGATGCTGCTATGTGGAGTGCAGTCGCTCCATTATGATCAGCCATCGTTAAATTCGCTCTATTCGCAATCAGTTCATTCACGACATCAAGGTGCTCTCGAGACGTTGCATACATTAAAGCCGTCATGTAAGTTTCTTGATCCCAATAGTTCACATCCGCACCTGCAGCCAACAATTCCTTCACCTTATCCAGTTGCCCACGCAATGCCGCAAGTAAAAGCTCTTTGTTGGAACTGTCGGGACCTGGGGGTACAGGAACAACTGGTTCGGACACCTGCATTCTCCCTTCAAGAAGAGTGACTCCAGCTGCGAACTGGAGGTCGCGAGCCATATTCAACGCTGTCTGTCCGCTACGGTGTCTTAAAGTCGCATCCGCCCCTGCATCTAAGAGAAGTTTCATTGTCTCAGTATTTTTGGATGTTGTTGCGTACATCAGTGGGGTAGTTCCATCACGATTCTGGGTGTTCGGGTTTGCCCCACGACTTAGTAGAAGTGTCACAATCGGTAGTAATTTTGCGTTATCGGCGGGTAGTCCCATCTCAGTTATGATATGTAGGGTTGTATTACCACTATTGCTGGTCATGGTCACAGCATTCACATTCGCCCCGTGGTCTAAAGCCTCGGTGACCATTCTAATATTTCGGTATGAAGCACCCTGCATAAGTTTTACATCTTCAGGATTTGCCATGTCCTGTCTATTATCTAAAACGGATACTCTTTCTGCGAAAGAAATATAGGGCATCCAAGGATGGAACGCTGTAAACACGATGACTGTCGCAGGAAAGCTTACTCTGCCATGAAGTGCCGGTGCGGCAACGTCTACTGCTCCCTCCACAAACCCGATACTGCCCATTCATGTTCCTACGATTACCGTGCGGAACATCAACGTGCACTAACCAATCAAAATCCCCGTGTTGTGGCGGCTAAACTTAAAGACCCATTAACCGAATGTAATATGCCTCAATAAAGTGGTTTGTCCGAGGACCCGATAGACGCCGATCTATACTGCTGTACAATTTCGCAACTGCCTTTTTCCGTCCTTCAGGGGTTTTGTGCAGGATCGAAGGATTCGAAGTAAGGTAGTCCAGGAACATTAACGCCCAAGCCATACACCATCCGAACTCCCTCTCCCCCTTGAAGCGTTGCAGGTACAAGCATTTCGTGCGGTCTACACATGCCACATTCACCAGATGAACCGGAACACCCGCGTACTTCCCGAACTCTGCCTCCATATGTTTCTGCATGCTCGGTGATATATCTCGGAGATTACGCATATCAAAAAAGTAAATACTCACGTGTGTTCCCTCATGGACTGCGAGGGAACACACAACGTGGCGAACAAATGCGTTCAGCGTATCATTCGGACCCACATCATATCCTGTGAAAAAAATTATGGGCTTTTTGACGTACTCCAAAGCATACCGCAGACCGGGGTATACTTTGGTGGGCAGTCCAAGAACATTGAAAAAGTCGATGTCCACGTAATCGTGTGGGTTGAAGGCGTAATGGTACGCAGGCGACGTCCGTAACTCGAACTTCTTGTTAATATTCCGTTTCTCTGGAAGTTCGGTGGGGTGCGGGCGGAGATGCTCCATACTACTAACTATATATTATCAATGTTAATTTCCCTGTGTGGCTGCGGTTGCGGTTTCACCTCGTCTTCCTCCTCCTCCTTGGCTCCAGCATCAAACTCAATCCCGTCATTGTCCTCGACCCCCTTTACACAGAGGTGCTCCGAGATCAGCCCTTCCTTCTTCATCACCTTCACCTGATCAGGATTCAGCGGCATCACGATCTCCAGTGCCAGTGCCCCATCCACCCCCGTTTCATTCAAGATGACGTACGATCCCACATCCACCCACGCGTCCTTCTTTCCCCTTCCGCGAATTGACCCCTTCATCCTCGCCTTCTCCGTCTCCAGCCTGTCGTTCTTGATATAGTCTACCTCCATCCTCCCATCCCCCAGCTTCCGCATAACCCTGCCCACAAGAATCCCATCAATATCCTCGTCGTCTCGAATATCGGCGAGGAGATTGTTGAACAGCTTCTTGTTCTTCATAGATGTTGATGATTCCGAGTTTGATCCCTTGCGATGCTTTGATCCTCCTTGCGTATTCTTCGGCATTCTGTTTGATTGATATTTATTGAGTGTAACATATCTAGATCCGTTTTGCTGGTTTACGCACGCTTGCCGCCCTGGAGAGGCGAGTAGGCGTGGAGGTAAGGCAGTACGGCGGCAGTGACCACGAGGGCAATCACCAGTGTTACGGCTGCACCGATCGCATCGCCGATCTTCAGCTTGACCGGACCGACCTGCATAGTCAGTCCACCGACCGTGTGCTGAGCGTCAGGGCTGAAAAGGACAAAGAACGGAGCCACCAGATCCGTAATGATCGCCTGGAAAAAGTCCTTCAGGGCACCTCCAACAAAAATCGCAACGGCAAAGGTTAGGAGCATAGACTTGTTGCTCATTTGGTTTGTATTCATCAGAGAAAAACTGTTCACCTACCCTTGGACTTCTTCGCCTCATACTGCCTCACATGCTTGGATGATGGTCTGCCCTTTTTGTCCTTGGCTTTATCCGCTTTCTTCCTGCGTCCTGATGAAGGTTCGTCCATTTGCGTCGGTGTATGCCCTGGAATACATCTGACCCTTTCGCAATCCGTTTTCCAGATGAAACGAGCACCGGATTCCGTCTTTTGGGAGTCGTCGGCAGTAATGGACATCGCAACTCCCTCCCTTCAGCGTGGTGAGAACGTACTCAGGTGTGCTTTGACACAGACCCATTCTTTTTCGTGTTACTCTTGAGCTCCTCTTCGTCCAACTGCTTCCGTTTTGCTTCCTTGATATGATCCAGGCACATCACACCCCCGCCATACGCTGTGGTCATACATCCACGATGAACGCACCGAGGCTTCAGAAGAACCTCCGTAGCCGGAACGTCTGCTGGTGCAGCCTGTTTGTTACCCATTTTGATATGTTTATACTTTAAACACAACTCATTCGTTTTTGGCGAGTGTTTGGTAAGACGCCGACTGAAACGTCGGCATTCCGAAAATTCGACACAGCACTTCGCGATCCGAAGGAGACAGTATCACCTGCGGAGGATTGATCTCGACACGGAGCTTCAGGTCTCCGAATCCCCCTCCCTTCTTCGGCATGCCCCCACCCGCCATTGTGAGCACCGTTCCGCCAATGATAGGCTGTCCCTCCCACCGATACACTGGCTTGTCTCCGCTCGGATGATCTTCAACCGTGAGCTCGAAGCCCAGGATAGATTCGGCATAACTGATCGTCCGCGTACACAGGAGATTGTCTCCCCGCCACTCAAACCCCTCACCCTGCAACTGAAGCTGAGCCACAATATCTCCTGGGCTATCAGAATCCAACGTCTCCGAACACTCGCCCTCAAATACGACACGCTCCCCCGCCTGCATCCCCGGACGAATATTCACCGTCAATGACCGCTCACGCTGGATCATTCGCTTCCCCCCGCACCCCGAACATCCCTCTGAGCTCCCCGCCTGTCCCTTTCCGCCGCACGGACCGCAATGAACCTGCGTCTGCATCATCATCGGACCCATCCGCTGTGCCATCATCCTCACCCCCGCACCACCACATGCTCCGCACGTAGAATACGATGACGCACAGTCCCGGCACTTCCTTTCCTGCTTAAAGTTCATTGTCACCTCAAACCCCCTGTAGAAGTTCTCCAACTTCAGGGGAATATTCACCAAGTTTGACGGACCCTTCCCGCTCCGCTGGTTCTGTTGGTGCGGCATACCCATTCCCCCGAACATATTGAAAAGGTCAGAGAAGGGGAACCCCGCCGGCGGACCCTGTGGACCTTGCGGTCGCTCGTTGACCGACCCCGTTGCATCGTACATCTCCCTCCTCCGTTGATCCGTCAGAACCTCGTGAGCTTCCTGGATCTCCTTGAACTTTTCGGGATCACCTCCCTTGTCTGGATGGTGCTCTCTCGCCAGTGTTCGATACGCCTTCTTGATATCATCTACCCCTGCGTTCCGCTGAACGCCTAGCCGATCGTAGAGAGATGACATCGTATTCTTCCTTGATCTTTCCGCCATCCCTGTAAAACGAAAAAATAGTCAAGCAGCAGGACAATAGACCAATGCTGCCTCCTCCTCCTCCTAGCTTTGGACAACTGTCAAGACAGACGGCTCAACCACGCTATTCCGCTCCCGTGGAACTCTACTACCAGGTGAGATACGCCGTATTCACTAAATTTCCATCCTGGTTGAAGAAAAATATGTTTCCTCAACCGGTATACTACATTGTTGATGATTTCACTCCGCGATAGCTTCTAACCATGCCCCTGCTTCTTCAGCTCCAACTTCCAACTCAGTCATCAAAGCCTTTGCCGCCCCCATCCGCTCGTCCGGATTCTCGATCTGTGCGATCTTCGCCATTTTTTCCTGTAGAATCAATCCCTTCGGAACCGCCTGCTGGAACGCATCATCGAACCCGACCATCACGTTCGTCAGTCGGTTTAGGTGCCCGTCGCAGCACATGCGATACGACTCCGCACACTCCTGCTGAAGCCGCTTGAACAGTTCCCGACGAGTTGTCGCGTTCTCTACTTTAACGATGCGGGCGTACAGATGATCCAGAGTTCGGCGGTACAGCCAGTCTCCACGCGTCCGGCAAGTCTCGGTATCGTACCATTTTTGCATGTCTGCGTACACCCTCTCGTCCACCGGCGTCTTCGTGTATATCGCCGTCCAAATTGCCCTGATAGTCGGGATAGTCTGCTGTCCCTC
>Ga0316232_1002243_pt1 | contig 20702 bp, 18 predicted proteins | sample TBHtaG_FD_206006 | JGI IMG/M metagenome (GOLD analysis project Ga0316232, IMG submission 206006) | Freshwater microbial communities from Trout Bog Lake, Wisconsin, USA - TBH18025_13 | ecosystem: Environmental > Aquatic > Freshwater > Lake > Hypolimnion/Profundal zone | place: USA: Wisconsin... | reverse complement strand
ATCAGGGAGCCTCCATACAGCTGACGGCCACCGTTCGCCGGCGCGGACCGTCGAATTCGCACAGGTATATCCCCTGCCAGGTACCAAGATACAGTCGGCCATCCCTCACCGGGACAGTGACCGACGACCCCAGCAGGGACGCTTTGATATGGGCCGGCGAGTTACCTTCGGCGTGACGGTAATCCAGCCGTGGCACTATGTTGTCCAGGCCTGCCAGCATGTCGGTCACTACGTCAGGATCAGCGTTTTCATTGATGGTTATCCCTGCGGTGGTATGGGGTACAAAAATCAGGCATACGCCGCTCTGGACACCGGCTTCCTGCAGCGCCGCCTCCACCTTGCGGGTAATGTCGACAAACCCCTCCGCCGGAGTGTTTATCTGAAATTCTTGCAATACTATCACCATCCTGATAGTAGAATTCCACGCCGGAAAATAAAAATCCTACCCAAGGGGTAGGATAGCTGCCTAGAACCTATTCGTCCTTTTTCAACAGTCTCAACTCTTCAACAAGTCCCAGGCTGTTCAAAAAGGTCGAGATGCTAGGCGCCGCGAGGAAGCGCTCGAAGACAGTACATTGGGGGTACGGCGAGAGCGCTCCCGGAGCGGTAACGACGCAGATTGGCCTTTTTTAACAGCCCGGGGCCCGGCGGCGGCGATAACGCAGTAGATCCGTGAACGCCTCCAGCCTTGTCACAACCCCGGCCACGCCGGTCTGCTCATCAAAGGCCAGCGACAAAACCGGGATTCCGGCAACGCGGCTTACTTCAGGCAGAATGTTTTTGGCGATGACTTCCGGCATACAGGTAAAGGGGAAAACATGGACCATGCCGTCATAACCGTCGCGACCCATTTGCACCGTATAGCCAACGCTTTTGACGCCGTGACCGCCTACGAAGTGACCCAGATAAGGCTCCGCCAGGGCCATTACCACTGAATTTTTCTTGAGAGCTGTCCGGTTTTTCAGAATATGTGTATGGACATATTCCCCCAGCAGCATCGGTGAATGAACTTCAACCCCCATAGTGCCGAGGCGTTTGGATAGCTCCTGATTGACGAAAGGCTCAAGCATGACAAAGATCTCGCCGACGACGCCGATCCGTAGAGGGGTAGCCGCCCGATCAATCGCCAAAGCCGAAAATCTGTCGCCAAAGTGTTTGATAACCTTATCCAGTGCCGCCGGTTCCGCCGCTTGGTCGATCGCCGCCACCGCTTCCTGTTTCACGCTGTCGGCGCTGCCGCTTTTGATCTCCCGGGGGCGGCTAAAGCAGGTTTGCCGCTCGATGGCGTCGAGGGCCGTCATTTTGGCTCCCGCCAGGTGGAAGGCCTGATAGATTTCCCGCCAGCTCCTGCCAGGGGTTAACCGTCGCAGAGCCTGCACAACGCTGCCGATATCAGGTTCGACGACAATCAGCTCAAAGTCGTGACCCAGGTCGTGCAGGATATCTTTTTGCACCTCGGAGTAATAGCCCAGCCGGCAAGGCCCGCTGCCGCCACAGGTGATGATAGTGTCGGTGCCTTGCTCCAGCGCCTGGATGAAAGTGCCGAGACTTATTTTAAACGGCAGGCACGCTGTCTCGGGGGCATGGGCGGCGCCTATTTCCAGGGTCTGCCTGGTTACCGGCGGCGTCAAAACCTTCAGTCCGAAACTTGTCAACAGCGACTGCAGAACAACTTGCAGCGTCCCCATCTGCGGAAAGGTTACCAGCATTTGCTCTTCCTCCGTTGCAGCATGTCGGTGAAGGCTTCCAGTCTGGTGACAAACCCGGCTTCTGCCGTGTGTTCGTCAACAGTCAGCAGCATAAAGGGGAGGCTAAGGTGGCGGGCGTGTCGCCCCAGGGTTTCACCGACCAGCGAATCCGGTCCACAGGCAAAGGAAGTCAGAAATATCATCCCATCCAGCGGCTGCAGGGAATACATCAGAGCAAGGGCAGCACCCGCCAGGCGGTGGCAGTAGTGCCAGAAAATCCTTTTGGTCAGACGCCGGGTAACGTTTTCAGCCGTACGGGGATCAACGCTGTCCGCGGTTACCACACCAACCCCCAGATCGGCCAGTTTGCCGACAATGTCCCGGCTGATCTGGCGGTCGTTCAGCATGTAAGGATGGCCGATCAGAGCCACTTTGAGGGTCATGTCGCCTGGATGCCGTCCGGCCGCGGCCCCAGAGGAGTTCCAGCAAGCCTGGTACCAAGCGGAAAGGCTGGTCAGCGGGTTTTTCCCCAGCAACCTGCCGCAGGCGATCACCGCCCGGTACACGTCCAGCCCACCCTGACGCAGATTGATGGTATTATCGATGATGGGCGGCAGCTTGGGGCAGCTGCCGCGGACCATATCCGGCAGCCCGATGATCTTGGGGCAGGAATACTGGCCGGCAGCCACACTGACAATCCGGGGCACAAAAAGATAGTCCACCGCACTGGCCAGCTCGCAGGCGTGGCCCACAGCCGCTTTGACCGGCAGACACACCTCGTCAATAAGGCCTCCGCGCTCGAGGGTCGCTTGCGAGGTTTCCCCGGATACAACCACTTCGGCACCAAGGCCGCGCAGATAATTCTGCCATAGATCCTTATAGTAATAAAATAGCAAGCCGCGGGGTATTCCCACCCTTATCGCCAAGGGCACCATCCTCCTCTGCCGGGTCGGTTGTCTGTTGCAAACAGCCTGATTATTGTTTCTCCTGCAGCGTCCGATTATTCCGGTGATTTCGCGTCCGGCGATTTACCCGGCGCGGCGGAAGGATTTTTCCGGTTCGGCGACGTATGGTAAACCAGGGAGGGTATCATCATGATTCTTGAACTGGTGACTGGCGAACCGCTGTTAGATCAGGCCCGCGGTATTTTCCGAGAATATCAGGCAGCGCTTGGAATTGACCTCAGTTTTCAGGGTTTTGCGGAAGAACTGTCGGCTCTGCCTGGCAAATATGCACCGCCGCAAGGCCGCCTTTATCTGGCGTTTGCCGGCGAAAGCCTGGCGGGGTGCATCGCCTTGCGTCCTTTGCAGAAAAAGCAGTGTGAAATGAAGCGCCTGTATGTGCGTCCGCAGTTTCGCGGCCAAAAATTCGGCCGACAGCTGGCGGATAAAGTGATTGACGACGCCCGGCAGCTTGGTTACACTCAGATGCTTCTGGATACACTGTCCACCATGACCGCTGCCCAGCAGCTATACAGCTCGCTGGGATTCAAGGATATCCCGCCGTATGGCTGCCACGCGGTGGAAGGAACCCGCTACATGGGTCTGGATTTAACAATTTGAATAGTGTATAATAAAAATAGCTTCTGACAAAGCATGACAGCCGATGCTGTCATGCCTTGGAGGAACAGTTTTCATCGTAATCTGCAAGCAAGGGCACAGCCTGCGCAAAGGATGGCGAAGTTTTACCGAATGGGTATTACTGCCTTCTTTTGCTTCGCGCAGGAGAAGGCTTTCATTATTTTCAAGGGAGGGAGCCGGATGGCAAAACGCATTGGAGTCATCGGCATCGTCATCGAAGATCCGAGGCATGTCGGGGAAAAGGTCAACACCGTCATCAGCAGCTATGGCCATATCGTCATCGGGCGGATGGGTATTCCCAGGCATCAGGCCAATGTGGGCGTCATCGCCCTGATCATCGAAGGAACCACCGACGAGGTGGGCGCCATGACCGGCAAGCTGGGCAACATTCCCGGGGTAACCGTAAAGTCCGCTCTTACCGCCAAAACTATTCTGGAAGGTGATGCACTATGATTAATGAGAAGCAGCGAACTACCGACGCTTTTATCGATGACGCCCTGATTGTGCGGCTGCTGGCCGAGGCCAAAACCAAGGCCGGCGATGCGGCCGCTGTTAGGCGAATTATCGCCAAAGCCGCCTGTTACCACGGCCTGTCGGCGGAAGAAGTGGCGGTATTGATTGAAGTCAGGGACCCTGATCTTTTGCAGGAGATGTTCCGCACCGCAGCCGAAGTAAAGGAAGCGATTTACGGCAAACGGATCGTGCTTTTCGCGCCGCTCTATATTTCCAGCTTCTGTATCAACAACTGCGGCTACTGCGGCTACCAAGCCAGCAATAAGCAGCAGCTCCGCCGCCGCCTGACGCTGGCTGAAGTGAAGAAAGAAATAGAAATCATGGAGTCCCTTGGCCATAAGCGCCTGGCGCTGGAAGCCGGCGAAGACCCGGTCAACTGCCCCATCGACTACGTCACCGACGTCATCAAGGAAATATACAGCGTCAAGGACGGCAACGGCGCCATCCGCAGGGTAAACGTCAATATCGCCGCCACCACGTTGGAAGAATACCGCCGCCTGAAGGAAGCCGACATCGGCACATATATCCTGTTCCAGGAAAGCTACCACCGCCCGACTTACGCCGCGATGCACCCCTCCGGGCCGAAACGTGACTACAACTGGCACACCACTGCCATGGACCGGGCAATGCAATCCGGCATCGACGACGTGGGCATCGGTGTTCTTTACGGTCTATATGACTGGAAATATGAAACAGTGGCCATGTTCCTCCACGCCGAACACCTTGACGCCACCTTCGGCGTCGGCCCTCACACCATCTCGGTTCCCCGCCTGCGGCCGGCCGGTAGCGTCAATCTGGCAAACTTTCCTTACCTGGTGGATGATGAGGACTTTAAAAAGATCATCGCCATTATCCGCCTGGCGGTGCCTTATACCGGCATGATTCTGTCGACTCGGGAACAGGCCGGGCTGCGCGACGAACTGATCACCTACGGCATCTCCCAGATCAGCGCCGGCTCCTGCACCGGCGTCGGCGGCTATCAGCAAGTATACGAGGAGCACGCCGCTGCGGCGTATAGTCCCAATAACGGCCAGCAGTTCGAACCAAGCGACCAACGTTCCCCCAACGAAATCATCCGGATGTTGTGCGGTAAAGGGTTTATCCCCAGCTTCTGTACCGCCTGCTACCGTCAGGGCCGCACCGGCGACCGATTCATGAGCCTGGCCAAAAGCGGCGAGATTCAAAACGTCTGCCTGCCCAACGCCCTGCTGACTTTTAAGGAGTATCTTCTGGATTACGCCGACGAACCGACCAGAGCAACAGGCGAGATCCTTATCAACGACGCTCTGGCGACCATTCCCCAGGAAAGCACCCGGGCAATCACCGCTCAGCGACTCAGGGAGATTGAGGAAGGTCAGCGCGACTTGTTTTTTTAAGCAGCAAGGCTGTTGCTGGAGCGCATCGATTTAGAAACCACATATCGCCCCTAAACGACAAAGGCCAAACGGATGATGATTCCGTTTGGCCTTTGCGTTTAACCGGCTTTATTCTTCAGACTGAAGATGAAATGAACCGCCGTTCCCTCCGGACCTGTTTCCACTTCAATAGTCGCCTTGTGGCGCTGGGCGATCCGGTAGCATACTGCCACTCCGAGACCGGTACCGGTCTCCTTTGTCGTAATAAACGGGGTGCCCAGTTTGGCTTGGATCTCGGGCGGTATGCCAGGACCATGATCCCGCACGGTCATTACCACCTGGGAACCGACGACTGCGGTTCCGATGGTCACCTTGCCGCCCTCCGGCATGGCGTCCATTCCGTTACCCACCAGATTCAGCAGGCACTGACGCAGCTCTTTTTCGTCAGCCAAAACCTCGGGGGTATCTTCAAGCTCAAGTTCAATCATGTTCCCCCGCCGGAAGGCATCGGCCCGCAATAGCGGCAGCAGGCCTCGGATCACTGTGTTGAGATCGGTTAAAATCAGTGTAACCGTCTTATTCTTGGCCAGCCCCAGGAACTCGGTGATGATGGCATTCGCCCGATCGATTTCCTCAATCATCAGCGCAAACGCTTCACGATCCGCGAGATCGGCCTTTCGGGCAAACCGCTGCAGATAACCCCGCACCGTGGTCATGGGATTACGGACTTCGTGGCCGATACTGGCGGCCATCTCGCCGATGATGTTGAGACGGTCCAGGCGCGCTATTTCCGCCTCATACTTTTTCTGTTCGGTGACATCCCGAAAGTAGACAAAGAGACCATTATCATATGGATATAAATGGACGTCAAACAAGGTTTCGTTGACCGTACTTTTGAATATTGAATGTATGGGTTGATTCTCGGCGCATGCTTCATGGAACTGTTGGTACAGTTCACCCCCGACCAAATCAGGGAATAGCTCCCAGATATTTTGCCCGATATGGGTTTTAATCAACCTGATGCCTGCCGCTTGCTCCACCGCTTTATTGATATATGTCAATCGCCACTGTTTATCAAGAACGTAGAAGGGATCGCTGATACTTTCGAAGATGGCTGTCATTTCGCTATTCATCTCTTTTATTTCCCGCACCTGTTCTTCGACAAGTGTCTGCAGTTGGTCGCGGTGCCTTTCGAGTTCTTCTTCCATAGCCTTGCGCTCGGTGATATCACGAACGACGCGTACCGCCCCGATAATATTGCCGTCGGCATCCCTGACAGGATTGGCGCTGACCTCGCGGTGACGCCAATGCCCGCTGACCGGAGTTTGAATGATTACCTGTTCGTTGCGGACGACTTCTCCTTGGAGCGCGCGTAATGTCGGAGATTCCTCCACCGGGCGGGGGCTTCCGTCAGGGCGCAGCACAGTCAATCTGGACGCTATATCCTGAATACTTGTCTCCGCAGAGCTGAGGTCGAACTCTTGGGCGGAAGCCTGGTTGGCCAAGGTTATTCGCTTATTGGTGTCAGCGAACCACACCTCATCGCTGATGCTGTTGATCAGCGCTGATAACCGGTCCTTCTCCATCTGGACAGCCGCATTCGCTGCAACCAATTTGTCATTGACTGCGCAAATTTCATCTTTTTGCATAAGCAATTGCCTGTTTTGGGCCTGCATTTCTTCATGCCGGTTTACCAGCAACCCGCAAAAAAGCAAGATGAACAAGCTAGCCATGAAAGCCCCGAGGATAAAGCCTGTTTCCTGTGACGTTTCGGCAATCGTCCTGTGATAATCGGCGTTGGACTGATGCCAGACAAATAGCCACAGGCTGGCATAAAGGAAGATCCCCAGCATGATAATGAGCCACGAATAGCCGGACAGGCGCCGCCCTGGCTTTTGGCTGTTTCCACCGTTAGGTTGCTGCCGCGCTGTTTGTTCTGCAGGATTTTTCTTTTTGAGAAGTCTGTACAAGAATCCCATATGAACCCTCCAAATGGCGTGCAACTGTTGACTTAATTTGCCATAATCTTCTGAAATCCTTTTTATTGAAGAAAGTAAGAGTCAGGAGTTTTTGTACAAGCATGTAAATACAGGCAAATAAATGCTGAGATTAAAATAGCACCTCCACTTGGAGGTGCCAGGCTGTAAACAAAACTCGCTTCAAGCATAAGGCAGGAAGCGGGAGGGGTTTTCCGCAGCGGGATTCTTATCCCCAGCCGTCGGCAGCTTGTCTGCCGGTAACGGCGTAGGATATCATCCGTAGCGAAGGAATTCCCCTCCCGCTTCCGTATTTTGTCTTCACTCTGAGCACCTCCACTTGGAGGTGCTATCACTTTTACCAACATATCCAGGGGCACCGATATCCTACTTGTGTCCAGCAGGGCATTCATCCTGATTCACCAGGAAGTTCCTGGCAGCTGAGCAGTTTGCCCATCAGCCACCAGTAGTAAACCGCCGCGTAGACCAGAGTATAGACGCCGGCAGTGAGGAACACCGCCTGGTATCCCCAGGCCGAGGCTACCGCCCCCATCCCGATGGCGCCGACGGCGACACCGATGTCGAAGGCCATGGTATAGAACCCGAAAGCCGTTCCCCGGTTGACCGGCTGGGTGTTGGCGGTCACGATAGACGCCATGGTCGGGAAAGCCAGTCCGCTGCTGATTCCGATACTGGCTCCGGATAATATCAGCACCCAATCGGCGACAATCCGCCCAGCCAGCAGCATGGTAGCCCCCACCAAGAGCAGAATATATACCGCCAGCCGCTCTGGCGTCAGCCATGCGCACAGCCTGCTGACCCAAAAGCGGGATAAAATGACGGTAACCGAATAGGCGACATAGAACAGGCCAAGTCCTTTGATGCCCTGACTGAACATCATCAGCGGCAGAAAAGTCATCATACTGCCAAAGCAAATACTTGACGCCAATAGGCTGACAGCAGGAATCAGTACCCCCGGATGACAGGCCACCGTCCGAAGGGGCAGGGTTTCGGCGACCAATATTTTCACTTTCAGTTCAGGATTTTTGGGGAACAATAGTAGTGACAAAATGGTGGTCAGAACCCCGGACGCCACGATCAGCGTCATGTCGCCCAGGCCAAAAAGCCAGATGGCGCTGCTGGCGGCAGCGCCCACCCCCAGCATGGAGAACAGGGTGTAGGCGGCTACGGCCTCGGTGGTGTGGTGTTCTTCGTGCATCAGCGTCACCAGCGTCAACGCCGCGGCAGCGTAGCCGGAAATTCCGGCTCCGTGCAGAAACCGCGCCAGCACCGCCGGAAGCAGTGTCTGGCTGTAGTAGTAGCCGACGATCGACAGGACCGACAGGACGATCCCGATGGTCAGCACCTGTTTGCCGCCATAGCGGTCCACCGCCCGGCCGGCAAAAACCCGGAACAGCACCGATCCGACGAAAAACGCGCCGATTGCCAATCCGATCTGGTGGTCATCCATGCCCAAGCTGTGGTAATATATTGGTAGCACCGGCAAAAAAAAGTTGACACTCATCCAAAAGAACATATTCGCCGAAATCAGTCTCACAAACTGACGATTGTAGATAGCGCGGTTGAACAACCTATCATCTCCCAGGCAATTTCCTGATAAAATAATACTTCGTTTTTTGCCAGTGAAATCCTTGTAGAAAAAAATAGAAATCCGAGGTTTAAAGTAAATGAAGCGTGCACTACTGCTTTTAGCAGCTACCTTAGGTATGATCTGCCTGTTCGAAACCGTCGACATCCTGGGCTTCAGCAGCTATCACCCCAAATTGGAAGCAGCTTTTGTCGCCAACGAATATGTACTGACCTGGCCCAAGCTGCCTTATCTCAGCTACTATGAGATCGAGGTGCTGAAATCCCCGCCGGATAGCCAAGATTTGGCCGTGCCGCTGTCCCAGCGGATTATCACCTATCGCACCTGGCAAAACCAGCTAGTCGTCAATGAGAGTTTCCCTTTTCGATCCTACTGGCGAGTGTCGGCCCATGGACTTTTCCGCCATCCCCTGGGCTCGTATTCCAACTACCTGAACCTGGCGTCAGTCATGGGTTTTTCCAGTGAAGACTTCCAGCATTTCAAACCAGTTGCGACCGTTTCCTACCCCAAGGATGCCCCGGGCCCGGACAAGCCTGTCCTGACCTGGAAAGAAATTCAGGGAGCGGTCTATTATGAAATCGAATTTCTGAGCGCCCCGCCGGAGAACCCGAGTGATATCATGCCTTCAAAGCATCGGATATTCTTTTCCCGGGAAGTATTCACCAACGGCTACAACCCGGATCTTTCCGCTTATCCCGGTAATTTCGTCTACTGGCGGGTACGAGCCCTGGACTATGACGGCAAACCCCTGGGGGTTTTCTCCGAAGCCCAGCAGATCTTCTTCGACCACGCCAAACAGATGCCCCTGAAACCCCTGATCACGACGGTATTCAACGAAAACGGAACAGCCACGCCGCTGTTCCCGGCCTATTCCTGGATTCCCGTCACCGGCGCCGCCTGTTACGAAGTCGAAATACTGAGTCAGCCGCCGGAAAACCCCAACGGGATCGCGCCGTCGGTCTACCGCGTCTGGAGCAAGGAGGCCATCGGTTTTGACTGCTATGATGAAGAGCCGAGAAATATTCCCGGAGTTTATTATTGGCGGGTACGTGGTCTTGACGCCGCCGGCAACCCGGTAGGAGTATTTTCCGACACCGGTCAGTTCGTTGTTGATCTGAAAAAAGGCAATTACGCCGCCACCTTTGGCGACAGCATCACCCATGGCGGCGGAGCCATATCCTATTCTCCGGCCAATTGGGAATACAGCTTCCAGACCTATCTAAGCTTTCCGGTGGTCAACCTGGGCAAAAGCGGTGACACCTCAGAGACCCTTGCCGACAGATTTGATCGCGACGTATTGCCTTTCCGCCCCAAGTATCTGATCATCCTCGGCGGCACAAACAGTCTGCGCGGCGGTACCCCGTCCGGCAAGGTCATTGAAGACCTGACCGCCATCCGCGACAAGTGTCTGACCCACGGAATCCGGCCGATTTTCCTTACCTTGCCGCCCATCAACCCTGACGCCATCATGCGGGCTTTCGAAGAGGAAACAATAAGCAGCTGGCGGCGGGAGTTCGACAGTGTCAATGATTTCATCAGGCAGCAACGCTATTATATTGACCTTGATCCGCAAATGTCCGACATTGACCGGGAATTGCCGGACTACTACGCCATCGACGGCCTCCATCCCGATATTGAAGGAAAGAAGCTGATGGCCCAGATCATTAACGCCAACTGGGCTAGAGTGACGCGATAACACTGTCCCGCCGGACCTTCGCTGTTTGGAAGAATGTGTGCAAGGCGGCGCGGTCCCCCAGCCGGATGAGCTGATTGAGTTCATCCAGGATAGTCTGAAATTGGTCAAGCCCTTGACCGATGGCGGCTGAATTAGTCAGACAAATGTCAGCCCACATGTCGGCGTTGGAGGACGCAATCCGGGTGGTATCGCAAAAACCGCCGCCCGCCAGATTGAGCAAACTCTGTTCCTCCCCGGGGTATCGGGCCAACAGGTTAACCAGAGCTGCAGCGGCGATGTGCGGTATGTGGCTTATCACCGCCGCGCTACGGTCGTGGTGTTCGACATCCATCACCGTCACCCGGGCTCCCGTCAGACCGACGAGCTGCCTCAGGAGCTCGACCGACGCCGGCGGAGCATCGTCGTCAGGAGTGAGAATATACATTTTATCATCAAACAGAGTTCCATCAGCGGCTGTAATGCCGCTTTTTTCACGCCCAGTCATCGGATGGCCACCGATGTAGCAGATACCGGGAGGCAGCAGTGCGGCGATTTCCCTGCGCAAAAAACCCTTGGTGCTGCCAACATCAGTTATGATTGCCCCCGATTTTAGGCCAGGGCCGATCTCCTTCACCAGGTGAGGGATCTGCAGCACCGGAGTGCAAAAAAACACGACATCGGCGGCGCCGACTCCCGCGGCAGGACTGGCTGCCGCCTTGTCAACCGCTCCGAATTCGACGGCCGCCGCCAGACCGCCCTGGTCGCTGTCGACCCCGGTGATTTCAAACTCCCCGAGGCGGGCCCGCTTGAGCGCCAGTCCAAGCGAGCCTCCGATCATTCCTACGCCGATAATGGTAATCCGCAGCACGCTCATGCCATTTTCCGTCCCATCACGGCCGCCAGGGCCGCCACTTCACTCATCAATACAGCGAAATTTTCCGGGGTGAGGGACTGACTGCCGTCAGACAAGGCTTCAGCCGGATTGGGATGCACTTCGATCATGAGTCCGTCGGCTCCGGCGGCCACAGCGGCTCTGGCCATCGGGCAAACCAGTCTCCACCGCCCGGTGCCATGACTGGGATCAACAATGACCGGCAGATGGCTGATCTCTTTCAGGGCCGCCACCGCACTCAGGTCCAGGGTATTGCGGGTGTAATCCTCAAAGGTGCGGATACCGCGTTCACAAAAAATGACGTTGTAGTTTCCTTCATTCATGATGTATTCGGCGGCATTGAGCCATTCGTTGATAGTAGCCGCCAAACCGCGTTTGAGCAACACCGGCTTGCCGGACTTGCCGGCAATTTTCAGCAACTGGAAGTTCTGCATGTTCCGCGCCCCGATCTGGAGCACATCGGCGTAGGCGCTTACTATCTCCACCGACTGCACATCAACAACCTCGGTAACAATCTTCAGTCCGGTGACTTCCCTGGCCTCAGCCAGCATGATCAGACCTTTTTCCTCCAGCCCCTGAAAGGCATAAGGCGAGGTCCGCGGTTTGAATGCTCCGCCCCTGAGGAATTGAGCGCCGCAATTTTTCACCGCCAGAGCCGATTCCAAAAGCTGTTCCCGGCTTTCCACTGCGCACGGCCCGGCCATGACTACCAGTCCCTCGCCGCCAACCAGCACCCCGCCTACATCCACAACGCTGTTTTCGTGTTTAAACCCGCGGCTGACCAGTTTATAGCTCTCGGTGACTGACACCACCTTTTCCACACCAGGCATGACTTCCACCGGCAGCCCTACGATCATTTTTTTGTCCCCGATGACTCCGATGATGGTGCGGAATTTCCCTTCCGACAGGTGCACCTTCAGCTCCCGATCAGTCACCTTGGTGATCACGCGGTTCAGATCTTCTTCACTGGCCCCAGGCTTCATAACAATAATCATATTGATTTCCTCCTCGCATTTTTGCAATCTGTCGGTTCTGCCAAAGTGATGTGGAAACAAAAAATCCCGCCCCTGAAAAATCAGGGACGGGATTATTATACCCCGCGGTACCACCCTGCTTGCTATGCAAGCCGCTCTATCAGATACGGGACATGCGTCCGATATCTTAGCCTGTGTTAACGGTGGCGCTCCGGCACGGTCTACTTCATCACGTTTCGACCTGCTGCTCACGGGTGTATTTCAGTCAGCGCATTTGCCGGGTCGCACCAACCCCCGGCTCTCTGAGAAACGCCTCTGGCTTACTTCTCCACGATCATCGCATTTATTTATGTTGTTGATAGCTACTATAGCAAAAGAGTTAATTGCTGTCAAGGAAGAAAATACTTTTTAATCTAGCATGTTTTCTTTTAGTCCATACGAGCGAAGCTTTGGTTGCACAGGGCTCTTAGGGCAGGGGCCGGTAACAACACGTTGAAATGCCTTCTGCCTAATCAACGAGGTTTATTATCGGCTTCAGACATGTCTTTTTCTCTGCCGCAAAAGCGCCGGACGGCGCAGTTCCGGATAATAAGGCGCCGTCCTCCCTTGACGGAAATTTAGGCAAGACGTGACGCGTTGCGAAGGGTGCTACAGGCCCTTGGTGCAGCCAGCGCGGAAAGGGTCCGGGGGCCGAGGCAGGACGACGAGGCAGTCACCACCGGCGCAGGACGCGACGTTGGTGACGAACCCGCCCCTTCGCTGGCAAACCTAGGGCCTGTGGCACCCGGAGCTCCGCTCACGCGGGCTAAATTTGCCGAAGCTCCTTCCCACGCTTCGCGGCAAAAAAAAAGCCTCTTAGCTGAAAGCTTTCTTCTGCTTGAGGTTCCGAAAAAACCAGAAAGTCCAGGCTGCCGTCAGGGTAATACAGCCATAGGTTATTACCGGTGACACCAGCAAAAATGCGCCGGTGGACAGGATAAAAACCAGATATATTTTCACTGCGGCCTCACCGGTCAGCGCGACGCCCCAGACAAGGGTTGGCCAGCGAAAAAAGCGGCGATATTGAGGCTGGGAAATATGCTGGTAGATGGCGTCCTCGGCGACGAAACGCCTGGCGAAAAGCAGAATCAGCGGTTTCGGAAAGAGCAGGGAAACCAAAAAACTGGTTCCGACAACAGCAGTAACCAGCGACTCACGGAGCAATATCAACTTTTCGCTGCCGCCGAGCAGTGCAGCCACCATGCCCAAAATGACTCCGAAGAGAATAAAGGCGCCAAAAGGGTCAACCGTCTTACCCCGCCAGAACCGGTACAGATTATAGCCCAAAGGAAGACAGACGGCAATGGTAAGCGCGGCTGTTCCGTGCATATAGTCAGCAAGCACATGGTAAGCTAAAAAAGGAACCAGACCGTTAATAACCACGGTCGATACGAATAAATTGCGCGGTGATTCCAGGTTCATGCCGGTCCGCCGCACTCGCCGGCCTCGCCTTTCATAATCGCCAGGCCGTGCTCCAGCGCCGGCAGGACCACATTAAGACACTCGGTTACTCCCTTGGGGCTGCCCGGCAGATTGATGATCAGCGTTCGGCCCCGAATGCCGGCCACTGCCCGGGACAACATCGCCCGCGATGTTATCTCCAGTGATTTGGCCCGCATCGCTTCTGGAATCCCCGGCACTTGCCGCTCGATGACCGCCAGGGTGGCCTCAGGTGTGACATCCCTCGGACCAAGCCCGGTGCCGCCTGTGGTCAAAATCAGGTCGAGATTGAGCCTGTCGACCATGTTGATCAGTTCGCGGCTCAGTGCTTCCCGGTCGTCTGGCACCACGATATAGTGTTTTACTTCCCCCAGACCGGACAGCATTGTTGCGATGGTTTTGCCGCTGATATCCTGGCGTTCACCGCGGGACCCTTTGTCGCTGGCGGTAATAATCCCTATATTAAACATCAGTCATCACCTCGATACTATCGCCTACATTGATCATCCCGCCTGAAAGCACCACGGCAAAAATCCCCTCTTTGGGCATAACGCAGTCACCGGCCTGATAATATATCGCGCAGCGCTGATGACACTCCTTGCCGATCTGGCTCACTTCAAGAAGGGTTTCGCCAATTGTGAGACGCGTTCCCACCGGCAATTCGACCAAACAGATATTTTCGGTGGTAATATTTTCGGCAAAATCTCCCGGATTGACATCAAGGCCCACCTGGCGCATCTTCTCGATACTTTCCAGCGCCAGTAAACTGACCTGGCGGTGACCAAATCCGGCGTGAGCATCGCCTTCTAGCCCCATCCCGGGAACCAGCCGGGCACGCTCGACATTGGTCTTGCGCTCCCCTTTATTTACACTGACAGATACCGCCACAATTCTTGCCTGCATGTTGCCACCTCCTCTAGCTGTCACTGACCCGTCGATACTCACCGCTCTTGCCGCCGCTCTTGGCGCATAGCCGGACATATTCCACCTGCATGCCTTTGTCCACGGCCTTGCACATGTCATAAACAGTCAGCGCCGCAACAGCGACTGCGGTCAGCGCCTCCATCTCCACCCCGGTTTTTCCAGTGGTCTTCACAGTAGCGGAAATATGAATGCAGCTTGCTGTTTCATCCAGGGTAAATTCGATATCGATACCGGTTAACAGCAGCGGGTGGCACATGGGAATAAGCTGCCAGGTGTTTTTTGCACCCATAATGCCGGCTACCTGGGCGACGCCAAGAACATCGCCTTTGCCGACCAGTCCTTGCTGCACAAGCGCTAAGGTCGCTGGCAGCATACTAATCCTGCCTTCGGCCAGAGCTTGCCGCTGGCTGTCTTCCTTGGCCGTAACGTCCACCATCTGCGCCCGCCCGGCCCTGTTAAAATGCGTTAAAGCCATCCCGCGGCCCCTTTCGCGTATCTTTTTCAGTGTCTGTCAAGCCCTGCTAAAATCGGCGGCAGGATATAATGCTATCCGGTCACCATCAAACAGTACTCGCTCCAAGTCACTGTCCACACCATTTACCGTAGCTTGTTTAACCTGTTCGGTGGCCATTTCCATCTCATCCAACAACTCGCCCAAAGAAATGCCGTCCGGAACATCCACGGTTACGATACCTTTATCAGATGTTGAGGGCCTACATTGCCTGAGTGAGGCACATAGCCGCACTTCGATCACCAAATCAGTCCACACCTTCCACTATCATATTGCCTGTCACTATTGTTTACTAAATTACTTATTCGGTCAGCAGCCGATAACTCCTGCATGTTTTCCATTTTTTGGAAATAAAACACTGGAAATCAACCGCCAATCTGGGACATGCTACGGCGAAACTCTGGATGTCCACTGGCCCGACACAAGGAATGTCCCTGCGGTTTTTCCTGCACAGCCTGATGGAACAGCTCGGCGAGTTCAGTGTCGCTGGCTCCCGCCCGCAAGGGGGTTTTTATGTCAATCTCCTGGTTGGATAACAAGCAGGGTTTCAGCCTGCCGTCGGCAGTCAGCCGCAAACGGTTGCAGACGCCGCAGAAATGTTCGGAAATCGGCGTGATAAAACCGAAGATTCCCTGGGCTTCCGGCAGGTGGAAATACTTGGCCGGCCCGCTGCCACGACCTGTTGCGGCTGGCTCGAGCGACCCAAATCCTGTGTTGTTCAGCAGAGTCTTCACTGCGGCGATATCCAGGCCAGGCCTCACACCGCAGCCGCCCACAGGCATCTGTTCAATAAATCGGACAGCGATGGGAAAACGATAAACTTGATTAATAAAGTAGGTCAGATCGCTTTCACTCAGCGCATCAGTCAGCACGACATTCAGTTTGACCGGCGACAAACCGGCCTCCAGCGCACTGGCGATGCCCTGCAGCGTGTCTTCCAGCCGTCCGTGGACGGTAATTTCGGCGAAACGAGCCGGATTAACGGTGTCCAGGCTGATATTGACCCGGTCGAGGCCTGCTGTCTTCAACGGCTGCGCCAGCGTCGGCAGCAGACTGCCATTGGTGGTCAAGGACAAATCTTCAATAACCCCCAGTGCTTTGATGGCCGCCACGAATTCGACAATGCCTTTGCGGACCAGCGGTTCACCGCCTGTAAGTCGCACCCTGGTTATTCCTTCCTGACTGAATACCGCTATCAGCCGCAGCAACTCCTCGTAGGTAAGGATATCTGAATGGTCCATCCACCTGACACCTTGGCTGGGCAGACAGTAAAAACAGCGGAAATTGCAGCGATCGGTCACCGACACCCGGAGATAGTTGATCGAACGGTCATATGAATCGCGCATAAAGCTTCCTTCCTCTCCGCAGATGTCATCTTCGGTGAATTGGCCTGCTTGTATGAATTCTCCGTCAGTCTGATTTGCCCTGCCAGGCTGCGAAAAAGGTGTACAATTGTCACAAAAATAATAGTATGACAACCTATATTCTCCCTTTTGCCTCTTCAGGCTATAACCGCCTGCCCCTTCCTTTATTCCCGCCATCGCGCACTCATTGTTTTTTGGAGACGGACAAAATTGTCAATTCAATTATGAATGTTGTATACATCGCCAGACATTATTGCATTTTGTTAATAATTTTGCTACTGTAACGATATGTTTTGGCCGATCTGCCGCAAGCAGTTGTTGCCAAGAAGGAGAAATGCGTATGAACAAAATCCGTACCGTACTTGTTGCCAACCGCGGCGAAATCGCCATCCGGGTCTTCCGCGCCTGTCACGAACTGGGCATCCGGACTGTGGCAATTTACTCGAATGAAGATATTTTGTCCCTGCACCGTTACAAAGCCGACGAGGCCTACCTGGTGGGAGAGGGGAAAAAGCCAACCGAGGCCTATCTTGACATTGAGGGAATCATCACAATAGCCAAAGAGCACGATGTCGACGCGATTCACCCCGGCTACGGTTTTTTGGCGGAAAATATGGATCTGGCCAAGCGCTGCAACGAAGAAGGCCTGCTGTTTATCGGCCCCCGCCTGGAACACCTACATATGTTCGGCGACAAAATCAACGCCCGCAAGCAGGCGGCGCTGGCCGGAATCACGATGATCCCCGGTACCGACGGGCCGGTAAACGGCCTGGAAGAAGTAAAGGCTTTCGCAGCTCAGTATGGCTACCCGATTATTATCAAAGCGAATTTAGGCGGCGGCGGCCGGGGCATGCGCATCGTCCGCGGCCCTGAATCTCTGCAGGAAGCCTACCACCGCGCCAAGTCAGAGGCCAAGACTTCCTTCGGCAACGACGAAGTATATGTGGAAAAATTGCTGGAACACACCAAGCATATTGAAGTACAGATCCTGGCCGACGAGCAAGGCAACCTTGTTCATCTGTTTGAGCGGGATTGCTCGGTCCAGCGGCGCCACCAAAAGGTGGTGGAAATCGCCCCCAGCCTTGCTTTGCCCGAATCCTTGCGCCTTTCGATCTGCGCGGCGGCAGTGAAACTAATGAAGAAGGTCAACTACCTCAGCGCCGGGACCGTGGAATTCCTGGTAACCCCTGAAAATAAATATTACTTTATTGAAGTAAACCCTCGTATCCAGGTGGAGCACACTATTACTGAAATGATAACAGGAATTGATATCGTCCAGGCCCAGCTGTTCATCGCCGACGGCCAGAGCCTTCACAGCGAGGAGGCAGGCATTCCCCGCCAAGAGAATATCCATTGCCACGGTCATGCCATTCAGTGCCGGGTAACCACCGAAGACCCGGCCAATAACTTCCTGCCAGACACCGGGAAAATTACCGTCTATCGCAGCGGCGGCGGCTTCGGATTCCGCCTGGACGCCGGCAACGCTTACGCCGGATCGGTTATTACCCCTTACTATGACTCATTGTTGGTGAAATTATCCACCTGGGGCCTGACCCACAAAAGCGCTATTTCCAGGATGCGGCGAGGTCTGGGGGAATTCCGGATCCGGGGCCTGAAAACCAACATTGCTTTTCTGGATAATGTGGTGAACCACGAGAAGTTCCTGACCGGCAGCTATGATACCTCATTCATCGACACTTCTCCCGAGCTGTTCGTATTTCCCGAGAAGCTGGATCGCGGCACAAAGCTGCTGAACTATCTCGGCAATATCACCGTCAACGGCTATGAAGGCATAGCCAAACAGCAAAAACCTATTTTCAAGCCGGCACGGGTACCGCAGCTGCCGACAGGCTCCCCGCCGCCTGGCACCAAACAGATTTTGGATCAGCAGGGCCCGGAAGGATTGATCAGGTGGATCAAAGAGCAGCAGCAGGTGCTGCTGACCGACACCACCATGCGCGATGCCCATCAGTCACTGCTGGCCACCCGGGTTCGGACTTATGATCTGGAAAAAATAGCCGCACCTACTGCTCATCTTTTGCCAGGCCTATTCTCACTGGAGACATGGGGCGGAGCTACCTTCGATGTGGCGCTGCGCTTTCTCCATGAGGACCCCTGGGAACGTCTGGCGATGCTTCGCCGTCAGGTGCCGAACATCCTGTTCCAGATGCTGCTAAGAGGCTCGAACGCAGTAGGTTATACCAATTATCCCGACAATGTAATCAAGGCTTTTGTGGCCCGGTCGGCCGCGGCCGGTATGGACGTATTCCGGATCTTTGACAGCCTAAACTGGCTGGAGGGAATGAAGATCGCCATCGACGCCGTGCGGGAAAACAACAAAGTGGTTGAAGCGGCGGTGTGTTATACCGGCGACATTCTCGACAAAACCCGCACCAAGTATGATCTGGGCTACTATGTAACCATGGCCAGGGAGCTGGAAAAAGCCGGAGCCCATATCTTGTGCATCAAGGATATGGCCGGAGTGCTCAAACCCGAGGCAGCCTATCGCCTGGTCTCGACACTGAAAGAAACGGTCGGCATTCCTATCCACCTGCACACCCATGACGCCAGCGGCAACGGCATCTATACTTACGTCCGGGCCATCGAGGCCGGTGTCGACATTATTGATGTTGCTCTCTCGGCGCTGGCCGGGGGAACCTCACAACCCAGCGTTAATAGCCTCTATTACGCCCTGGAAGGCTCTGCCCGCCAGCCGGCGGTGAACAGTCAGGCTCTGGCCGGGCTGTCCCATTACTGGGAAGGCGTCCGGTCCTACTACCAGGACTTTGAAAGCGGCGTGGGCTTCCCTGATCCTGAAACCTATCTGCACGAAATGCCTGGCGGCCAATCCAGCAACTTGAAGCAACAAGCCAAGGCGCTGGGGCTGGAAGGCAAGTGGGACGAAGTAAAGCTGACATACCGCAAGGTCAATGATATGTTCGGCGACATCGTAAAAGTCACGCCCTCCTCCAAGGTGGTCGGCGATATGGCGCTGCACATGGTGCTGAACGGACTGACTGAGGATGATATCTATGAGCAGGGTGAACACCTGGATTTCCCCACTTCGGTGGTGGAGTTTTTCGAAGGTCAGCTAGGTCAGCCCTACCAGGGCTTCCCCAAGGAACTGCAGCGGATTATCCTGAAAGGCAGAAAACCGATTAGCCAGCGGCCTGGTGAGCTATTGGAACCAGCCAACTTCGATCATATCCATAAAGTGCTGAATGAAACGCTTCCCCGTCCGGCCACCGAGCAGGATGTGCTTTCTTACGCCCTGTACCCCAAGGTCTTCACCGACTGGATCAAATTCAGCAAAATTTACGGTAATGTAGCGGTTTTGGATACTCCGACTTTCTTTTACGGCATGCGCTGCGGGGAAAAGATCAAGGTTGATATCGAAGAAGGTAAAACCCTTGTGGTGAAGCTGATCGCTATCGGCGCCCCCAACCCTGACGGTACCAGGATTGTCAGCTTTGAGCTCAACGGGTTGGGACGCGACATGGTAATCAAGGACAACAGCCTCCAGACTATCATTGTTTCGAAACCCAAAGCCGACCCTGATGATCCTGCCCAGATAGGGGCCACCATGTCGGGAACGGTGCTGAAAGTGCTGGTGGAAAAAGGCGCCCGGGTGAAAAAAGGCGACCATTTGATGGTCACCGAGGCCATGAAAATGGAAACAAGTGTTCAGGCTCCTTTTGACGGCTTTGTCAAGGACCTATACGTCAAAGCCAAAGAACCGGTCCAAACAGGTGATCTGCTGCTCGAACTGACAAAACAACCTCCCAAGAACTAATGAACAGGAGCCTTGAACGGCTCCTGTCTTTTTATGTTCAGCAGGGATCTGCTTGATTACCTAGGCGGCGATTCGCTCAGCTGCAGCGATATAGAGCAAGCTAGGTTAACATAGCTTTAAAATTAGGTTAAATCCAGTTTTTTTTGCTTGTTTATGCTTGATTTTTCGCCATAACAGTGCTAAACTTCTATTGAAAACTAAACCAAATACATTTCTCTGTTAGGTGAGGCTCCTGCATAAACATAGGCCACTGCCCGGAAACGTCGAGAGACGCCAATGGGTAGAACAGGTATTACCGGAGTAAGGTTTTACTTAAGGTGGCTGAGATGAGTATGACTCTACGTTATGCAGTGCCAAAACTCAACGGGC
>Ga0316232_1002239_pt1 | contig 20777 bp, 17 predicted proteins | sample TBHtaG_FD_206006 | JGI IMG/M metagenome (GOLD analysis project Ga0316232, IMG submission 206006) | Freshwater microbial communities from Trout Bog Lake, Wisconsin, USA - TBH18025_13 | ecosystem: Environmental > Aquatic > Freshwater > Lake > Hypolimnion/Profundal zone | place: USA: Wisconsin... | reverse complement strand
AGGACGGTCCAGTAACTGATTTTGCCATTGAAGAAGTCGCGGGAAACTTCCGCCGCATTGAGAATGTTGTTCATGAATATTCCTCCCATAAATAAATTTGGCTGAAGGAAAAGGCGGTTGCCTCTTTGTCCCTTCAGCCAGGTATTACTTCGAAATAGATTGATCTACACAACCAAGAACCAAACAAAAACAAGATAAATCAAAACCTACCTTTCACGATAGTCTAGCCGTTCGACCTGAGAGTATCGATTTGGATCCATAACATTTCCTCCCGATGATGCCTTAATATAAGAGAAACCGGCAACATCAGGATAAAAGCTTTACCTGCTGCTGCCAGTTTATTTCTTAGGCAATGGATCGGATTGTGTTGATAACCTGTTCAACTTCAGCCAATATGCTCATGGCAGTTTGATTACATAGATTGCTGAGACTGTCTGCGAGCATTAATCTTGAAGTATTTGTAGGCACCTGACTACTATGTGGGAGAATCGTGACGATAACTTTGTTCGAGCCGAAGACGACCTCGCATGACCGCTTTTCGACTCTGCCAAAATTGCTCAAAGCTCATCCATCCCAACTGGACAGACAATCTCTCTGGAGTGCGTGGAACAGGACGTAGTAAAACCGGAGCTAAATGTTACACTGGCGGGGTAGGCATACGACCCGCCTATAATACGTAACCTTCGGCCACAAATGAGCGTTCTTAATAGCTCTATAACCTTCGTGTTTTTTAATGGCATATACTAACTTTACTCACCTTGGCGCAGTGTTATACGCGCTAATCACGGAAGGGATTAGGGGGTCATAGCCTCCGGCAAGGCTTCTTGTGATAGAGACAGTTTATAACATTCGCCGTCCTTTATTAACAGCCGGTATTCCATCAACAAATTAAAAGCATCAAATACTGTCTTGTTTGACAGCAACGAAAAGTCTGCAACATTTTCAGGTTCGAGAGGGATAAAAGATCCTTTTCCACCTTCTAACCCAATAACATTTATAATCGATACGAGCTGTTGCAGTAGATCATAATTATAAGTAGTTTCGAAAACCACCGTTTTGATATAATCTAGTTCCGCTTGAGTTAGATTATTAAATTCGTTTGCCGCCTGTCCCAGCTTAATCTTCTCTTCGGCGGATACAAAACGGTATAAGGCCGGCCCATTACCCACTGGCCTTTTGCTCAATATATTCGGGTGCCTTCTCAATTCGGGCGCTACTCTATAAGAAGCATACTGTGAAGCGCCAGATATACGCAAAATATCCGTACGCTTTAAAACTACCCATTTATCCTCTGACCGGGCGGTGCGTTCTTTCACAAAACTGACTAAACAGGCGACTTCTTCTTCAAATTTTTTCATCACAATTCTTACCTCCAAAGTTTCCGACTAATGAATATTGAATTTGAGACCTATTGCAATAGATTTCCAACCAGCAAATCAAAACGGTCGGGGCTTAGTGCCAACTGGCTATAATCTTGATGATAATATTCCTAAAATTGCATCAGAGCACCCCACTATAATCATTTAGCAAGCTGAGACAAGGTTTTGAACAAAATGCTTAAAATAATCGCGTACAGGACAATATGAGAAGGCATAGCCCTGAGAGCACAAATAAGGCTCGTAGTGAGCCTTTGGATAAAGTATCGGGTAGGGTATCGGAAGTTCATTCGGCCTTCAGTACAGAAGCTTTTCAACGCGAATAAACGTTGTTTGCCATCTTGGTCTAACATCCTTTCTTATTACAGACTCTGCGGCTATCCTCGAGCAAGTTTAGAATTCTAAAAATGACATCTTACTAAGATTTAGAATGAACACCCAATGTCCCTTAAAACGAGTCGGAAAGCACCCTCTACTCTTCTATAGGAACTTAAGGGCAAAAACTGGGCAACAAGCTATTTCAGAGTCAAAGACTATGTTTTCAGATGCTGTGCGAGGAGTGGCGCTCGAATGCCAGGCAGCGAAATTTGCGAAATCAGGTTCATTTGGAATGCCATCATCCTGCCATCTGAGATCCAATCTTGCTATTGGTGGGGTGCGCGGGGAAGAGGGAAAAGATATTGAATCGGGGAAACAGGGCGCACTTGTCTTGGGGGGGATCGAAGACCGGCATCATTTAAGGAAGCTGGCTGGGTAGAGCGCGTAGACGCCCCGTAGGGGATAAAGTAGGTTAATGTCACTCTTCCAATAAAAATAACCAGTAATCCTTTGAGCTTACTGGTTACCTATATGCAGAGTTGAAAGCGGACAGGCTCAGTTACAGTGCTAGTAATCTTAAAATGAGTACCCCGGGGCTAAAATGTTCAAAGGTAAAATTAATTGAATAGCACCTGGTAGGTCGGAAAATTTTGTATTTTTCAGTTTTACTATTGGCTTCATAGGAGAACAGGACATATTTGGACAGATCCTCATCCAGTAGCGGATGTACACAAGAGGCAGAAGAGTTATTCTATATGGCTAAGATAACAAATTCTAGGTCTAATAGATATTAATATGGACTTGTTAGGAAAGCAATCATTGTATAAATTTTGAAGACATGAGGCTGCCGCTGAGGAAATACGGTTACGTAGGAGCACTTCGTAGCCACCGCCGCCTACCAATAGCGACGACGACGGCGCTCAAGCGACGGCGTAGGAGATAAGGCGGTGGCTACGACACTAAGAATAAAGAATAGGTGAAGCCAGCAAAATGAAGGGCTAGGGGACTGTCAAAGTAGTAATATTATTATTGGCAGGTAATAATATTACTACTTTTTGAAAAATAAAGGGGGAGATCTTCTTGTTTTGAAGGATCTTACTTTTTATTGCAATTGATGGAATTTGTTTAAATGGCGTTAGCATATGCGCTGGCATGGTCATGAAAGTTGCAGTTATTAAATATCATATTGATTATGTGTTGTCGTCCAAGCCCATTAAAAGAAAAACTAGGATTAATGTAAAATACCTCTTTACCATTTTCTTTTCGTGGAATTATCAATCCTTTTGAAATGAAAGTTTCCATACTTCTGTTGAAGTTGATTTTTTCATCGCCAATTGCCCTAGCCATTTCTGCTCTGTTAAAAGGTCGGGTTGTAACCCGATCTGCTATGATTCCGGTGTCTTGCTGGGCATAGACACACAGCAGCGCAAATTTCCCGATGTCTGCAAAGCCGAGTTCTTTGTCTCGTCTCATTTCCGTAATACTTTGCCAACCAGAATGAAATTGCTTAGTAAATGGTGCGTTATCCTTCAATAATTCTTTTTGTCTTTCCTCCTCTGCTTTTTGGCAACGTTGAACTCTGCGTTTTGTTGCCGCCGTTTCTTTGCTAGCAAGATAATTCTGGATTTGAGCAACTTCCTGTTGAAGACCCTCAATTTTGCCGTTTGATTCACTGTAGATATTATCCAATGTCATTCCTCCTGTTTTCTGGTCTGCTTCCGTTATTACTGGACCAGCAGGAATCAACATTACAATCATTATTGTAGAAGGGAAATATATACTTGTCAATAGAAAAATGTATTGACAAAAATCAAAGATTATAATAATCTTACATTGTCGACACAAGGAGATGATATAGAGTGTCCAAAGGCGGCGTGAGGAAGGGTTCAGGTCGCAAACTTGGATCTGGAATTCCTGGGCTAAAAATGCGATCAATTAGATTAACTGACGAAGAATACGACTTATTAAGGCAATATCTAAAAAAAATAAGAAAGGCGAAGAAAGATGCAATGGCAGACTTTTATAACAGGCTAAAGGAACAACAGGAGTGTCAGAAACGGTTTCAGCGGGAGCAACAGATGAACTTGGAGGGGAAAAAAGATAGTAATTAAAATTAGTATGATTATCATTAAAAATAGCCGCCGGCCTATCGATGAAAACATAGTAATCGAATTGGCCGACAGCATAAGAGAGACCGGACTACTCAACCCGATAATTATCAATAAAGACAACGTTTTAATAGCCGGTGCCCATAGACTTGAAGCCTGCAGGAAGTTAGGATGGGAGGAGGTCGATTGTAATGTAGTCGACTTGGACGGGCTAAAGGCCGAATTGGCCGAGATAGATGAAAATTTAGTTCGGAATGAACTGCATTATCTCGAACGAGGAAAATATCTGAATCGTAGAAAGCGGATCTACGAACTATTACATCCTGAGGCAAAGGCTAAAGTAGCAGGAGCCATTGCTAGCAATGCTGCCCAAGGGAAACATCACGCAAGCGAAATTATTTCGTTTGCGTCAGATACCGCTTCCAAAACAGGAGTATCGGATAGAACCATCCAGCAAGAGATGCAGATAGCCGACAACCTCGTAGCAGAGGCCCAAGAAGTAACCATAAAGAAGAGTTTGACTAAAAACCAAGCATTGAAACTGGCTCGGGAGAAGCCGGAAGAACAGAAAGAGATCGTAGAACTAATAGCCGAGATGCCGCCTAAAGAGGCTAAAGCGGAACTAGTAAAATTTTTTAATCAGCGGAAGTCCTGTACTGAATCAGGATCAGATCTGATGAAAGAAATCAAAAAAATTGAGGCTGTGCTTTTAGAGAAATACGAAGAATACAAATCGCTTTTGGCGGAACTCGGTAATGAGATTGAGGATTATCAACCGATTGTGTTGATCTATCGCCAGGAGACTAGTAAGCAAGATTTAATGGAAAAACAGCAGCCAGATATTGAGGAATCTAATGAGCAACGGGCTGAACGGGCTCAGCCTGCAATAGAAGTCAATAAAGATGACGAAGTAATATCATTTACATCGACAGTCCAAGAGCCCGCGAAAGAGCAAGAGGTTCCGCGGAAGAAAAAATCATTTATCCCATTTATTAATAGGAAGATAGACTTAGAACGAGAAGAGCCGAAGAAGAAGTTGCTATTAAAGTTGCGGTCTAAGTTGTCAGAAGAGACAATATTTGAAGGTGCCATAGCGTAGAACGTAAAAACAGGTTGCTTTTATCCAAGTAAACTGTAAGTCACCCGAGCGGTCAAATGTATAATGCGTGAGGAACAGCATAGGCAACACGGTACTGATAGTGATTTACTAGGGGGGGGTTGGCAGGATTAAAATAAAGCCCGGCCTCATGGTCAGCTTGCAATTTTATAAGCATAAACCTGTGACTCCCTAAACACTATTATGTATTAAAATTGAGTTGTAATATTGGGAAAACCGTACAACCATTTTTGGGCGTTTCAATTATACGATACAAGCCTCGACAGCACTGGTTTCAAGGCGTCACGCCGGAATTGAACCATATTGACTACGTGTAATAAATGTGATTGTAGAAAGTTTAAAATTGTACAACCCTTATGTTTAACACGTGATCTTTAAAGTTAATATGAATAGATAAGGAGAATGAATATGTATGTATTTGTGAGAGAAAAGCGGCAAAAACGTACTCCTAAGCCCAAATATTATCAAGACTACATTATCGAAGATAATGAGTTTAAGCCGGAGGGAAAGGGTAAAATGCTCTTAAGGCAACCTATGTGGGCGTGGGATTTAATCCTTTGCCGCCAGTCAGGGGGAACGAAGAAGCAATCCCATCTGCTGACAATTACCTACTGGGATCTAATAGATGAGGGGTTAGACACTATATACTGTAGAGCAAAAACGGCACTCGATAATAATGTGGTCCCGGACCAAATCTATTCGGAAATTTACCAAAAAATCAAGGGCATGAGAAATAAGTGCAATGACCACTACAGCATAAACTATAAGGATGAAAAAGCTGCAAGGGAAAAGCTCTGGAGCCTCGGACAAAAAGGCAAGGATCGCCGCACCGATTATATCGAAGGGAAGTACAAGTCACAACCGCAACAGCGCACAATAATCCCCGGGATTTACAGTCAATCTGAGATCGAAACCATCAAAGAGCTACTAAAGGCGGGATTAAATCACCTTGCAAAGAAATACCACCCGGATACAGGGCATGGCGATCTAGCGAAAATGACGTTAGTCAACACAACTTGCGATAGACTGAAACAGGAGTTCCGAATTTAACCTCTCCCCGGGCGGCGGGGTTTTTCTTTTTACCATTTCTAAAACGTAATCGATTGACACCATAATGTCTACTGTTTTTATTAAAATGTATGCAACATAGCCGGAGGTGATATTGGTGAAAATGATTTCCCATAAAGCGACCATCGGTCAACACTCAGTGTCCACTAAAACGCGTCGGAAAGCACCCTCTACTCTTCTATAGGAACTTAAGGGCAAAAACCGGGCAACAAGCTATTTTAGAGTCAAAGGCTATGCCTTCAGATGCTTTAGCGATAGTGGCGCTCGAATGCCAGACAGCGGAATATACGAAATCAGGTCATTTAAAAATACCATCCTTCCATTTGAGATTTTGTTGTTAGTGGGTGAGGAGAGGAAGCGGGAAAAGATATTGGATTGGGGAAAACAGGGCGGAATTGTCTTGGGGGGATCGAAGACCGGCATCATTTAAGGAAGCTGGTCAAGAAGAAAGAAAAGATTGGTGCCCCGTAGGGGATAAAGGAGGTCCATTTGAGTGTATCCTATCCACAATGTCACTCTTCCAATAAAAGGAACCAGTAATCCTTTGAGCTTACTGGTTCCTTTATGCAGAGTTGAAAGTGGACAGGCCAGTTACGTTACTAGTAATCTTGAAATGAATACCCCGGGGCTAATATTCCTAAAGGCAAAATCAATTATATAGCACCTGGTGGGTCGGAAAAATTTATATATTTGCGATTACATATAGAGCTTTAAGAGAGAAGTCCGGTAGACACTAATTGCTACAGGAAGGCTACGAAAATTACTTTAATGGAGTACAGGCCCTAGAATTTGAAAACTAAATGGACGGGCCTGTGCATATACGGTAAAAACTACATAATAGAGAAAAGAGGAGTACACCAATTCCAAGATATTCTCAATCCCCTTGACTTAGGCTATAATAGACTAGATATAATGATCTGATATGACTTAAGCAACCACCAGAGCAGTATACAGTGAAGCAGTAGTCTTCAGTTGGAGAACGCACTTAAAGTAGCCAGAATACTGCAGTACTGCCTGAGAGAAGATTGTTGAAATACAACCTACATGGTTGCCTACCTAGTAGCGGATAACTAGTACCACAGTCAGGAGAATAGCTGATGAATGTACATACTGTCGAAATCAGTACACTACTTGGTCCTGATCAGATTCGGCGTCTATGCCGGTCACAGCAGCATTGGTTCCGGTTTCCAGGGAGAGATGGGCTGAACAGATATTGGCCTGATATCACTGAGTTTGTGAATGCTTCTTCGGATGCGCCACAACAGTCTTGTCGCCTTCATAGTGAAATGTATCCTGTTGATGGAGTTAGGGAAGCTACATTAATCCCTAATCCAAGCATCAGAGGATACTTCTATTTTGTTATTGTCGTTAATCTGGAATGTCTTTACCGGCAAGAGATGACGATACTATCATTTCCGTGCACGGTAGAGCGGATTCAGCATTGCTCTAATGTATTTAGAGCACTAATGGCGGATAACTTTCATGGAGTGGGTTTTGGAGAGTTTTTGGAATGGTCAGTAAGCCGGATAGATTACACCGTTGATGTAGTATATCCTGACCATACTCCTCTTTACATTGTTTTAGCGCGCCGGGGCAGAATTCCCCGGGATATGGAGCCACGAGAAAAATATTCCGGTAGCTGCTACCTTGAGCTATCCAGCGGCGATGTAGTAGTTCATTTCTACGATAAGGAGAATCAACTGAGAGAACGAGGCTTTCATGATGGCGACCGGCTGATGGAAGAGGCTCACGGACTCTTGCGACTCGAAGTCCGTTGTCAAGGGCAGAAGCTGGACCATATACGCGATATGATTCGAGAGCGGAATCTGCCTCATTACGGTATGGAACTTCGAACGTTCTTAAATGCTGAAATTTCCAATGCTGTTGTACAGGAATATTATGCTGGAACAATTGGTTATCTGGACTATTACGATCTCGACTCAGCCGATCGGCATCTTCAAGAACAACGGGGAAAGCGAGATATGAAGGCCAGACTATTGTTATTCCTTCGTCAGGTGGATCAGGCCGGGTCGGTCACGGCAGCTATTGATGCCTATCACCAAAGAATAATGCCGGATGGGTCGCCAGCCTTGATCACAGGGCCGGAGAGTTCTCTGCACAATTTGCTTAACGTATATCCCCTTCGCTTTGGGGTAAATCCTGTAGTTATACCGGATTCATATGAAGTGGATTACTTGCCCAATCCTATGCCGGTTCATTTGCGGCGCAATCGATAATATCCAATTATACTAGTACACTGTTAACTCTTAAATGATAAAAATTATGATTAGCCCATAATTACTTGCCGGTCGGCACAATGAATTCTAACCTATAGTTTTAGAGTTTACGCAATACTAGTACCTATCTTCGTCCCGATCATAGTAGTATACGAGTAGGACTTTCTGGGCGGCCATGGATGACCCGGGATCAGATCGGACGATCACTGGGATATAAGTATCCCAGTGATGCGATTAGCGATATCCATAATCGTTACAATGATCGGCTTGACCAATTTTCAAGTACCCTCAAATTGAGGGTGGTTGACGGTAAACTTTACGACATGATTATTTACTCGATACAAGGTTTTTATGGAATCCTCCGCTACAGTAAACAGCCTAAGGCCCATGCTTTCTACGATTGGGCATATCTGTGCTTGAACATCCGCAAAGAACTTAGAGCGTCAATGTCATTCCAGAAGTCGATGACTGAGAAGCCAGTGATGAAATGGACGCAGTAGAGACGAAAACAGATTAATCAAGCGATCTATGAGATAGGAAGGGCACTCAGGAGTTTTCAATATGACAAGGGCGGCGATTATTGATTCTCAAAAAAGGGGCCAGCTAAAAATTGATCGTGTAATTATCTTGAGTCAAATGAATTTTGCTCCGTAGCCAATCTGATTACGGTTACAGGTTATCGTGATACGAGAGTTTTTACCGAAGACGGTTCTGCGAAATAACTTTCCCGGTGAGAACAAAGTCGCCGTACAGTAAGTAGTCGATCGGGCGCTCCCGCTTTGCTAGTGGGTCATTGGATTTCTTGAAATGGTTGCGAGCTGTGATAACTTAAGCGAAGTAATGAATCGATTGCTACAATCGACCAATCATACCGCATTAAGAGCTGCAGGCAACTGAGGATTAGCCCGGTTACAGCCCCCGCGGGAAAAGGTATTCATTTCTTGCAAAACCCCCTTCCGGTGGAACTGCAAGGTGGATCCTCAATAGAAAACAGTATGGACTACCCTAAACGATAAGTTTTCCTGATCCGGTTATTAAGGCATCCTAACGCCTTTTTTGAATTAACACCAGGCTCCTTTAGGCCTTGTTTAATTGCTGCAGACCTTGTTTAAATCATTCCACAAATAAAACTAGGTTTGCAGGGAATAAAACATGCCTGTAGAGCATGTTTTTTTACTCTATTCGTAAACCGTGTTGATCTACCAGTAAGTAAATCGGTGGACTTCAAGTAATGTAACGCTTCTATGCCCTTGAGTAGAACACAGTCTGCGATTCAGCCAGGGAATGCTTGCCATATCACGACAGTATCCCAAGATCACAATGCTTACGAACAGAGCCTTTATTTAATCGGGAATAAAACAAGTTCTACAGGAAATGAGGAAATGATTTTATAATAAAACAAGGCGCACAGGAATAAAACAAGGCGCGCAGGAACTCAGTGGGAATAATAAAACTAGGTTTGCAGGAACTAGTTAGAAAAACTAGGCCCGCAGGGAGTCGTTAATGGTATTTGCCAAGGCTTTCAGGATGACGTGAAATTAAAAAATAAGGTCTACAGGATTTTTGCAAGGTCTACAGTAAGTATGGTGGATCTGGCAGGCGAACTTTCGCATCAAAAGGGGTGCTTCATATTCAGCGGACATCCTTGGTAGATGGTCAAAGACAGTGCAGTAGTTGTAAGGCGTGGCTACCGGCAACGCTGGAATATTTCTATGCCGATTCTCGAAATTCAAAGCGATTAGAGCCAGTGTGTAAAGCTTGCAAGAATAAACAGGCGAAAGAAGTGCGGCAAAAGAAAGCAGCTCAGCACGCACTAGAGACTCATCCATTGCCTGGTTACAAGCGATGTAACGAGTGCGGGGAAATAAAACTGTTAGATAAGAATAACTTCGTTCCCATGGACGGTAACAAAGACGGTTTCTATGGAGACTGCCGGGAATGCAAGAATCGACGGCGGGTCGAAAAAAAGCATTCTGACCCCGGCTTTATCGACAGCAAGAAAAAAGGAAAAAGATCGGCATCCAGAGGAAGGGGTACAGCGGTGTTCGCAGTGCAAAGAAGTGAAGCCGCAGAATCAGTTCTATTTTAATGTCGCGCGGAATATCACAAGTTCGATGTGCAAAAGTTGTCATAGCAAAACCGGACAGGAGTATGAAGCGGACCCTGAGATCAAAAAGCGGCGGGGTTATCAAAAGTGGGTGCACCGGGCTGCTTATAAGGTTGCGGTATTGGTTCATTATGGAGGAGAAAATCCAAAGTGTGCTTGCTGTGGAGAGTGTAGAGTTGAGTTTCTGGCTATCGATCATACCCATGGGGATGGGGGTACGGACCGGAAGGTGAGAGGCGATGGCGCCGAGTTATACCGTAGTCTGGTTAAAGACAACTTCCCCCCGGGGTATCGCGTGCTTTCTCACAACTGTAATAGTTCTGGTGGGATGTATGGACGGTGTGCACACAATAATCCGGAAGTCATTTTCCCGAAGTTACTACCGCGTGGGCGAAGGGCAGAGGATAGTTATCAGGAAAGCATCATGCCAGTGGAAGGCTGGAGTTACTGTTTAAAGTGCAAGTGCTATAAACCATCTGATGCGTATGATGTTGTGAAAGCAACGGGGAAGTTCTTCTCATGGTGTAAGCCTTGTAGGCGAAAAAGTGCCAATCAGCGTTATCAAGAGAATTATCAAAAAAAGCGTGTTGAGGCTCTATCAAAGGTGTGTGGCGGGCCACCAAAATGTAATTGCTGCGGAGAAACCGCTGTCGTGTTCTTGTCGGTTCACCATGTCAACGGTAGGGACAAAAAGGCTGGGAAACGCGGCAATGTAATTTATGAAATCTTAAAGAGCGATTGCCTTGATGGGTTTAGGGTCTTATGCTATAACTGTCATTATTCCATGACAAGATATGGCTATTGTCCCCACACGACGGGAGGGCAGAGGTCGGAGCACCCTTTCATCGCTATGGTGAACGACATCCTCCTTAGCTTGAAGATGGAGAGCTACAAAGATATCCATTAGATTGATGAGTGACATTTTGAGATTACCTGGTCTCTTCTTACCAAGGCCTCTTATTCTTTACCACTAAATATCTATGACAATAAGGGGACAAGCCAGTAAAAATAATGGGTATAAATGAAATCCTGGAATGGCTTTCAAGAGGATACTAGTCTTTCTATCTAACCTACTTTTTTTTCATATGTGTAATAGCACCATTTACCCCGGTAAAGAAATCATATATAGGATATAAGTAAACCGCTTTTAGAACGCAAGGAATTAATAACGCTATTAATGGCATGAACCCGTTTAAATGCTGATTTTCCCGGTAAAAAAGGACCCTGTGAGGGCCTCTGAAGGGCTGATACTAAAAAACGGGCTAGGTAGTAAGCGAAAAATTATTTAAAATTGATTTGCTAGGACGATAAGAGCAAGTGACTAAAAATGGATACCTGGCCCGGCAAGGATGGGTGGATAAAATCTATACTTTTTGGTTGCCAGATTTTCGTATATAGATACCTTTATAGAAAACTATATAGGCGCAGACTAAAATGCTTTCCGCATAATCTTGAAATAGTTTCGACTTGTGATAACTTAAACGAAGTAATGGCTCAAATGCCGAAATCGACTTATTACGACCGCATTAACAGCTGCAGGCAACTGGGGATTAATCCAGTCACGATCACTGCGGAAACGGGAATTAATCACTTGGACAACCCCTTACCATCAGTATTGCGAGGTTGCGACCCGCGAGAAACAGTATGGGCTCCCCGGATCCGATAATGTATAATGGAGAAGAAAAGAGAAGTAGGAGCAGAGGCTGTGTAGGGAAGCCATGTAAATACGCAGGCTTGGTTGTTCCGCATCATGCAATTGACCGTCGAAGGGGTGGAGGTAATGGCAAACCGCAGGCAACGGCAGCGTAGCAAAGCTGTTAAGCTCATACCGATCCCGTACGAGGTGGCTAGCGAAGAGGAAGTCAAGAAAGCTATGGAAGGAATCCGTGAGCGAAACGCGGAGTTGCTGCGCAGACTGGCAAAGTGAAGGCAGGGCTGGCAGCCCGTCTGTAGGATAACACTCAAGACCGAAGCTGGCCTGTTGTCGTCAGGCCGGCCTTTCGCGTAATTCCACCTACCAAACTATCTGGTTGCGTCATCTAATGCGGAGCTATAGTGTTGATATTAGAAGTCACAGAAGAAACGTTGGTTTGTTGATGAGATATTGTTTAGGAGAGCTGCACGTAATATTAGGCTTCTATGACCCTGTCATTAGGGATCACGACAATACCCTTGGTATGAGGGAAATGTATAAGGTCATGAAATATCTTCACGGGATGGGCTTGGATAGGTCCACTGCTGTTGTTACCGATGGCCGCTTTTCCGGAACAAACAATGGCTGTTTCGAGGTCATGTTTGCCGGAAGCAGCGGACGGAGGGGCAATAGCCATAGTTCAGGATGGTGATAGAATAACGATCGATGTAGATGAAGGAATTTTTCATCTGCATGTTTCGGACGAAGAGATCTTGAGGCGGTTCAATAACTGGCAGAAACCAGAGAAGAAATTCAAGAAAGGATATTTGGAACTGTATTCGCGTCTGGCATCGTCAGCCAGCGAGGGAGCTGTGATTAAACGGGAGACCGACTAAATGCTATGGTCTCCTGCGGGTCTGCGTGGACACATCTAAAGGTTAGCCTTTAATTATTCTTCTTTGGGGTTTATTAAAAGACTCCTGCGGCGAGCGCAGGAGTCTGCGGCTTTCAATAAGCTGAACTGACATTGCAGAACAGGCCTCTCGTTGATCGGGAGGCCATATTTCTAGCCGGAACCCTTTGTCGCAAAAGGGGAAAAAAAGACCCCGATTATCTGGCTGCTGTTTTATGGAACCTATTGGCACTGGCTCGGAATCGTCAGGGTGAATATTATCTGATTAAGGAGGCATTCAGTATGACAGGTTCCGTCGTTCCGGCGGGTGCAGTGAAGATATCCTCATTCATGAAGCCCTCGAGAGGGAGATGGCTGGGACTGTGCCTGGTATTTTAGACAACCTTTATTTCGAATCTCGACCGGGCTAATATCTCGATCTGCACGACGACCATCTTACAGATCTCAGTCAGTAACTTAGATCCAACAACCCACAAAGAAGGTGAGAGTCAGCCAGAGATATATTTAGCGTTCTTGACTAATTGCCAGGTTATTTAATTTTTTATTTTTTTGAAAATACAGAAATTTAGAGGAATATTATTGAAATAGAAGAAATATTCTTTGAATTGCTTAATCTATAGGTAAAATCGCATAGGATGAACTAAGTCAGCATTCTGGAGGATGGAATAATGAAGAGATATTGTTGTGAACGCCCAGATACGTCCTAAAATTAGCCAGTCTACGTTAAATGGTATTCAGTGAGAAATCCAGACTAAAACGTTATTAGGGGGAAGAAAAATTGACAATAATTGATTTTGATACTCATATTGCCGCCAAAAAAGAAAACATTGCGCTTAATGCCGAGGATTTGCTTCAGGCAATGGATAAAGCTGGGACCGACAAGGCTGTGTGCTGGCCGATGGTAACCTATACCCGGCAGATTAGCAACGACAACCGCGCGATATGGGAAGCATCCAAGAAATATCCGGACAGGATTATTCCCTTCGGTGGTGTTAATCCCCGGCTGGGGACGGAAGAGGCAATGAATGAGCTGAACCTGTGTATCGACGAATACGGGTTCAAGGGCGTGAAACTCAATGGCGGGCGCGATCAATATTATATCGACGACCCAGTGCTAGCAATGCCGCTGATCAGCAAAATTGCCGAAAAGAAATTGATCCTGGCGCTGCATTCGGGCCATAAAGACCCCGTTTTTAGTCATCCGTTCATTGTCGGCAAAATCGCAAAACTCTTCCCGCAACTGACCATTATTATGGTTCATATGGGTGGACCGCAGGGTCTTCACGACGCAGCCATCCAGGTTTGCAAAGAATGCCCCAACATCTACCCCGCTGCCAGTTCCTCCCTCCCAAAGGCTATTATCAAAGCCATTAAGGAACTGGGACCGGAGCGTGTTCTTTTTGCCACCGACACTCCTTTTAGTCTCGGCTATACCGAGGCTGCGGTTTATGATGCCATTTTAAAAGATTTTGACACTCGTACACGCGAATTAGTCATGGGAGGCAACGCCGCCCGTATATTAAATCTGGATTAGTAGCACCCGTAAAAAGCGGAAGACAGACCTTCCGCTTTTTATCTGGATTGGAGCCGTTCCCTGTGTGATAGCGAAAGATTTAGGCTAAGCCGATAATAACGCGCCAGCCGCTAGCCTTGGTAAATTTATCAAGCGTGAGCCGGAGCACGGTATATCCCGCTGGCAATCTGAGGTAAATGACAGGATTGTCTCAAACTTCACGGCAAGAATGAATCGGGCCGAAAAAGCAATATCAGCTGCGTCAGTTTTTCCTATATGGTCTCAGCAGGTTGACTTCCGCCTTATCATTTCACCAACATTACCTTTGTCTTGGCGGCTAAGAACAAGTCTGAACATAAAGTGAAAGAGGAGATTATGATGATACTGTCTATAGGGCATATTGTTGGGGCCATGATCACCATGGCATTGCTAACCGGGGCGGGATTGTACGCCGGTCGCCGGGTAAAGACGTCAACCGATTTTTCCACCAGCAGCCGCAAGGCTGGCTGGCGTGTGGTGACGGGTACCGTAGCAGGGACACTGATCGCCGGTTCGTCGACCATCGGCACTGCTCAACTCGCCTTTGAGTTTGGATTTTCCGCATGGTGGTTCACGTTGGGGGCAGGTCTCTCCCTTGCCATCATGGCGCTGGTAATGATACGTCCCTGGTACGAAAGCTCGGCGGAAACTATCCCGCAATTTCTGGTCGAAACCTATGGCAGTGGCGTCGGCCCTATTGCTACTATCTTCACCTCCATCGGCATTTCCATTAACACCATCAGCAATGTCTTGTCTTTCGTGGCGGTAGCAGGGGTCATGTTTCATATCGGTCCGGTAGCCGCAGTGATCTTGGGGGTTCTCGTAGTTTTATCCTACATAGTTTTCGGTGGCGTGTGGGGCGCCGGTCTGACCGGCATCCTGAAAGTCGTACTGCTTTACTTAACCATTGTCGGCTGCGGCATTATCGCTTTTATTCTTATGGGCGGATTCGCCGGTATTTCGGCCGCATTTCCGGCATTTCCGTGGCTGTCGATGTTCGGGCGCGGTGTAGCTAAAGATGTGGCAGGAGGTTTTTCTCTGCTGGTGGGCCTGTGTTCTACCCAAATCTTTTTTCAGGCCATCATATCCGCGAAAAGTGTTAGCGCATCGCGTAAAGGTGTTTTGGCTGCGGCAATTATCACTCCTACTGTGGGACTTGGTGCTATTATGATAGGGCTATTTATGAGGGCTCATTTCCCCGAAACGCCGTCCATGGAAGTTTTGCCTGCCTTCATTTTAAAATATTTGCCTCCGGTTCTGGCGGGCATCGCCTTGGCAACCTTGCTTATTACACCCATCGCCGGCTGGGCGGGACAGACGCTTGGCATATCGACCATGTTCACGCGGGACATTTACCTAAAATATTTCCGCCCCCTGGCGACAGGCAAAGAGCGACTGCTGGTCCAGCGACTACTTATTGTCGTCATCTGTGTGGCCCCCGCGCTGGTTGCAATGGGCAATATAGGCTCCCTCATCCTAGGCTGGGGCTTTTTATCGATGGGACTCCGAGGCTGTACCGTCATGCTTCCCCTGCTCGGAGCGATGTTCTTTCGGCGGTTCGTCACTCCGGCCGCCGGCGTCGTCGCTTGCTTGCTTGGGCCACTTGCCAATTTTATGTGGTTCCTGGCATATCCCAAGGGCATGGATCCACTGTATCCGGGATTAGCGGTCAGTCTAGCCGCTTTGGTTCTGGTAAGCCTATTTACCAAACGCAAGACCGAACCGCCGTCAATTGCCGACAAAAATGAATTATTGTTATAACTACGCTGGAGCTTATACAAATGATAAGAGAAGTCGCAGCGTCTTTCCATAAATGGAGCCGGAGACTGGGGATATGCCGTTTGAGGTGACCAGTTCGGGTGTCATCCTTTGCAGTGACATGCAGTGTTGCCGAGGGATAATAGGTGCATTTTTTGATGATAAATCAGTTTTGGCCCTGCGGACATAGTTTTCGCAGGGCTCCGTGGGGTACAGGGTGTAAATGAAGCAGTAATTACCGAAATAGAAATTATGGTTTAGTTGGACGCGATAAATCAAAATGAGGCTAAGGAGCGATAGCTATGGATTTGGGTTTAAGAAATAAGGTCGCGGTTATTACCGGTGGGGCGACAGGAATCGGCCTGGCCAGCGCGCTAGCCTTCGCTGCGGAGGGATGCAGAGTGGCGATTTGCAGCCGCAGTTCCGAAAAACTTACCGCCGCCGCTACGGAATTCGCCGCAAAAGGTCATGATTTATTCGCGTCAGTCGCGGACGTATCGCGTGAAAACGAACTACGCGGTTTTGCCGATCAGGTGTATGAGAAGTATGGTAAGATTGATGTATGGATAAATAATGCGGGGATTTCGCCGAAAGCGCGACTGCTTGATATGACTGGCGATGAGTGGGATGAATTGATGCGGACAAATCTGAAGGCGGTGTTTTTAGGCTCTCAGATTGCTGCCCAGTTTATGAAAGAAAGTGGCGGCGGAGTCATTCTCAACGCTTCGTCCTATGCTTCTGTAATGCCTTCCGCAACCAGTGGCGCCTATGCCGCAGCCAAAGCGGCGGTTTCTAGTTTGACCAGAAGCTTGGCGGCGGAATTGGCTCCGTTTGGTATTCGGGCAATTGCCTATATTCCAGGAATCATTCTTACCGATATTATTAAAAAACGTGTGGAACAATCCGGTCAGCAACTACTGGCGCAGATTTCCCTGAACCGGTTTGGAAAAACCGAGGAAGTGGCACGCGTATTGGTCTTCTTGGCATCCGATGCTGCCAGTTATATTACTGGCACGTCGATTGAGATTACGGGCGGAAAATTTAGCATACAGAACCCCGAGGCTCCCTGGAATTGGTAGGCTCGCAAATAATCGTGGGAAGAAAAATGGGAATAAGGACTTGGTCTTTGTTGATGGATTTGATTGAGTTTGAGTGACGGGATGACCGGAATGGTTGGCTTTGACCGATTTTTTCGTTGCTGACATAGACTGAATTGGCACCCGAGCAGACTTAAAAACCGTTTTCGCGGCGCTCTTTTGCACAGGCTATAAGCTTTTAGATATATGGATCGAATGGATCATTACTGAGCATCTGGAAGATGCCCTTGACGATTTATAACCAATCAGGATGCTGTTGAAAGACTATGAGTCGACTTTAATTGGCGTTTATTTGGTGTTTAAAATTAGAGAAACGTTTGATAAAAGACGGATAACGTTGAACAATTCTTGATAACGCAAGTCTTATTTAAAGGGGTTTCAATAACATTTGATTTCGCTTGATAAATCAAGACGGAGTATTCGTAATGCGCAGGTCTGGAGTTCGAGTCTCCATATCGGCTCCAGGTCGATATTTAGAGCCCCAAGGGTGCTGCTCTGGTTTATTTAATGTACCATAAACCATAAATTATAAATATAGTTAAATATCTGTAATTAAATACTGAAGAATCTGGTTATTGGAAGTAGATAATGCCTCTCGGAAAAGTATTCTGACACATACGTTATCACATCATCAAAATGACCTTTAGCATAGTGAAGAGAGAACACGACTTAGATATTTAGAACCCCAAGCCCCTTGCTTCTGGATTTGAGCCTAAAAGAGGGGTTTTCGTGTTTTATATCATTGTTGGTGGCGAAGTCACTTCTTGGAGGAATATGTATTTTTTTGCAGAACGTTGCAATTAGTCATATGTCTATCGGGATGTTCTGTATCATAGGCAAACACAGTACAGTTATGTCGCCATATATAAATTAGGGAGGATAATGAATGCGTTTAAATCTCAAGGCAAAACTATTATTGGCATTTTTTTTGTTGATAGCTATTCCCTGTACTATGCTGGGGTATATGTCCTATCGGCAGGCGGCAAGTGCACTCCAGCATACTATTGAAGAGCAACTGGCGGCGGAGGCCATAGGAGCTGCGGAAGTCGTTAGTGGCTCGGTTCATACGGCAATTAAAATAGTTGAGGGAGCGAGCAATCAGGCTGATTTAATAGCTGCTGCGGCAACCGGTGATGCCGCCGGAGCAAGGGAAACATTAAACATGCTGAAGGTGCAGAATGCGGATATTATGGAGGATGTCTTCGTTACCGATCGCTCCGGGCAGATGGTCGCCTACACAGCTGATGCCGCGCTTATTTCTGTTAAGGAACGAGAATATTTTGTTCAGGCGATTGCCGGTAAGACAGTGATCAGCGATGTATTAATATCCAAGACGACTAACAGGGGGATTGTTGTAGTCGCCAAGCCTTTAAAGCAGGATGGTCAGATCATCGGGATTTTAGCGGCTATCATTAGTTTTGATGATCTGGCTAAAAGAGTCGGAGAGATAAAAATAGGCGAAACCGGTTACGGCTACATAATAAACAACGAAGCGTTGGTAGTTTACCATCCTAATAAAGATTTGGTGCTTAAGCTAAACCTGCTGCAACATGAAGGCCTGAAAGTAGTAGCTCAGAAAATGGTTGAGGGTAAACCAGGTAAAGGGTTCTATGCCTTCCAAGGTGTCGAGAAGTTGGTAGCCTATGCGCCTGCGGACAAGTTCATAGTAGCCATCACTGCTCCGATTGACGAATATATGGCTCCGGCTAAGGCTATTCTGTGGAGTACGATAATTACTACGGTGATTTCAATCTTGATAGCATTGGCGATTGCATTCGTAGTGGCTAATTCGATAGTTAAGCCTATCTCCGGGCTGCGTAAGCTTATGGGTATGGCGGGCGAAGGCGATTTGACGGTAATCAGCGCGATAAAAAGTACTGATGAGATCGGTGACTTGAGCAAATCATTTGATACGATGATTGTCAGTCAAAATAATATCGTGAAGCACGTCCGTAGCGCTAGTGAACAGTTGGCTGGCGTTTCCGAGGTGATGGCAGCTTCCTGCGAGGAAGTTAATTCGACAGGAGAGGAAATTGCCGCTAGTATGCAGGGTGTAGCGTCCAAGGCCGAAAACGGAAATCATGCCATGCATGATGCGTCGAAATCCCTGGCGCATATTTCGCAATTGATACATACGGCTCAAACCAAGGCTAACGCTGCCGCCGACAATTCCCAAACAACTTTCAGAGCTGCCGAAGAAGGCCGGGCGAAAGTTACCGAAACGGTAAACAAGATGAGCGGCATCAAAGCGCATACTGCGAAAACGAGCGCGATAATAACGGAGCTTAATGGGTATTCCCAGCAGATCGGCAATATCGTTGATACTATTACGGCGATTGCCGGACAGACGAATTTGTTGGCCTTAAACGCAGCAATTGAGGCTGCCAGGGCAGGGGAACATGGGCGAGGCTTCGCTGTGGTAGCAGAAGAGGTCAGAAAATTGGCCGAGCAATCCGATAACGGTGCCAAGGAAATTACCGTGCTCATTGAGCAGGTAAGGGAGAAAACGGAACAAGCGGTAGAGGCCATGTCTGGTGGAGTTTCCGAGGTGGAACAGGGAATAGCAGCGGTAAACGCGGCAGGAAGCGCCTTGGATTGTATTTTAGAAGCTGTAAAGCAGACTGTTAAAGAAATTCAGGAAATTCGCGATGTTACCAGGGAAGAGGTAGCCAATTCAGAAGAGGTTGTAAAACTTATCGATCAACTGTCAGCTATAGTTGAGGATGTGGCGGCAAGCTGCCAAGAGGTTTCTTCCGGTACTGAGCAGCAAACTGCGACGATGCAGACGATAGCTGCTAGTGCTGAGGAGGCCAGCGCTGAGGCGAATCATCTGAAGCATTTGGTGGATAATTTTAAAGTGTAGGTCGTGGTTGTTTCGAGTTAGAGGCAGTAGTCTCGATTTGACTCAAAGGTCGGATGCCGTAGTTTTCTTGTTCCGGAAGGGCTGTTGGATTAGAGACGTGGATATTAAGGAGAGATTTGACATGGGACAAGAAGACAAGATTTTCGATTATTTTCTCCACGTGATGCCTTTGTGGCAACGGGTTTCCCATCGTGGCATTGGTGTTGCTGTAACAGATAGGAAAAAATATCTGCTCTACAAACCTGGGAAAGGGCTTGACCTGAAGGTACCTGCAGGAACGCTCCTTAAACCAGGGACAGCAGTAGTTAAGGCCATGGAGCAGAACAAAACAGTAACAGTCCGGGGTGATAAGGCCGTTTTTGGGTTGCCTTACATCGCAGTAGCCCATCCCATCATTGACGAATCTGGTAAAGTCGTTGGAGGCTTTGTGCTTATCGAATCCACAGAACAGCAGGACGCCCTTAAAGAGATGGCAGCCCAACTGAACGATAGCATTGGCATACTGGCTGGCACAACTGAAGAGATCTCAGCCCAGACACAGGAAATTGCCGGTGTGAGTGAGAAGCTCACGAATGTTGCCCAAGAGTCGCAGCTAAAGAGACCGATGGGGTTTTGAGTTTAATACGAACA
>Ga0316232_1002234_pt1 | contig 20817 bp, 19 predicted proteins | sample TBHtaG_FD_206006 | JGI IMG/M metagenome (GOLD analysis project Ga0316232, IMG submission 206006) | Freshwater microbial communities from Trout Bog Lake, Wisconsin, USA - TBH18025_13 | ecosystem: Environmental > Aquatic > Freshwater > Lake > Hypolimnion/Profundal zone | place: USA: Wisconsin... | reverse complement strand
AAACTCAACACCTATTTAATGGGCTGGATTGGCTATTTCCATCTTGCTGCAATGAAAGGGCACTGCGAGGAACTTGATGCGTGGATACGCCGGAGACTTCGGATGTGTCTGTGGAAGCAATGGAAGATACCCAAGACACGGCTTCGCAAACTGCGGGGGCTGGGTGTGCCCGAATGGGCGGCTCATACGCTGGCAAATTCCAGAAGTGGCCCATGGGTAATGTCCCGGAACACAAATAACGCCCTTGCTAATGCGTACTGGCAAAAGCAAGGGCTAAAGAGCTTGACTAGTCGTTACAAGGAACTTCGTCAACTTTTGGGAAACGCCTAGTGCGGACCCGCATGCTAGGTGTTGTAAGAGGACGGGGGTTAGCCGCTCCCTCCTACTTGATTGTTTCAGCTTTTACTATCAGGGGTAGCGCCAGCATTTTGACAGTTTTGTACGCTAAGAATATGAGTGTCCGAGAAGAAGTAGTTATGTAAAAAACACTTGCCGGAATCGCTTGTGTCACTTTGATCAGCCCCCCTCCAATACGGAAAATTAAAAAAAGACAAGTTTATAAATGGACGGTGGACCCACTTCCCTCAAAACGTAATTTGATCATACTATAATGAAGAAACGCCCTGCATACTTATAAGTATGCAGGGCGTTTTTATGACTCAGGCAAGCGTTTTTATTCGAGGTTTAATATCAATATCATCTAAGATACGGCCATAGTCCTCTGCTGTTAATTCTGTTGGCAATTTTTCAGCCAAGGACACTAATACAGCTTCAAGTACGTTGGTACCAAAAGAACGGCCCTCCATTTCCGGAGTTGTAGTTATCAGCGTTGATACGCCACGGCTCGCCAGTAGTTCTTCATCATCTTTAGTAACGGTGTTCGTAATAATTATCTTTCCAGGAAGATGAGTTGGCATGAATCGTCTAATAAAATGAAAATCGCCAGCAACAATGTCAGCATCCTGAAAGTAACTGCCAAATTTCGGCTCAAATTTAGTTTGCTTGTCGCCAGTTGGATAAAAGAGGCTAATGGGAAGAAGAGTTATGATCGGAGCAATAACACGGGCTAGACTTGCCAGACTACCTAGTGTGCGAATAGGTAATGGCAACCCGAGACCGAACATCAAATCGCCGAAAACTGTGTCTGCCCCAGCATTGACAAAGGCTTCTGCCATTCCAAATCGATCAACTGCACAAACTATCAATGCCTTACGACCACGAAACTTCATGTCGCATTGATTCTCTAAGTAGTGGACTACTCTACGTTCTAGCGTATTTTTTATTCCACTACCGTCTACAACAGGTGTAATCTTGGCGCTTGCAGCTATTTGGGCAGATTCCCTAAAGGTGTACCGCTTATTGCCTGCATAGATATAGAGATCGGTTCCTCCCAATCCAATAGCGTCCACCTTGCCATCAAGATCACGTATTAAACTCATAGCCTTCTGTTTATTCCCATCGGTGCCGATTCTTTCGATACTAAAGACTTGTCCACCAATTTCTTGCACAACGCTGTGATCACGTGTAGACGACCCTAAACTAATACTGACTACCCGTTTCATCATTATCCTCCCCAGAACTGACGGTGGTAAATCAAAATAATGCATATGCTTTTACAATAGCATAAAAAGGTTATCTATGGAAGTAGGGAGTACAGGATGATAGTTGATCGAAGATAGAAGACATCAGAAGTAAGCGGTCGATTGTTACGTAGGCCGAAATTGTGCGACGGGAACACTCGAACGGGTGCGGGAGATTGACAAGGTGTTCCGGGGAATGGATGCTGCGCAGTAATTCGACGAGAAGTTGTTCGGGGTGCTGGTTGAGCGGATAAAGGGTGGACAAAACGACAGTGGTTGGCAAAGCCGCGGCCTATTTCTGCGAAAATTTCGCCTGCCAGCTGCCTGTCTCCGATTTGGATGAACTGCGCCAAAAGCTGTCCCATTCTGGTTTTTGAACTCGGATTTCCTAAAAGGGTCTCATGATCAACAACTGCAGAAGTTCAGACATAGATCTTGGGCTCTTCGGCCGGCGTCTCAGGCGACGGTTCGGGAGCCTTTTTGCTGAAACGGGTTAGCATGATGCCGAGTTCGTACAATGCCAGCATCGGCAGGGCCAGCAGAATCTGAGAGACGACATCCGGCGACGGGGCCAGAAATCCGGCCACAACAAAGATCGCCAGTATTGCGTAGCGGCGTTTCGCCCGCAGGGTGTCGGCGCTGACCAGTCCCAGCGACGAAAACAGCATAATAAACAGCGGTAGCTCAAACATGACGCCGAAAATAAACAGGCTGAGCAGCACGAAGGACATAAACCGCCCTGCTGACAGCAGCGGCTGCATTTCCAGGGTGGAGAAGTCCAACAGAAACTTGAGGCCCAGCGGCAGCATGACAAAATAACAGAAGGCGGCCCCGGTGGCGAACAGGACAAAGCTCAGGGCGGTCAGCCCGATATGGTGACGGTGGGTAAGGTCCGTGATCGAAGCCCGAATTGCCCCGATCACCATGTACAGCAGCACCGGCATGCCGATCACCAGACCTAGGGTGAACGCGACCTTCAGTTTGGTCACAAACGCCTCAGCCGGACTGATGAAAATCACCTGTCTGACCATGGCGAACAAATGGCGCATGACCTCATCGGCGAAATAGTAGCCCACGCCGCTGGTCAGGCTCAGCAGCCCCGCCACCAGCAGCAGGCGCCGCCGCAGGCTGGTGATGATTTGCCCGATCAGGCCGGTGCTATCGTGAAAATCCATAGCTTTGGTCCCCTTTAGGCGCTGATGCCGGCAGATGGCCCGGGTATCGGCGCTTTTTCGCTCTGGCGGTTCAGCACCGGACAGGCTGCGGCGCAGGAATAACAGGCCGTGCACTCGGCAGCGCTGACTGTCATCTTTTTGGCTTTGGCGCTCAATAGATCCTGCAACTGCCTGGGGGCCGTCTCGAACCGCCCGGGCCGATCCAACAGATCAGGGATGCCGTAGTCAATCAGTGCTCTTAATACAGCCGGGTCAGTCTTGAGGCCCTCATGCCCCTGGCGCGGCATATTATCCATGGCGCAGGCCTGCTCGCAACGGTTGCAGCCGGTGCACTGGCCGAAAGGCAGGCGCGGCTTGAGGAGCCGGAACCGGGAAAAGACGGCCAGCAGCGCGCCGATGGGGCAGAGAACCTTGCACCAGAATCGCCGGTTGACCACTTCCAGACCGAGGAAGAGCGGCAGCACCGCGGTTTCCAGGCCGAAATTCATTCCCTGCAGATTGGCGGTGCGGCAGGTGGTGCCCACCGGACAGATGGCGCAGAAGGCGGGATATCTCAAGAATCCTGCCGCTATAAGCACGCCGCCCAGGACGCCGTATTTGACAGCCTTGTTATCCGGACTGAGGGCCAGCGCCACCTTTTCCCGGGCAATGCGCCACCGGGCCAGAGGCCAGCGCAGCCAGTCCTGCAGGGCGCCGAAGGGGCAAATCCAGCCGCAGAATACCCGACCCAGCACCGCCGTCAGCGCCAGCAGCAGCAGACCCGAAAGGACTGTGATCCCAAGTGTTTCCCGGGTTCCCAGGGTCAGCTGCAGCGCTCCCAGGGGGCAGGTGATGGATAAACCTGTTCCGAGACTCAGCGAGCAAAAGGTACCGATCAGGAAGACGGCCAGCAGGAGAAAAAAGACGATCTGACTGACGGTTCTCGCGGTTTTGATATGCTTGGGCTTCATCGCGTGTCATCCTTTCCGCGCAAATTTATCTGCCGCCTTTGGCGGCGCAGATACAGCGCAGCATTTCGTGCCTGGCCTGAGCGTCGTCCAGGCCCAGTTCCACCTGATTGAAGTTATGGATGCGGTCCGGTACAGCCTGCTCCGGCATCGCAGCACGCTGGGCGGCGGCCCATGTATAGTCGCCGGTCCAGCAGCCCAAGCTGCTGCGCAGAGGCGACTGAAGCGGACGGCTACTGCCGGTCAGATAACGGTCGATGGCCAGCGCCGCCGCTTTGCCGCTGCCTACCGCCTTGACCACGCTGTTGAGCGGCCCGGCGCAGTCGCCAGCCGCGAACACACCGGGCAGGCAGGTGGCCTGACTGGCGTCACAGGTAATAAACGGTCCGCGGAAGCCTACACCGCTGCCGGCCAGACAGTCGAGGTCAGTCGTCTGCCCGATGGCGATAATGACTGTGTCGTAGGGCTGTTCCTGGACCTCCTCACGCCGTGGCGCGGGCGGCCACCTTCTTCCGGCCGAATCGTATGGTCCAGGGGTTATGGCTGTGAAGGACACCCGGATTACCCGGCCGTCGCCGCTGAAGGCCAGCGGCACCGACAGTACCTGTATGACAATCCCTTCTGCAACTGCGGCCGCTATCTCATTTGGCGAGGCAGGCATTTCGTGCCTGTCCTCCACGCACATCATTCCCACATGCTCCGCCCCCAGCCGCCTGGCGGTTCGGGCGGCATCCACCGCCACATTGCCGCCGCCGACAACGAGCACCCGCCGGCCGATGGGAGCCTCACCGCTCAAAGCCACCTGGTGAAGAAAATCCACCGCCGGGATAACCCCGGCCAGATCTTCGCCCGGGAGGCCCAGGCCGCGGCTCACGCTGTTGCCCAGAGCCAGCAGCACTGCGTCATATTCGGCCTGAAGCCCAGGTAGCGTGATCTCCCGGCCCAGGGTCTGACTGGAGCGGATTTCCACACCCAGGGACTGTATTGCCTCGATTTCGGCGGTCACCACCGCACGGGACAGCCGGTAGGCGGGAATGCCGAAGAAGGTCATGCCTCCCGGGCGGGGATTTTTATCAAAAACTTCCGCCTTGTGGCCCAGCCGCGCCAGGAAGTAGGCTACCGCCAGACCGGCCGGTCCGGCGCCGACCACTGCCACTGTTTTGCCTGAGGGCGCGCCGGCTTTGATGGTGGTGTGCTGCAGGGCCTGCTTCAGGCCACCAGCGGCCTGGGCGGCCTTTTCTCCGGCGTAACGGTGGAGGCTTTGCGAATAGATGGGATCGTCAAAACTCAGCCGCTTGCAGTTTTTCTGGCAGGGCGGCTCTTCACAGACCGAGCCGCAGCTGAGGAACAAGGGGTTGTCGTGACGGCCCAGGGCCAGGGCATCGCTGAACTGGCCGCGCTGCATGAGGGCCACCGTGCCAGGCAGATCCACGTCAGCCGGACAGGAATTGGCGCAGGGACTTAGCATCAGTTCGCTGCAGATGCTGGCGCGGCAGTGCCCGGCGGCGTGTTCGGCGAATTCTTCCTCCCAGATTTGCAGGGCACTGGCCAGCGGGGCAAGCGCCGCGCAGTGGCCGGGACAGGCAGGGTTGCCGCCTTCGGCCAGCTGCACCAGTTTGGTAAAATCCTGACTGCTGCCCTGGGGGGTGCACAGCCTGGCCAGAAGGGCGGTGGCGTTCGCCAACGCGGCCTTGCAGAAAGGACAGCCCTGATATTCGGCGGCTGTCAGAACCGTCCGGTTGAATAGCAGCAACAAGCGGACCGCGTTGACCAGGCAGCTGCCGGTGTCAAAGACCATAGCCCCATGGGACGCCGTCAGCGGCGCTTTGAATTCGTCCGGTCCGGCAAAACGGCCCAATGTGCCGCCCACGAGGACGGCTTTGAGCGAAAACCGGCTCTCGGCCATCCCGCCGGCGTGGCCGAAAATAACGTCAAGGATGTTTTCGCCGTCATGAACCGCATAGGTCCCGGGACGCTGCACCTGTCCCTTGATGATCACACAGATGTTGTCCAAAGAAAGATTCAATATTGTCACCCCCTAACGCTGATAGGATTACGTCTCATCATCTTCGCCGCCGCGAGTGCGGCTTCAAACAATAGGTAGAGCGGCAGGGCCAGCAGCAGCTGAACCGCCAGGTCGCCGCCGGGAGAAAAAAACAGGGTCAGGCCGGTCAGAACTCCGATCAGCAGTTTACGCTGGCTGGCGATCATTCCCGGAGAGGCTATGTCGCAGTTGACAAGCATGAATAAAACCAGCGGCAGTTGAAAAGCCAAACCGCCGTAAAGGACGAATGACATCACCAGGGACAGGTATTCTTCGGCGGCGATGAACGGCGTCATCTCGGCTGTGGAAAAACTCATCAGAAAAGCTAAAAAGGGCGGCAGCGCAATAAACAGAGCATAAGTCGTCCCTGCGAAAAACAGAGCGGTTGTCGCCAGACCGGCCCAGATGGCCAGCTTTTTCTCGCCTGGCCGCAGACCGGGGCCCACAAACCAGATCAGGCAGGCTACCATCGCCGGAAAAGACAGCACCAGGCCGATGGTTACCGCCAGCCGGATATGCAGGTACAAGCTGTCCAGTGGTCCGAAGTACACCACCTGAGCAACAGGCAGCACAATCCGCAGCTGGGTGAAAAGCGCAGGAGCCAGGAAGAAACCGGCTGCGACCGCAAGTGTGAGTGCGGTCAGGGCGGCGATGAGCGCCTGCCGCAAATCGGTAAGATGTTCTACCAGGCTAAGGCGAGGGTCGTCGATGGCTGATCATCCCCCTAACAATTTCTCCATTAGGGACTTGGGCCGGCTGGGGCATAGCGGTGGCCTGCTTCGTACTTGACGCCGTTTTCCCTGAGCACCTTCTCCACCGCCGCCAGATCCGGGAAGGGACACTGCAGCGCCACGCCGCAGTTTGGGCTTATGTCCTTGGGCCCGGGAACAAGTTCCATCCGGAAGCCCAGATTTTTTAGGACGCTTTCCCCCTGAATGGCGTGCTGGGAGGAAAAGAAAGTTACGATTCCTACCGGTTGGCTCAAAAAAGGTCACTCCGTTTCTAGGCTGATCCGAGCCAGGGCGCTTGCCGCCAGGGCGACTTCGGCGGCGGTATTGAATCGGCCAAAGCTGAACCGCACCGTGCCTTGGGGAAAAGACCCTGTCGTCTTGTGGGCCGCCGGTGCGCAGTGGAGTCCGGTGCGGGTCAAAATACCGAAGACTTTGTCCAGGGCTAATCCCACCTCTGAGCAGACCAAACCGGCGAGGCTCACGGACACCACTCCGGCGTTAAAGGCGGGATCGGCTGGTCCGAAAACCTTCACCCCCGGCAATACGGCCAGTTCCCGGCAAAAAGCCCGCACAAGGTGCTGCTTGTGAGCCGCTGCCTGCGCGACGCCGCTTTTTTCCAGTTCCCGCACCGCCGCACCCAATCCGGCTATACCGATAGCGTTAAGGGTACCGCTCTCCAGCTTGTCAGGCAGAAAGCCGGGCTGGTATTCAAAGTCGGACATGCTGCCAGTGCCCCCGTGCAGCAGCGGCGGGAGATCGGCGTCCGGTCCCAGAACCAGGCCGCCGGTTCCCTGCGGTCCGCCCAATCCCTTGTGGCCGGTGAAGGCCAGAAAGTCGATGCAGGCCGCCTGGGTATCCAGCGGCAGGCAACCAGCGGTCTGAGCGGCGTCCACCGCGAAGGGCACGCCGGCTTCCCGGGCGATGGCGCCGACGGCGGTAACAGGCAGGATGGTGCCGGTGACATTGGAGGCGTGGGTCATGATGATAAGCTTGGTTTTCGGGGTTATCGCTTTCTTTATATCGGCAGGGTCCAGCTGACCTGTGGCGTCGCAGCGCACCACCGACAGCCTGGTGGCCAAGGCTTCGAGGTGACGCAGCGGCCGCATGACGGCGTTGTGTTCCATGCTGCTGGTTATGACATGATCACCTGCTCCGAGCACGCCAAACAGGATCATGTTCAGCGCCTCGGTGCCGTTCTTAGTGAAGATGATCCGCTCGGGCGATGAGGCGTTAAACAGCCGGGCGAGGCTGTCCCGCGCCTCAAAGACGATGCGGGCGGCGCTTACCGACAGGCTGTGGCCGGATCGCCCGGGGTTGCCGCCGGTTGTCTCCAAGTACTGCTGCATCGCTGTCAGCACAGCCGGATCTTTTGGCCACGAGGTGGCGGCGTTATCCAGATAAATGGTCATAATCTTACTCCCATCAGGCTTTTGCCTGGACAAACCGCGGCCGTTTCGCTCCAGATGCCGTTACCTTCAGGGCCACCGGCTGTACCGGGCAGGCTTTGACGCAGGTCTGGCAGCCGGTGCATTTCGCCGCGTCGACAGCCACCAGGCGCTTTCCCGGTACCTTGCTGATGGCGCCGCTGGGGCAAGGCTTGATGCATCTGTCGCAGCCGACGCATTCCTTCTCAAGGACAACGGCAGTTCCCATCTTCGCCTCCGCGGCGGTGATGCGGGCCAGCGCCCCTGTGGGGCAGCGGTCGGTGCATTTCATGCATAGCGTGCAGGGGTTGGCCAGGACCGGGGTTTGGATATTGGCCCACCCGTCGCCGAAATGGGCCGCGCTTATCGACTTGGCCGGACAGACATCAAGGCATTGATGGCAGCGCAGACAGACTTTGTTAAAGTCGGCTTCCGCCACCGCGCCGGGAGGTCTGACAAGCTCGGCCCTCACAGGCAGCAGCTCGGCAGCTCCTAAAGCCGACGCCGTAACAACAGCGGCGCCGGCCATTTTCAGAAAATCACGTCTGGTAAAAGGCATATGAATTCCCCCTATGGCAGGAATTTGCTGAGATAAGGCGCCAGCAGATAGGTATAGACAACCGCGCCGCAATAGAAACCGAAAAGATAGGCCCGGGCGCTGCTGTTGCCCGAGGCTGCACGCACATGCTGCCGCAGCGGGCAACCGTCGGCCAGGGTGGAAAGATAACCTATTCCCAGACCGCCGGCTATCGCCGTCAGGGCGGTATAACTCAGCACCAGGCCTCCAGGAAGGGCAACACCCTGGATGGGATGTTTTGCCGCAGCTTGCGCTGCCACCAGGACGTCGTCCGGAATGAAGCAGGCCGCAAAGGCCCAATAGTCTCTGGCCAGCTCGACAGCGGCCCGGGTATTTTCCCGGTTATACCAAGGATAGCCCGGCGTATCGCCGCCCAGCGCCCCGGCCAGGGGAAAGAGCACCGCCGCGGTCAGTACAAAGCTGACCAGCCCGCGCAGAAGAACGGTATCACGCACCAGAATGAAATCACGCATCCCGCCGATAAAGCACATCCGCGAGCGCTGGGCAAGGTAGCCGATCAACAATCCGAACAGCAAACTGACAAACGCCGTCAACATCGCCCCGCCTTCCTGCGCATCACGACGGTGGCTGCCGCGGTTCCGGCCAGCACGGCCGCCATCCCCGCCGCCCCGATAGCATCGCCGTAAGCAGTCCGCAGCAATAGCCGGGCCGGGCAACCCATGATCATCAAGCCAAGGACCATGACCCCCAGGCCGCAGAAAAAAGCCCTGGCGGTGGACCCAACGCACTGCCGGTTGTATTCGCCGTGACTGACGGCGGCGTATCTGCTGCCCCAAAACAGGCCGACCACCGTTAACAGGGGCCAACTGGCCGATACGGCGGCGACATTCATCTGCCCGCCGGTTAGCAGGCTTGTCAGCCAGATCATTAGATCCCGGCCGTGACAGACCACACAAAAGCCGTAGGCCGGGGGCGGCTGTAAGGACAGGAAGGCTTGGGCGGCAACGGCCAGGGCCGCCGTGGTGGCTCCCATGATCACCGGCGTCACGCGGTTCATTTCAGTTCCTCCTCAAACAAGCCGCGACAGGTTCAGTGCCAGTTGGATGCCAACTGGCACTGCCGTCTGCCGTATTGTTGCTAAGCCTTCAGGGACTGAACCGCCGGCACAAGGTCCTCCAGGCCCAGTTCTTTCAGCTTGGCCTCTGTCGGCAGGCTGGATTTCACGTCCCAGCCGCGGGTGGTGTAGTATTCATCAAGAAGCTGCTCCTGCTTCTCTGGCGGCAGGATAGCGCCCTTCTTCGGACCGACGGTGAAGGCGTCGGTGGTAAACCGTTTTGGGACATAGTCGTCCTGGCGGCGGAAGCCTTCCCGGGCGTTGAAAACTTTCTCCTGATTCCAGATACGGTCGGCTACCCGGAAGAAGGCGGCGTCGTCCAGCTGCCAGCCGGTCGTTGTGTTCAGAGCCTTCAGGAAGGGAGCGGTGCCGATGCCGTAGTACAGGAAACGGCAGATTACCATTGTGTCGCACATGGTGCGGCGCTGCTGTTCTTCCACCGTCGGCCCCACCTGGTGGCAGGCGCCCCGGTTGGAGGTGCCGTAGACGATGGCGAAGCCGTGGTTGGCAGGCACATTCCAGGCGGCAAGCTCTTGACCCTTGACATGGAAGGCGTACTTGTCGGCGCCTTTGCCGAATTTGGCGGCCGCAGGTTTTACTCCCTCGGCCAGAATATCGCCGATGCCTTCGCGTTTGGCGATCTTCTGCTGCATGGCCAGCATGCCTTCGATGTTGCCCCATTTCATGTCGATGCCGTCCAGGTCGCTACGGGTCACAATTCCGTTTTCGTAACATTCCATGACAAATCCCAGCACATTGGCGATGGAAATACTGTCAAAACCGAAGTCGTCGGCCAGGGCGATGGATTTCATCATCCCACCGAAGTCGGGGTTCAGAACATTGGAACCGTGGAGGGTGCCTGTCTCGTACTCCGGCCCTTCGGCGATGGTCCCCTTGTAAAGTCCGGTGGTCACTTGGCCGACCTTCATGCACTTGAGCGGGCACTGGAGGCAGGAACGGTTTTTGACCCAGAATTCCTTCTCGGCGACAGGGGCGGCGATTTTATATTCCTCGGCATACGTTCCTTCACGGTAGTTGCGGGTGGCCTGGGTGCCGGCGTCGCCGGAGGCCAGCAGCATCGAGGCTGTTCCCCACCGCCGCCACTGATCGTAGGCGTTCCAGCTCTCCAGGGTGCTGAACATCTCCTTGCGCATCTGAATCATCTTCTCCATGCTGGCCACAGGTACCATATTGGTACCCCGCACCGCGATGGCCTTGAGCTTTTTCGAGCCCATGACGCAGCCGACCCCCGATCGTCCGGCGGCCCGGGACGATTCGGTTATAATAGCCGAATACTTTACAAGGTTTTCACCGGCGGGTCCGATATAGGCGGTGCGAAAGGATGGACCCAGTTCCTGGCGCAGCAGCAGGTCGGTCTGATCGGTGGACTTGCCCCAGAGCTGGGATGCGTCCCTGATTTCCACTTTGCTGTCCTCAATCACAATATATACCGGCTTGTCACTTTTGCCGGTGATGATGATGCCGTCATAGCCGGCGAATTTAATTTCCGGGGCCAGCATCCCGCCCATGCACGACCAGGCCACGGTGGAGGCGTGGGGATAGGGGGAAGCAATCGGCGAGGTGTTGGCCGCTTTGGTGCATACCGTCACCCGGGAAGGGCCGGGGATGATGGTGCCGGTCAGCGGTCCGGTGAGAAACATCAGGGGATTTTCCGGGCTGAGCGGATCAAGGCCGGGATTTTTTACCCGATCCCACAGCATTTTGGCCCCCAGGCCGCGACCACCGATAAATTTTTCGGCGATCTTCATATCGGTGTCGCTGGTGGAAGATTTCTTGGTTGTCAGGTCTATCTCCAGCATTTTGCCCATATATCCGTTTGCCATATCGATTGTCCCTCCTCTCAGACCCTATACAAATTCTTGGCCACAGCCCGGGCGATATCGGCCGGCTTGGCGGCGAAATACTTGCCATCCTGGTATACTGGCACGATGGACAGGGCGCCTTCGCGGCAGGCCTTTACGCAGCTGGGGTCGCCGCCGCACAGGTCGCAGATGCCTACCGCGACTTTTTCATCCTTACTCTTGCGGATGACGTTGGCGCGGTCTTTGGCGCAGGCTTCGCTGCAGGCCCAGCAGCCGATGCATTTTTTCTCGTCAATCAGCACCGCGCCGGTGGTTTTATCCTTGCTCAGGGCCTGGACCTTTTCCGGGCAGGCCTTGATGCAGGGGGAATCGCTGCATTTGGCGCAAAGTGAGGGTATGTCTACAGGAGGGTTGAAGTAATAGGTTTTAATGCGGCTTTTGTAGAGATCAGGCTGCTTATCGTGGAAGAGGGCGCACTCCACTTCGCAATTGCGGCAGCCGCTGCACTTGGCGTAATCCACCGCGATGTAGCTGGGTACCTTGATCTTTTTTTCGGAGACAACCCCTTCGCTTTTCACCGGGACATTGCTGCCGCTCTTCATAGCCACCCCGGTTATCACCGTGCCGGCTGCCGCTCCCGCCACCGCTCCGACCACGAATTCCCGGCGGGTGAAAAACATATACCTGGGGTCCTGCTCGGTCAGTCCTTCCGGTTTCTTGTCATCGCTCATGAACTTTCTCCTTTCCATAATGGCTTTAATCGTTCGTTCCCCGGCCAAATCAGCTTTTGGTCTCGCGGTCTGGCGGCGTCGGCGCAGCTACGGGCGCGTCGTCCGCGGCTTCTTCGCTGCCTTTTTTGAATTCCCGGATGGTCTTGCCGACAGCTGCACCCATCTCCGGCAACTTTGCCGGACCGAAAACAACCAAGGCAATGACCGCAATAAGAGCAAGCTCGGATACACCGAAGCCAAACAAGGCGAATCACCTCCTTGTGTAAACCGATCATTGAGACTACGGTCGCACCGCTTGAATAATTAATGGAAGATTACAACTATTTAGACACATATATTCATCCGCAAATCAGGAAATTACTTCAAATTATGTAAAAAATAGTAATATAATAATTAGAGAATGATATGACAGGGTTTCAAGACTCATTTTGGTGCTGGCTGTCCGCGACACCGGCACAGGAATACCGCCGGGGAGTTCTGGAAAAGCCGGGAACGCCATTCCTGACAACGACGGATACGGGTACCGGACTGGGACTACCGGTATGCTATCGCATCGCCGAGCATCACGGCGCAAAGATTGAAGTTGCAACAGGTTTGGAGGGAACAACCTTAGTGTGAAGTTTAATCATCTTGCTTAGAAAGTCAGATTTGATACCCCGGTTAGGACTGCATACGTAGTCTCAGCCGGAGTGTTCAGTTTTCGCACCTTTTGACGCCCCTCGATGCACATGGAATGTGTGGCAACGGAAAAAGGTGGATTTGCAAGGTTGCGGTTCGCTTGGCCGAACCTGTCCAGATTGACTTGAAGGCGAGCGATCTTGGCTTGAAAAAAGTCGGTCCCCGTCAAATGAGGGGACCGTTTTTGCATCTGATAAAACTATTAAAAGACTCTCTATACCGTTTTTATCCAAGTTTCGAGCTTTTTCATTATCTCTTCGCGCGAATTTTGTACAATCTCGCCGAACCATTCATGGCCGGTTTATAAATGAAAGTAACTGAAAAGCCAATAGCTATAAGGATTTTTAGTGATATACTATTTCCAGCGTGGCCGTATCTTTGTCGCCGCTTTTATTGCGGTCATATATTACCCTCGTAGACAAAAGCAACGCCAATCTTTTCCCTTATGCAGTTGACTAATAGAGCATATTAGTCAACTGCGCTTTTTATGACTTGCAATTTTACCGTAACAGTTTGTACAAAAATATAGAATGGGAGCAGGATTAATATTAACGGTATAAAGTTTTTTGAGTTTTGATTTATAAGGGTAGGTTGGATAAATTAAGTTTAGAACTGAGAAATTAAGTGCTGGACTGCGACCGCACAGCAGCCTCCTTGGAGATAAATTAAGTTGTTTTCCGTAAGGGGTTCAACTCCCCTCGCCTCCTCCGATTCATCATCCGTATCCTGGAACTGGGGTTGTTACTTGAAGCTCACGATTGCCGTTTGGCAAGCGTGAGCTTCATTTTCTGTGGTGGCAAAGATAGCTTTCTTTTGGGCTTTAAGTAATTGAAGGAAAAGTCTATTTTATAATTAGGCATAAAATAGCATATATATATACGTTGCTTCTGGCGAGAGAATTTAGAATCCGCTTTATTTTCCCTTAGATAACGCCAATTTAGTGACCTAAGGGGTAGGTATCTGTGATTGTTGATGGGAAATTTTTTCGTGAAGAAAATCAGAAAATGGTATCCGGCTCAGTTGATATTGTAAACCATTATCTCAGTAAAATTGACACTCAATTTAGAATTGACAACTATATTTCATGTGGGATAATATAGACGTATAAATGTAAAAATTATTTCTTTAGCACTTAATAAGAAATAATAATTACAGCAATTATGATAATGCCGATTCATGTCTTGTTTAGGCAAAAGCGAGGTGAGTTTTTGAGTAAACCATAGAAAAAAATAGGTGTCATATTCCTAAAAAGCGCTGAAGGAGTCTCCGACTACTTTTAAAGTGGGGGAATAATCGTGAATTCAAAGTCTTATCGGATAAAGTTAGTGCTATTATTGTTTTCTGCGATGTTCATAATGGGTATTGCCCGGAGTGGCCTGGGAGTTGCAGCGCCTGCAATCATGAAAGACTTTAATATTGATACAGGCACTATGGGTATTGTTCTTTCATCCTTCTTTGTGACTTATACGCTGTTTAGCCTGCCAGCAGGCACTTTGGCCGATAAAATTGGTTCGAAGCTGGTATTGGGCTGGTCTGTAGTAATTTGGTCTCTGGCCAACGCGGCAACAGGGGTGGTGAGTGGTTTGACACTCCTGATTGCTACCCGTTTGGGAGTTGGAGTGGGCGAGGCGGCAGTATTTCCAGTGAGCACAAAAGTTGCTGCCGACAACATTCCTGCGCATCAACGGGCAACAGCAATTGGCTGGTATCAGGCGGGCGCCAGATTGGGTTATGCCGCAACACCGATTATTATGGGTTTTTTGATTGCACAGTATAATTGGCGAATGGCGTTTATCATAACCGGTCTGGGAAGTTTGCTATGGTGCGCTCTTTGGTATTACTGGTATCGGGAAAATAGCATCTCCGGGCAGACTGGGTCCAACACAGTCAAGCCAAAGATTCCCTGGCTGCAGCTCCTTACCAACAGATGTGCCTTAGGATTGTTTGTAGTCAAGTTCTGTGGAGATTATTTGTATTACATGTTTTTGACCTGGGTGCCTACTTACCTGGTCATGGAAAGAGGATTTTCTTTTCTGAAGATGGGGATATACGCCTCGCTGCCTTTCTTTGTAGCATTTATAACACAACCAATGGCGGGGTACTTGTCTGACTGGCTCATTAAGAAAGGATTCAGCAATACGGTTGCGAGAAAAGGCGTTCTCGTCGGCTCGCAGATCTGTGCCGCGACGATTATAGCTGTTGGATTTGTTGATGATCCCATGATAGCGGTCGCGATTTTGACTCTTAATATTGCCGCAGGCTCGACCATCGGCGGCATGATGTTTACGATTGCCGCCGAAGTTTCACCTGCCGGCATGACGGGGACGGTAACTGGCAGCATGAATACCGTGGGTGCCATCGCAGGCATTCTTGCGCCGACGATTACCGGCTTTATTGTAAAAATCACCGGCACTTTTCAGTTGGCATTGGTCGTTAGCGGTTGCCTGCTGGTATTGGCAGCCTGCACGGTATTGTTTGTCATTCCGGCCATTAAGCCAATAGATCTGAAGAAGGAGTAGTCAAAATTCTGCTAGACAGGGCGAGGAGGTATTCATGACTATTCAAGGCGACTTGTTAATCTGTAACGGTACAGTAGTTGATCCAGCCCGTGATTTTCTTGGCCAAGCTGATATATTTATCCGAAATAATAAGATTGTTGATACGTCTTCGGGAGAAAGGGTCGAAGCGGAGAAAGTAATTGACGCTGCTGGTTGTCTGGTGCTGCCCGGACTTGTGGATTATCATACCCATCTTTTTTATGGCGGAACGGAAATTGGCGTACCTGCCGACTCAGCACTGCTGCCTCAAGGGGTGACCACGGCCGTCGACCAAGGCAGTGCCGGTGTTACTAACTTCAATAGCTTTTTCAGGTCAGTGGTTAATAACAGTCAGGTTAGGGTTTTTTCCTACCTTCACGCATCGCCGGCCGGGTTGGCAACACTGCCCCGCTTTCTGGAACCGGTTAATCCAAAACTATTCGATGTTGACGGCGCTCGCAGTTTATTTGAGAAATATGACTCAAAACTCGTTGGGTTAAAGATTCGGCAAACTAAGGAGATTGTCGGTGAATGGGGGTTAGCTCCGTTAGCGGCTACTGTGAAGATGGCGGATGCCATTGGTTGCAGAGTGGTCGTACATACAACAAATCCGCCAGGAGATGTCGACGACCTAGTAGCCCTGCTGCGTCCGGGCGATGTATTCACCCATATGTATCAGGGTAAAGGCAGTAACATTATTGATGGCGAGGGAAAAGTGCGCCAGGCCGTTCGCGACGCAAGAGACAGGGGTATATTGTTTGATACAGCTGACGGGCGAGTCCATCACTCCTTTTCAGTGGCCAGGGCCGCAATTGCCGTCGGGTTCGAACCGGACGTTATTAGTACCGATCTTGTCAGGGGCAACGTGTTTGACCGGTCTGTTTTTGGCTTGCCGTTAGTCATGTCCAAATATTTAGGCCTGGGAATTTCCCTGCAAAATGTGGTTAAGGCCTGTACGGCGACTCCCGCCAGGCTGATCGGAATGGAGGGAAAGGTCGGGACTTTGTCTCCAGGCGCATATGCTGATGTCGCAGTATTTCGCCTGAAGGAACTGCCTGTCATGATGGAAGATATTTTTGGCGAAACTTTGGCACTGAGTCAGGTGCTTATACCGCGGTTGACTGTGCTTGACGGTAGAGTGGTTTATCGCAGCTTGGAGTGGTAGCGCCAAAGTGCATTTAAGTTTGGAAAAATGAACACCGGCGCAAAAAGAGCCGGATAATAGCGGAGATGAAAGATGATGGAGAATGAGAAAACGATACAGTCGGTGACGGACATTGAGAGAACAACAATACGCCGCGTCACGTTGCGCTTGATGCCGTTTCTGATGGTCTGCTACTTTTTCGCGCTTCTCGATAGGGTCAACGTCGGTTTTGCGGCGCTATTGATGAACAAGGATATCGGTCTTTCGCCGACCGTATTCGGGTTTGGTGCCAGTCTGTTTTTCGTCTCGTACTTCCTTGTCGAGGTGCCTAGCAACCTTGCGCTCGAAAAATTTGGCGCACGCCGCTGGATTTCCCGCATTATGATTACCTGGGGGTTCATTTCTGCCAGCATGGCCTTGGTGGTTGGACCCAATTCGTTCTACGTGATGAGATTTGTGCTCGGAGCCGCCGAAGCGGGATTTTTCCCCGGCGTCGTGCTCTTCCTGACCTATTGGCTGCCGTCCATCTACCGCGCACGCTTCATTGCGATATTTATGGTGTCAATCCCGGTTGCGAGTTTTCTGGGTTCGCCGCTTTCCGCGATGCTGCTCGGTATGGATGGTCTGCTTGGTCTCAAGGGTTGGCAGTGGCTGTTCATATGTGAAGGCGTGCCGGCTGCCCTTCTCGGTGTCGCATGTCTCTTCATCTTGACCGACCGACCGGCTGACGCTAAGTGGTTGAGTGATGAACAACGCAGCTGGCTGATCGAACGCATCGAAAGTGATGGCAGTCGCAAGAGGGCAATCGGGCACTTGTCAATTTGGCAGCTATTACGCAACAAACATTTTTTGGTGATGGCGATGGTGTGTGCAGGTGCTTCGGCAACCGGTACGGCACTGGCCGTCTGGCAGCCTCAGATTCTCAGGTCCTTCGGGCTAACCATCATGCAGACCGGTTTTTTGAATTCGGTTCCTTATGGCATAGCGTCCGTACTAATGATCCTGTGGGGTCGCCACTCGGATCGCACCAACGAGCGGCGCTGGCATACGGCGCTGACATTGCTGCTGATTTCAGCCGGCCTTGGGTCGATGGCGCTCGCCTCAGGCATGTTGGCGCCGACGGTGATGTTATTAAGTTTTACGCTGATCGGTGCTTACTCGTTCAAGGGTCCGTTCTGGGCGCTGACGTCCGGCTGGATGTCACCGAAAACGGCAGCGGCCGGATTGGCGGGTATTAACGCCATTTCCAATCTGGTCGGCGGCGGTGCGATTTCGCTGGTTGGAATGATCAAAGAGTCTACCGGCAGCTTTGCTGTCGCGCTCTTGCCTTTGGTGCTTCTGACCGCAATAGGCGGCGTCAGTGTGCTGTTGATGACCCGCGAAAAAGTGGCGTCAACCAACACAAAATGAATCCTGAGTCTGTCGCAGTAGAGTTTTGATAATGCAATTGTTAAGAGGAGGAGATTAATATGAAGTTAGGCTTTATCGGCTTTGGAGAAGTCGGATTTGAAATGGCAAGGGGGCTTAAGGGGGCGGGGCTGGATAATATCGCGGCCTATGACGTCATGCAGGGGCATCCGGTTTATGGCGCCCTTGTTCAGGAACGGGTTCAGACGTCTGGAGTCACCCTGGTATCGACCCCTGAGGAGGTATTGAACAACATAGACGTCGTTATCGTAGCCGTGCCGGGCGACAAAGCTCTTCAGACGGCTAAAGGCATAGGACCTCTGCTGCAAAAGGGGATCTTATATGTCGATGTATCAGCTTCTTCTCCGGATGTCAAACGGGGTATCTGGGAGGAAATTAAGGAAGCAGGGGTTTCTTTCGTTGATGCCGCCATGCTTGGTCCGCTACCTGTATATCAACATAAAGTCCCCACTCTGATCAGCGGCAATGGTTGCGATATATTTCTACAACTGATGCTTCCTTACGGAATGGACCTCGAAAAAGTCAGTGAAATACCAGGAGAGGCAACAGGCATCAAGCTGGTCCGCAGTATTTTCATGAAGGGTCTGCCGGCGCTGTTCGTTGAGGTGCTGGAAGCGGCATCTATCATGAAGGTCGACCATTTGGTACTCAAGTCACTGGCGACTACCATGAACGCCTGTTCTTTTGAACAGACCTTTAATCGGCTTGTGACCGGAAGTGCTATCCACGCTCAAAGGCGGGCTCACGAGATGGAGAACGTCATCGAAATGCTGGAAGGCATCAATGTCAAGCCGACCATGTCAAAAGCGACCTTCGAGCGCTTGACGTGGCTTGCATCCAAGAATCTTAAGGAGAAATTCGGCGGAAAAACACCTAAGGAATGGAAAGAGGTCGTTCAGGCCTGGGAGGAAGCACAATAAAGGAGGCTGATCTTCTCTCGGGAGGCAATTGTTGAGTTGCTGCCGTGGTAGTAATAGCATTGCAGAATGGAATTTCTGCCGACATTGCCCATATTATCGCCTACCACGCCCGTGAGGGGGATGGGGCGAAACACAGTCCGGAGGCGGCAATCGTCAACAAAGTAGACATGATGAATTTTGACAGTATCAGGTCTCACTTGGGCACTTATAAGAGGTTGTTATTGTGCATAGCAGTGGTTCCCATTATGGAAGGAGAGTGTATTATGTCAAACGTTGGATTCAGGATTTTTACGAAAGTACGTCGTCCAAGTAAGGATTTGGTAGAAGGTTTCAGAGGATTGCCGGTGGCCAACATCGCAGACGAAATGAACCGTTTCAGCTGCGTGGATGCACGCATTAAACCGATCAATAATGTGCCTCTTCTTGGCACGGCCTTTACCGTCAAGTCAAGAACCGCCGACAATCTTTTGTTTCACAAAGCATTGTCGCTGGCCCAGCCCGGTGACATCATTGTCGTCGACGTACAGGGAGATTTGGTCAATTCGGTAACAGGCGAGATTATGATGCGCGAGGCAGTAAAAAATAAGCTGGCAGGCGTGGTTGTCGACGGAGCTGTGCGCGACTCAGACGCCTTGAAGGAAATGGCCATACCTATCTATGCAGCAGGTGTCACACCCAAAGGGCCGTATAAAGATGGTCCGGGAGAAATCAACGTGCCGGTCAGCTGCGGCGGAATCGTCGTGAATCCCGGGGACATTCTGGTCGGGGACGGTGACGGCATCGTGGTAATCAGCCCCGAAGACGCGCCCGGCATCCTGGAAAAGGCCAAGGCCAAATACGCCAAGGAACAGGCGATTTTTAAGGCCATTGAAGAAGGGACCCGCGATAAATCCTGGGTGGACAAGGAACTGAAGGCCCGGGGCTGCGAGATTATTGACGACTATTATAAATAAGGAGGATTGCCATGAACTGCAGCAAGATAACCCGGCGCACTTTTCTCAAGAGTTCTGGACTGGCCTTAGCAATGTTAGGGGGAATCAAAATTCCTACAGGACTGGCCGAGGCCTATTACGGTGATCAGCAGGTGCCTTATTCCACCGGTACCGCACGACCCAAAACCAAGGTGCCGCCGAACGCGACAGATTGTCATCATCATATTTATGAATCGCGCTTCCCGGTTGATTCAAATTCTGCTCTCAGGCCCCCTGACGCCACGATCGCCGATTATCGATTGCTGCAGAAACGAATCGGCACAACCCGCAATGTAGTCATCCAACCGTCCACCTACGGAGTGGACAACAGCGGACTTGTTGAAGTGTTAGAAGAGTTCGGCATGGAGACCTCGCGGGGAATAGCGGTAGTCAACACCAGTGTGTCTGATGCAGAACTTCGAAAGTTGGACGCTGTAAGAGTACGCGGCATTCGCTTTAATCTTTCACAGCCTGGTGGTGCGACCAGCATGGATATGGTTGAGCCGCTGTCTGAACGCGTGAATGCTCTTGGCTGGCACATACAGGTTGTGGCCACGGCTGATCAGGTTTTAGCCGGCGCGGATATGTGGCGTCGTGTTCCATGTGCGGTAGTATTCGATCACCTCGGCCACATTCCGAGCGTCGACCATCCGGCGTTTGGAGTTATTTTGGACTTGCTGAAGGAAGGAAAAGGGTGGGTAAAGCTGTCCGGTGCTTATATTCTTTCCAAAGTCGGGCCTCCTACCTACGCTGACAGAACCGAAGTGGCAAAAGGTTATATAAAAGTAGCGCAGGAACGCTTGGTTTGGGGCAGTGACTGGCCGCACCCAACCGCTAAAATTGATAATAAGCCTGATGATGCACTTCTCATTGATCTGTTGGCCGAATGGGCTCCTGATGAGGCGACGCGCAACCGTATTCTAGTGGATAATCCGGCGAAGCTTTACGGTTTTCCCAAGTAGCCTCAAGCGTTAGAGAAATCGTCTTAGTTTCCGATATTTTATGCAATATAGGTGTTTGGTAGCAGGAAAA
>Ga0316232_1002228_pt1 | contig 20834 bp, 20 predicted proteins | sample TBHtaG_FD_206006 | JGI IMG/M metagenome (GOLD analysis project Ga0316232, IMG submission 206006) | Freshwater microbial communities from Trout Bog Lake, Wisconsin, USA - TBH18025_13 | ecosystem: Environmental > Aquatic > Freshwater > Lake > Hypolimnion/Profundal zone | place: USA: Wisconsin... | reverse complement strand
CCAATGGTACAAACAAAATCACCAGCGTTTCAAGCCCGTTCATCCAGACGGGACTGACCAATGGTATAACCTACTATTTTGTGGTAACTGCACTAAATGGCAATGGTGAATCCACGGCATCGGCCCAAGTAAGCGCAATACCAACAGTGACGCCATTTATCAAGGCTACAGTATTCAGCTTGACCGGAGAGAGTAATCCTTTTGGCTTTCTCCAGGTGGTCGAAATCTATACAGACAATACACTTAAAACGCCAATAACTGATGCAACGGTATCCATAAACGGTACCACTTTGAATTACGATACAATTAATAAAAGATATTCAGGGACTGTTATAATCTCTGCAGGCTCTACTGTCAGCCTTAATGTAACTATTGGAAGTACAACTTATAACACAACAGGCATCCAATATACTTCATTCCCAAGCATAATAGCTCCTGCAACAGGGGCCACGTGGCAGGCCGGTATCGCAAATACCATTACCTGGACTAGTGGGGCACCCACCACAGGTGCAACGAGCTATATTATTGGGCTTCTTGATAATAATGGTAATGTCACATTTCCCGCAGGAGGCAGTGGTCTTTTTAGTGGGCTTCTTAATGGTTCTCCGGGCTACACCACCTACACTATCCCAGCAAACAGTTTAGCAACAAAAGGAAGTTATCAAGTGTTTGTAGGAATCGGAACAACAGGCATAGGATTCAATAATACGGGAGGAATACCAATTGCTAACACCGCTGCTGGTTCAGGTTTATGGTTGTGCGGAATTACAAATTTCGTTCCAATCACTGTGCAATAGAATATATCTTGTATTTACTAGCGTATAATAGGAACCAAAATTCTGTTTACAGGCTAGAAGATCAAAGGAGAATGAATGAATAGCAAGATAATTAAAAAACACATGCAGAAATATATTGCAATATATTGCAAAATATCAATATCATCACTTATTATACTGCTATTAAGTGTTATCTTAACAAGTTGTGGCGGTGGAAGCAGTCCAGCAGCTACATCTACTGCTACAACTAGTCCAGCGGAAGGGTATGTCCTCAGTTTTAGTTTAAGTTTAAATAGTCCAAAACAGTATCTGGTTATGTCATGCAATATTGCCACATGCACTGATTTAAGTAATTCTATTGTTTGGAGTAATGAATCTGGGGCTACCGTGAGTATAGATGGTTTGGTAACAACAACTGATAGCACCGGTCATTGGCAAATTAATAACATACCTGTTGGAACATATCCGATATATGTAAATAGTAGTCTTGATTTTGACAGGGATGGTTGTGCAATTTATTCAGGTATTACAACTACATCGTTCATTTTTAACTATTTACCTAGTACCCAGCCCAGCCTATAGTTGCAGATGGGAACATTCCCTGTTTATACGCTATCCTGAGTCGTTTATTTTTGCGATATAGCCAATGTGGGTTACTCCCGATATATCACGGTTTGCTAACCCAAAGGCAACCACATAGGTAACCGCTGCTGCCAGGAACAGCCGAACTGTCTGGCGACCTGCTGCCAAGTCACGTTGACGTGGTCTACAACTGGTGGTCACTCTATGCAAGACGAGGAAATCCCAACAAACATCATGAGGCTATCACCAGCAGACCGCTCATGCTGCAATCGGTTGAGAAAAACAACTCATGCTGGCCAGACCACTGTAACAGTAACGAACGCTCATGCCAAAGCCCCTGTAGCACAGGTCGCAATGCATGATCTAACAAGGTTTTTCAAAGACCCGCACCGGACTGCGGAGCAGTTGGGAGTTGTTGGAAAAGTCAGGCTGATAGCGTAAAGAGCCTTCAGGAAATTGCTAACGTCTTTGCCACCTCTTTCAACCCCTGAATTGCTACCAATTACTGGCTGACTGACGGCCAACTGCCGATTTAAGGATTAATCTTTCAACGAGACAAAGCAATCCGTCTCTATTGCAACAACCAAGGCAACCCAAATAAGTACATACTTCCGCATACTTTCAACGAGACGAAACAATCCTTCTCTATTGCAACACCACCAGATAAAAACAGTCAAGTAAAACAAGGAGAGTGATTCAAAGGGGGGGTAGAGGTCATTTTAGAATGCGGCAAGCGCCTCGTCCCATGTTTCCGGCGCATGGACTTTCAACGGAATTTTCTTCTCATTGAGTGTTTCAGTAGTTTCCGGGGTCATATTGGCCTCTTCTTTTCATGGCAATGTGCTCCGAAAAGAGCATAACATTGAACAGAAAGACATTTCAATTGAATGTTTTCTGTTGAATGTATTCAAGAAAAGTGAAGCCAATCAGAATCGATAAACTTTCAATAGAATAGTTTTTCTTTTTAAAGTTTTCTATTGCAAGTTTTGAAACCTTTCTTTTACACCCAAAATAGCTCTATATATGGTTTTAGATAATTATATTAAATAGTTGAAAGTAACGACATGAGGGCCTGTTCCGACGTACGAATCCTTGTAGGAGACTTGCACTCCCTACCCTTTGCCGGCTTTACAGGTGCTTTCTGCGCTTACCGGAACAGATTGAATCTTTATGTGACGATATGGCTTTGATTGGCAGGCATGTTGCATTTAAATCTTGAATAAGTCATCCGACACGTTTAAGTCGAGATATTGTACGAGGAGAGTAGCCAGTCATGAATCAAAATCCAGTTAATGCCTACACAACCATTCAGAAGGAATCTCTCAGCGGCAGGGAGCTGGAAGCCTCGGTGCTGTCCCGCGCCGGGATCATGCTCAAGCAGGTTCAGGAAAACTGGAATGCCTCTGATCGTGAGAAAAAATTAGTCGACGCCATAAAGTTCAACCAGAAGGTCTGGAGTTTCTTTCAGGCTGAGTTATCTGATCCTGAAAACCCGCTTCCCAAAAAACTCCGGGAAGACATTCTCAATCTGAGTATCTTCATCGATAAACAGCTCTTTGAAGTCCTGGCTTATCCCGATCCGGAAAAGCTAAGCATCGTTATCGACATCGATTTCAATATCGCCACCGGATTACGTACAAAAGCCGCATAACCTCGGTTCTTCATAACTTGACAGTCAATAGTCTAATTGCTTTGTTTGCAGATTTTTGCATTATTTCGTGGATTATTTTTGTTGCCATGAAAAATCAAATTTTTGACCTGATGTCAAATATACGCTTTAATGTGTGAAGCCCTACCCATATCACCATCCTTCGGTCGCCGGAAAAAGGGGCTTCCACAAAAGCCAAAAGCAGCCTTGACTTCAAACATCCAGTTTGGAACGTAGGTAAGCGACAACATTCCCATTAGTTCATAGGCTCTATTGCTCATCTGCGAATATCACTGAATACTTCAAGCTAGTCATTAGTCAACAAGGAGATTTTAAATGAGCTTAGATTCTTTAATGGGGATTGGAAAAAACGGTATGAGCGCATATATGACGGCTATACAGGTGACTTCTCAAAATATCTCTAATGTAAATACACCTGGTTATTCTACTCAAAATGTTGTCTTAGAAACTGCTCCTAGCACGGCAGGTAACAACGGTTCTTTGCTGGGGAATGGTGTTCAAGTTTCCAGAATAATGAGTTCTTATGATGCTCTTCTCCAAAAACAATTAGATAATGCCCAGACCACTCAGGGGTATGATACGACCACAGCCAATGCCCTACAACAAATAGAGCCGAGTTTCAACGATGTTGCTAATGGTGGGTTGGACTCTGCTATTTCTGGCTTTTTTAGTGCCTTTCAAGGTTTGAGCGTGGATCCAACCAACCAAACAGCACGCCAGGCTGTCTTGTCGAGTGCACAGACGCTTACTGATAACTTTCAGTCAGCCAGTCGGTCACTTAACAACACAGCAGCTACCCTTAATAATTCCCTCACCCCGCTTACAGCTAATATTAACTCGACTTTGAATAACATCGCACAACTTAACGGTCAGATAAATAGCATAAATATGTCTGGCGGCAATACGAACGAACTACAAGACCAGCAGCAACAGTTGATACAGAATCTCTCACAACAGTTAGGAGTAAACTGTACTACAAATTCGAATGGTACTACTGATCTTTATATTACGGACAACAGCGCCAATCCTCCTGCAAACTATTATTTGGTAAAGGGCACTGTTGCCGGTTCTGTTAATGCCAACACAACAAATACGAACAAGACCGTTATTACAGTTACCGATAACAGCGGCGCCGCACCAGTAACATCTAATGCAATGGATCCCACAGCGGCAACACCCTTTTATACCAACGACACATCTGGTGGGCAATTATGGGCGACGTTAAAACTATGTGATGTTACTATCCCCGGTTATCAGTCACAATTGGACTCGTTGGCAAAGACGATTGTAACTACAGTCAATGCGCAGCAACAGGCTGGAAGTGACCTTAACGGCAGCGCTCCTCCTGCAACGGTAGCCTTTTTTGACCCATCTAAATTAACCGCCGCTACGATTGCCATTAATCCGGCGCTTACCAGCACCAATCAAATCGCTGCTGCTGCAAACGGTGCTTCATCTGGCGACAATAGTAACGCCCTGCTGATAGCTAATCTTCAAAACTCACTTTCTATGTCAAGCAATACCCAAACTTTCAACGGATACTATGATAGTTTGGTCAGTAAAGTTGGTCAAGATGTGCAAACTGCCAATAATAATGTTACACAGTCTAACGCATTAACCCAGCAGCTGACGACTCTACAACAATCAAATTCGGGAGTCTCACTCGATGAACAACTTACCAAACTGATGCAGTATCAGCAGTCCTACCAAGCATCTGCAAAAATAATTACCACTGCCACCGCCATGATGGACACGGTTCTCGGCCTCATAACATAGGAGATAACCCATGCGTATCACTCAAAACATGTTAGCCTCTAGTTCCATTTACAATCTTCAGCAGCAACAAATAAAGCTCAGTAATTTACAGACGGAAATTTCCACAGGTAACAACATCAATCAGCCTAGTGACGATCCGATTGGTACAAACACTCTGCTCGGTATCGGAGATCAACTCGCGGCCAGCACACAGTATGCCACTAATATAACTAATGCCAACACGTTTATGCAGGTTACTAACACGGCGCTTCAAGGGATGTCGGACACCATGCAACAAGCCATTCAATTAGTTGATTCAATAACTAGTGGAAGCTCTGACCAAACCACAATACAGAGCGATGTAAGTCAATTGCAAGGACTGAAGCAATCTATGGTGGATTACGGAAACACGCAGTCAGGAGATCAGTATGTCTTTGGTGGGGCAGTAAGTTCGACCGCGCCCTTCAGCGGTACTTCTCCGTATTATAGCGGAGATGGCACAGCACTCAATGTGAATATTGGTCCATCTGCAACGCAGCAAATGAATATCACGGGTAATCAGGTGCTTACCGGGACGGGGACTTCTACACCTTATGGTACTACCAATATTCTTGACACATTCGACAAACTAATCACTGCCGTCCAAAACAATGACGTAACCAGTGCGGTTGGCATTCAGGCAGAGTCTCAGAAACTTGAGAGCGGAATGACTCAGATCACCAATGCCCAAAGCGATGTTGCTTCGCGAATGGCCCGACTCACCAATGCAGCCACCTTAAACACCAATACGACAAACACTCTGCAAACAATCGCTGGAAATATTCAAAATGTCAATTATGCACAACTTGCGGCTCAGCTGTCACTGCAGCAGACCGCCTACCAAGCATCTCTTTCGACAACATCCAAAATACTCTCGATGTCATTACTAAACTATATGCCAGCAACGACGTAGAAAAAAACTATAATAAGTTAGTGGGGTTGCCACATTGGCTGTTATTGATTAGCTACCTCCAATTGATAAGGATAATTAAAGACAAAAATCATGCAATAATCCGCTGTTGGTTGAGCAGTACAAATCTTATGTTGGCAATATTTCGGGAAGTAACCTCAATAGCTGCCTGATACGCATTAATTCCGCTTCTGCCAACCTCCATTGCGAAATTTAAACTCACTTTAGCCAAACTGGCTGTCACAGGGACCACAAGGGAAGCGGCGTAAGCCGTAGTCTTTGGAATCCTCGTCCTTCAGGGCGGGGAGGATGTCAAGCCTTCCTATTGACCATGACTGGCCCGAAATGTTCTTGGTGATAGTCACCGGATGTGGCATAAGTATGTGAAAGATTAATAATCTGAGACAGTAGCGTGATAGATGAAGTGACGGATGATTCAAAACATTCAGCAATTTCCTGGTTAATCGTAGCTACCTGCCTGATTTGGTCTGCAGTATTGTCCAAAGCCTCGAGTATCTGTGAAATTTCGACGTTCCCCTTTGACTTTAGCTTGGCGGCCAAATCCAACAAAGTCGCATTGGCTGACATTCCCTCGTGAGAAGTTGCTTCGGCAAGTGCCTGTTGAAGTAGGGCAGCATTGGCATTGATGCTGGCTGCCATCACTTCCTTTTGACTATTTGTCTCAATTATGGCATCAAGGTGTATTTTTGAGAGTTCAATTGTTTCCTGTTTAAGGATACCCAAAAGTCCTTCCAATAGCCGTAATTGCTCAACAACAACAGCGGTCAAAGTTTTTACTTTCATAGATCCACCTCATGCGCGGAAACCCCTGATTTGAATCGGGGGAGGTAGCGCTTGCTGTTGACAGCCAGGCTGTTTTCTTGTAGTTTGTGACCATAGTCATGACCACCCGCAGAGCAGGGGGTTTGAGGAAAGCCCCTTCCTTGTATGATCAGGGCTAGGGGTTATTGGCAAAGTCAAGTTCCTCTTGCTTATCCTGATGCTCTTGGCCTTTCACATAAGCACGGATCATTTCTTCATCTAAGCCTATCGTGCTGACACAGTAACCGCGGGACCAAAAATGTCTTCCGGTAAAACCCTGCTTGATGCCATTTATTTTGCGGTGAATGTGGATAGCTGATTTGCCTTTCAGATACCCCATCACCATTGCAATGCTGAACTTCGTAGGGAACACTCAAAACCAGATGGATGTGGTCAGGCATCGCATAACCCTCGATAAGTTCCACATCCTTCTGGCGACACAACTGACGGATGATCTTTCCTACTTCTCTGCGAAGACGCCCATAAAGCACCTTCTTGCGGTACTTCGGGACGATCACTACAAGATATTTGCACTCCCATTTTACACGGGATAAACTTTGCCACTCTCGCATGGAATTTCCTCCTGTTGAATATCCTTCGGGGCTTTCCTCAGGAGGAAGGGTCGCTAGAACGGCATAGCCTTTTCAAGTCTCACCGGCAGAGCCGGTGGTTTACTGAACTACATCAATTGGCGAGAATTACTGTTTCAAGCTTAAAAGTTCCTGTGTCATTTGATCTGCAGTTGTGATGGTCTTGGAGTTGGCTGAATATGCACGTTGCGTGGTAATCATGTTCACAAACTCGGCCGCCATGTCAACATTACTTTCTTCAAGATTGTGGGATAACATTTTTTCATCGATACCGTCGGCAAAGGAGAATACTCCCGTAGCGGGGGCGGCCGGGGTTCCTGATTCGGTAGTGAGCGTAAAAAGTGTGCCCGCCTGACTAGCCATCCCTGCTGGATTGGGCACTTTGGTCTCGGCGATCTGAACGGCACTGGCATATGTTGATGTGGGGGCAGTCGCGTCGCCTGCGTAGTACAAAGTGGATGAGTTGCCTGCCGAATCAGCATAAAGCAAAGTCATGACACCAGTAGAATCCACCCCTGTTATACTCTGGAAGGTTTGACTTGCACCTGTTGCAGGAGCGTATGAAGCTGGGAATACTATAGGTTTGCCGGCAGTATCGAGCACTTTGTAACCGTCAGGATTGACCAATCCAAGACCGGTGCTATCGAGCCGGAACGAGCCTGCCTGTGTGTAATATGCATTGGCCGCCGGTACTGCAGTGCCATTAATGCTGTTAGGCCCGGCGAGCGCGAAAAATCCGTTGCCCTGGATTGCCAGATCAGTCACGCTGGTGGTGCTTTCCAGAGAACCCTGCGAGAAGTTGGTATCTACCTTTTGTATCTGTACACCGTGTCCAATTTGTGAATTGTTTCCAATTGTAGAGGAAAGCATGTCAGAAAAAAGAGTGCTGGAACCTTTGAATCCGATTGTATTGCTGTTTGCCAAATTGTTGCCGATTACATTGATACCTTCAGCGTTGGCTAAAAGGCCGGATACCCCAGTATACATTGTTGATGTAAGACTCATGTTATCGCCTCCATAATATTTGTTTTTGAGTTAAACGTTATAATCAACCGACGTTTCATGGGCTTCCTCAAGAGGACCAGCCCAGTCGTTGTTTTTATAAAATTACCGCTGAATCGATGTTGGTGAATATCTTGCCCTGCATCTGCGATTTGTCCATAGCGGTAACTACAGCGCGGTCCTTGATACCGACTATTAGTGCCACATCCCCCATCATAACCAAAGAATTCTTGCAGCCTTTCATGGCAACGTTGTTGACAGCTCCTTCAAGATTGGCTTGATCATTTGCGGAGAGTGTTATATTACGGGCCTTGAGACGCTCCAATGCGTGTTGTGAAAATTTTACCCCCTGTGTCGGTAGCTGTGAACCCAGTATATTGGCAAATGACGGGCCGATTGTTTGCCCAGTTTTACTGGATTTTGCAGGTTGAGGCTGCTCTGCACTTATTGACTTATCTGGAGTGGGAAAAGAGACCTGATCAACCAAGAGCTATCCCCCTTGTACGTTAATAATATTCGTTATCGGAACGGACATCGAGCCAACAGTGAGAGATGGAGTGCTACCCGTGAGATCAACGCCGGTAACAATCCCGGTTGTGTAGGGTGTCGCAGTCACGGCAGCACCACTGGAGGATGTTGCTGTTACGGCATAGGTATATGCCCCGGCAGGAAGCAGAGTGCCATTATTATTAGTTCCGTCCCATGTATAACTAACATTGCCAGCAGCCTGAGCTCCAAGTGAGGCTGTTTTGACAGCATTTCCTGAGGCATCGGAGATACTGATGGCTGCAGCAGAAGCCGATGAGGGCAGATTGAATTGCAGTGAAGCCGCGTCGGATCCGTCAAACGAAATCGAATTGCCGTTGGCAACTATATTTTTACCGACTAAAGATAGCGAAGACATACTTAAGGCATTGTTCTGTGCTGTTAAAAGGTTATTCAATGCTGTGTTGCTTTCGGAACCCTGTTGCACTAGGGTCATCTGTGAGAGTTGATTCAGCATCGTACTTGGATCCTGGGGCTGTGTCGGGTCCTGGTTCTGTAGCTGGGCGACGAACAGTTTCAGAAAATCATCCGAGCTTAATGCCAAGGATGACTGCATTGCTGTAGCTGTTGCGGTTGGATTAGTAGTCGAGTTTACATTGCTTATCATTAGAATTTTTCTCCCTTCAAAAATGAATATCTAATACTTGTATGCTTCGTCCTAAAGAGGTACCTCGGTGGTTTATGTACCTCTTGGCTTAATTGCGTGCAATAGCACGCTATGTCAGCCACTGTTGCGATTGCCTACCTGAAATGGAAAAAATATCTTCTTTTCTAACGTGTCGATATTACGTCCTGGTTTTGGTGAACTGTTAACAAAATGCTTGTATCACCTTTCGCGGCAGTGCATGCAGATACATAGAACTACAATACGACCCGGAATCCACCTCCTTTCTTTGCTGAACTTGCTGAAGAGAATACTTTTTTGACACTTTGTCAAAAACATAACGCGCATATGTAGTGAGTTTGGTAATGAAATGCGGTGTTGGTCACTATCTCGATGCTTCCTGTGCAAGTCCTTGCTAAAACAATTATGTACATGCAAAAACATAACCATAACGAGACCACAAATAAGGGTAAATTATTATATTTTAGCAATAGATGGTGCGTTTAAACAAACGACACTATAGTTGTATAGAATTTAGCGTAAGCTTGCCACTTGTATGACTTTTCTCCTGTTTTTTCCCGCCCATTTTTAGCACTATTTCAGACACGAATTTTGGGGAGGTATCAAACCTATCGAATCGATCATCCTTTCATCCGAGAAATCGAATTCTCCGTGCAGGTTGAAATGCGCCCAGGTGGCGACCAGCCGTTACGAATGACTTCGATCAGCGCTAACAGGTGCTCCTCACTGTTCTCCTTAACCTCGCCCGAAAAGGTATGGTTTCGGACATGCGTGTTTCCATGTGTACGAAAGTAAGGTCAATATGGCCTAGTGACCACATAGCTGTCAAATCCGCCAATTGTTACATAACATCGTTTTAAAATTGTAATCGCAGTTTTGCATGAAATTAGCTCAGAGCTTACCCCGTAACAACACCTCAATCCCCAACTCCAGATCGCTCTTGGCCAAAATCTTGTCGATGGTGCCCTCTTTGAGTTCGTCCGCAAGAGCCAGAATGTTTGTAAATACCTTGCGCAGTCGCTCAAGCTGAACGGACAGTCGATCGATTTCCTCCCGCTCGTGGTTCGTCAAATCCGTTCGGTACCAACGGTCCAATTGCTCCCGAAACACCCAGGTGTTAGCGATCATCAAAATGCCCCCAAATCCAATCAAGGATGAGGCGACCGCCTCCGCCCCTTTCTGACCAGTTTTTCAGAATTCCTTTCATCGTATCAACTTTCTTCTTCACAACCTGTTATGACCTATTCCGGGAGTTATGTTCCGGAGGTGGTCATTGTCCAAGCACTGCGAGTTCTGCGGCAGATTCTTTGTTCCTGATCCCCGTGTTGGTAACCGTCAGCGAGCATGTTCCCGTCCTGAGTGCGGTAAGGCCCGCAAGCGTGCTTCCCAGCAGACGTGGCTCGCCCATGAACCCGACTACTTCTCTGGACGCTATTCCTACGTGAAGGAATGGCGGCTGAAGCGGCGTCAGACGGCAGGCCCGATGATACAAGACGAGATACCCACCGCGAAGCCAGTATTGAAGCTGGTTTTCTGGGTGCCGGCCAGTCGTCTTTTGGTGATACAAGACGAGATAACCCTGCGGCGCGTTGCCGGCTCTACGTTTGCCGCCCCTGGTGTCTCGCGGCGAATGATACAAGACACGATAGCCCATCCCACTTGATTCCGGCTACTCTGGCATCCTCTTCTAGGCGTTGTAAGCCCTAACCCCAGAAAATTTGGGAGTGCTTTAAAAACAAACATTTAAAGCCGAAAACATGTTTTTTTCTATGGAAGGCCCATTTAACGTAGATTTACGTTCCCTAAAAGCGTCTTCAGGTCAATCGGATGCTTGTCGCGGAAATTGTAGCGTCCAAGCAAGTGAATATGCTGCCAAGCCACTGGAGAGATTTTCTTGAACAGAGCCAGGGCCTTTTGGTTGCCGTCGGTCTGATAGCGGGTCAATAAGGTTGAAAGAAGGATCGAATTGTAGGCTATTGCTACGTTCGCAATCAGGCGCCCGCACTGGTTGCTTATTGCCACGTCCAGCTCTGTTTGTCCAGTCAGCTCCTTCTTGCCGGCTACCTGTGCTATGGCGGAACGTAGCTGATGGTAGGATTCGATTCGGTTCTGCGATCGGTGAACATTGCGTTGCAGTTGGGAATCCAGCAAATAGCGCAGTGTGTAAATACTCCGGATCAGTTTATCGAACTCGAAAACCGCCATCCGTGTGCGATGATGCGTGGACAAGGTGCACAGCTTTCTGACCAGGGTGGCCTGGCTCATTTCCTTGAGCCCGAGCGTGGCGACGATACGATCGATATTTGTTTTTTCGTCGACGATTAGTTGGCGGTCGATTTGACCCAACGGTTGAATCAGGTAGTCACGGTATTCCTCCGGATTGTTCCCACAGAACAGATGCTTTAACTGCGCGTCCAGGTTGGTGAAACGCGGTGCCAGCGCCATTCCGAACCAGTACAAGATTGCAAAGTTTGCCTTGTTGATGCTGTGCATATCACCGGTAATCAGCGTCGGCACGATATCGGCGGTATTATTGTAGCAGATATCGAACACCCAGTACGACTCATGCTGGTTCGCGGACAGCAGTTCCGTTTGTAGCGGTATCTGGTTTGCCAGCAGGCTGAATGCGACAACGCCTTTGCCTGCGCCGAAGTATTTGCGAGAGTAGCGTGACTTGACGGTAGGATCGCCAGTCTCGAATTTCTGGCCGTCGACGCTACCGTAAAGCACTTCCAGATCAAGCGAATAGTAGGGAAAAATTGGCAGTTGTGAGATAAAATTACTGATTCTATCGTTAGCCGCTTTAAGCGTGGCGAGACGAAGATACTGATGGTGGGTTTCGTCCAGGATGTGATAGGGGATATCGCAGGTCTCGGCCATGCTGAGATTGCCATGGTTCATCGCCTGGGCAATAATCACCGCCATCAGGCTATCTTCGTCGGCAATCTTCTTCGCATAGCGCGGCTGTAGGGGTGTCATCGCCGACAGGAAACTGCATTGCTCATTTACAAAGCGGAAGACATCCGTGATGTCTCGGGACTGAACCTTCGAGTAAAAGCTGTCTTGCAGTGTCTTATCCTTGTCGGCCTTGGGCCTGTGCCAGGTCAGCTTTTTGCGGACTTTGTCGAATTCCAGATGTTTGAGTTTTCCTTGGCGCAACTCGCGTTCGAAGGTTTGCCACAAACCGTTAAGTTCAGCGAACAGGTTATCCAGCGTGGTATCGACAGGTTGCCGCAGCCAAGGGATGTCCAGTGCCTGAATGGCGCTCGCCTCGCGATCAGGGGGTACCAGTTCGTCGCTGAATAGACGATGCCCCACACTGTCGTCGACATACAGATTGCCGGCTTCGAGACGTTTTCGGACTTGGCGGTAGATCCAGAATTCATAACGGCCGCTGCGCAAACGGATAGCGTTCCCTTCGCTGTCGAACTCCAGAAGATGTGGGTGTAACTGCTTGGGTATTGTATGGGCGGGGATCTCGGAGATTGGCCGTTGTGATAGCTGCTGATGCCGGCTAAAAACGCCCTTCATCCAGCGTAGAGCGGCGAGGTAGGGGCTATCGGCCGTCGTGCTGGAGAAGTCAAGAGTCATGGCCAGCGGGCGGAGTTGTTTCCGAATCCGTCCCGCAGCCTTGTCCAGCGCTTGCCAGCGGAACTCCATCTGACTGACGGGCTTCTCGCAAAAACGCCGGCCCGTAATCAAGAGATCCTCTTTCGGCATAATCTCGAACGCTTGGTTGCGCACCTCACCGAATAGGGTGTCGTCGGTAACCTCATCCTCTACATAAAGCAGAAGAAGCCTCCCGACCTTCGCACCATCGGGTTGCCGTTCTATCTGTGCCAGGAAAAATTGTTTTTCGGCTCTGCTTCTGGTTTCCGCCTCGATCTTTTTCATGTGATAGCCCATGGCGTCGACCAGGTTGTCGTTTAGTTGGCGATAGCGGTGCCAGGCGTAACACAGCAGATACAAATTCGTCTGACTAGGCTGCAGACGGCGCAAATCGTAAATGGTATAGTAATAGACGAGGCTCGCGTAGTACGCTACATTCTGCTGCGAGATGTTGAGTTGCGGTAACAGGCGTTTGGCAATCTGATACAGCGGTTCAAGCAAAGCCCGTTTCTGCCGCTCCAACCGCATCATGTTGTAGCCGAAGTTTTTTGCGTCCTGCTTGATAGCCGCGAGTTCAGACAAAGTATCATCTCGCACCAGAAGTTGGCGTAAAGCAGCGGCAGATTTTTCGTCAAGCACAGAATCTACCATCTCTCCCAGTCGCCGGCGCTCGGCGGAAAGTGCCTCACTGATTACCGCCCGCACGGTAGTGTACCTTGGGCGGATGATCTTCTCGTGACGCAGAAACGCAATCAGTTCAGCCGCCACGAAGCCCGGCGTGACATCACGAGTGACCAACATAGCTGCCTTTTCGGCCAGAAGGGGCATGTAGTCATTGGGCCAGGGACGGTAACCGAACAACCGGGCTATTTCCTTACGCTGGGCATAGTATTCTGCCTTCCTAATCGGCTTGGGGTTGAATGACTTGCCCGGGAAATAGTGCCGCAACAGAAATTCGATATCCTCCTTGGGCACGTCGGCGAATGTAAAACCGAAGAAGGTTTGCTTGGCCTTGAAATAGCCTAGCTGCAACATACACAAAAGTTGGTCAGGCACGCTGTTACGTCGATGCGCAAGGCTGAGCTCTTGCGTGGTTAGCGCGAAATACTCGGCGCGCTGAAAAACGTCAAAATCTGGTAGGCCATATAGCGCCTGTCTCTCAGGTTCAGTGAGAATAGTCAGGTTTCTGTCGCTGGCGCGCATTGTTTTCTCGTGAATTCATCCGGAAATCAGGTTGAGTTCGATGTGGAACATTCCGTAAAATGACCTTTTTACGGAATGTTAATTACGCTATAATGAGCAAAATGGGAGCACTGTAGCACAAGAAAGTTACCAGGCCGAACATCATTTTACGGAATGTTCACTATAGTGGGGTATCACGATTGGGAAAAGAGTTAAGAAAACCAAAAAACGCAGACCGGCGTAGCCGGGAATATCTGATACCTGATGAGGTGGAAAAACTTATATCCTCAGCGCGTCACCTCGGAAGACATGGTGATCGAGATGCGGGAATGATCCTGATAGCCTATCGGCATGGTTTGAGGGTCTCGGAATTAATCTCATTGCGTTGGACGCAAATTGACCTGAAATATGGTCTGTTTCATGTGAACCGCCGGAAAAACGGCACCCCCAGCACCCATCCGTTGTTCGGCCCGGAACTCAGGGCCCTTCGAAAAATCGGACGCGATTACCCTGATACCCAGTATGTTTTTATTACCGAACGTAAAGGCCCCCTCACGGCATCCACCTTCTCCAAAATCATAGCGAGAGCTGGGGAACAGGCCCAATTGGGTATGCCAATCCATCCCCAAATGCTGAGACACTCAACAGGCTTCAAGCTGGCCAATGAGGGGAAAGACACCCGCAGCATCCAGCACTATCTTGGACACAAAAACATACAGCACACGGTTAGGTACACCAACCTTGCTGCAGATAGGTTTAAAAATTTCTGGCAGGACTGATAATTGCCGACAACTGCGTAAACCATTGTATTATAAACGTTCCCAATTTTTCTGGGGTTCGGGCTTACAACGCCTTCTATCCTTTTGTTTTGGGAGGACGCCATGATCGATGACGAACTTACCGCCTTCGTGCTGCAGCGCTATGAGACCGAAAAACTTTCCATACGCCAGATTGCCGCGTATTGCGGGATGTGCCGAAAGACCGTCTCGCGCATCATCCATAGCGACGGAACTATGCGCAAACGCTCTGACAATGACGGCATTGTCACCCCCTACTGGCGTCTCATCGAGTCGTGGTATGGCGAGCACCCGAAACTGAAAGCCACCCAGGTTTATGAACGACTGCTGGGGCTTGGCTTTGCCGGCAGCTATCCGACAGTGAGTCGGGTGACAAAAAAACTGCGCACAAAGAAGCCGGCCATGTTCCATGAGCAGGTGCTGCTGCCGGCGGAGGAAGCCCAGGTGGACTGGATGGTGCTAACGCTTCCATGGGGAACGGTCTACGGTTTTGTCTATATCCTGGCCTGGTCCCGCTTTCTGGTGGTTCGCTTCTATCCCCGAATGACCTTCGAGTTCTTTCTGGATGGTCATCTGGAGGCGTTTCAGGAGTGCCGTGGGATTGCCCATGCCCATCGTTATGACAACCTCAAGAGTGTGGTGATCTCCCGCAAACCCGTCCTTCGTCTCAATGCCCAGTTTGTGGATTTCTCCAGGCATTACTGTTTTGCCATTCACCCCTGCACCCCGTACCGGGCCAATGAGAAGGGCTAGGCTTCATACTGCACCTCGTCATGATGTTGGGGTGGATTTTTCCTCGAGCAGCGTGCTTTATGCAGGGAAGCGATGAGCCCCTTGTGCTTTCCCTTGACTAATGCTTCACCCGCAAACGGTTCAAAAAGGCACTCGTGTTTGTCGTTGTACGGATAAGATTTCAGGAGTCCAGCCTGGTTCCAAGTTTTGGCCGTGGCGTAGGTAATGCCGAGTTTCTCGGCAACCTCTGACATGGTGAGCATACCACGATTTCTTAACCGCTCATACCGTGGAAGAAGTCCGTAGGCTTCCTGGATATTCCGGATATTCAGTCGGTCAAGAGATCCTCCATCTACAGTACGCATGCCCTTATGGTTCAGAATCGCTGCGATTTGGCTATGGGTGTAGTCGTCAAGCAGCCCGTCAACTTCGGCCACTAAGTGAGCAGGATTTTTGCGAAGCTCGGCGATAGGAGGAGGCTGCGGCAGCGTGATCGTTTTAGTGGCCCCTCCCTTGAAACGAACATTTGCGGTTATTCCCAATCCTTTGGTAAGGGTCACGTCCTCGATGAGCAACCGCACCATACGCTTACGTTCTCGACTTGGTGTTCGAGGGTCATTCCATAACGTCGGGAAATCCTTGGCTAAGGCAAGAATCTGGGCACGTTGTTCCGCCCCTACTATTTGTACATCATTGCGTCTCTGTTCTTCCAATGCTTCCAAAGCGTCTTTATGGGCTTTGAGTTTTCCGTTCCACTCCCCTTCAAGTTCATCGGCCACAAGTCGGTTGTCGGGATCAACCTGCATATATCGGCGCCGGGCCAAGTCAGCATCGTAACGGAGACGCTCAACGTGCTTTCGGCGCAGACAATCGGCCTCATCCCTGCGGCGTGTGAGTTCGTCTTCAACTGAAATTGCCACTTCCAGGGTCAATGGTGTGACGGTCTCGACCAGCAGAGCTCCAATGGCCAGTTCCAGCCCTGAGCCTGGCATTTTTTGGCAGAATCTCTCGCCATTCTCGATGCCTTCACGTTGACAGACATAGTCCGGAGCCAAGCGTTCTCTGATTTTGTGATAGCGTACTGTCATTCTGTTACCACATCTGCCGCATATGACGATCCCTTGCAGCAACGCAGGGCCTTCGCGAGGAGGGCTCCGCTTGCGTTCTCCGCCGTGGGCCTGGGCGTTTTCCAGCAATCTCCTTTCGTTTTCCTCGAATTGCTCCCATGAAATGTAACCCGTATGGGCGTCAGGAATAAAGGTTGTCCATTCCTCCAACGGCAGCTTCTGATAGCGAACACTTCCATGCGAATTGTGACGCTGACGCGTGCGGCCATAGAAAAAGGCCCCGGCATAGCGTGGGTTGTGGAGAAGCCAAAGGGTTCGTGAATGACAAAGTGGTTTCCATACCACCTCGCCTTTGGCAGCTCCGCCATGTACACGATGAGGGAATAATAGCCCCAGCTTACGAAATTCCTTTACAGTAGCCATGGCAGAGCCGGTGCGTCGAAATGTCTCAAATAATACCCGCACGCTCTCCTGCACCTGACGATCGGGATCAAACTTCACCTCGCCCTGGTGGCCATATTGGAAACCGACAGGGAGCGGGACCATCAGCTCCCCGCGCTTCGCTTTGTTGATGATTCCACCCTGCAGCCTTGCCTTGATAATATGCAGTTCCGCTTCTGACATTGTTCCCTTTAGCCCAAGGAGGAGCCGGTCATTGAAATGAGCAGGATCGTACAGTCCATCCTCATCGAGGATCAGCGTGTCGGTGAGTGCGCACATTTCGAGGAGCCGGTGCCAATCTGCAGAATTCCGCGCAAGCCTGCTCACCTCCAACCCCATCACTATGCCGGCATGCGCTAACCCTACCTCGGCAACCAGATACTGAAAGCCCAGCCGATCTGCCGCTGAAGCTCCCGATTGGCCGAGATCGCTATCGATCACCACGATCTGCTCCTGTGCCCAGCCTAGCTGAATCGCCCGCTGTCGAAGGGCATATTGACGCTCTGTGCTTTCGGTATTTTCCATCACCTGCCGAAGGGAGGACTGCCGCACATACAGATAAGCGCTCCGACGAAGATGCTGCGTCCTGATCTTGCCCTGTGAATCATGGCTCATGGCATGCCTCCTCTTGAATAGCCCAGACCATTCCCGCCAGTACTCTGACTACTTCATCACTGCAGCTTGGAAGAGACGGCGTCGCTGAAACTGATGGAGCATGATGCGCATGTTTCACGTCACCTTCTTCATGTTCTCGCCACAACCTTGCCCACGCAACCATGCCCTTTGTCCTTAAAACTACCAGCCCCCACATTGACACCCCATGATGTCGATCGGAAAAGGTCCGGCGAATCTCCTCGTAACGCTCCACTAAAGCATCGTCTCTGTCCATGCGGGCGCATGCTATTTCTTCCCGGCAATCTGCGGCGTTTTTTTTTCGAAGCGTTTTATTGCGCGTTCAAGGCTGCGGCGGTGTACCCGTATTTCAAAATGCTTCTCCACTTCGCAAAGAAGCTCTGGAATGCTCATAGAATGTTCCGTTGAGCAGTTCTCTTTTACGAACTCCAGAACCTCGGCTGTGAGTTTATGGCCACCATGGGGACCACGCTTTCGGGGAAGCAGGCCAGTTATCCCTTCACGTTCATAATCTGCCAACACCTTATAGAAGGATGGACGGGAGAATCCAAACGCGGCGGAAGTCTGGTTGATGGACTGCCCCTCCTGATTCACCTTACGAAGCATCTCGTACTTTACTTGGACTAAGTCGCGGGGATCGAAAAAGTCGCTTTTGCTAAACAAGGCATCGGTCACTGGATGGGTGTTTAATGCGCCGCTCTCTCGCAAGGCCCTCTCTTTTGGGAGAACGGGTTTGGTAGGTGCCATATGAACCTCCTTAACGATAGCATAATATGTTAATATTATTATGCCGCAATCAAATAAGGAGTCAAGACAATTAATGGCTAATATGTCGTTATTATAAGTTATTGAAGCAGTTGCTTGGACCATTTGACCTTTTGCTATAAGTATAACGGCATATTTTAGATTACATATGCGGCGTATTTCCATTTACAAACCCTCCCGCTGAAGTCTGGAAAGAAGGTCTGCAAGCTGTAGCAACTCCTTTGCACGAAAAGGGGAACGTCCTTTTGCCACGGCAACATAAGGATCTTCACCTGCCACGTCCGTCCACGATGCGGGAAGCCTTTGCAATTGGCCTGATGGGTCCAGGAAGTATACGCGGTCTTCACCCCAGGCATTATGGTATTCAAGAAGCTCGAATTGACGACCGCAGAGGGGATGGAAAGGATGGGTCACACGAAAAAAACGACTCTGATGTGTTTCACTTTGTGTAGTTGACAGAGAAGGGCAAAGGACGGGTGGAGCGGGTAATCCGGGATATCAGGTCGTTTCTATACACCCAGCATCCAAAAGATCTGCCTGATCTCAATCGCCTGGTTAATCAGTGGCAAAGGGTTCGCAACAATACGCCGCACAGCATGACCGGCATGTCGCCTTCGGATGCTTCGTGCGACGAACCGCTGAAAAAGCTGCCGGCCATTGGATATCCCGTCAAACGGGTTGTTGTGGCCTGTGTATCAAAGACCGGTTTCGTGGAGGTGGAAAGCAATCGCTATTCGGTGCCGTCGCGTTACTCGGGCCGAAGTGTGACCGTTGCCCTCTATCCGGAGAAGGTCGAGGTTATCGTCAACTCTCACCCGGTGGCAAGCCATCGCCGCTCGTTTGCAAAGAAACAGACCATCGAGCATCCAACCCATCGTACCGACCTGCTGTCGCTTACCCCGGCTTACAAGCAGAAGCGGATTTATCTGCTGATGATGCGGATGAACACCGATATTGCCCGCTTCATCCAAGATGGAGAACGCGACGGTCACGATCCCCTGAAGGCCGCCTATACCCTGTTTCGCCTGTTGGTAATCTTCGGCAAGCCATGCCTTTTGTCGGCGGTCAGGGAGGCGATTAGCCAGAAGGCAGTACGTCCTGATGTTGTGGCAGCCATACTGGCAAAACCAGTGTCGTCGGCGGCCTGTCCGGTGACACCCTATAACGGCAGTCTGCTTGCCATATCCTACGAAGAAAGGAGCCTTGCCGATTATGATCCGACTCTCTGAACTGTGGAGCCTGTTTCGTCTTCTGTCGGATCAGCACTCTTTCTCGGACGATGAGCGGGCCTTTCTTGAGCGCTTCCTGGAAGAGGAGGCGCGTCTCAGGCAGGCAAAAAAGATCGGCTACCTGCTGGCCCGTTCCGGAATCAAGCGGGTTAAGACCATGGGCGAGTTCGACTGGAAGTTCAATCCCAAGATCCCCAGAGAAAAGCTGATGGAGTTCATGGCCCACCCCTGGCTCACGCAGCCGTGTAACCTCGTCCTGATCGGCCCGGCGGGCGTCGGCAAGACCCATCTGGCCCAGGCGCTGTGCCATGATGCCGTCATGAAGGGGCACCAGACCATGTTCCTCTCACTCTTTGATCTGATGGCAAGGATTGCAAAGGCAAAAAGCCTTTACAGCGCCATCGACTTCTACGCCAAAGTGCCTGTCCTGTGTCTGGACGAGGTCGGTTATGCCTTTCCTTCAAAGGACCAGGCCGATGCTATCTTCCAGATCATCGCCAAACGGGCTGAAGTAAAAACCACCATCATGACCACCAACCTCGTCCCATCCCAATGGAACAAGGTCTTTGACGCTACTACCGCCACAGCCATCCTGGACCGTCTCACCATGAACGGAACATTCCTGACGATGGATGGGAGATCTTATCGATGCAGAAAATAAGGCCAGTGGCCTTACAAGCAAAAAAACCGAAATCCTGAAAAAGGGCATGGGTACGTCTTGAATCCCAAGCTCAATGGGTAGCTGCGGCTTCAGGCAGGGTACTCGACGCACAGGTGCGCCTAAAGTCCAAAATCAACCGCCGCCACGTGATCCAAAATGGGGGCATTTTGATGATCGCTAACACCCAGGTGAAATCCAGTTGTTCCGTGTGCAGCTTGATGGATCTATCCACCGTCGCGTCGTCTAGCACATATGGTTTTTCCCGAACCTGCAGGAGCGTAGCGTAGTGCTCTTCGGCATCTGCCAGTTCGCCGTCGATGATCCCGGAGATCGTGGGTAACATGCTGATGGGCTGCCAAATGGGCCTTTTGGTATCAGTCATGGATCTCAACTCCAAAGGTT
>Ga0316232_1002226_pt1 | contig 20840 bp, 40 predicted proteins | sample TBHtaG_FD_206006 | JGI IMG/M metagenome (GOLD analysis project Ga0316232, IMG submission 206006) | Freshwater microbial communities from Trout Bog Lake, Wisconsin, USA - TBH18025_13 | ecosystem: Environmental > Aquatic > Freshwater > Lake > Hypolimnion/Profundal zone | place: USA: Wisconsin... | reverse complement strand
GCTTACAGCTACTGGAGTACCAGCTGAATCTTTTGGAACTGTACCGATATCAAGGATAACGTCAGTGATATTGCAGCTATATGGCAAATAAAACACTACACCACGATAAACAGTGTTAGTCGCATCAGCTGTAGGAGCAGATGCTTTAGTAGGACCGTTTGTGCTATATACACCAGATTGTGGGGTATAAATAGTTGCAGCACTGTTTGGAATGTTGTTAGAAGCAACAAAAACACCAGAACCACCACCATAGTTAGTGCCAGCTGATGTTACTGAAAAATCTAAAAGTGCGGTTTGAACGAGGTCTGTATAACCAACGTCACGAACTGGACCAAAACGATTGTCGCCAGATAAAATCGGTCCTTCAAGTACTGTACGTGCCATTATAAAACTCCTTTTAAATAAAAATATTTGAGAGCAATTTTCCTAGTAGTTGATGTATCCCTACCAATGACACGCCCTCTCTCAGCATAGGACATATCTGGATTATTAACTATAAACTTAACTATTGCAAGATATTTTGGATCTGACAAGGCTAACTTTTTACGAGATAATTTTAACTTTTCAATGTATTGTTGATTAACATGTTTTGTATTAGCTAATTTAGAAAGTGAAATCATATCTTTTGTATGCTGAGTATGTTTTTTACCTCGCATAGGCACTTTAGCAATGTTAGCTATATTAAAATAAGTAGGCTCATCAAAATGTGCATTTCCTTGTAAAAATGCATTTTCAAGATCATCCAAATCTTTTGCACTTTTACATTCAACTTCTAATGTCCAGTCAAATGCTTGTTTGCCATATTTATTGTATGAATTTTGCAAAATACGATTAACATGGCTTCCCTTTTCTAAAAGACGAAAATGTTCATGTATACGTTTTTTTACATGTTGTGATTGACCAACATAGCATTTACCCGTAACTTTGTTACGGATTTTATATATTCCTATGTAGTCTTGTGCATATGGCATGATAAAGTTCCTTGGAACTAATATACCACAATTTGATTAATATGCAAGCCCTTTAAAGCAAAAACCCCCACTTTTTTAAGGTGGGGGCAAACTTACTCTTGTGAAGGGTTTAGTTTAATAGGAACCGTAGATACCTAATGGATCTGATACACCGAAGCTGTAACGCTCACGAGACTTGTAACGTACGTTACCTGTGTCGAAATCGCCGTCCATGCTGTTCTGCAATGGAATACGCTCAAAGTGCTTCAAACCGTTTGGAACATCAGTAGTCAAGAACCATGCGTTAGTTGCGGTCAAGAAGTGGTTAATTGTGTAACCTTCTGGAACGGAACCGTTGTTCTTGATAGCATTGATATCGTTGTTGTTTGTACCAACACGGAGTTCTGTGTCTAACAAACGAGTTGCAACGAATTGCAATGCAGGTGGAACTACTAACTTCTTAGGACGAGCAGCGATCAAGAGGCCACGCTCATCTGTCCAAGCAGCGATTTGAATAACAGCGTTTTCAAGCGCAGTTTCGTTCAAGTCAGCAGGAGTAGATGGAGTGTTAGCGTTAGTGCCGCCAGAGATCAAAGGATGTGCTGTAGAGAACAATGGTTGACCGTCGCCGTATGTTACTTGGCTGTTGAAACCGTTATTCAATACTGCAGCAGCTTTAACTTGCTTGGTGTAAGCCATAGCACGAGCTAAGCCTTTGGTGTAGCGAGCAGATAAAGAATCGTAGAGGTTGTCTTCGATTGCCTCTTCTGTCAAGCTAAAGCCAAGAGCGATAGTCTCATGGTTGTAGCGAGCAGTCCAAGCTTCTTGTGCGTTGTCATAAGCGATGGCTTGGCCTTCGTTTTTGACTGGTGCAGCGCTGAAGCCTGACAGTTTTGTTTCTTCTTCGAAAGAACGCTCAGAAGATTCAGTTTCGTAAATCTCTTTATGTTCTTCGCCGTAACGAGCATACTCAAGTCCAAACAATGCGTTCAAACCAGGGAGCAACTCTTTTAGTAGTTGTGCACGAGAAATAGCCATTTATACGCTCCTTAATTAAACGCCAGTAGCATTGAAGTAGCTATGGTAACCGAAGTTCCATGTTACTAATGCCTCTGGGAAGCCGGTGAATGAAAACTGGGCAGCTGTACCTTGAGCAGTAGCAACTGCTGTGTTGATAGTTACAGATGTACCAGATACTGCTGTTACGTATGTATTAGAACCTTGGGTGATACCAGGGCCAGATACAGCCATACCAGGTTGGATTGCGCTGTTAGAAGCAGCCAATGTAATTGTTGTAGAGCTAGATGTAGCAGAAGCAGCAACAGTTACAGCAGAAGCAGGAACAACACCAACGATACGGAATGGAGCAGAACTAGTGATAGGTGTGCTTACAGTAGCAGAAGCAGAAACTGCAACAGCTGCCAAAGAATCACCAGTAGTTGTGGAACCAGTATTACCAGCAGCAGCACCAATGTAATAAGCATTAGAACCAATGAAAGCTGGGTTAATATACTGAATAGTAGTAGAACCACCAGTACCAGCTGGGTTAGCAACAACTGCTGTTTGGAAAACAGCTTGAGGATCATCTACAACATAACCTTGTGCATCAGGAGCTGAAGTAGAAGCATTCCAGAACTGATAGCGGTTTTTACCGTAGATTGGACCGCCAGTAGTTGAGTACTCAGCACCAACAAAAATACCAATAGTACCTGCAACAGCGCTAGAAGCGTTGTAAGCAAGAGTAGAGGCAACTAATGCACCGATGTTAGCACCAGTACCAAGCTGAACAACGTCACCGTTGAATAAGCTTGTGCTGTAACCGTTAACGATAGGGAACATACGGGTAGAACCCGCAAATACTCGACCACCGATCAGGTTAACAGGCTTTAGACCGTAAGGGGCCGAAACTGTAGGATAAGCCATGTTAAATCTCCTAAATTTTAATTACCAGATCCAAATGTAACCGTAGATTTCCGTTCCATAAAGATCGGCATTCTCGAATCACTTTGGCGCATAAGATTGTTGTCTACAGCTTCCGATTGATCTTTAGTTTGTTTGGCCTCATAAGCCGCACGTTGAGCTACAAATTCTTCCGGAATCTTGCAAAGCAATAATCCACCAATCTCAATGTTGTCCTTGTAAGGACCCGTTGGATTAGCTAACAGTTTGAACTTTGGTTGTTCTTCTACGCTTACAGGCTCCCATCCCTCACGAAATTTCGCAGAAATATTGCGAGCGTCAGGTGCATTAAGCATTGAAACACGAATCCAGCGATAAGCAAAACCAGCTTGTTTGTCAGGCTCGGGAAGAAGTTCTGGTGGCATCCACTGTTTAGGACGCTCATTAAATTCTCTGTTTTCTAATTCTCTGGTACTACGTGGTGAGTTAGCCATGTCTAGGCCTCCATTTTCAAAAGTTCACGAACATATTGTTCAGGTGTAAGTCCAAGTTTTTTCGCAATTGCTACCTGAGAAGTGCTTAGTCTTACTTTTTTAGGCGCTGTCGTCCTATTTGCTGGTGCTACTACTGTCGATTTTTTAGGCGTGTCCGCTTTTTTATCTTCAGCGTTCCCAAATTCCTCTGGGAACCTTTTACGCATCGTCTCGTCTAGCTTTGCGTAATATTCATCTGACCCAATCTCAACTCCTTGGCGCTTCAGCTTTTCGTGTAAGCCTAATGCACTAGCAGTCATTTCCTCGTCCTGTCCGAACCAAGGATTCCGATTTTGCCAAGACAAAACTTTATCGTCTGGTCTAGCAACTTGGGGCTGTTGTTGTATTTTTACTTGAAATTCTTCTTCTTGTAAAGGGGGTAACTTAAAATTCTTTACCTTTTCCAATTCCATCTGTGCTTTCGTTAAGAAAGCTTGAGCTTCTGCTACACGTTCAGAGTCTCCAGATTCATATGCTTCTTTATAGGCCTGTTTAGCTGCCTTAATAGTTGCTTTAGCTGAATCTTTCTTAGCATCTTTGTACTCTTTTTCTCCTTCAGAGAGCATTTTTTTAATGCGCTTATTCTCTTCATGAAGGCGTTGTGCGGCATCCATAGCAGCTTGGCGCTCACGTTCAGCTTGTTCCTTGGCACGTCTTTCATCGTTCCAGATACGCTTCATCTGGATCATTTTGTCCTTGGCTTCTTTGCTGTACTTGTCTAATTCGTCTACATCTACTTCTAATGCTTTAACTTTTTCTGGATCTGCGGGCTTGCGACCACGATCTTCTTCAGGTGTATCGTCTTCGATTTCAATTTCCAAAGCATCTTCTGTCGGAGTGTTTTGGTCAATTTCATCTGGGAACTTGTAATCTGTATCAGCCATGTCCGGCCTCCTTAAATGAATTTACGGGAAATACCACGTGGATCGTCCACTGTAGCTTCAACGGAATCGTCATTGATTAGACGGAACTCACGTCCATGAATTACCAATCGTGTACCAGCATTAGGGCGCACTAAAACAAAGTCGCCTTCTGCACACCAAGGTCCTGTCGGAAATTTGACAGTATCTTTGTAACAGTCTGGTCCTTGTTTTACTACAAATAACACGGTAGTTAATAGCTCATCATTGCGTACAGTGCTGTCTGCCTTTGCAATTCCGCTTTCATACTCTTTTTCTGCCTCTGGAATAGCGCATAACATGCGATAACCTTGTGGTTTTGGGAGTTGTGTTGCTTTTTCCTCAGCCTTTTTGTGTAGGACTTGGGATAAATCTACTGCTTGGGATATGTCTAAATTACTCACTGTCGGAGTTCTCCAGTCTTTGTTTGAGGTCTGTTATGTATTCACGTGAAGTAAGAAGACCTCGAATCTCCCCGCACGTCCTTTGGTAGTCACCAAAATCTTTGGCTTGTCCGCCAGCTATCCATCCACTTAATTGAGCTACTTTTTTGTCTATTTCGCTCATTAAGTTCTCAAATGGGTCCATCATTTACCTTTCTTGTTTTGTGCCTTCTGTTGTTTTTGAATTGCACGGTTTTTATCGTTTTCTTCCCTTTGAACCTTCACGTCTAGATGGTTTTTCAGGGCTTCTGCCATTAAATCTTGCTGATGTTGGTTGTTATCCTTAGCATGTGCGCTAATATGCTTAAATGCTTCTAGACCAGTAGTAGTTGCAAGCTGTTTATTAGCTCTTTGGTGGTCTAAACTCATCTGAACAGCCTTCATTTTGATGTCAGTTGCATTCTTTTCACCTGATAAACGCACTTGTGCTGCATCTTTTTGTGCTTGAAGCTGTGCTTGAGTCTGAATACGCTCACGTTCAATCTGCTGTTGCTGCTGTCTCAGCTGAATATCAGCCTGATCTTTCTGTGCTTTACGCTGTTGCTCGGCCTGTTTGATCTGCAACTCTTGTTGTTGCAATTGCACTAATGGATCTTGAGCCTGTTGTTGAGCTTGTTGCTGTGCAGCTTGCTGTTGATTCTGTTGTAAAAGCTGAGTAGCGGCCTGAGCAAGCAACGGAGCTAATCGAGCTTCTACTTCTGGGTCCATATTGATGTCATCACCTGTCTCATCATTCATTGGAGGCAGGTTCATACCCAATTGTTTCTCAATTTCTACACGATATGCAAAGCCTAAGTGCTCATTAATGTGAGCCATCATCGCAGCTTGTAGTGCTTGAGCTTGAGGATTCTGTTGCAACAAAGATTGAATCTTAGGATCTTGCATAGAAGACATATGCACGGTGATATGTGCTTGATGATCTTGATAAGCAAACGCTTTGGTAGGTTTGTTCATCAAAATATCTTGGTTTTCTGTGACTGGATCCTTTGGTTTCATATCTTCTGGCAAAGGAATTAGCTTGTTTGCATCCTTTAAACCCAAGACTTCAATCATTTGGCGGTGCAACAAAGGCATGTTGTAATACTGAGGAGCGCTCTGTGCCAGCTGTAATGCAGCTTGGTACTGGACAATCTTCTGCGCCATTGTGGACGCATTAGGATCAGAGACTGGTATTACATCTGTAGTCTTGTAATCTGACTTACGTGCCTTTTTAGTTCCTGTAGCTGGTACATAGTCATAATCACCGGGCGCATTATCAGCAATAATTTCTTTTAGGAGTTTTAATTCCTGCTTCAAGCTGAAATGAACACGGGCTTGAACAGCCGACATGACTTTTAATGTACGTTCAAGAATAGCCAGAGTAGTTCCAACCGGAGCATTAGCACTCATGTCAGAAGCCTGAAGATCTGCTGTATTAGCAAATCTGCGACCTTCTTCTACGATTGTATTTAACAAAGAGTACAAGACTTGGCTTGGTTCTTTGTATGGCAATGGCATGATGTTATCTTTCATCGCACCACTTGGAACGTCTACGTCACGGAATTCACCCGGAGCAATTGGTGTATCGTCACCTTTTACTCGCAAGCCACGGGTCTTAAAGCCACCCGGCAAATTCGACAAGGATCCTGCATCAACCAGCTGGCGGATAATGGAAGTACCAGATTTAGCATAAGCACCGATAAGATGGATAAGACCAAAACAGTAGAAACCAAAACCCGGAATATATCCGTAGTGAATAATGTGCTTACGTTTTTGATAAGTTTCATCGCCTTCCTTCCAGTTTCTACGAATAGATAATACTTTTCCACTCGTTTTTTCAATGGTAATTACGTAAGGCAATGCCATGCCAGTTTGTTGACCTTCGTCATCTTCATGCTCAAACCCAGCTAAATCCAAGTTTGTTTGCATTTCCAAGATCTTAAAGCGGTCATCTGTAGTTGCTCTAAAGCCTAATTTTTCAGCAATTTTCTTTTCTACTTCATCTAAAGAGTTAGATGGTGTACCTAAATCAATGTCTCTATAAAAGCCAGATAACATTAATCGGTTCATTTCATGTTCAGTCTTACGCATAACGTGCGTTACACGCTGGGCTGATTCTAGATCTGGAGCGCCATAAGGAACAACGATATCTTCAGCTGGAACGTACAAGGAAACCTGACGTTTCAAAATAGGATCTTCGTATACTTTCTTAAAAGCATTACCTGCTAATCCTAATCCCCAAAGCATACGCTCTGTTTCAGGGCGATATTCAGTCATTACTTCAGTTAATTCAAAGTTCATATCTGCTTGAACACGTTCAGCAGCTTCTTTTTTCTCTTGGGTTTCTTTACCAATGATTAGGGTTTTTACTGGGCCCATTGCTGGAAAAATACTCATCATTGTTTCAGCTTGGAACTTAACTAAAGCTTCAGCCAAAAGAGGATGGTAGACACCACAAGCGCCTTCCCAAGGTTCAGAACGTTCTTCAATTTTTAAACCTAAGAGTTCTAAGCCATCTACATAGGTTTGGATCCAATCTTTGCGAGCCATAACGTCTTCGTCAAACTCTTCGATTAAGTCCATACCAATTTGGAGTAATTCGCTTTCGGAAATGTATTCAGCTAAGTTGTCACCAAAGCCTTCTTCGCCTTCTTCTTCGCCAGCTTCAAGCACTACTTCCAACCCATCTTTACCAATGGTCACCTCATCAGGGTTTACAATTTCTATCTCTAATGGGGACTCTTCCTCACCCAGAGATTCAATCCCTTTAGGGGCTTGGTATAGTGCTTTATCAATTGCCATACATTATCCTTAGTAATATGCCGTTTTTTTCTTTGGCACATAATCATCCCAATCATCAGATTTTAATCTGATAAAGCCGCCTTTTCTAAATCTAATCAGTGCTTGGGACGCTGAGTCCACTAAGTCATCGTGATCTGAATTCGGAAATGCTGCCATTTCTTCTACAACTTCTTCCGCCCATCTTGTTCTCGGGGCCCATACTTTACCGGAAGCAAATATATCTGATACTGAGTTTACACGCATGATCTTATCATTACCTCGTGTAGGAGTAAACTCTTGCACCGGAATACCCATTTGTCGTAGTTCATAAACTAATGGTGCGCCTGATGCTTTTGCTTCGATTATGCATGAATCTGGGGTCCATTCTCTGTATTGGTCTAAAGCACATGCCTTCAATTCTGGGAATTCCATCCGTCTTTTGAAAGCGTTCAATAAGATTATATTCGCATCTTGTGGGTTTTCGTTTAAATAAAATACACCCCACGTGGTACAGGCTGAGTAGTCGCTCCGCTCGTTTTTAGTAAAGGCAGTATCCCAAGATTGAATAATGAATTCGCATGGTGGAGCTTGATCTCCCTCCCACTCCCTCCACCATTCTCTTTTTATAATTGCCCCTTGTTCTGATGTCGGTTGCTGTTGATACTGGGCTTGCCACTTGTTTAATGGCAATTCCCTTCGCAAAGCGCAAAGTTCTTCGTAGCTCCAAAATTCGGGCCATAGTGGTTTTTCGCTCGGCAAAATTGCAGGAAAGTCGATGACTTCCCACTCATCGCCATCCCGTTCCAAAGCGGCTTTTAAAATTTTTCCGGTTAAATCTCGTAGGCTCCAACGAGTCATAACAATCACAATCGCCCCGCCCGGCTGGAGACGCTGGCGTGGACCAGAGGTGTACCATTCATAAACCTTATCAAATACTGCCGGATCACTTGCCGCTAAAGCTGCTTCTTGTTCCGAATGCGGGTCATCAATGATAACAAGATCACCACCTTTACCAGTAACTGTACCACCCACACCAATAGCAAAATACTCGCCATTGCCGTTAGTGGACCAACGCCCAGCCGCTTTAGAGTCAGAGCGTAATCTGACATTAGGGAATATTTTTCCATATTGCTCGCTATCTACTAAGTTACGTACCTTACGACCAAACCCTACTGCAAGTTCGGCAGTGTTAGAACATTGGATAATCTTCTTCTTGGGAAACTTACCAAGAAACCATGCTGGCAGCATATAAGATGCAAACTCAGATTTTGTATGTCGAGGAGGCATATTAATAATAAGCCTTTTCAATTTCCCATTGGCAATGTCCTCAAATTTTTGCGCCATGACTTTGTGGTGTCGTCCGTCAATAAATCCGGGCCACATAGAATGTACAAAGTCTAAAAAGTTGTTTTGCCCCTTCTCCATCTTCTGAGAGTCAATAAGCTCACCAGCGGCCTTGAGAATTTCGGCTTGATCTTCAGGAGGAAGCTGTTTAATGATTTCTTCAAGATTCATGCATATACCCTTAAACCCTTCGGTCTTACTGTACGGGGTTGATTTGGAAGACGGACACAATGCCCTTCCTGCACCAACCTAGAAATAATGCGTTGAATATTCCCTCGACCCTTGCGATTTGATATTAACAAGATATCGTCAATGCTCGGCCCGTAACCATAGTCTTTCCAGAAATCATGGATAACGTTATAAATATCTCGTTGAGTAGGAGTCATTTGTTTTCTACAATCATATTTTGAGGATGAAACTTGCCATGTCCAACAAAAGACTGGATGACTTGATGAGTGACATGTTTTTTTTCACCGCAGTTGCAACAAATGTACACAGATTGAGGTGGATAGCTTAAAAGCTGAAATCCCGAGTCATGCCAGCAATGGTTTTCGCAAGTCATCCTATCCTCACTACATTAGGAAAATGTTCTTTTTGAAGCTGATCTTCTGTTTTATTATCCATTGGGTAGTTTTGATGTAAACCTTTATAACCACCGCACCATTGGCAATTATCTACTTCTTCATCAGGGACTGGCCCTGCTTTTAAAGGATTAACACCATTACACCACATATGATGTGTTTTCATTTACCGCAATCCTCCATCCCTGCACCCCAGTTGTATTCAGTGCCAGCACCAGTATTCTTTGGGGTACTTCCTGCACCTTCTCCAGCTACCCAATGAACACCACGAGTTTTTAACCCACTGGGGAAGGACGCACAGGCCCAAGCATCTCGCATTTGTTTCATCGCTTCTAACTCATTCTGTAGTCTACCGATCTGGGCATCGGCCCATTGTACTTTTTCAGTGACCATCTCTAACCAAACCTCATAGGGTTGCTCAAAATTTTTCATATATTTTTTTCACCTTTTTTGTTTAAAAACATGACGGGGGGGTTTCTATAATTTGCCATTTTGTTCAATATATTAAACAAATAACAGGGGGGTATGACTGTCCATATGGACACTTATTTTTTTTCTTCAATAGAATCAACGACATCCGATGGGGGGTTTGTGGATTGGTCAATTTCTTGTGATTGGTTGTGGAGATTATTATGCATAGATGGCTGACGATCAGGCGGCTCATTTAGGGCGGTGGGGGGTATGGCGGGTTCGTCCGTGAAATTTTCACTGGGGGCGGGGGTCGCTTTCAATTCATCGAGCAGGCTTTCCCCTGATTCTGAATACTCAACCTCAATAGAGTTGCGCTTCATTGCATCTTGAATAGTCTTGAGTAGTGATGCCTTAGCGTCCGAGCTTGTGCTTATCGTTGTCACTTCCTTCCTATCAAGGAACAGTCCAACCTCTGCGGACTTGCCCAGCAACTCCAATGATCTGATGCGTGATGCTGGAGGATTGTCCTCATTCAATGCGTGTTGGGTTAGCTGATGCAATACGAGTGCCTTCAAACGATCTGCTTTAAGATATTCCATAGCCTCATTAGCCAGTCTCAGAGCAGTGATCTCCTGATCTATTCCCTTATGCTTTGCCAACTTACTTCCGGCATTGCCGACTTGTTTAGGTTTCATCTTAGATTTATATACCTTCCTATATGCGTCTGCCTTAGTAGCTCCCATTGCCACCTCTTTAGCAAACTGTCTCTGTTTATGTGTTAATGATCTCTTTCCCTTAGTGATACCTAGTATCCTATCTATTGGGATGTTATCTAGTCCTTCCTTGATCTCTGCTCTACTGAGCTTCAGCTTAGACACGGGCTTTTTATTTTCTTCAGTCATATATCTATCTAATCTAATGCTTATAAATGGGGTACAAGGTGAGAACATATTACACCAAGGGAACGGGCTTCACAACAATTAACTGTATATCTAACCAGTACTGTATATAAAACCACTAGGGAAAGTCCTATATAAATATTTATACAAAATAGCAATAAAGTGCTTGACAACCAATAAACACGGGGAATATAGTTCAACACATGGAAGCAAAAAACCATTTTAATGTCACAACAACTGGAGGATTAAAAATGATTTATTTGATAGGTGTTTTGGTTTACTTGCCTTTGGTGGCTTGTGTTACTGCAATAGGTTACGAGGCATATTCAAACCTTAGATAGATCGAAACGGGCGAGAGCCCGTCCTAGTGTGAGGAATTAGCTGATGAGATCAACAATTTAGGAGGATGTATGAAAATATATAGATACCCAGTAAAGGCTAACCCTTGGGCAGATCAAGTAAAGGTAAGCCGAACCAAGGAAGGGAAATGGCTTATTGTACGAGGAAATAACTGGACAGAACTAGCACCAGAAACCTTTACAAATTCTCCCCGAAATTGGACTTATGCCCTTTGGACTGGTATTGCATGGGCTAATCAAGAGCTCCAAGAACGGGAAGCCATTAAACATGCGGAATATTTTGCAGCAGAAAAGCTGGGCGCAGCCGTCCCGCTTACTAACATTGAACGGAGGATTTAAATGAAAGAACTTACTAACCTAGCCATTGGAGTTATCTTATCTATTCTTATAGGGAATCTCTTAATCCTAGCTTTACAGCATTACGGGCTTTAATCATGAGAACGATATATCTTGTAAATAACAGACCAGTCCCGAAGGCAATAGCACGGGCGAGATTGTCCGAAGGTTTGCCAACAGATACACCGCAATACATTAACCAGCTTTTAGAAGATGCAAAAGCAAAGCAGGACAAAGCAGTAAGACTATGCGCTTATATGGGCGTACACATTGAAACCACAGGAGAATAACAAATGAGCACAAATTTAACCAAAGAATTGACAGGTCAAGAGTTAGCGGACTATATCGCTCAACGCTTTCCTAAAAAACTCAATGAAGTAGTGGAGATCGAAGAGGACGAGCCAGTAAATGTGCAGGATCTAGCAATAGAGGCCAGCAAGTATTTCACCACGGGCGAACGGGGTAACGGAGAAACATTCTATAAAACTACCGATGATTGCCCTCAATGGGTTACTGAATTGGTACGAAATGCCCACGGGGATTTCTTGCCCAATGACTACCGATATAGATGGATCGCCTACGCCTTGGATGCCTTCTCACAGTACGAGGACGGGCACAACGCCATAGATGAAGTCCAGCCCGATGTTTACAATTTTGACCTTTTGCAATGGGTAAGTTCGAATCTTTACAGAATGGCTTATGTAGATGAGGCCATACAAAACGGAGCGCAGGATCTAGCAACCGCATTGACTTGGGCACAATCCGATGAGATCAGAGAGACCTATCAAAGGGTTTTGGAGTCTTTAGAAGCAGAACAGGAGGCAAGATCATGAATTACAACTTAACGCCATTGCAGGAAGAAATAATTGAGCTCTATTTTAAAAAGTTAGACGAGCTACTGGGAGTAAAAGAAAAAACTCCGGAACATTTAAAAAAATCTTTTAGTGAAAAACTGGAAAAACTGAGCGAGGCCACAAAATGAACGGAACGAACGCACCAGCAAGACCAACGCATGAAGGGCAAATTGTCCGCTTTAAGTCGCCACACTCTAGCGCCATTCTTTACGATATAGCCCGAAAAAATCAGAAATACGGGTTTTTAGAATGGTGGGCGCTAAATGATCCAACAGAACAGCAAAAACTAGAGGCAAGAGAGGTATAAAAATGGAACATATAAAAATTGACAGAGACACCGCCATAAACCATTTAACAGATTCGATGATTGATGCACTGGAACAGGACGGATCATACCTAGAAAGCATTATTGCACAAGGGTTTAAGGGGTTTAACAATTATACGGATGAGGAGCTTATCCAAGAGTATCGAGACTATATCAGCGAAGATCCAACCTATCCCGTAACCATTGAACTAAAGGCCACAGCATGAACTACTGGGAACCATTACATGAAGAAAAGGCCGAGGGATTCGACATTATTACAAGCATACAGCCCGAGATAATGCACCCTTCGGAATCTTTTGACAGCTCATCATTTGCGGATGATGACGGATTACAAAAACTGATTGAGGCCATAGACAACGGATCCCTGCAATGGTTTGTCGTCAGAGTACAGGCTTTTAAAAATGGGATCTTGCTCGCTTCGGATTACTTAGGCGGGAATTGTTACGAGAACCCCAGCGACTTTATCACCGAGGGAGGTTACTACGAGGATATGCGCTGGACAGTCATAAACGAAGCCAACGAAGCCATTAAAACACTAACTGGAGAGGAGCTCGCATGATAAGCCACGAGACTATTAAACGAGTAGCAGAACGCCACGGATATAAGATGGACGATGAGGCCTGTAAACATTTACTAGCGGCATCATACGAGGGCGAAACCATAGGGCGGGCACTTGTAGATTACTTGAGCGCATACGAAGGTTTAACCGCCTTCAGATGCAACGCAATATTAAGCGATAAAGAAAGCGAGGCCACAGAATGACGCCACGGGAAAAAGTAATCGTCACTAGCCTAGAATGGCAACGCCATGTTTTAAACGAGACGAAAGACCAGAGACAGGCGGAACGGGTTAGGCGATCAATAGAACGGCTTACAACTGAATTGCAACTCATTAGGGGGAATGATGAACTTAAACGAAATTAAACAGGCAGTAGAGCACGGGAAAACAGTTTGCTGGAGTCATACAGGTTATGAAGTCATTAAGGATAAAGCAGGGCAATTCCTGATCCATTGCAAGCGCAACGATAGCTACTGGGGATTGACTTGGCAGGACGGGCAAACAATGAACGAGAAAGAAGATCAATTTTTCATTGCGTAAACAATACCCTGAAACCCCTTATTTTAGGGGGTTTTGGAGTAGGGTTTACCCTATGTTTTACATACTGGAGCACAACGGCATTTTATAGGAGGATATATGCTAGAAATTAAACCGATAGTTTTCGGCAACCCTGACCACGGGCAAGATCCGAATAAACCACCATACGGAGTGAAGCCCCGAACGATAAGCGCAAAGGATATTAGCGATTTGCGTAAAAAAGTTCGACTATGGCAGACGGACAACTGCGTAGGCGGAGGGAACTGGGGAAGCCCAGCAGTTTATAAAGATGGGAAATTAGTAGGCTATATGAGCTACAACGGCAAGTTATGGGATAAGAATGTATTTAACGGACTAGGACAGGAGATTGCATTATGAAAAAATATTTCGTAGTTTTTACTGAAGAATCAACAAAAGATTATGGATTTTATGTGGAAGCTGAAAACAAGACTCAGGCCTATATTCAAGCTGAGGATAAGTATTTTAATTTTAAAGAGCCCGATAGCGTAAGCACGGGTTACTCGAAAACTTTAGGACATGAAGTGGAGGAATTATGAAAGTAAAAATATACATGGAAATTTATTTGCATGACGGAAAAACGGATTGGATAGAGCAAGCCATAGAGGAGCAATTAGAGGATGGTGAGGCGATTGTAGATTATGTAATTACTGAGGAGGAAGTATGAAAAATGTATATTTAATTGAAGCATACGAAACTTGCAGAGTATGGAAACAATACTCAGTAGAGGCTTACACAATCGAACAAGCTAAAGAAATGATTTTACGAGGTGATATATACGATCAAGTTCAGCAATTAGATCATGATATTGATACGGATATATCAGTGGATGAAATCAGAAATATTAAACATATTGGAACACGGGGGGAATTATGAAAGTAATGATTGAAGTAGATATACCAGCACACGGATCAAAGGCCGAAGCAGAGGCAGCAGTAAGACGGCATTTTGACCGTGACTGGATGGCTATATGGTGGAATATTGACGATGTAAAGGAGCAATACGAGGGAGACGGAGAATATAGCGAGATCACGGACGATCAGGCACGGGAAGTATTGCGCCTAGCAGAACGGGAACATGATTCAGAAGTAGGCATCAACTGGGAAGTAATTGATTTTTGGATTGACCATGTAAAGGAGATGGAGAAATGTTAAGGCAATACGATGTAACTTTTTATTTATCACGGACAGTAACCGTGACAGTCGATTGCGATAGCGGAGAAGATCCCGTAGATTATGCAATGGATGAATTGAATTTAATGGATGACGAAGAAGTAATTGATACCGAAGTAACCGAAGGAGATCCCTCAGAATGAAATTATTAGAGCAACACGACAGACGCACAAAAATTGGAATGAGTATTTACTCAGAGGTTTTATTAGATATGATTGCTTCCAATAGCGGAACGGCAATTATGGGATTATTGGAGGATGCAAAGGCGCATAAGCTGGCATGCCAAGCGACCTTGATTAAATCCTTACAATGGCTGGCAGACAATCAGTTTATTAAAGTAGAACGATCAGAAGGTGACTCCCGCATGAAAGTATGTACCGTCATGCAGAGAGGCACAATCTATTTAAAGAACTTTCAATAATGGAATGAGACTCTGGCAGACAGACTGTCCGAGTCTTTTTTCTGCATCATTAAAATCTTCTCCAGCTACATCAGAGATCCAATACTGCCCGATTTTTTGGGCAGTTTTTATTCCTACTGGATCATTATCTGCAATGACTAATGGATTCTTGCACTGTTTAGCTATCTCCAACATATTAGATGCGCTGAAACAAATATGGATAGTGTATCGCTCCTTTAGTTCTCGCATAGCTCTGCGGACGGACAGTCCAGTAGCGTAACCCTCGCACAGAATGTCTCTACCCTTATTATCTATTTTGAGAGATGCACCTTTGGTAACTTGTCCAGTTAAGAATCTCTTGGTTCCATCTTGCGCTATCAACTGGCAACCTACTAGATCATCATTCACACGCATTGGAATGACAAGTAATCCATTCCATACATACCCTTTGTCATCAAATCCTTTGCTCTTTAAATAAGGATGAGTTGCTTTGATGGCTGACTGCAATATGAATCCAGCTTTCTTTTGAGCTTTGGCTTGACGCTCAAGACGATCTTTAATCTGCTTTTCTTTTTTGGCCTGTGCCAATGGATCAGGACGATAGGGCTCTTGGGATCTCCAAGATAATGCTTTATCGTGAACTGCCCAATTACGGACTGCACCGGATATACCATCAAAGATATACGCACCATTCTTTTTACTAGGTTTATCATGCGTTGGCACACGCACCCAGCGATCCATAATAAGACTGCTAATTACTAGACCATGCATTTCTGCAAATTGTAAGAAACCCATATTAAATTTCCCATGTCTTTGTTACATTGATACTGGCTTCACCACGCTCTGCCTCTATCTCAATCTGTAATTGTTTTTCCTTTTCTTTTTTCTTTTCGGCTGCTCCAAAAATAGCATCCCACTTACTATCAAACTCTTCCATGCTCACTCCTAGCGGACGCTGAACATCTCCCTTACCACCATCTCTATTGATTGCCATTATGTATTCCTATGATATGAATCGTTTGGATTGTTTAACATTGATTTAATGAGTTCGTCCACGGTAAAGAACCATTGGATTACTTTCATTCCATCTGCTTGATATATTGTGAAGCTCATTGATTCGCTTTCTGTTTGCCTTTGGCATACGCAATCATTCGTGATTTAATCCAGTTCATAGTAGCGGGCTCTGGAATTTCTACCTTTTGATCCAATCCTCTAGGCCATACTTGGAACTTCTCTTTATATTTATTTGCTGCCCATCCATCTTTATATCCACGAGACCGTGAGTAATATAGAACTTGAGAATAGAACTTCTGTTTATCAATAATCAACTTACGATTCGCAACATCAAGCTCCGTTAATTCCCCCGGAACTATCTGTAATTCTCTTGGATTCTTACGCTCAAATCCGCACTCATCGCAAATATTATTCAGTGATGTCCATAATCCAGCACAAGACGGACAATGTGCTTCTCGTTTATCTCTTTCAGTAGGCTCTGTGCGGGGTTTCTCTACCCCATCTTTGAGCTCAGTAACGCCATGCTCGTATAACTTATCCCAATCATTTCGGAACCGTAAGTAATTACCTGAGTTATGAACTAACAGACCTTCACAAGTGAAGCTATTTCTGGGTCCGCAGTCGATGATATCCCATACTTGCCTTTCGGTTTTTGAGATGGAAGATTGAACCTTTCTTCTATTTGGGGAAAAGTTAAACCAACGCTTAATAATTGACGCAAAGTTGAATCGGCATAATTTATATGAGGATACTCCATCTTGAATTTGTGCATTAATGGAGTCCATTTTGATGTTCTGCGATTGTTTGTATTGACAGCTTTCGTTGCCCATCGGATATTTCCAGCTTCGTAATGACCATTGTTGTCTATCCGATCTAACTCCATATCCTTGTGACTCGGCAAGCATCCCAAGTTCTCTTGAATCCAAAGAGCGCAAGAAATCGCTGAATCGAATTTGAACTTGATTCCCCTTCCACCATAATTTTCGTACTGTACATTCTTCGGATTGTTGCAACGAGACTTCATTGCTGCCGTTCTTGCATTGAGCCAATTTGGAACTCTTTTGGGCTGATTGCAAGGTCTGCATCCCTTTGTTTTTCCATTCTGTAAATTGGTTAATGAAATAACGGAGCGATAACCACAAGTTACGCACTCGCATAGCACGTGCATAAACCTTCGATGGCGTTGACCCAGCCAAATAACGTCCGGTGAAATAATCATCACACTCCCGTATTTTTGACCTACCAATTCCGGTTGTGATAATGGCCTTTTGTTTATCGGCACAGTACCCAAGGGAGCACCAGCCTTCGTCTCTTGTTTTAACGAGATGATCTGGGGTTGCGGTAAGTCCCGCATAGGTAATAACTGGTCTTTTTCCACGAGAAACTACTCCTTTATGAGATACAAATTCATGTCCATCCCATATTTTATCAGTTATTAATATTTCTTCAATTGGCACTAAACCACGGTGCGTTAAAACTTTTTGACCAGAAGCTATGCAGTGATCTAACCATACCGCAAACTCTTTTCCCTCATGCGGGCGCATTACCCTTCCAAGCTGCTGTACATGGCTACTAAAAGACTTACTAAATGGGCGAGCAGATACCCCGATAAGTACATCAGATACATCAAAGCCCCTAGTAAGAATATCAGTGGCAATAAGACCGTGGATTGCAGTATCGGGGCGAGAAAAGTCTTCGATAGTTTCCCTTTTGAAATCATCATCTTCCTTGTACGATATGGAAACAAAGTTATACCCTTCCTGTTTAAATTTTTCTTGAATGTCTCTACCATGTGCAACACCTGAGCAAAAGACAATAGTCTTCTTAGGTGCACCAAATATTTCATGCGTCTTTTTAATCCACTCTGTTACGATGTCTCCGGTAATTCTCATACCACGCTCAGTAGTTTGATCTGCTGACCACTCACCTGCAACCTTAGCAACGCCAGTCATATCAATTTCTTTGGCGATAAATACTTTTAATGGTGTAAGCCATCCCTTATCAATCAACTCGCCAGTAGAGAGCGCACCAACCACATTGGAATAGATATTACCCAGACCGTTTGTAAATGGCGTAGCAGTAAGGCCAATGACTTTTAGATTAGGATTGTTTTTAATGAGATCAACTGTGCCTTTACGAGTAATATGGCACTCGTCAATAATCATAAGATCAATATCAGGAATGATCTTTCGCTTCTCTAGCGTTTGTGCTGAACATACTTGTATTGGTAGATGCGGACGGTATCTCCAATGATTTGCTTGGATGACTCCATGATCTATTTCATATTTACCAAGACGCAAACTGGTTTGCTCAATGAGAACAACACGGTCTAAAACAATCGCAGTCTTTTGATAGCTTTTTGCAACCTCTTGCATGATTGCCATTGCAACTTCAGTCTTACCGAATCCTGTTGGTGCATATAGAATTTGACACCGATGCTCTTTGAATCCTTCTCTGAGCTTATCAACAACTTCTTGTTGATGAGACCTTAATTTAAGCATACTTTCTCCGTTACCTACTAGGATACCGCCTAGCTTCGGGTTTATGGGTGGGGTTACAACCTACGACCATGTTAATGTATGTGAAGCATTAAAAAAATAGGAGTAACCCCGTAGATGGGACTACCTATGCAGACGGGGGTAGTCTCTCCGCTCTCTTTGTTGCGACTGCACTCGCCTGAGATCTTATTCTATTTTTGCCAGCTTCTCGTACTTCTTCTTCCAGTAATTGACTGACTTAATCAACTCAGAATTCTTTGCCATGTACTGATCTCTTGAATTCTTTACTGATCTCAATTCCATTTCCATAATGGATAATTGCTTGCGTAGATCTGTGATTGTCTCCTCTACTTTAGCGCTGTCACCTTCAAGAATCATCTCTTTAGTTTTGTACTTCTCATTCTCTTCATGTAACTCTTGATTGAGTGCTGCCAGCTCTGAAATTTGATCTTCTTCATCATTACCCATTTGCTCTACGGGCTTAAAGGTTTCGACTGGTGGTAGTGGGTCAATGGGCTTATTAGGAACACGAGGCAACGGTTTTACATTAGCCTTTGGCTTACTTAACTCATGACGCATATTAGAGATAAAGCTGTGAGATAGCTTGAGGATCTTAGATAGCTCTCTGTCGCTCTTATCTTGATACTCCAAGTCATCCAATGCCTTCATGACAATGTAACGCTTAGTAGTAGCTGATCGTGGCTGACCATGTTTATCGTTTACGCCCCATGAAAATACTTCTGCATCTCTGCGAGTACCTTTATGGATAACAACATCTACTTCTGATACGCCTAGTTTCAAGTATGAAAAATAACGATGGTATCCGTCAACTAAGTAGTAATACAGGCCATCAAAAAATACAATGATCGGTGGGAATTTATCCCCGTTTTGCATTGCTTCAGAATATTCATGTACTACATCTTCACTGATTGCATCACGGCTTTGCGTGTCTTTATCAATGACAATTTCATTCAAATTTAATTTCATTTTTTATCCTTGGTAAGCCACCCATCCTCATAGGTGGTGTTTCAGTTTACTATATTATTTCTTTACTTTCACTTCTTTTATGCCTAATCCTTGACGCAACTGGTGACTGTGCAATTTCTTAATTCCCTTCTTTACTTCTCCAGCTTTTTCTGCTACTTTTGCGGCCTTCTTACGGCTTACAATTTCACCATCAGATAATTCAAATTCATGCTTGGCAGTCTTAAATCCTTTCTTGCCCATCTTCTTTGCAATATCTTCATGTGAGTATCCAGCAGAGGGAGCGATCTCTACTTTACCCTTTTTTGTTACCAGCGCTGGTTTTACTACTCTTAGTTTGGTTCCCATGTTTTTTCCTTTTATGCTCTAATTTTAACGCAAGATTGATTGAATAGACTATACCTTCCCATGTGGCACGGTCAAGTACTACCGGAATAAGCTCCTGACCCCTTGATATTTCAGCAAATTTCTCCGTCAAATATTTATCCATTTCTTTTTGAGACTTTTTGGTGCGTTTTTCTAGCTTTTCTTTAGTCATTCTTTTCTGCCTTTTTAAATCAAATCTAATTCAGTTATTGATGGAGAAACATAATGTTCTTTTTCCCACTTTGCACAATACTCTTCTGCGTTTTGACGGCTTCTAAATACTGGATGTGGCTTAAACTCATAACCATCTTTACTAGCAATATCGGTATAAGGCGCAGTTTCTCCATGACCGCTTGTTCTTCTGCCTGAATAGGTCAATACATATATTTTTTGGATTGTCATTTCTCTTGTACCTTTAACATTCCTAAAGTTTCCGTAGACATACATGATGAGCCAATTAAACAATCCGACTCTTCAAATGGCTTCAATACATCACGCAATTTAATATCAGGTGGCTTGTTAGCCCATGTAGCAATCAAAATTTCAACAGTAATTTTATGTTCGTAAAAACTCATTTCTCTTGTGCCTTTCTTAACAAAAATGTTTACCTAAATTAAAGACAACATAAATCAATAAAACTGTTGGCAATATTATTTTCATAAACACTTCAAAAAAACTGTAATTCATTTCTCTTGTGCCT
>Ga0316232_1002224_pt1 | contig 20853 bp, 25 predicted proteins | sample TBHtaG_FD_206006 | JGI IMG/M metagenome (GOLD analysis project Ga0316232, IMG submission 206006) | Freshwater microbial communities from Trout Bog Lake, Wisconsin, USA - TBH18025_13 | ecosystem: Environmental > Aquatic > Freshwater > Lake > Hypolimnion/Profundal zone | place: USA: Wisconsin... | reverse complement strand
GTCGGGACCAGCACGCTCATGCTGACCAGCGAACGGACCGCCTCCGGCATCTTGCGCCAGGCGGATGCCAAGGTCGCGGTCCACGCCCGCCGCCGCGCCCGAAAAGGAACGGTGAAGTCATGAAAACAAAAATGGTGAAACGGCGGCCCCCCGCCCCGCGCCGGATTGCCAAGCTCTGGCAACTGCGCCTTTACGTGATGGATCAGACGCCCAAGTCGGTGACGGCGTTTGCGAACCTGAAAGAGTTTTGTGAAACCCACCTCAAAGGCTGCTATCATATCAAGGTGATTGATTTGTTAAAGCAGCCCCAACTGGCCAAAGGTGACCAAATTCTGGCCATTCCCACCGTGGTGCGCCAGTTGCCCAAGCCGGTGCGGACCATCATCGGCAACCTGTCGAATATCGAACATCTGCTGGTCGGTCTCGATTTGCGACCAGCGACTTAATGGAGATGAAATCACCGAGATCAAAATCCACCCGCCGTCTGGCGCCGCCCTTGGAGAAGCCCCTGGCGGCCCACCCGGTGGTGAAGTACAGCTTGCGCCTGTTCGTAGCGGGAGCCACCCTGCGATCGCGCGAGGCCATTCTGCGTGTCCGGGAACTCTGCGCCGCCGATCTGAAGGAGCATTGCCAGCTTGAAGTGATTGACATCTATCAGCAGCCCGGTTTGGCGCGCGACAACCAGATCGTCGCAACACCGACGCTGATTGTGGAGTTTCCACCGCCGTTGCGCCGGTTAATCGGCAATCTGGCAAACATCAGCGGCCTGTTTATCGAGTTGGACCTGGTTAAGAAGGCCAGGATTATACTTTGAAAACCATCCGCCAAAGTACATCCGTCCGCCTCGCGCCCACCGGTGAAATTGCCGGTCTCCGTGCGCGCCTGGCCGAAGCGGAAGGAACCCTCCGCGCCATCCGCACCGGCGAGGTGGACACCGTGATGGTCGCGGGCATCCCCGACAGCAAGGTGCTCATGCTCTCCGCGCACAGTGATAACGCGTACGCGGATACCGCTATTATGTCCGAGGCGGTGGGCTTCCTCCGCAAGCAGATATCGAATGACTGCCTTCGTTTCGTTCGAACGCTTTATCCTGTTTCCGACTCAGAATTTAAAACTTAAGCCCGCAGTCAGATAAATCGTGGCACCGGGGTCGAACTGGGCCGAGTGGGCACCAGCGGTTATATTCATGTCGGTCAGGCACTGGAATTGCGCGCCGATATAGGCTCCCCAATGCCGGGCAAAATCGTAGCGGAGAGTTGCGCCCACAAAGGCGCCGTATAGCAGGTCAGTTTTGGACGAATGGAGGGACGACTGGGAGACGCCTGAGAAATCGTAATCAATCGAGGCTGGAGCCAGAGCCAAACCCGCACTGGCGGCCAGGCTGAATTTCGAAGTGAAGTTCCATTCAGCGAAAGGGCCGAGACGAATTGTCAGCAATTGGCCGCTCAACTTTTGCTGGCTGGGCAGGAGGTTGAATATGGACGTACTGGTTTGTGTGGGAGTATCTCCGAGCAGCGCCCCAGGCCCTTGGAAGGTTCCGTGGTATCCGGCACTGGGAGGCAATACCCCATTGAGCTGATAGGCGTCCGTACTGAAGGTAGTATTTTGAATACTGCTGCTGTTATCGTGCAGGTCAATATCTGTGTACCCGAACCCAGTTTCCAGTCCCCAGCGAGTTGAGGAGCCGAACGGCAAGTGACCCAGGATGCGCTGATAGACCAGTTCAAGACCGAGTTGGGCATCGCTAGTGCTGCTGCTATCGCCCGCAGATGAAATGCTCGTGGATGGAGCCGAGTGGAATTGCATGGTATCGCCCACTACCTGGGAGGCATTTTGATAGCCCCAATTCCAAGTGAGGCCACCGGCGTTGCCACTGCTGTCTCCAAGGACGTAGCCGTCCAGGTAATGACCGTTTGCGCCGCCAGCGGCCGGACCCGCAGAGAGGGAGTTGGGGGCCAGGGAGCGGAAGTGAGCCTGAAAATTCATGCCAATCCGCGGGCCTAGACTGAAACGGTTGAGGTCGTCGTCGCCAGAGGAATCTTCGGCGTGCGCGGCGAACGGGGCAGCAGCAGCGAGCGTGAGGGTGGTGGAAAGGACAATGCGATTCATAGTGTTGGTGGTGGTGGTGGTGGTGATAAGTATCAGGGCAAGCTCAGGACCCGGTAGAAGCGGCTGCCGCTGGTTGCAGGTTTGCTGTCGGTTTTTGGCGGGCCATCATCATACCATTGCACCCTATTGGACGGCGCAACGATAACCGGAATGGCGGTGCTCCAGTTTTGCATGTCGCTGCTGTATTGCATGGCATAGCTGTGACCCTGGATGGTGGAGAACTCAATGAGAAATCGCCCACTTTGCAATTCCAAGCTGCTATTAATCGCCATGACCGTACCGGTTTCAGTCAACGAAATGGGCGCGATGAACTGCACGACAAAAGTGGGCTGGGAAATGGCGTGACGATTGGCGCGATAATACTCAATTAACAAATCAGCGGTGGCTCCGGCAGCCAGCGGAAGACCATATTGTACAAAGGGAGTGCCGTTGGTGGTGCCGCTTGCGTTGTAAACCTGTACGTCAGTCGGGAGGCCGAGGACCAAGACGCGAAGGCCGGTGACGGCGTTGGGACTGCCGTTGGTCAATTGTATGGTTTGTTCGAACAGGCCCGTCTGGGGATTCAGCACGATGGGGGAGGCGGTGCTCACGAAAACATTCGTGGCAACGACCAACCCGCCGGCGATGCCGGTGCCTGTCAGGTTGATATTAAAAGGGTTTGCGGTGTTGTCACTGTTGGCGATATGCAGCGTGGCGGTCAATAGGCCCGTGCTGCCAGGCGCGAATTGGACGGTAAAAGTGGTGTTGCTACCGGGACCCACGGGCGCGACGGGATTGGTCGTGACCAAGAAACTGGAGGCATTTGCACCGTCCATGGTAAGGCCCAAACCGGTCAGATTGGCGGTGCCGAAGTTGGTGATGATAAACGTCAGGCTGGAATTGGTGCCGATACTCACAGAGCCGAAATAGTTGGTGTTGATGCCATTGGTTAAGTTGGTGCCGGCCGGTTGTTGTACCGCAATCTCAGGGGCGGGCAACCCCCCCCGAAGAACCATTGAAGGTTACTCCGGCGCTAAAGGCCAGAAGTCGGCCCACCAACGTGCTGCTGGTGTTCATGGTAATGGCCTGATCCGCCATAATGGTGCCTTGAAACGAGGAAAAGGTGCCGAGAACTGCGGAAGTGCCGACTTGCCAGAATACATGATCGGCCTGCGCTCCACCCGCGAGGAGGACTCTTGTACCGCTGCCCAACTGCAAATCTTGTGCGCACTGAAAAATCCAGACATCATCCGGGCCACCGGTCAGGGTGACGTCCGCTCCCGTGATCAGCGCCGTGACCGTAAATTTGTAAAGGCCGGGGGCAAGATTCATTCCGCCAATATTTCCGGAGCCGGGAATCAGGCCTGGGTTGAGATTGGGGCCAGAAGGGACAGGCGTCCGGCCGGCGGCGTCGTTATAAGCCGTAGTCAGGTCGCCTTTCGCTGTGGTTAACAGAGCGGCAGCAATCACCGCGCAAGGGGGTCCACTGGCATCGACGGCATAAATTGTTCCGTTTACTTGAGCACACGTAACCCCAATGGCAGAGCCGGCAATCGGACTGGCGCCGACATTTCCATTAATGATGCCCCCGCCGGTGGAAGTAATGGCGGCGCCGGCGAGAATCGTGAATTGGGCCGTGGTGCCCAAGTTGACCGGCGCCGGACCGGCGGCCCGCGAGGTTCCAGCTAAGCCAAGAGAGGCCATTGCAAAAGCCAGGCTGATGAGAATCTGTTTCGCCCGGCTGGCTTCAGCTCTTTGGGCGCCATTTGCCGCCGGTGCGCTGGCGGTTTGTTCTTCCGAACCGATATTTTCTAGTGTTTTCATTTTTTGCTCTACCGACTGGTTGACTTTGACCATGAATTATTCCAACTCGATTTCTCCAATTGTCCTGGCCCGTGGCTCGCAGTGACTTCAGATCAACCCGGCTGGCTGTACGATTTACTTGGGGCTACAGTAGCAGCCTTTCGGACACTCTGATATAAGGTGTTTTACCCATATCTATTTCTATGATAAATCCGCCCGGGCTTCGCCCGCCGGTGAAATCGCCGGTCTCCATGCGCGTCTGGCCGAAACGAAGGCAACCCTCCGCGCCATCCGCACCGGCGAGCGAGCGGCCTCGGTGTGGGGAACCGTGGGCGTCAAATCCGTGCCCGGCCAAGGCACCACCATCACGGTCCAAATTCCGCTCGAAAGAATCCGGACGGGCCGCCGTTCCCCGCCGCGGAAACCCAAGCTTGGATTCTCATTCGCGGGCTGAAAGACCGGAACATGACAGCCCAGGGCAACGCCCTGGGACAGGCGGCCCCGCAAATCCAAGCCCTGAACGGGCGGCACAATCAATCTTACACATCACATTCAAATGAATTGGTGACCGCGGTGAAAGAAGTCCTGGCCGCATTGGGGATGAAAGCGAAAACCGGGCCGGTCGGGTTACACCTGATAGCGCCGGGTTCCATGCCGGGCTTATGTTGGTTGGTGAAACACAAAGCAAATGATTCAAACAACTAGAACGAAAGAGATACTATGATAATAAATTGCCGCGAAACATCCAACCGCAAGGTTACAACCAAACGCCTAATTTGGCTCGCGCTGCCGCTCACCTTGGCCGTGGGTTGCGCCTCCGATCCCAGCCGGTCCGCTTGGAACGACCAATCGTACACCAAATTCCCGGCCCCGCCCACCGCGCCGATTACCCGGCGTGAGGTGGCAAACGTGGCCGTTGGCCATGAGATGTTTGACACGTTTCTGGCGATTACTAACGCCAACTGCAATCTGTCAGCTGTGTCCGAGAATGGGGTGGTGGTATTGGGCGGGGACTCTTTTACCGGGAAGGAACGGCAGCGTTTGGTCAATCAAGTCTCGGAACAGGCCGGCGTCAATGAGGTGCAGGATGAACAGGGAGACGACCTGACAAAAACCGCGGCCGCCAAACCCGGTGTGGAGCCTTGAATCCGAACTTTGAAGTCGAATTGCGCTACGCCCGTAGCGCAGGCTTTCCAGCCTGCGGGAACTGGCGACTTTCCAGTCGCCAGTTCCCGCACAGAAACACGGGACTGGAAAGTCCCGTGAACCCGCAGACAGGAATGTCTGCGCTACAACACCTTGCGGACGCCGAAGCGGCGGAAGTGGTTGGAGCCGGCCCGCGGGTTGAACATGGATAAAAACACCATTAGTTTCTGGATGACCGTGGCGGGCACGATCTGCTGGGGCGTTTGTTTCTGGTGGATGCGCCGGCTTTCGAATAAGCAAAATGCCTTGCTGGCGCAACTTCGCGAACAGGGCAAACGCATCGAAAAACTATCCAAGATCGAGCACGACCTCATCAAGGAAGTCCACCCCCAAGTCAACGAGATCAAAGAAGGCATGGAAGAGATGATCGCGGCGGTAAAGGAGAATTCCGAAAATCATCCGCTGCCAGCCAGGCAAAAGGAGCGTTAAACCGGAATCCGATGACCGAAAGAAAGAAAACCGCATTAGGAGATTGGTACGAGAATTCAACCTTACTTTTCCAGAGCGGCGGAAAACTCATTTCCGAGTTCGGACTTCGGGGATTCGGATTTCGCAGTTAACGTGGAATTCTGGCGGGCGTCGGGTTATACCCCATAGCGAGGTCTCCATTCCGCACGTAAACTGATTCCGTTAATGACTCGAACTGGAACGAGCAATCGTTTTGGCATGGCGGTGGCCGGTCTGGCTACCATATCAAGTCAACCAAACCAAAAATTTGCTATACACAACCAAATATGAAAAAAATCCTGTTACTTGCCTGCATGTTGTCGCTCCTCTCCACCACCGGCTGCTTGGTGGGGGATGGTCGCCGCCATGAGCGTGCGCACTACGAACGTCACGACGAAGTCATCGTTGCACCACCGATCATCGTGGTGCGGCCGCCGGAAATCATCGTGCGCTAATTGCAGCCTGAGGCGTCGCCGGTAACTCTGCGACCTTGAGGCGTCGTGAGTTGCCGGCGGGTGAAGCTTTGCCCGCAACGCCGCCTAAGGTCTTGGGAAGTTGCCACGTCCTTGCGGACCTGCTCACCGGCCCAGGAACCGCGCGATCGGAGCGCCGAGCATTGCTCGGCATGGTTGGAAGGCTTCCGTTTTCTCTGGCCGAGCAATGCTCGGCGCTCCGGTTCTTGGGAAGCTTCACCGCCGCGCCATTTTGCCGGAACGATTCGGACGCGGCTTCCAATATTCTCACCAATTCAAGGCCGTGCGTGCCGCAGCTCAACGGCTGCGTGCCCTGCCGGATGCAGTCGAGGAAATGCTGGCTTTGCGGATCATGGGGCAAATTTTGGTTGGCGCGGCGCGATGAGGGCGGCAATTCCAAAAATGGGTAAAACACCCCATAGCGCGAATAGCTGGGAGCAAATAATATCTCATCATGACAACTGAATTCGTTTCACCCGCCGTCGGGATCCCCGGCGGATTACTTCAATCTGAACGCGCTTCCGCCCAGCACATTCTGGTGGTGGAGGAGGTGGATGACCTTCGCCAGCTTAATGCCGAAGTGCTGCTGGACGCCGGCTATCAGGTGGAGGCTGCTGAAGAAGGGGAGGCTGCTTGGGCCGCGCTGCAACTTCAGCGCTACGATTTGCTGCTCATCGGCCAATTCCTGCCCAAGGTGTCGGGCGTGGAATTGCTTAAGAAGCTCCATACCGCCCGCATGACGCTGCCAGTCATCATGACCACCGAAATTCTGCCCACTTGGGAATTTGCCCTGCACCCTTGCCTGCAAGCCGTCAAGATGCTGCGCAAACCCTATACCATGAATAAGTTGCTGGGGCTGGTGAAAAGTGTGCTACCCCAAAGCACCGGTACCCCTGCCGAGATGGTGCCGGTGGAAAACCGGGCTAGCCAGGCTGCCGCCGAACGTCTGCGTTTTTGATATACGGTGAACACCCCATAGCGCGCCCAGGCCTTTGCGCATAGGGTAATGCCATGATTGCTAAAAGTATTGCGCAAACCAATGAGTTGGCCAGCGCGCCGCTTCCGGACGAACCTAATCTGCGGCAGCGCATTCTGGTGGTGGAGGATGATTCGGCCATCCGCCGGCTCAACACCGAAATTTTGACCTGTTCAGGCTACCACGTGGACGCCGCCGAAGATGGCGCCGCCGCGTGGGACAAGCTGCAACGGAATAATTATGACCTGATGGTCACGGACAATGACATGCCCAAGGTGACCGGCGTGGAATTGCTTCAGAAAGTCCAGGCTGCCGGCATAGTGTTGCCGGTCATCATGGCCACGGGAGTCGCGCCCGAATTCAGCGACTGCGACTCATGGCAACCGAACGCGACCTTGCTCAAGCCATATACCTTTCATGAATTGGTGTCCGCGGTGAAGGAAGTCCTGGATGTGGCGAGCGTTCCCCCCGAAGCAATCGCGCTGCCACCCCACTGGAACCTCAAACACCTTACGGAGCAATTTCGGCTTTGAGGTAGTTAGCCATGGATCAATGCTTCTGCCGTTTCCCATGGTGGGATGGAATGTAGCTGGTCGGTTTGGCATCAACCTTGCACCAGGGTTTGCTTATTCGGAAGGTTCGACTCCCAAGTGAAAACCAATTGCGGTCTGAAACCCCTCTGGTATCTCCATCGCTTTCCCCTGTTTTATGATGATTCTACGCAGCCGCGACTGAAGGAAAGATGTGCGCGGCCACGCCCGACGGACCAAACCAAAGAACGATGGCACCTTAGTCCGTCCGGCTTGCCGGAGCGGCAGGTCGAACCGGGTTTCTTCGGCAAATGCAATTTCAAGTTTCATCATGTTTGTTTCCTCGGTGGAATCCAGTGTTGGATTGCCTGAATACGATTACGGTTTTCCAAGTCTGATCGCGACTAGGATGTTCCTTGCCCCACTGGCAAAATACTGGGTTTCTATTTTGAGCGTCAACGAATGTCATTGGGGCGGGTTTTGAAATTGCGGACGGAACGCGGAAAGTGGAATGCCAAAGTTGCGTTCATTTTCTCGCGCATCGCCACCGCACAAATCCATCTGCCCGAAGAGTGGGAGAAGGTGACCGTGGGAAGTAGGGTTTCACCCGAATGGCACTTAAATTAGGCCCTTATTTTCTTTGGTTTATTTTTCCAATTCCGATTGGCGTGCGAGACATCTTTGAATTTGTGACGCGGCTTGTTCAGGTTGGGAAACGGTTTTGGCCGTCGTTTCACGGCGCGCGGCTCACGGCGGCCCGGTCGTTCGGGGACTGAATCTTTGGCAATGGTTTCGAGCAATAGGTCCAGCAACTTTCTTTGCTTGCGTTGGGAACGCGCCTGGGCCATCGCCGCGCTGAATTGGCGCACCCCATCCACCGTGCCCTTGAAACTCACACGGTAGATATCCACTTGATACTGCTGGCTGGCTTGAACTATTAAACCACGGATTAGATTGTAGGCGATGAAGAACATTTCCAGTTCTTTGTGAATCATGGCCGGACTAAGACAACGCAACACTTCCATGCCCATGGAGGTTTTAATGTCACGAAACCACAATTCAATCTGCCAGCGCCGCGCATAGAGTTCGGCTAGTTCTTGCGCCGAATAGAATTCCGCATCCACCAGGGTCGTGACCAAGGTGACGGAGCGGGTGCGGTAACCCGCCCGGCGCAGGCTAAAGCGCAGCACCCGGACCGTTAGTTCCGGCACGATGAGCTTCCATAAGGCCACCGGGAGGTAACGGGGCCGCTGCCAGGGTTTCTGCCACACCAGCAACCGATCATTCCGCCCCAGCCGCTTCCCTTTGCGCAAATCCCCCTTGCGCGCCTGATGCAGCCGAAAGAGGCAAGGTACCTTCTGCTGCCACAACAGGGCCAGGAGCGTATAGCAACTGAAGCCCCGATCCGCCAGCGCCAGGTCGCCGGGCTGGAATTGATCCAGCAAGCCGTGGAACAGATTTAGTTCGTGCTGATGTTTGTTGCCCTTGGCGTAATCGAGCACAGCGCCCGTCGCCAGACTAAAAACGCCGACTACCTTCATGAAGGGAAAACCACAGCCGCGTTTCTGTTCCCGTGATTGCGGGTAAGCGTCTTGATTTTCCGGGGTGTCGGGCAGACTAATGCCGGTGCCGTCGATCACTTTGACGCAGAACTCCTTCCAGCGCTGGCCGGCCTTCTCGGCGTGCGCGGCCACGGCACAACGCAAACGGGCCAGGATCTCGAGCGGCAGCCGGTCGCGCGCCTGGCAATAAGCGCCGGTCGCCTCGCTGACCCGGCGCGCACTCACCAGGGCGAAGAGTGCCTGGATCTGACGCACGATTTCGCGGCAGGAGCAAGTGGGATTGAGCACTTGGTAGAGAAAGCCAAAGAAGGTGCGGCGGAGCGTGTAAATCTGCTCGCGGCTGTTGGGGCCTTCCTCGGTTTGGGACAGGAGCCAAGTGGGCAAGAGTGGGCCAAAGAGGAGATCGAGCTGCGGGAGGCTTTGCCGGCGGACGGTCTGGACGCGTTGGCCCAAGGCCGCGAGCCGGGCTCGGAATTGAGGGAAAAAGGGGGTGTGCATTGACAAGTATATATACTTGTTACGGGTTGACGTCAAGGCTATACTGCATCTCATGAAAAAGGTCTCCTTAGCCTCCTTGGAAGTCCAATATGAGCGCTTGCGTCAAAGCCTGGCCTGCATCGGCTACCTAAGCCAGGGCTCAGTGCTGGACCGGGCCACTTTGAAAACTCCCCGCACCGGTTACCAGTGGACCCGCAAGGTGGCGCGGAAAACCATCACGGTCGCCCTCAGTCCAGAGCAGTTCCGGGCCTTGCACCAAGCCATCGAAAACCGGCGAGCGCTCCAAAAGACCCTTGCCAAAATGGAAACGTTATCCCGCCAGATTCTCTTTGGAACATTGCCCGACACTCATCGCCGTAAGTCTTTGCCTAAGAAATCTTTAGGCACTATCTAAGCGCCATTCGGGTTTGACCGCTTGTCCGCTCAAAGCCGAATTGAACTGGACCCAGGCGGAAGATTTTAGAAATTTTCCGCCGCCGCGCCCGGTGTCCGGCCACAAGGGGTCGTTTGGCCACGTGGGGATCGTGGCCGGCAGCCTGGGTTATCACGGGGCCGCGGTGCTGGCGGCCCGCGGAGCACAACGGGCGCAGCCCGGCTTGGCAACCGTGTACACACAAGAGAGCGTTTACATCGCCGTCGCATCGCAATTGCAGTCCGCCATGGTCAGCACCTGGACGCCAAAAACGCCCTTTCCCGACACGCTCAGCGCGTTGTTGGTCGGGCCGGGACTGGCGGCGCGTGATGTGACCGACAATCTCCGCCGCAGCCTGCACCAATGGTGGCGCGACGTAGATTATCCGATGGTGGTGGATGCGAGCGGACTGGATTGCCTGGCTGCGGGGCCGTTTACCAAGAGAACCGCTCGCGTGCTGACACCGCATCCAGGCGAAGCCGCGCGGCTGCTGAACACAACCACAGAAAGGATACAAGCCAACCGCCGGGCGGCGCTGCGCGAGCTTTCAAAAAGATACGGCAACTGCTGGGTGGTGCTGAAAGGCCACCAGACCTTGATTGGACGCTACGACGGCGAGGTGTTTGTGAATCCGTCCGGCAATCCGCATCTGGCGCAGGGCGGCAGCGGGGATTTGCTGGCGGGCTTCATTGCGGGACTGCTCGCGCAACCGGCGTTGCAGGCGGACCTGGTCACCACCTTGCGCTATGCCGTCTGGCAACACGGCGCGGCGGCAGACCAATTGCAGGCGGCCCGCGCCAATTGGACGGTGGAAGACTTGGCGCAAGAAATCGGTAATGCGCGCTACAATTTCTTCAACTCACCGCCCGCCAGTTGAATCAGCGGCTGGATGGCTGCGGCGTCGAATCGGAAACCGCACCCAGCGGCGTGAAACAGTTCGGGCAGCGGACGGGAGCCGCCCAGCGCCAGCGCTGCTTTGTAATCCTGCAACGCTTGCGCCTTGTCGCGCCGGGAATTGGCCCACACTTCCAGCGCGCCGAGTTGCGCGATGCCGTATTCGACGTAATAAAAGGGATGGATGAAGATGTGCAACTGCCGGTGCCACGAATGCGCCCGCATGGCTTCCCATCCCGACCAGTCCACATCGCCGCCAAACCGATCCATCAATGCCACGTAGGCCGCCTGGCGTTCCGCGCGGGTGTGGCCCACATGGGTGTAGATCCAGTGCTGAAAGGCGTCTACCACGGCCATCCAAGGAAAAAAGCCGATGATGCCTTCGAGATGCGTTTTGCGGGCGCGGTTCGCCTCGGCGGCGGGATAAAACTCCTCCAGGAATTCCCCGCCCAACAGTTCCATGGCCATCGAAGCCACTTCGCAAAATTCAATCGGCGCGCCGCGATACGCATACAAATCCTCACCCCGCGTGGCCTGCGCGTGGAACGCATGGCCCGCCTCGTGCAGAATGGTCTCCACGTCCCGCTGAATGCCGATAGCGTTCATGAAAATGAACGGCACGCGCGCCTCGGACAACGTGGATTGGTAGCCGCCCGGCGCCTTGCCCTTGCGGTTATCCAAATCGAGCAACTTCAAATCCTGCATTTGCCGAAAACCCGCGGCAAGTTCGCCATCCAGTTGATTGAAGATCTTCTGGGTGCGCGCCACCATTTCTCCCACTTCGGCAAACGGCTTCAAGGGCGGGCGATTCCGGGGGTCCACCGCCAGGTCCCACGGCCGCAAGGCGTCCAGATGCAGTTGCCGCCGGCGATCCGCCTGAATTTCGCGGACGGCGGGCATGATTTCGGTTTCGATGGCCTGGTGAAATTTGAGGCAATCGGCCGGCGTGTAATCAAACCGACCCTTTTGACGAAATGCATAGTCCCGGTAATTGTCGAACCCCGCGTTTTTGGCAATTTGCGTGCGCAGCTTGATCAGCTCATCGAAGATCGCCTCGCATTGGTCGACGTCCTGCAGTCGGCGTTGCGCCACCAGTTCCCACGCCTCCTGCCGCAGCGCGCGATCCGGTTCTTCGAGATAACGGCCCATTTGGACCAGCGTTTTTTCCTCGCCGCGAAACTTCACCGTCTGCGCGCCAATCGACTTTTGGTATTGCTGGCACAGTTTGGCCTCCTCGGTTTCGAGCGCGACGTTTTCCGGGCGGAACAATTCGACGTGGTTGGTCACGTCGCGATCGAAGACCTGGTAGCGGCCCGGAGCGGCAGGCAGAATGCCCGCCACCAAAACCCCCGGCAACTCGCCGCGGCGCGCATGCGCGACGTAAATATTCTCGAGCGCGAACTGGCGCGGCTTGACGTGCGGCTCCACGTGCTCCACAAAATGCAAATACGCCCGCTCCGCCTCGGCGTTATCCGTGTGGCAGGTCATGGCGATGTAACGGCGCGACGCTTCTTCATCCAGCGCGGCGTTGAGTTCGCTCCAGTCCAGCAGCCAGCGTTCGAGTTCGGCGGCGGAGTTCACCCGCGCGGCCTGCGCTTCCAACCGGTCAAAGAGCGGGGCGATTTGCGGCCAGTCACCGAGGTCGATGGCTTGCGGAACAAACGAACGCGGCTTCGCCGCGAGCAGTTTTCCAAAGGGCAATAAAGTCATGCCCGCAGTTTACTAAAAATTCGGAAGGAGAAAACGAATTTCGGGCAAGCCGGAACGATTCAGCTCAACCATAGATGGACACAGATCAGAAGGCAGGCGGATGGCGGCAGACGAGTGAACAGGAACCGGATTAAACGCGGAGAACGCGGAGAAACGCCAAGTTTTTGAATTGCCTCCGCAGCTCTCCTCATTCTCTGCGACTCTGCGTTGATCGGGAATTGTTTGGCTCGCTTTTTATCTGTGTCCATCTGTGTCCATCTGCGGTTAAAGTGATTTTTAACCACATCCTTCCGGCTCGGGGGGGGGTGGCTACTTTCTTTGATAGGTTCCCATCAACTGCCCCTCGGCAAGGACGTGGCCCTCAATCGCCTTGAGCAGATCTTTCTTGGTCAGCCCAGGCTTGAGGTCCGGCTTTGCATCCAGCGCGTAGAGCTTGAAAAAGTAGCGGTGCGGCTTGCCGGGGGGCGGACAGGGACCACCGTAGCCGATCTTTTTATAATCGTTCACGCCCTGCCTGGCGCCATCGGCGAGTTCGGGCGTTTTGGGCACGCCTTCAGAAAGACCGGGTGTGGACGGCGGCACGTCGTAAAGCACCCAATGCACCCACGTTCCCATGGGTGCGTCGGGATCGTCGCAAATCAGCGCGAGGCTTTTTGCGGCCGTCGGCACACCCGACCAATGCAAGGCGGGCGAAAGATCCTCGTTGTTGAATGCGTGCCGGTTGGGAATGGGCTGACCTTCGGCAAAGGCGGTGGTGGTAAGTTGAATTTTCATGTTGGCTTCATTGGTGGTGGGAGGATTTGCGTGGCAAGCCGGCAGCAAACCGGCCAGCCATGCCGCGGCGATAAATATTTTAATGCGTGCGCTCATACTTTGAATTTACGCACCTGCAGGCCGATGCAAAGCAAAAACTTCCGCGCCGCACCTCTCTTGTTCTCCACACGCTGCGCGCCGGGACGGCGCGCGGCCCACAGTCATTGAACCGCGACCGGTCCCTCGGTCGCAGCACGCCGGATTCACGCAAAAGCTCCAGAGGTTCACCGCACGCTGCTGGTTCCCACACACGCTGCGCGCCGGGACGGCGCGCGGTCCGCAGTCTTCGGACCGCGACCGGTCCCCCCGGTCCCCGCACCAGACGCTTCGCGAAAACCGAACCCATTCGGAGGTTGCGCGGGCATTGGGAATGCCGTGCATTGCTATGGCGACACGCGCTGTAATTCGACGGACGAATCGGTCGTAAAGGCATTCGTGTCTTGGGCGTGCTGGAGGAGGAATTTTTGGAGGTCTTTGGTATCCGCCGTCAGATAGACCATAATGTTGTTTGTGTCGCCGGCCTTCACCGGCACCACGATGTGGCGCAGTGCGGCGGGATTGGTTTCGAGCAAGGCGGACAGCCAGCCGAAGTCCATAAAGTGGAGCGAGAGTTTGTCATCGCTTCGCACCACTTTCGAAATGAGGTGCAGGGGCATCTGGAACTGGTCGCGATTGGTGGTCAAGAGATCCATGAATTGGTACTGCTTGAGCTGGAACAGATGCGCCTCCAGGCGATTGGTGTCCTGGGGGTTCGTGGTGGCCAGCAGGTAGAGCTTCTCCCCCGCGTCGGAAAACTGCCAGAACTCATTGGTGTCGGTGGTCTTGACCCAGCGACCCGGCAGGCCGGGATCGGCCAGCAAATCTTTCGGAGTGTAAAAGGGATATACGGAAAGCACGACGCAGCCGGCCAGCAGGGACAGCGCGGAACCGGCGGCGAGGAGTTTGAACAGGTTTGTTTTCATCGGTCAATCAAATGCATATTGGTTTATGTTTCATAGTATCAAAGCGAAATCGGCAGGGGAAATGGATCATTTTTTGGATTATCTTTTGCGCTGGCCGAAGCCGGCGCGGATGGTACAGTCAAGAGTAGCAGCCTGCATTGTTCACCTGGGGACCGCATAGGCGGCCTACACGCCGGGCAGCGCGCACTCGTAGTCCGCGTGCCTCCAAGCGGCGTCCCACGGTGTGAAAGATGCAAGTTTGCGCCCGATGAACCAACCCGCCACTAGTGCAGAAGATGTGTTCGCCCGGGCCATTGAATTGTCGCCGGGGCCCGCCCGCGATGAACTGCTGGCCGCCGAATGCGCGCAAGCTCCGGCGCTGCGGCGCGAGGTGGAAAGCCTGCTCCGCGCGCACGATGCCGCCGGCGGCTTTTTGCGGGAGCGCCAGCCAAAGGCGTCCGCGCCGCCCGAGGAACCGCCGCCAGTGCTGCCCGGTTATCGCCTCGAACGCAAAATCGGCGAAGGCAGCCTCGGGGCGGTCTATGCCGCGCAGGACGAAAAGCTCAACCGGCGCGTGGCAGTGAAGATCTTGCATCGCCGCGCCGGCGAAGCCGTCCGCCGCCGGGTGCTGGACGAGGCGCGCAAAGCGGCGGGATTGGGCGACCCGGCGATCGTGACGATTTATTCCGTACTCGACGACGCGGACCCGCCGGCCATCGTGATGGAACTGGTGGAAGGCTTCCCCTTGGACCGCTTCTCGGCAGAATTGAACTGGGAACAAAAGGCGCGACTGCTGCGCGAGGTGGCGCGCGGTTTGTCGGTGGCGCACGAGCACGGTTTCATCCACCGGGATCTCAAACCCGACAATGTCATCGTAGGCCCGGACATGCGGCCGCGCATTCTGGATTTCGGCTTGGCGCTGTCGCTGGAGGAGGCAAGCCGGCAGGGCTCCGGCTTTGAGGGCACCCCCCGGTATGCCTCGCCGGAACAGGTGCGGGGCGAACCGCTCACCACGGCTTCGGATGTTTTTTCGTTCGGCAGCCTGATGTTCAAGGTATTGACGGGACGGCCGCCGTTTGCGGGCGAGACAGTGGCCCGGACGCTTACCGCCATCGCGACCACCGCGCCGCCGTTTTTACGCGAAGTGGCGGTGGGCGTGCCGGAGGATTTGCAGGCCATCTGTCTTTCGTGCCTGACGCGGAACGCGGCGGAGCGGCCCACGGCGGCAGAGGTGGCGCTCGACCTGGGCCGCTTTCTGGTGGGCGAACCAGTGCGGCTCCGGCCGAAACTTTACAACGACCTGCTGCGCCGGAGCATCAGCGAGTATTCCGGCCAAGCCCGCGCGTGGGCCAGCCAAAGCATCATTTCGCGCGAAGAACGCGACGCGCTGGAAGTGGTGCACCGCCGCCTGCTCGCGGACGAGGACCACTGGATCATTGACGCACGGCGCATCACGCCGTTGCAGACCATTTTGTCCGGAGCGACCTGGCTGGCGGTGGTGGCAACAGTGCTGATGGTCTGGATGCTGCGGGATGATCTGACGCCGTTTTGGCGCTGGGCCTTGCCGACTTTTTTCACCGCCGCCCTGTTGCTGGCCGGCCAGGCGGCGCGCCGCGAACGCGAACCGCTGGCTGCCGCCACCTTTCTAGCCGGCGCGGCCCTGGCCATCGCGCCCTGCACGCTGGCGCTGCTGGCGCAGTTGCGGCTTTTCGCCAGCCCGGCGCCAAGGGTGACACAGCTATTCGCCGGCACGTTCACCAACCAGCAAGTGCTGGCCGCCTCCGGCACGGCGCTGGCGTTGTCGGTGTTCGGCTTGTGGCGGTTGAAGCTGACCGGCTTCGCGTGGACCACGGCCATCTTGGGCGCGCTAGGCTTTGTCAGCCTGCTGTTGCAGTTCAACTGGCTCGACCAAAAGCCGGAAATCAAGGCGCTGTGGTGCCTGCCGCTGGTGGCGCTGGAACCGGTGGCGCTCATGCTGGAACGTAAAGGCCGGGTGCGCTGGACGCTGCCGTTTCACCTGGTGGCGCTGCTCGCGCTGGTGGTTGGCTTGGATGTCATCGCGCTCAACGGCCCCACGTTGAAAATGCTGGGGGTCAATGGCGGGCGCTGGCCGTATTTTGACGAGTCGCGGCTGGAGGCGTTTTCGATCGTGTTGAATGGGTTCCTGTTCTTGGGGCTGCTGCTGTGGACGGAACGCACGGCCAGCCTGGATTTGCGGCGCACCGGCAAATTACTGGAAGTGCTGGCCATCCTGCACACCTTAAGCGCGCTGTTCACCAACGCGCTGAACCACCGGCACGATGCCCACGTGCGCGCGGACGTATGGCTGTATCTCATCGTGGCTTCGGGGTTCATGGTGCTGGCGCCGTTCCGCTCGCGCTGGCGTCTGCTGGTGGGCGGACTGGCGGGCTGCGGCCTGGGCAGTTATCTGCTGGTGGAACTGGGCATCGTGGACCGCACCTCATTCGTCGTCGGCCTGGGGTTTGCCGGCTTGGTGGCCGCGCTGGGCGCCTTCGCCTTTGTGCGGCGGCGGGAACGGCGGAAGTGAGGCCAGATTCAGAATGACGAATGACGGGGCCTGTCGCCACCGACGTGAGGCGGATTTCTCAAAGACATAACCTGGTCAGGTCCGCCTCGCAGTTCAGGAAAACGCGCCGAACAAGGCACGCATTTCCTCGTCCACCATGGCGGCGTCGGCCAGGGTGTTGGCGATTTCATCGCGGAGCAGTTGACGGTAGCGCTTGCGCAGGCGATGCACGGCCACACGCACCGCTCCTTCTTCCATACCCAGAGCTCCGGCGACCTCGCGCTGGGCCGCTTCGGCCTTGCCGGCCATGAGAAACATTTTCAATTGCTCGAACAACTTCGCTTTGCCGTCCGCCGCGCACTCGGCTTGCAACCGGTCAATCACCCGGGCCAGCAAGGCCAGCGCCCATTCGCGGTCGAAGGCCCGGTCGGGGCTGGGCTCATTGACGGCAGCAACCTGAAATTTCGTATCGGCCGTCTGCCAGTCCAGCGACAAGTTGGCGCCGCCGCCGCCGCGTTTTTCGGCCTGCGCCTTGTCCCATTCATTCGCCAGAAAATGCTTGAGCGAGGCGAGCAGGAACGCGCGGAATTTTCCCTTTTCGCTGGCCAGGCTGGCGAAGGAGTTCTTTTCGAGCAACCGCGCAAAAAAAGCCTGGGTCAAATCCTCGGCATCCTCCTTGGTGTGTCCGCGCCGGCGAACGTAAGCATAGAGCGGGAACCAATAGGTGCGGCAAAGTTCCTCGAGTGCGCGGGCGGCCTGAGGCGAACGCTGCCGCCCGGCGGCGAGCACGACCGTCCAGTGCGTCGTGGCGAAGATGTCGCTGGGCGCGGACGAGGGCTGGGTGGACGGTTGGGTGGTCAAGGCGAAATCATTCTATCCGCGGACGGGCGGGGGCAAAAGGGATTAATGGATCGTTGGATTGGTGGATTGGTGGCCGCGAAGGAAGCTGCCGCCTGGGTCGGCTTCATTTCGTTCATCAGTTGCCTCGGGTGGTCAGGTTTTGAAGCCAAGGCAGGTCGGGACAACTGGTCGGATTGGGTGGCAGTCGGGGGGTGTCCGGATTCGGAATGGTCATCGTGAGAACGGACGCATCGGTCCACCTCCTGATCTGCGCATGTCCGTCACAAAAAGCCATGCCGCCCCCCCACCGTGATAGGAAGCGGGGTAATCACCCCATAAAAGATCGCCAGTGGCCGGTGGAATTGGGGGCGCATATTCAGCCATAAACCCATCATTGATGCTGAATGGGTTTTCGTCCATGAACAGCCAGATATTGACCGCCCCCATGAGGCCAAGGTCTGACTCCCGGTAGAAGACATGCCCGGACGGGCCATTCCAAACATGGTAAGGACCGAGCCAGCCGTTCATGGACAGGCTGCGGGCACGTGGCTGCTGCTGCCCATTTACCAGTGCCGTGCTGGTATCGGCGGGACAGCGGTAAACACCAGCTTGTTTCACATAAGGATAGATGCATCCCAACTGAATCCAAGCCGGGTCCACCGGCTCCGTGGGAAAGGGAGCGCCAGCGTCCATGCGGCCCGGACACCACTGAACCGCGTATTGGCTCGTCGTATCGGTCACCGAGGTCGGCTGGGTATCCTCATCCCCATTGCGGGCCAGACTGCCATTATTGTCCTGCGCATAAATGAGCCAGGCAATGCCAAGTTGTTTGAGATTGCTGACGCATCGAATGCCTTGCGCCTTTTGCTTTGCCCGGGATAAGGCAGGCAGCAGCATCGCTGCGAGGATGGCGATAATGGCGATAACCACCAGCAATTCGATCAACGTAAATGCCACACTGGCTAAGCGGGCTGGTTGGGAAGAAGTCACCGATGGCATAGTCAAAATGACGGACGGAATATGTATGCGTTCGATTGGCTTCGCAGGCGTGGAAATTCCAGATCACGCATCACGCATCAATGACTTAAAGCCGGCTACTTTTTTTCCGGCTGCGCCGGGAGGTTGCGGACTTTTTCGACCGCGTCGGCCACGGCTGATTTCAAACGGTCGTCACCCAAAACGGCCACGGCTTGGTCGCGGATCTTTTCCGCGTCGGGCTGGTGGCCGGTGGCAACGAGGATTTCAATCAATTGGCGGGTGCCACCGACGAAGTTGTCGTGGGCGAACTGCTTTAGCCTGCTCGAGGTGTCGGGCGGCGAGTAGGTCGGGAGATCCGGCCGGCCGTTTTGGCGGTTCATTTCGGCGATGCGCTTTCTGGTGGTTTCCCGAATGGCGGCCATGCGTTGCTGATTGTCGAGCTGCATGGCCATGGCCTGATGGATGGACTCGAAATTTCCCTGCGGATCACCCATGTGATCATAACACCATTGATACTCGCCTTTGGCCACCAGCAGACCCTCGACGTAAGGAAAACATTGCTGCGCCAACTCCGGGTCCTGCTCACGAATGGTCTTGAACAGCGCATAGGTGGAGTCGTCCTGATGAAGGGGGCCGTTGATGGAATTGATCTCCGCAAACAGATCGGAATAGCCCCGGCCGGCCGAAAATTCGTGAACATCGTGATCGCGGACGCCAAGCAATGCCTCGCGGGCTTTGGGAAATCGCCGGCCCAATTCGATCCACTGAGGCATCAGCGAGCCGAACACGTTGCTGGATTTGAATTGATCGTGGATCGAGAGGCAACGTTGCAAAGCCTCGTCGTATTGGCCGTTGATGATCAATTGGCGCACGTCTTCAGCGGCCATCCCGGCGGAATGCACCATTTCAAACTCGTTTGGAAGCGTGCCCGGTTTGACCACCGGCATCCCGGTGGCAGGGTCAAGGCTGGGCGGGCTCGGTTGATCCGATACCGGCATGCCATTTGCCGGATTGATCCGAGGCTGGCTGGAAGCGGTTGCGACCACAGGCATGCCGGTGGCCGGATCAATGCGGGCGGGCTGGCCAATGGCTGTTCCGGCCAGGGAGACGCTGGCAATGACAGTCACGAATAATTGTGTTGTCATAGTATGAAATGGCTATTGATCTTTGACCTTGAAGGTGAACAGGTACGGTATGGCCGGATGATGTTGCGGGTCTTGGAACCCGTGAAACTTCTGGCTATTGATCCACCAGCCGTAGGTTTTGCCCGGCTCCAGTTTCACTTTCATCACACAGGTTTTATTGTCGGCCTCGTAATGCGGTTTGCCGACCGATTGCGGTTCCGAATTTTCCCAGGCCGTGGACCAACTCCACGACTGATCGGCCATGGGTTTGCTGAAGGTGATTTTGACCTCGAATTCGCCGGGCGGCGTGTCCTTGCTGCCGGCCTCCGGCACGGTCTTGACGACCACCGGCGCAAAATTGTCAATATCCTGCGCGCGGCTGGTTTGCGGCGCGAACTGACAGACCGCGCCAAGAATGAGGGTGGTGATGAGTGAGTTTGTTTTCATGGTAGTGTTATGTTTCGGTTGTAAGTCTGCTCCAAATTTGTGATCCATCAGTTCAAGCCTGAACTCGTGGTTCCCATCGAGTCACGCCGGCCAAGCCTGCCACTCATACGGCCATCGCAACCATCCCGGATGGTGATGAAGCGCTTTTCGTCGGCAGCAGGCATTTCATTCTTGAACAACTTGTATTCATCCGCTTTCGGACTGGGGTGGGTGACGGTCGGGGGTTTGAACGCGTCGTCGGACAGCGGCTGGTTCAACTTGTCGTAATGGAAGGTGAATCTTTGGCAGCCATAGGTGGCACTCTCCACCAGTTGAACGGGGAGATCGGTTGCGGCATCAATCCACCATTCGGAACACTCGGCCGAAGTGCGGTCGTATTTGTCATGGGATTGGTGGACGGTCCAGCTTTGGAGCCGGTGGCAGGTGTGGCCAGCGAACCCCGCTTGGCCGAGATAAACCAGTTTGTCTTCAGCCAGGACGGCGGCCACCGAACGCGAGGTCAGCGCAAAGGGATCGGCGATGCTCGTGTTGATGTGCGCCATCAGGGCGTTTTGGCAGGTCTGCAGGCTCTGACCATCCTCCCC
>Ga0316232_1002220_pt1 | contig 20882 bp, 16 predicted proteins | sample TBHtaG_FD_206006 | JGI IMG/M metagenome (GOLD analysis project Ga0316232, IMG submission 206006) | Freshwater microbial communities from Trout Bog Lake, Wisconsin, USA - TBH18025_13 | ecosystem: Environmental > Aquatic > Freshwater > Lake > Hypolimnion/Profundal zone | place: USA: Wisconsin... | reverse complement strand
TTCTCCTATCTCCACCACAAGCTCTACCATGGCACCGGCAGCCTGGAAACCAGCTCGACCGAGCAGGGATCCAATTTGCTGGTGGGCCCTTACAAGCACAATAAAACCCACGAAAAAATAAGGTACTAAGGACTTCGGTAGGCCGCTCTAGCGATGGATGGTCAGACCGCGGTTGAAGGCGATGGCCTCGGTGGCGGAAGACTGAACGCCGTCCTCCCGGTACAGGGCTTCGATCCTGCCGGCGAAGGCCTCGTTCACCGCCCGCCGGCGCACCTTGAGGGACGGGGTCAGCAGGCCGGTATCCGAAGTCAGCTCCCGGTCCAGCAGCGCCACCTTGCGGATCCGCTCGTAGTTGGAGAACCCGGTGTTGATCCGCTCGACCCGGCGCATGATCATGGCCAGCGCCTCGGGACGGGCCGCCAGATCGGCGTCCGAGCCGTAGGGAAGCTTCTGGCCGTCGGCCCACTGGCGCAGGCTGGCGAAATTGGGCACCACCAGGGCGCTGATGAACTTGCGCCCGTCGCCCACCACCACGGCCTGCGCGATGTACATGTCGGCGCGCAGCGCGTTCTCCAGCGGCTGGGGCGCGACGTTCTTGCCGCCGGAGGTCACCAGGATCTCCTTCTTGCGGTCGGTGATCCGCAAATGGCCGGCCGGGTCCATCACGCCGATGTCGCCGGTGTGGAAGTAGCCGTCCCCATCCAGCACCGCGCGGGTGGCGGCTTCGTCGTTCCAGTAGCCCTGCATGACGTTGGGGCCGTGGCACAGGATCTCCCCGTCCTCGGCGAGCTTCAGGAAGGGTTTGCCCTCCCACTGGTCGAGGATGGGCCGGCCGACCGACCCGGGAACCATGTCGCCGCGCCGGCAGATGGTGAGCAGCGGACTGGTCTCGGTGAGGCCGTAGCCTTCGAAGATGGGAATGTCCGCGGCCCAGAAGAACTCCAGGATCCGGGGGTGGATCGCGGCCCCGCCGCAGGCGGCCAGGCCCAGCCGACCGCCGAGGCGGGCCCGGACCTTGCGGAACACCAGCAGGTCGCAAAGGGCCCGGGCGAGCCGCAACGGGAAGGACAGCGCCCGGCCCTGGTAGCGGCGCTGGGCCAGCCGGCGGCCCATGGCCATGGTCCAGTGGAACACCAGCCGGCTCAGACGGCCCTTCCCGGCCACCTGCTCGCGCACCTTTTCGTAGAACTTCTCGAACACCCTGGGCACCGCCAGCAGCACCTGGGGCCGGACTTCCAGCAGGTCCCGGGGGATGGTCTGCATGCTCTCGGCGTAGTGGATGGCCACCCCGGCGTGGAACATGGTGTAGTTGCCGGCCATCCGTTCGAAGATGTGGCACAGGGGCAGGATGCTGAGGCAGCACTGGCCGGCCTCGACGTCCATGACCGCCAGCGCGTTGAGCACGTTGGTGACGAGGTTGCCGTGGCTGAGCATGGCGCCCTTGGGATTGCCGGTGGTGCCGGAGGTGTAGATGATGGTCAGCAGCTGCTCCGGGCCGATCGCCAGGGCCCGCTCGCGGACCTCGGGACGGCGGGCCTCCATGGCGGCACCTTCGGCCATGAGGTCGTCCCAGCGGATGATCGTGCGGCCGCGCGCCTGCGGCGGCTCCCCGCCCATGAGCACGACGGCCTCCAGCGCCGGCAGCTCGGGCCAGAGCTCAAGGACCTTGGCCAGCTGCTGGGTGGTGGAACAGAGGAGCCAGCGGGTGCGGCTGTGGTGCAGGATGTACGCGGTCTGGGCCAGGTTGAGGGTCGGGTAGACCGGCACGCTGACGATGCGCGACAGGGCGCAGGCGTAGTCCGCCACGGTCCACTCGGGGCGGTTCTCGGCGAGGATGCCGACCCGGTCGCCGGGACCGATCCCGCGTGCTTCCAGGGCCAGCGCCAGGCGCTCCACCCGGGCCTGGAGCTCGCGGTGGGAGATGGCCACGTAGACGCCATCAAGGCGGTAGGCCAAAGCGGTGGCGTAGTCCCGCTCCAGCGCGCGATAGAACAGTTCTGGAATGGTTCTGACCAAGATCGATCTCCTCGGTGGCGAAGGGCGAGCAATCCTAGCTCCGGTGGCAATCCCTGACAAACAATTATTTACATTTTTTCCGGCGCTAGCTCCCCCCCCAAAACTACGGGGTTCCCCATTCAAAAATGGGGGTTTCCCCCCATAAGGTTGCTGAACTCAAAGAGTATTTTGAATGGGCACTCGGATGACGATTGCGAGGCTCGTCGCCTGCTGCGTGCCTCCTCCGAACGCCGAAAGGAGTGGCCATGCTGCATTCAACAGAAACGGCCGGATTCGCGCTGCCCCACCCCATGGCCGGCAAAGCCACGGCATCCCCCCGCAGCGGACTGGACCGCCTGGTGCGCCGGCACGCCCGGGCCACTTACACCCTGGTGGTCCTCAGCCTCTACCTGATCGCGGCCACGGCCCTGGGCGTCGCGCTGGCGCCGGCCCTGGCCGCGGCCTCGGCCATGTTCGGCTGGACGGCCAGCATGCCCGCGGTCCCGGCCTGGCTGCTCCGCGGCGTGACCCTGGGCTTGTGCTGGTTCCTGTTCGGCATGACCCTGATGGCCGTGGTGGCCCTCTACAACAAGATCCTGCCCACCAGAATGCGGCCCTACAAGGGTAGCTTCTACTCGGTGGACACCATTCCCTGGTTCCTCCACAACGGGCTGTTCTACCTGGTGCGCTACACGTTCCTGCCCTTCGTCACCCTCACGCCTTTCGGTGTGTGGTTCCTGCAGGCCATGGGCATGAAGATCGGCCGGCACGCCTTCATCAACACGGAATACATCAGCGACCCGGCGCTCATCACCATCGGCGACGACGTGGTGATGGGCGGCAGCGTGCGCATCTGCGCGCACTATGGCGGCGGCGGGAAACTGGTGATCGCCCCGGTGCGCATCGGCGACCGGGCCACCCTGGGCCTCGCCTGCACCATCCTGGGCGACGTGACCATCGGCGACGGCGCCGTGATCCTGGCGGAAAGTGTTGTCCTCCCCGGCAGCCGGGTGGGCGCCGGGGAAACCTGGGGCGGGGTGCCCGCCAAGCCCATCGGCCGTAGCGAAATGGACGCCATCCGGATCGATGTCCGGGGTCTGGGTGGCCTGCGGGAGCCGGTCCGCAGCGAAACGGCCGCCGGGAAACCCCTGGACCGGTTTCCGGCCCTCATCAGATAAAAAATACAATGGCTGATTTCGCCAATCTAGCTTCATGGAGAATGCCGTGACCAAATTGGAAGAACTCCATCGGTTTCTGTCCGCATTGCCTCCAGGTCATGTCACCGATTATGACCTATTGAGTTCCTTGGTCGTCAAGGTATCCGACGCCTGGGAGGAGAGGTCGCCCAGCTACGCCGTGATGAAACCGGAAAAGGTCCTGGAACGACTGGCGGACGCGAACTGGCAGCCGCCCATCCTCAAGTTCTCCATGGTACCGGCCCGCGGAAGTTCACGCGTCAGGCGGCAAGGATGGGGACTCAACATCAAGACAATGGAAGCCAAATGCTTGAAGCCGACTCCCGCACGATTTCCCGGCAAATTTAATCATTGACTTGATTGTATTCCCTGGCCCAATACGGTTAAATCAGTCCAGCGAGGGACAGTGATGATCCCGTCATCGACGCTCCAGAACCTCTGTACCTTCGGATCCCTGCGCAATACAGCGGAGGGGGTGGCCTTCACCCTCAAGAACCGCCTGAGCGACCTGGTCCTCAACCGGCTCGTGCTGGTCCAGATCGGTCCCCTGGAATTGCGGGCCAAGGACCTCGAGCTGGAACTCGGGGACGGCCGTTGGCGCCGGGCCACCGAGGTCACCGTCGAGCGGCCGGAGCCCTTCCACTTGAAACAGACGGTCCAGCTCCGGGCCCCGGGCCGGCACATCGAACCCGGCCGGCACGTCATCCGGATCGCCGTGGAGGTCCAGGGGCTCGGGGACGTCGACTTCCAGGTGGAGGACCAGACGGCCGCCCCTTCGGCGCAACCGCACCGGGTGCCCGGTTCCAAGAGTGACGACTACGCACCGGCCATCATCGCCGAGCGGCAGGCCTTCATCGAAGGCGCCACCGACGTGAAACTGCACCACGTCAGCCAGTATTCCTTCGATCCGAAGGTCACCAAGGGCAACATCGAGCATTTCACCGGCGTGGTGCAGGTGCCCCTGGGCTTCGCCGGACCGCTGCGCATCAACGGGGAACACGCCCAGGGCGAGTTCCTGATCCCCCTTGCCACCACCGAGGGCACCCTGGTGGCCTCGTACAACCGCGGCATGAAGGTGCTCAACCTGTCCGGCGGCGTGACCTGCACGATCCAGGGCGACCACATGCAGCGGGCCCCGGTGTTCATCTTCGACAGCGCCCGCGAGGCGCTGGCCTTCCGCAGCTGGGTGCAGGAGCATCTGGAGGACCTCCGGCGCGAAGCCGAAGCCACCACCAGCACCGGCCGGCTGTCCTTCATCGACACCCACCTGGCCAGCAAGTTCGCCTACCTCCGCTTCAATTTCAGCACCGGCGACGCGGCCGGCCAGAACATGGTGGGCCGGGCCACCTTCGCCGCCTGCGGCTGGATCATCGAGCACTGCCCGCTGCCCATCCGCCGGTTCTTCCTGGAATCCAACCTGGCCTCGGACAAGAAGGCTTCGCAGAACAACCTCATGCACACCCGCGGCAAGCGGGTCACGGCCGAGTGCGTCATCCGGCGCGAAGTGCTGCAGGAAGTGCTGCGGGTGGAGCCCGAAAGCCTCGCCTACCACTGGGGGGTGGCCAGCGTGGGCTCCCTGCTTGCCGGCGCCATCAACAACGGCGCCCACAGCCCCAACGCCATCGCCGCCATGTTCATCGCCACCGGGCAGGACGTGGCCAACCTGGCCGAGGGGTCCGCCGGCATCCTGTACACGGAGCTGACCCCGGAGCAGGACCTCTACATCTCGATCACGATCCCCTCCCTCATCGTCGCCACCCACGGCGGCGGCACCGGCCTGCCCACCCAGCAGGAGTGCCTGCGGGTGCTCGGGTGCCAGGGCGCGGGGAAGGTCGGCAAGCTCGCCGAGATCATTGCCGGGGTGGTGCTGGCGGGAGAGATCTCCCTCGGCGCGGCCATTTCCTCCATGGAGTGGGTGTCATCCCATGAGAAGTTCGGGCGCAACCGCTGAGGCCGACAACGACCAGCTGAGCGTGCCTGACCTGGAGGCGCAGGCGGAGCCCCGGTCCCAGGAAGAGCAGCTGCGCGCCCTGGGCTTCGAGATCATGCGGACCTGGAAGCCCCAGGGCATGATCCGGCGCCTGGTGGTCACGGGCCGGCATTTCCTCGGCATGCTGTTCGGCGCCATGGCCTACCGGGCGACGGCCCGCACCGGGGAGCCCGGCATCATGCGCCCCCTGCTGCTCTGGCTGGCGGCGCTGCCGGGGCGCCTGCTGGTGGACCGGCAACTGCGCAGGGAACCCATCCCGGTCCAGCTCCGGCGCCGGCTCGAACGGCTCGGCCCGACCTACATCAAACTCGGCCAGATCCTCAGCCTGCGCGAGGATCTGCTGCCCAGGCCGGTCACCGACGAGTTGAAGCATCTGCTCAACCGGCTGCCGGTGGTCCCGCTGGACGTGGTGAAGGACATCCTCGAAAAGGACCTCGGACGGCCCGTGGGGCTGATGTTCGTGAGCATCGACCCGATCCCCCGGGGCTCCGCCTCGATCGGCCAGACCCACCGGGCCACCACCGTCGAGGGCGAGCAGGTGCTCCTGAAGGTGGTCAAGCCGGGCATCCGCGAGACCCTGGAGCGGGACGCGAAACTGCTGCGGATGCTCGGGGCCCTGGCCCAGCTGATCATCCCCAGGTTCCAGCCGCGCCAGGTGGTGAACGAGTTCTGCACCTACACCTTGAGGGAAGTGGACCTGCGGCTGGAGGCGGAAAACGCCGAGATCTTCGCCAGCCATTTCGCGGATGTGCCCGAGGTGGCGTTCCCGCGCATCCACCGGCAGTACAGCGGGCGCAGCGTGCTGTGCATGGAGTTCTTCGACGGCATCAGCCCGGATTCGCCCGAGGCGCTGCTGCTTTCCGAGGAAGAGCGCCGCGGCCTCACTGATCTCGGCGCCATGGCCATCCTGCGCATGCTCTACCGGGACGGCTTCTTCCACGCCGACCTGCATCCGGGCAACCTGCTCATCCTGCCGGGGGCCAGGATCGGCTTCATCGATCTGGGCATGGTGGGCCGGCTGGACGAGGAACTGCGCCGGTCGCTGATGTACTACTACTTCTCCCTGGTGATGGGCGACGGCGAGAACGCGGCGCGCTACCTCACCGCCATCGCCACGCCCGGGCCCGACGCCGACCCCAACGGCTTCCGCCGGGATGCCGCGGACATCGCCAACCGCTGGAAACGGGCTTCCAGCTTCAGCGAGTTCTCCCTGGGCCAGCTCATCCTCCTTTCCCTGACCAGGGGCGCCGAACACGGCATGTACTTCCCGGTGGAGCTCGTGCTGATGGTGAAGGCCCTGGTCACCTTCGAGGGGGTCGGCAACGTGCTGCTCCCGGGTTTCGATGTGGCTGAAGTCACCCGGAAGCACATACGGGGACTGTTCGTCGAGCAGTTCAGCCCCTTCCGGCTGCTCAGCGACGGGATGCGCGGGGTGCCGGAACTGGTCGACGCCGTCGCCAAGCTGCCGCTGCTGATCACCGATGGTCTCAGGGTGCTGGAGAAATACGCGCGCCAGCCCAAGGAGAATCCGCTGGTCGGCCTGCGCGGCACGGTCCTCTCGGGCTGCTGCCTGGTGGCGGGCGCCGTGTGCATGGGGTTCCGGACGCCCTGGCCGGCGTGGTCGGGCCTCTTCCTGATCGCTTTCATTTTGGCCTTCCGAAAGAAGTAACTATGAGACGCGAACGCATCACCCCCAACGACGCCATCTGGCTCCAGGATTGCGCCACCAACCTGATGGTCATCAACGCGGTCATCGTCACCGACCATTTGGATGTGCGCACGCTGCGAGCCGTTTTCCAGCAGCGCGTCCTCGAAGGGCAGGACGCCCAGTGCTTCGAACGGTTCCGTTGCCGGGCCGGCGGCAGCGGGCATCGGCGCTACTGGGAACCGGACCCCGGGTTCGACCTCAAGCGGCACATCGTCCCGGCCCGGGTGAAGCGCCTGAGCGGGCCGGAGGCGGTGCAGGCCTATGTGGGGAGGGAAGCCAACAAGGATCTGGACCTGGACCATCCCCTGTGGCAGATCCAGGTCATCCCCGGCCTGGACAAGGAGGAGACGGTCATCCTGGTGCGCATCCACCACAGCCTCGGCGATGGCGAGGCCCTGGTGGGGCTGTTGTTCTCCCTGGTGGATGAACCGCCGGGCAAACCGGACCTCCGGTCAGCGCGAGCCGCCCAGGGCGGCCATTGGCTGCCCGGCCTCCTGCGCACCGCGGCCGCCGCCATGCGCGCGCCCGGCATCCTGCTGCGCCGCCTCACCTGGCTTCCTGACCGCAGCCCCATGCATGGGCCGCCCTTGTCGGGAATCAAGCGGGTGGGTTGGACCCGTCCCCTGGATCTGGAGGTGGTCAAGCGGGCCAACCAGCACCTCGGCGCCACGGTCAACGACGTGCTCATGGCCTCCGTCTCCGGAGCATTCTCCCATTACCTGCTGGACCATGGCGGCGCCGCCCCGTCCCGGTTCCTGGTCTCCATGCCGGTGAGCGTGCGGGCCCTGGCCAAGTCTTCGCGGTGCGGCAACTATTTCGCCCCGGTGCCCCTGGAACTGCCCGCGGGCCGCGGTGTCCATGGCCACCGCATCCTGGCGGTCAAGGAGCGGATGGACCAGCTGAAAGGCTCTCCCGCGCCCCTGGTGATCTACCATCTGCAACGGGCCCTCATCAGCTTCCTGCCCCACAACATGAGCCGGATCGTCATCGATTTCCTCGCCAACAAGTGCAGCGCGGTGGTCACCAACGTCAGGGGCCCCGCCAAGGAGCTCGCCATCCAGGGCCGCCACGTGCGCTCGCTGATGTTCTGGGTGCCCCAGCGGGCCAGGATCGGGATCGGCATCTCCATCCTGAGTTTCGCCGGCAAGGTGCAGGTGGGGGTGATCGCGGATGAGGCGCTGGTGCCCGATCCGGCGGAACTGATCCAGGCTTTCGAGGATGAATTTGATACGTTGAAGGTGCTCGCCTCTTTGGCGCCGGGGCAGCCGGAGCTTCCGGCCGAGGCGGCCCCCAAGCCGGAGGTCCAGCGGGTCCGCCGCCGGTCGCCCCGTCCCAAAGCGAAGCCCAAGGCCGATCCGCCCGCCGGGGAAGAGAAGCTGCAGGAACCCCTGACGGAGGGCCCGATCATGTCCTTTCAGGATGCGCCCCTGGGTCCGCCGCCGGTTCCGGTGACCCTTGCGGAAATGGCATCGGAGGTTGCCGAAGAGGCGGCGCTGGTCTGACCCCGGATCACTCGGGAAAATGGCCTACCCGTTCGGGGACTTCAGCTCCGCCTGGATGATCCCCACCGCCTGCCGGATCTCCGCCGGCGTGAGCTTGCCTTCCTTGAAAAACAGGATGCCGCCCTTCCGGTCCAGGATGATCACCGCGGTCTGACCGGGGCTCAGCCCCCAGGCCTCCCTGGCCATGCCCTTCTCGTCGGCGACGAAGAGGGCGTAGGGAAAGTCGTGCTGGTTCCGTTCCATGCGGGCCACGGCCAGCGTGCGGGTGCCCCAGAGCGCATCGGCGATGTTCACGACCGTGATGGTCTTGTACGGCGCGTCCGGGAGCAGCTCGGGCAGCTTGGCGGCGATGACGGCGTCAATGTAGGGCTTGTTGACCTCCTCGAGGCCCAGGCGGGCGGCGAGGTGGTAGATGGTCCGGACCCGGCCGTGGCTGGCCGACAGTTTCCAGGGACGGTAGCCGATCTCCTTGCCGTCCAGGACCATGCGCCGGGCCTCGATCCGGGTGGAGGGCACCATGAGCCCCTTGTCGGTTACCCCGACCTCCGGCAGTTTCTGTCCGATCGCGAGCGTGGGGCGCTTGGTCATCGCAGGCTGGCCTCCAGGGTCCGGAGCGCCGCATCCAGCTGTTCGGCGACCGACAGGCCTTCCCGGCGGGCTGGCCCCAGGCAGTCCCAGACCGCGCGGTCCGGGTCGTCCAGGACCTCCAGGCGGAGCCCGAGGCCATGCTTCTCCAGGATGGGTCCAAGGACCCGCCGGCGGTTCCAGAGGCTCTTCCGGGTCTGGGCGTAGCCGATCTCGCAGACCTCAAGCCGGGAATGGAAGCGGAACAGGTTGGTGAACAGGCGGTGTTCGGTGGATTCCGGCTCGAACAGCACGAGGTCGGCGTCGGGATAGCTCCGGGCGGCGCGCTCGACCCCCATGGAGACCCGGGAGTGGATGAGGATGCGGAAGCACTGGGACATGAGCGCCGGCAGGCCGCTGCGCAGGATGGCCTTGCGCCCCATGGCCTCGCGGGCGTCCGCCGTGCCGGCATTCCAGGGGACCAGAGGATTCACGGCGATCAGCAGATCCGCCCCTTCCTCCAGGGCCACGGTGGCATGCATGGTCTTCAGCAGGACGCCGTCGACGCAGCAGCGCCCCTCGATCTCCACCGGCATGTAGAGGCCCGGCACGGCCGCGCTGGCCTGCACCGCCCGGGAGACCGGCACATGGTCCAGCCCCGCGCGGCCGAACACCACGGGACCGCCGGTGTCGAGGTCCGTGGCCATCACGAAGAACGGCCGCGGCAGCTGCCGGAAATCATCGGTCATGCCCGGTCTGGAAAACAGCTTGTGCAGGTAGTCGCAGACCGGCTGGTTCTCGAACAGGCACAGCGGCAGCAGCCCGCCCAGCCGCTCGATGCTCCCGGCCAGGCCGCCGCGCTCGGCCCCGGTCAGCACCTGGGACAGGGTGTCCAGCAGGGTCCAGGGCAGCTGGAAGCCCAGCCTGCCCACTTCCCTGAAGGCCGGCACGAAGAAGATGGCCGGATCGAAGACCCTGCCCTTCAGGCCGTCGGCGGGGTCGGCCCTCAGGCCCCGGAGCATCTCGGTCACGGTGATCCCGTTGACGATGTGGGCGCCGACGAAGGCGCCGGCGCTGACCCCGACATAGACGTCGAGCCGATTCAGGTCCAGCCCGGCAATGGCTTCTTCGAGGGCCCGGAGGGCGCCCACTTCATAGACGCCCCCCAGCATGCCCCCGGAAGCCAGAGCGAGCCCCACCCGCCGGCCGTTGCTCCGGTTCCTGGGCATGGGCTACTCAGCTCAGGCGGTGGTTTCAGCGGCGGCCTTGCTCCTGGGCTTGGCCTTGGGCTTGGGCCGGGCCGCGGCCTTGGGCGCGGCCGGGGCTTCGGCCTTGGTCTTCTTGGCCTGCTGCACGATCCGGGTCAGTTCCTCGACCCGGTGGGTGAGCTTGACGATCTCCGTGCGGGTGGGCATGCCCAGCCGCTGCATCGTCGCCGAAAGGCCGTCCTCGATGGGGGTGGTGACCTTGCTCAGGACGTTCTTCGCGTCCTCCTTCAGGCCCATGGCCCGCTCGGTGAACCGGGAGATCCGGCCGTCCTCGTGCTCCTCCTGGAACTCGCGGCCCTTCTCCACGAGCTCCTGGAACATCCGGCTGCCTTCCTCGCCCACGAAGTTGAAGGCGCCGAGGCCGGCGAGCCAGATCTCGTTGGCGGATTCCTTGAATCCGACGGTGGCGGTCTGCTTCTTCTTGGTAGCCATATGGTCTTCCTTTCTGCCGGCGCTGAGCCGGTTAGCGGTTGGTCTTGCGGGTTGCCCGGGCACGGCCGACGCCGTTCCCGGCCTTGGTGCCGGTCTGGAAATCGGCCAGGGTGGCCTCGAGTTCGGCGAGCCGCTGGTGAAGCAGCGCCAGGTCTTCCCTGGTCCCGCCGCTGTAGGCGAGGTTCTCGAGGGAACGGCGGACCAGGTGGTCCACCTTCTCCTGGACCTGGCCCATCCCTTCGGTGATGGCCTGGCCGCCCCGGCGGATGATCTGGTGCAGGAACTCCCCGGAAAGCAGGGCGCTGCCCCGCCGGTGGTCCTCGTAGATGCTTTGGGCCAGGGTCTGGGCGGTCACGTCCTCGCCGCCCTGGCTGTCGACGATTTTCAACTCCTGGCCCTCCCGGATCCAGGCGGAGAGATCCTCCAGGGAGACATACCGGCTCTCCTCGGTGTCGTAAAGTTTTCGGCTGGTGCCGCCGTAGCGTTTGATGAGGCGAATCATCCTGGTTACCTCGGATCGCTGAAAATATACCGCATTGCGGAAGCGACGCCAGCCTTTTTTTCCGCACTGCGGAATTTGTTCAGATGGATCGGGTCCCGGCGACCTGGTCGAACAGCCGGCCCAGGGTGCGCAGGTCGCCCGGCGGGACCGGCTCCAGCGCCACCGGGATGATCGCCTGGTCTTCCGGAAAGAGGCTGCGCAGGAGGTCGAGGCCGCGCCGGTCCCGCTCGGCCATGAAGCGCAGCAGCGCCAGTCCCGGCTCCTGCCGCGCCTTCGGACCCGGATCCGGGTGGATCTGGTTCACCAGGATCGGCCCCAGGTGATGGCCGGTCTCCTTGAGCTTGCGCAGGAAGAACATGGCGTCCGGAACCCGGTCCGGACCCGGGCCGGCCACCAGGAGGAACCGGGTCTCCTCCGCCAGGAGCAGGTCCCGGACCGCCTCCGCCCGGGTGCGGAAACCCTCGAACAGCGGCGCGAACGCCCGGATGAACTCCACCACGTCCTGCAGGAACCGGCGCCCCACCAGGCGATCCGACAGTTCCATGGCGCCCAGCGCGGCGATGCGGAAGCCCAGGTTCATCCCGCCCTTGCCGTCCCAGTACGGATCCATCGCGAACTTGACGGCCTTGTTGTTCACCATGTTGATCATGCGTTCCGGCGCCTGGAGGAAGTCCATGGCCTGGCGGGTGGGCGGGGTGTCCAGGATGATACGTTCATAGCGTCCCGAGTCGCGCATCTCGAACAGCCGTTCCATGGCCATGTATTCCAGGATGCCCGCCAGGTTCCCAGCCAGGTCACGGTAGAAGCGGTTGCCCAGGATCCGCTTGGCCGAAGCGGCGTCGGGCGCGTAGGTCCGGATCAGGCGGTCGAAGGTCCGCTTGGCGTCCAGCAGCGCCGCGTCCAGGCTGCCCGGGCCGGCGATGGCCACGGGGCTGGGTTCGTCCTTGGCCGCCTCGCCCACCCCGAGGGTGTCCTTGAGCCGCAGGGACGGATCGAAGGTCATCACCAGGGTGCGCAGGCCCTGCCGCGCCGAGCCCAGGGCCAGGGCGGCGGCCAGGGTGGTCTTGCCGGCGCCACCGGCGCCCACCACCACGGTCAGGCGCGCCGAAAGCAGGTCCGCGCTCACCGGTCCGCCTCCCGGAACGCGACGGCCAGCGCCCCGATCAGGGCGGGTCCCCGGTCCAGGGCCAGCAGCGGCAGTTCCACCAGGGGGCCCGGCCAGGCGGCGCGCAGCCGGGCCAGTTCCTCCTCGTTCAACCGGCGGCGCGCCCTCAGCAGGTCCGCGCCGGGCCCCGCGGCCACGCCCTGGGCGAGCTCCGGGTAGATCGCGTCGGCCACCACCAGGTCGGCCCGGATGCCCAGCTTCGACCGGAGCAGGTCCAGCAACTCCAAGGTCTCCTGCACCGGCATTTCCTCGGCCAGGGTGGCCAGCACCACGCAGCAGCGGGCCGGGTCGGCCAGGAAGGCCGCCAGTTCGCTGGCCATCTCGCCCAGCTGCCCGCCCTGGGCGGCCTGGGCCAGCAGTCCGGGGGCCGAAAGCAGGGTGGCCCCGTGGCCCGTGGCGGGCGCGTCCACCAGGATCAGGTCGGCCTTGGGCCTGCGTCCGGACACCATCCGGTAGGCGTAGCCCAGCAGGGCCGTTTCCTTAAGGCCGGGCGCGCCTTCGACGAACTGGTGGAAGGCGGTGCTCTCGACGATCTTGCGCGCCAGGTAGGCGATGGGCACCTTCTCGCCCACCATGCCCTCGATGACCACCTCGGGCTTGAGGTTCTGGATCCACAGGTCCGGCCCGGCCTGGACCATGGCGCCGCCGGAAGGCTCGGTGCCGAGGGCCTGGTGCAGGCTTTCACGCGGATCCACCTCGAGCAGCAGAACCCGCTTGCCGCGTTCGGCCAGCAGCCGCCCCAGCACGGAGGTGAGCGTGGTCTTGCCGACCCCGCCCTTGCCGGTCACCACCACCAATTGCCGTTCAGCTAGCCGATCCAGGACCGACATGAATCCAGACTCCAGGGTGGAATGCCACCCATCATACCACCCGCGGCTCACCGCCCCTTCGGCGGAATGAAGCCCATGGCCCGCTCGGCCAGGGCGGCGATGGTCAGCGAGGGGTTGACCCCGGGATTGGCCGACATGGCCGAACCGTCGATGACGTAGAGGCCGTCGTAGCCGAACAGGCGGTGCCGGTGGTCGATGGCGCCGGTCTCCGGGGAATCGCCCATGGGCGAGCCGCCCAGGATGTGGGCGGTGGTGGGGATCCCCAGCAGGGCTTCGGTCAGCAGGCTCATGGGGTAGCCGTCCAGGCGGAGCGCCACCCGGCGCGCCAGGTCCGTGGCTTCGGCGGCCCAGGCCTTGGCGGGCGGGCCGTCCCCGGACTCGGTGACCGCGCCGCGCCGGAACCCGGTGCGCAGGCAGCGCCCCAGGCGCATCCGGATGTGTCCGTCCACGGTCCGCATGTAGAGCAGGATCATGGTGTACTTGGCCCAGTCGGGTACCAGGTAGGCGCGCAGGGTGCGCACGGGATGCCGGACCACCCGGCCGCAGGCGTTGAGCAGCCGCCGGCCCAGGCTGTCCCCCGGCGCCTGGGGCAGCATGAGGGCGCGGAAAAACCCCGACCCCGCGGAGTAGCGCACCGGTTCCAGGTGGGAGTGCGGATCGGTGTGCAGGATCGAGCCGATGGCGATGCCCTGGGAGAGGTCCCGGTCGCGCCGCTGGGAGACGATGCCCAGGAGGACTTCGGAATTGGTCCGGACGAAGTCGCCCACCCGCTTGGACAGCCCCGGCAGACCGTCCGCCGCCTCCCTGAGCCGCAGCAGCAGAGGCACGGTGCCGGTCACCCCGCCGGCGAAGATGACCGCCCTGGCGCGGTAGCTCTTGCGGGCGTTCAGGGCCGGCAGCGCCCAGGTGCCCTGGCGCGCCTCCACCTCGTAGCCTCCGCCGGGCGCCGGCCGGACCCAGGTCACCTCGGTGTCCGGCTCGATCCGCAGTCCGCGCCGTTCGGCCAGATGCAGGTAGTTCAGGTCCAGGGTGTTCTTGGCGCCGAACCGGCAGCCCACCATGCAGCCGCCGCACAGGGTGCAGCCGGTGCGGCTCGGCCCCTCTCCGCCGAAGAAGGGGTCCGGGACCGTCTCCCCGGGCTGGCCGAAATAGACCGCCACCTGGGTCGGCTCGAAGGATTCCCGGCGGCCGATCTCCCTGGCCACGTCCCGCAGGACCTCGTCCGGGTAGGTGAGGCTGGGGTTCCGGGTGGCCCCCAGCATCCGCAATACCGTCCGGTAGGGTTCCGCCAGTTCCCGCTTCCAGTCGGCCAGATGGCCCCAGGAGGGGGCCGAATAGAAGGGGTCCTTGGGCACCGGGAGGGTGTTGGCGTACACCAGGGAGCCGCCGCCCACGCCCACCCCGGACAGGGCCGTGACGTGGCCCAGAAAGGTCATCTTGAACAGGCCGCGCCAGCCCAGCCGGGGCAGCCAGAAGAAGCGCCTGAGGTTCCAGTTGGTTTTCGGGAAATCCGGCGCCCGCAGCCGGCGCCCCTTCTCGAGCAGCAGGACCTTGTAGCCCTTCTCGGCCAGCCGGAGCGCGCTGACGCTGCCGCCGAAACCGGAGCCGACAATGAGGTAGTCCCATTCCATGGTTGCCCCCGGTTTCAGTCTTCCCCGAGCCAAAGCCGGAGGATCGCGTAGGCCTCAGGCCTGCAGAGCAGGTCAAGGTGGTTCATCGAGCAGCCGATCCATTGCCGCGCTTCCGGAAAGCGCAGCGCCCTTGCGGGGTCCTCATGCCGCCCCAGGGCGCTGGCGAGCGGCACCAGGCCGTCGCCGAGCCAGCGGTCCTTGAAGTCGCCTTCCCGGCTCCCGGTGGTGGCGGCCATGGCGTAGCAGGCGACCCCTTCCGGCAGGGGCAGGAAGCTGGGCGGATCATCCGTCTTGAAACGGTCCCGGCCCTGCCAGTCCTCGTCGAGCAGGCTGGCGTGGCGCAGGTCGGTGATCCCGGCGCTGCGCCCCTGGCCCAGGCGGGCCAGCGGCTCGGTATAGCGGCTGGCGCCCAGGGTCAGGTCGAGCCAGTGGCCGGCGCGTTCCAGGGGCGACCCGCCATGGGGCGTGGCGATGAACACCAGCTTGCGCAACTTGCCCGGCCAGGCATGGCCGGCGGCCACGCCATAATGCCAGGCGCTGCGCGCCAGCAGCCCGCCCATGCTGAAGCCGAGGATCGCCAGCTCGTCGACCGGCACCGGCCAGGCCGCCACCAGGGCCTCCAGGGTCTCCGCGAGGTCGCGCCCGTTGCTCGAGATGTGGCGTCCGCTGTTGTAGTGCAGATAGAGGGCGGTCATCCCCAGGTCGCGCTCCAGGGCCGCGCCATGGTCGTGCCCCTGCCGGTTCCACTGCAGATCGTTCATGCACAGCCCATGGACCAGCACCAGCAGCCTGCCGTCCGGATGCGCCACCGCCTGCGCCAGCGCCTCCCTTTCCAGCCGCAACGGCTGCCCGGCGCGACGCAGGCGCATGGGGATCGCCTCTGGATTGCCGCTGGCTTCGAGGTGGTCGCCCAGCACGCCGTTCAGCACCGCCAGCACCGCCTCGCGCTCGGGCGAGGAGGGCAGCCCGACGCACAGCACGCCGAGCCGTCCCAGCAGCGCGTCCAGCCCGCCGCCCACCATGCGGGTGACGCGGCGCACGCGGTCGTAGACGCGGCCCCGGACGCCGTCCGGACGGGCCTCGGCGGCCTGGTCCGGCGCACCGGCGGCGTTGCGGTGCATGGCTTCCACCAGGTCGATCAACCCGATCACGGCATCAAAGGTCATACGGCTGATGCCGTGGAGATCGGCGGGGTGGAGGTGGGTGCGTTTGGGCATGGTTTTTTACTATCGGGTCATAGGATTGTAACCGAAGGGACCCGGCCGCAGCCTGCAATTGATCTCTGGGTGCGAGACCATTCGCTTTTCTCCGCAATCAACCTACCTTTGGTTTGGAGAATTCCAGCATGCTCCGAATCTTACAAAAACGTCATGAAATACCGGATCCCCAAATAACCCTCGAACCGGAATCTAACTCATTGTATTCATTTGTGATAATTCACTTCATGCCCAGGCGCCAGGAACGGGCATACCCAAGACCACCGACGCCGTAGGAACCTGTAGCCAAGATCCCGGCGAAGCGCTGGGCACCTTTAGAGGGGAACGTCATGGATTTGAATGGGCACTCGGTCGGATACCAATCCATCAATGCCGAAGAGGAAGAGTGTGGTTGGCAATCCGCGATGAGGTTCAATTTACATAAATTTTCTTTCATCCGAACTTTTTACACGAAGTTTTATGTCAAAATTGTAATCGCCTTTGGTTTTTTGGTGATCGAGCATGGTTTATTAACCACGCTCCCCTACCTGCAGGGTGGGATCATCGACAACCTGGCCAGTCATCTCCCGGTGGAGAAATCGCTCCATCTGGGGCTGGCGATTCTGCTTTCCTTTCTGATGGCGAATTTATTCGGTTACCTTAGGGAAATTTATACCATCAACTACATTTATTATGATCTTCCGAAATTTGCCAACACCGTATTACTCCAAAAATTATTCGGGTTGTCCCTGGGACAGCATTCCAACGTCCATTCCGGCCAAAGCCTCTCCGTCGTCACCAAAGGCAACGACGCCGTTCACCAGTTCCTGGAGATCGCCGTTTATTCATTCCTGCCGCTCGTCCTGCAATTCATCATGGTCATTTCGGCCATTTTCTGGATAAGCGGGCTGATCGGCTGCATCGTCCTCGGCGTGAGCGCGATATTCCTTGTATTGCAATATCTTACTAACTTCAAGTTCTATGAATTCGTCAAGAACAACCAGAAGGACTGGAGCACGCAATCCAAATTTTTCTACGAAATTCTACATAACATTAAGCTTACGAAATTATCGGTCAAAGAAGATGATATGTTGAACGAATATGAAGAATCCTATGAAAAAATAGCGCTCACGTCGAGGGTCATCTGGAAATCCTATTTCAAGGAACATTACACGCGTAACATTTTTGTCCGGCTGGGCCAGGTGTCGGCGCTCCTGGTCGGGGTCTACCTGGTTTCCACCGGCGCGAAGTCTCCGGGCGCTGTGGTCATGCTCATCGGCTGGATGGGGACCGTCTTCGGCAATGTGGGCAATCTGGGGTCGATCCAGCGGCTGATGATGCAGCATCTGTCGGATATCCACAATTATCACGACCTCCTGGAACTGGAACCGGCCGTGAAGGACAGTCCGTTCCCGGTGAGCCTGCCGATCCATGCCGGGAAGATCGAATTCTGCCATGTGTCGTTCCGCTATCCCGATCCGGGGTTGAAGGCCGACCGCCGGGTTGCGGCCGGCGCCCGGCCGCTGGGATTGGCCAAGACCATCCTCAATGATGTCTCGTTCGTCATCGAACCGGGCGAGACCGCCGCCATCGTCGGGCACTCCGGCGCGGGAAAGACCACCATCATCAATCTGCTCCTGCGCGGCTACGATCCCGATTCCGGGATGATCTGCGTGGATGATGTGGACCTGCGCGCGGTGGACCAGCGGAGTTTCCTGTCCAAGGTCGGTTACGTGCCGCAGGCGGTTGATCTGTTCGACAACACGCTGGGCTACAACATGACCTTTTTCATGTCCGGCACCCGGACCTTCACCGAGGCCGAGCTGGACCAGGTGGCCCGGAAAGCGCGCATCGACCAGTTCTACGACCGGCTCGGGGACAAGAGGTTCGAGGTGATGCTCGGCGAGAACGGCGTCCGGCTTTCGGGCGGCGAACGCCAGCGGGTCGGCATCGCCCGCGCCCTGCTCAAGGAACCGGACATTCTCATTTTCGACGAGGCCACCTCGAACCTCGACTCGGAAAACGAGGCCATCATCCATGACGCCATGCGCGAGGCGCTGCGGGGACGGACCGGCATCATCATTGCCCACCGCCTGTCGACCATCAAGGACGCGGATAAAATCATCGTCATGGACGAGGGCCGGGTTGCCGCCATCGGCACGCACGACATGCTCATGGATCGTTGCGCGGTCTACCGCCGCCTGGTGGAACATCAGATCGTGGTGGTGGAAGGCGCCTTCTGACGTTCATCACCCATCCGCCGTGGCGTGGAGTGAGCGAATGAGCACTTACCAGGCGGCCATCCCCGCCCTCATGATGTACGCGATGGTCCCGGCCGGCGCACAAAGCCCGGGCAGCCGGGCGGATGATCTGCTGCGGCAGGGGATCGACCTCAGCAAGCACGGCGCGGTGCGCCAGGCCCTGGACTGCGAGTTGCAGGCCCTGGCCCTCTACCAGGGCATCGGCGACCGGCGCAACCAGGCGGTGGCCCTGGGCTACCTGGGATCGGCCTACGACGTCATCGGCGAGAGCCGTTTGGCGCTCAAATGCTACGAGGCGGCGCTGGACCTCTATCACGGCCTGGGGGAACGGGTCGAGGAGGCGACGATCCTCGGCACGATCGGCCGGGAATACAGCAGCATGGGTGAGAAGGCCAGGGCCATCAAATACTTCCAACGGGCCCTGACGATCCAGCGCGCCCTCGGCAACCGGGATGGCGAGATGGCCGTATTGAACGACATCGGCAATGTCTACCGGGACCAGGACAACCAGGCCAAGGCCGTCGACTTCTACCAGCAGGCCCTTCAGCGGGAACTGGGCAAACCCGGACCGCGCAGGCCCAACTGGACCGACAAGGCCAGTCTCAGTTTCGTGGAGGTGGGCGGCAACGCCAAATCGCAGTCCTTCGGGTTTTCCAACGAGTTCACCTACAACTGGACCGACGCCACCGCCCTGAACTTCAATGCCAGCGCCGTGCGGGTGGCCACCGACACGACGACCTACTCCGCCACGGGAAGTTCGCCCACCAGCTTCGCCGTGGCAAGGACGGACACCACCCTGGTCACCACGGAGGACTATCTGGTCAATGCCCGGTTCGCCCAGGACCTCGCGGGCAACCTCCTCTGGTTCGCCGGCGCCGGCTGGGAACGGAACATTCCCGCCGGGATCAGGAACCGGACCGCGGAAAACGCCGGCCTCGGCTACTGGTGGCTCAGGACCGACACCCACAAGCTGCGCACGGACCTTGGCCTGGGCTACACCCGCACCACCCCGGTCGCGCAGGCGCCGGGTTTCCAGGTGGACTACGCGACCTGGAACGCCGTGCTGAACTACGAACAGAAGATCGGAGACGCTTCCGTCTTCACCAGCAACTTCAACTGGACCGATTCCATCCAGAATTCCGCCAACTACCTGGCGACCTGGCGCTCCGACCTCACCACCACCCTGTACAAGAAACTCGCCCTGAAAATCGGCTTCGCGCTGACCTACAACAACCGGCCGGCTTCCACGGAAGTGGACATCGACCAGACCGGAACCTCGGTGGTGCTAGGCCAGACCTTCGTGGAACTGCGGCGGCTCGATTCCATCTTCACGACGAGCCTGGTGATTTCGTTCTAGTCAAACCTCCGCGGCCAATTCCAGTTCGATCGGGCTTCCGGTCGCCGTGCCGTCCTGGGCCCAGGTGAGCGTGCCCAGGACCCCCAGGAACATCAGGACGCTGGAGAGCAGCACCGCGGCATGGAAGCCGCGGAGGAAGTGGCTCTCCGAACCCAGGAAGGCCCCGAGCACCGCCACGCCCAGCAGCGACCCCACCTGCCTGGCCGAGTTGAACAGCCCGGACGAGACCCCGGAATTTTCCCTGGGGGTCGCCCTGAGCATGGACACCAGCGCCGGGGAGATGGCCACGGACGAGCCCAGGCCGATGGGCAGCATGAAAAGGCTCAGCACCAGGCGCGAGGTTTCCGGGCCCGTGAAGCTGATCAGGAAATAGCCCATGGCAGCCAGCAGCAACGCCATGGTCATGGGAATCCGGGGCCCCACCCGCGCGACCCAGCGGCCGACGAAGGGATGCAGGAACGGCTGGAGCACCGTCATGGGCAGGAAGGTCAGCCCGGTGAGCATGGGGGAAAAGTGCCGGAAAGTCTGGAGGTAGAGGCTGGCCATGAAGACGAAGCCGTAGTAGCCGAAGCAGACCACCAATCCGATCAAGTTGGCGTTGACCCAGGCCGGGATCCTCGGAAGGCCCGGAGGCACCAGGGGGTTGGCGCTCCGCCGCTGGCGCAAGCCGAAGAGCAGCGCGCAGACCGTCATGATCCCGCCCGGCAGGAGCGCGGCACGCAGCCCCCGGGCCCGGCCCTCGATCAGCACGTAGGTGAGGCTGGCCAAGGCCAGGATGGCCAGGGCCTGGCTCAGCCAATCGAAGGGCGCAGGGCGGACCTTGGCCTTATGCTCCGCCACGGAAACCCTGGTGAGGACATAGGCGAGGATGCCGAAGGGCACGTTGACGAAGAAGATGCTGCGCCAGCCGAAGCCACTGACCAGGAAGCCGCCGACCACCGGGCCCGCGGAAGCCCCGGCGGAACTGCAGCAGGCCCACACACCGATGGCCTTGGCCTTGGCGACCGGATCCTCGTAGGCCTGATTGAGCAGGGACAGCGCGTTGGGCAGCAGGAGGGCGGCGCCCACGCCCTGGAAGGCCCGGGCCAGGACCAGGAAGGACAGGTTCGGCGCCAGGCCGCAGGCGACCGAAGCCAGCGTGAAGCTCCAGAGCCCGGCGTTGAACAGCCGCCGATGGCCAAGGCGGTCCCCCAGGGTCCCGGCGATGAGCAGGCAACTGGCGAAGCTAAGGGTGTAGGCGTCCACCACCCACTGCAGGCGGGAGAGATCGGCTCCCAGCGCCGTC
>Ga0316232_1002209_pt1 | contig 20956 bp, 17 predicted proteins | sample TBHtaG_FD_206006 | JGI IMG/M metagenome (GOLD analysis project Ga0316232, IMG submission 206006) | Freshwater microbial communities from Trout Bog Lake, Wisconsin, USA - TBH18025_13 | ecosystem: Environmental > Aquatic > Freshwater > Lake > Hypolimnion/Profundal zone | place: USA: Wisconsin... | reverse complement strand
CGAAGTGAACTTATTTGAGAAAAAACCTATTTCAGCCATGGTTGCTGAAGCTCTTAAGCGAAATCCAGATCCCCTCGGCGGGGACCAGCTGAAATTATTCGAGAATTAACCGGACAGTAGTGTGCTCATAGATATGTCTGGTTCTTCCGGCGGTTCGACTGCCGCTCTCGGACTGTCTGCTTCCTCCGGCGTCATCCGGATCAAAGGATGAGCCGCCCGATGGATGGCACCGACCCGGGAAAAATGCCTATTGTAGCGATGCGGATCAGGTATCGTGGTAAACTGCTGCTAGCCCCTTATGCCATTCGGATCATTTGTTGAGGCCGCAATAGGCATGCCGCCGGCAACCGTCAGTTAGTCTATGCCATATTTACCATATATCAAGCCAAAATAACGCCTGGGCGGTTTTTTACACGGCCGACACGGGATTGGGGTAGGCCATGTCACACATTTCGCCCGCCGAGACGGTGCGCGCCGCGCTCCTGCAGACCTTTGGCGCCCTTTCCGCCTGGTCGGACCGGCCGCGCGGCGAGCTGGAGGCGCGGCCCGACTACCCCGGGGCCTGGACGGCGGCCGAGCACCTGGAGCATGTCGGCCTGGTGAACCGCTTCCTGCTCCTGACCATAGGCAAAGGGTGCCGGAAGGCGCTCCGGCGGGCGGGGCGCCTCCCGCTCCCCGAAGCGGAGAGCGACCTGGCGCCGCTTGCCCCGATCGCCGACCCGGACGCCTTCGCCTGGGCGCCCCCCGCGCACATGCTGCCGGCCGGGGGGAGGGAGCCCGCCGAACTGCGCGAGCAATTGGCCGGCCAGCGCGACCGCTGTCTGGAGCTGTTGGAGAGCATGCCGGGGGGCGAGGGGCGCCTCTGCACGGTCCGGATGTCGGTCCGGGAGCTGGGGCGGCTGGACATGTACCAGTGGCTCTATTTCCTGTCCCAGCACGGCCGGTACCACCTGGCGCTGCTGGAGCGGCGGCGGGCGCCTGAACCGTAGAGGCTATCATGAGGGAGTTGCCGGCTTATGCCTCATTTGAGGTATCCCCTGGAGCATCTAAGGTATGGTTTGCGGCAGGGGGAAGCCTGTCCCCGAGCCGAACGTCGCACAATTGGGGGGTTAGCGTTATTTTACGCTTTGGCACGGACCCTGCTATAAGGAGATCAAGGTTTACAAAAAACAATTCTTAGGAGATTTAAAATGAAAAAAGTTCTGTCCTCCATCGTTGCTGCTCTCGTCGCCGTTGCTTTCGCTGGTGTTGTTTTCGCTGCTGACGCTACCCCTGCTGCTGCTCCGGCTGCTGAAGTGAAGAAAGAAGAAAAAGCTCCCGTGAAGAAAGCAAAGAAAGCAAAGAAAGCCAAAAAAGCCAAGAAAGCAGAGAAGAAGGAAGCAGCACCGGCCGCCGAAGCTGCACCGGCTGCAAAGTAATTCACTCTTCATAGAGTCAGAAAAGGCCACGTCCCCGGACGTGGCCTTTTTTTTTATTTGGGAGCGGGATTAGCGTGCTGCGCCCTGTGCCATTGAGGGTGAAGCCCCCGGAGGTATGATGCTTTGTGTTGGTGCCGGAGAGCAGATGATGACCAAATGGCTTGCCGTCCTGGTTCTTGTGGCGGGGCTTTCGCTCGCCAGTGCGGGGTTGGCCGGTGCAGCCGGTGCGGGCGAGGAGACCGAGACGCCCCTCGATGTCCCGCTCAATGAACAGGTGCTCAGCGTGCCCTGCGGGCTTCTGGGCTTCACCAAGCTGGAGGTGACCCTGCTGACCCCGAAGGGCTCCGGTCCCTTCCCGCTCGCGGTCATGAACCATGGCGCCGACGGGAGCAAGCCCCCCCGGCTCAACCCACGCTATCGCACGACCTCGGCGGCGTACTATTTCCTTTCCCGGGGCTACGCGGTCGCCCTTCCCATGATGCGGGGATTCGCCGGCTCGGGTGGGGAGCTCCGGCGCCACGGCTGCGACCTGGAGGCCATCGGCGTCAATAACGCGAAGGATATCGGCGTCGTCATCGATTTCCTGGCCTCCGTGCCGACCATCGACGCGAGCAAGGTGGTGGTCGCCGGTCAGAGCTTCGGGGGCTGGAACGCCTTGGCCGTGGGCACCCTCAAGGACCCGCGGGTGGTCGGCCTGATCAACTTCGCCGGCGGCGTGAAGCCGTCCGACTGCCCCGACCCGGAATGGAGCCTGGCGGTTGCCGCCGGAAGTTTCGGCACCCACACCAGCATACCCTCGATCTGGTTTTACGGGGACAATGACAAGGTTTTCCCCCCCTCCACCTGGCGCGCGATGTACGACACCTATAAGTCCGCCCATGGCGACGCCGAGTTGGTGGCCTACGGGGACTTCATGGAGGATGCGCACAACCTGCTCGGCTATCCGGAGGGGATGGCGATCTGGGTGCCCAAGGTCGACGCTTTCCTGGCCCGGGTCGGGATGCGGAACCGGCCCGTCAACCCGGAGTACCTGCCCACACCCACCCCCGCGCCGTCACGCTACGCCGCGGCCGATGACCTCGGCGCCGTTCCGTATCTGAGTGACCGGGGAAGAGAGCTCTACCGCAAGTTTCTGGATAAGCCCGTGCCGCGGGCCTTCGTCATTGCCCCCAGCGGCTCGGTTTCCTCCTTTAGCGGAGGGCTGGACCCTCTAGGCAAGGCGCTGAAGGATTGCAGAAAGCACTCCCAAAAGTGCCAGCCGTATGCGGTGGACGACTACGTCGTGTGGGTCAAGCCGATGGCCGTCCCTGCGGCGACCCATTTCGCAAGGCTCGATGACCCGGCCGCCGTGCCGTACCTGAACGACAAGGGACGTCAGGGGTATCAGAAGTTTCTGAAATTCGCCAAGCCGCGAGCCTTTGCCATTGGTGAGGATGGCTCTTGGAGCGCATCGAGCCGGGGCAATGACCCCCTCGCCAGTGCCGTGCAGTCCTGTGGCAAGGCCCCGCAAAGCTGCCGGCTGTACGCGGTGGATGACGAAGTCGTCTGGTCCGCAGAGTCGAAGTCGGAAGGCAAGGGCGCCCAGGAAAGCCGTTAGGCCGGATTTCTCCGGTTCATGATGAACCGCTGGACCAGGCTGGAGGGGAGTGATGTGATGGCACTGTCACCAAGCAGGTGGCGCGCGCCGCAGTCTGCGGAGCGCTGGCCGGTGCCCGCTGGCCGGTGCCAGGTCTTGCGCTGGCCGGTGCCAGGTCTTGAAAAATCACATTTTGGCCTATTGCTCCAATCCCGTGTGAAACCTTATATTTCAAGACCTGGCACCGGCGATCGCTCCAATCCCGTGTGAAACCTTATATTTCAAGACCTGGCACCGGCGATCAGGCACCGGCGATCAAGTAACTCACGAAACTCTGAGCCCTCCGCGCGTCCCCCTCCGTCCCCCTCCGTCCCCCTCCGCCCCCCTCCGCCCCCCTCCGCCCCCTGGGTTCCGATTAAAACCTCAAAATCGTTTCCTCCCGTCGACCGAATCCGGTCAATTATTACCCTAACCAATCGTACCCCGACCATAGCAATATGAAAATGTAATAATTTTAACATGATGGGTTAAATGCTGTGATAAATAATTTTTTTGCAATTGTAATATTTTTAAATTGCATTAACATCATCACTGCTGCCGGTACATTCGATTACCAACAATATAGGTAAAATGTTGCTATGGTGATCATATAACCACCAAAGTATCCGTTTAAAAATGATTACAATTATTAGCACACATATGCTTTACATTTAATTTTTAATCATAAAATTTGCTGACAATATAGTGTGCAACTGAAATTATGTATTTAATTAGTGTGATGACTTTCTTCCTTGGGTGCTTTCAATACCACCCATTACCCGGAAGGATGTTTATGCTCATTGTGAAAGGAGAATGCGATGCTTAATGTCACAAGGACAATGATCTATTTAGGTATGGCCTCTCTTCTTTCTGCTTGTGGTTCGGCGCAGTTGGTAAAGCAGACTCCTGAATGGGGCTATGAAAAAAATGCCATTGCTCTTCATCTGGCCAGTGATCCGAAGCTGAATCTGTTCCAGGCGCAGGCCCATTCGCTTATCGTTTGCCTCTATCAACTCCGGGATCCCAACGGCTTCTGCCAGATGATCGACGAAAGAGACGGCCTGCCTAAACTTTTGGATTGCAGCCGCTTCGACTCAAGCGTCACCTATGCCAAGCGCCTGGTGGTTCAGCCTAACCAAAATATCGTCGAACTATTGGACCGTACTGAAGGGGCTAAGTTCGTCGGCATCGTGGCGGGCTATTATGCGCTGCAAAAGGAGAGCTCGACCCGATCCTATCCAATTCCCGTCACCGAAATCGCCAAAGACTCTGCGCTGGTGCTGAAGCCAGCGAAACTGGGTATCGACCTTAACCTCGGACCGTATGGCATCGGACAGGCCATGGACGTTCCAAAAACCGGTAATCTGAAACGCGGCGGAGGTTGAGCCATGCAGGTAGAAAGGCCACTGTTCTGGTGCCAGGGAACCCTGTTGCAACCTCAGCACTTTCAGCTTCTGGAGCGGACCTGCCAGGGGTTCCTCTCGCCCTATCAAAAATACCTGGCGCCCAACTTCTGGGGGGTCGCCTCCATGGCGCTCCAGAAAAGTGCGCTCGGGACGCGCGGCTTCAAGCTTTTGGAGGGTGAATTCCTTTTTCCTGACGGCACCTTCGTCTCTTTGGTCGAAAACGGTTGTATCGAGACCCGCAGCTTCGAGGAGGCCTGGGTGGAAGGTGGCAGACCCTTCACCGTCTATCTGGGGCTTAAGAAATGGTGCGAGTCGGGGGAAAACGTCATGGTGTTGGGGAAACCTGATACCGTTGCTGCGGTTCCCACCAGATTTATCACGACCCGCGATCCCGACGAGGTCAAGGACCTGCACGCCGGTGGGCCGGAGAGTCAGGTTCAAAGGCTCCGCTTCGCCCTGAAAATTTTTTGGGAAACCGAACGGGACCAGCTGGGCGAGTACGAACTGATCCCTTTGGCCCAATTGGAGAGGTTTGGCACCGAAATCCGGCTTTCAGACGAGTTCATTCCACCCAGCCTTTGCTCCTCAGCTGCGCCAGTGCTGCAGAAGCTGATCAGCGAAATCCGTGACCAGGTCTCCGCACGCTGCCGCCAACTTGAAGAACTAAAGTCCAAGCGGGGCATTCAGGGGGCTCAGTTCGGCTCACGGGACATGGTGTATTTTCTGGCCTTGAGATCGGTCACCCGCTACCTGCCGCAACTGTGCCATTGCACCGAGTCCGGTCCGGTCCACCCCTGGCATATCTACGGCATTCTGCGTCAGCTGATTGGGGAGCTGAGCGCCTTTTCGGAGCAGGTGAGCGTCCTGGGCGAGCGGCCGGACGGGAAAAAAGTGTTGCCCCGCTACGACCACGAAAACCTCTGGGGCTGCTTCTCCGCCGCCCAGAACCTGATCTCCCTCCTGCTCGACGAGATCACTGCCGGGCCCGAATACGTCATCACCCTGGCCTTCGACGGGACCTGCTATGCCGCCGATCTGAAGCCCGCCATCTTTGAAGGGCGTAACCGCTTCTACCTGGCGGTTACCACCGAGGAGGAGCCCAAAAGCGTGCTGCGCGCGCTGGAAGACCTCGCCAAGCTGAGCTCCCGCGATCATCTGGAGTTGCTGATCACCCGGTCGCTGCCAGGGATCGGCCTGCAGCATCTGCAGATCCCGCCCCAGGAACTGCCCCGGCGCACCGGAACCGCCTATTTCGCGGTCGACCAGCGCGACGACCAATGGGCGCGGGTGGCCAAACAGTCCTGTCTCGCCCTCTACTGGAACGGCGCCCCGGCAGACCTGGCGATAGAGCTGATGGTGGTCGGGAGATGACTGCCAGGCAGCTGAGTGACAATTTTATCGGTGTCATGGCGTACGTCAGCCATCTGGTTGCATCGGCAGAAGCCAGTCAGCCGTCCTACCAGATGGTGGCAGATGATATCCACCGGCTCCTTTCCGAGAGCGAGGCGTGCGTGGAACGCGGAGTGAGTTCCCGCGACGATTATGACCAGGCGCGCTTTGCCCTCTGCGCCTGGGTCGACGAGGCGATCCTCAATTCACGCTGGCTGCAGAAAAACCGCTGGCTCAATGACCAACTGCAACACGTCCATTACCACACCGCCGACGCGGGGGAGCAGTTCTTCGAGCGGCTGAACGGACTCGGCCCGCAGCAGCTGGAGGTGCGCGAGGTTTACTATCTCTGCCTGGCGCTGGGCTTTGCCGGGCGTTACTGTCATTTGGAGGACGCCCCCCATCTGGAACAGGTCAGGGCCTCCAGCCTGAAACTCCTGGTGGGCAACAGCGCCGGCCCCTCACTGGAGCAGGAGCTGCTTTTCCCGGAAGCGTATCCCAGAGGCGAGCCGGAACCGGGCGCGCCGCAGGGCCGGACAGGTTCCCGTTTCGGCAGGGCGCTCTGGCTGGCCGCGCCTCTGCTGCTGTTTTGCCTCCTGTATCTGGTGTACCTCTTCGCCTTGAGCGGGATCAGCGAAAACTTTCTGAGGACGGTGACCAATTGAAATGAAAGAAGTCGGCGCGCGGCTCAGGTACCTTTACGCTCTGATTGCCTCCCTGCTCTTTGTCCTGCTGGCGGTGGCGCTGGTGCTGGTGTTCGACTGGTCCTGGTGGGTCGGGCTGACCCTCGTGCTGCTGCTGGCCGGCCTGGCGCTGGGCGGCATTTTCCTGGTAATGGTCTGGCTCGGACGACGGGAGCGGCGCTCCACCACGGAACGCGATCCGGCTGGCAACAAGGAGCAACAGGGGGAAAGCGGGGTTAGCAGCCTGCAGCAGCTTTGGGAGGCTGCCGTCGGGACTCTCCGCCACTCGCACCTCGGCAAGAACGGCAACCCGCTCTACGCCCTTCCCTGGTACCTGATGATCGGTGCCAGTGGCGCCGGCAAGAGTAGCGTGCTCAGGAACGCCCGGCTCCTCTACCCTCTCGGCGTCGCTCCCCAGGACCTGGGCCTGGCGGGGACCAGGCAATGTGAGTGGCACTTTCTGCAGCAGGCGGTGGTCATCGATACCGCCGGCCGCTACGCCGTGCCGGTCAGCGGGGAGCGGGACCAGGAGGAATGGCGGAAATTTCTGTCCCTGCTGGTGCGCTACCGTCGCAAGGAGCCGTTGAACGGCCTGATCGTGGTCGTGGCCGCCGACTGTTTGCTTGGGGCCGGAGACCTCCGGCTTGAAAGCGAGGGGGCACAGACGCGCCTGCGCATCGACGAACTGATGCGGGCAAGCGGAGTCAGGGTTCCCATCTACCTTCTGGTAACCAAGTGCGACCTGGTCCCGGGCATGCAAAGCTTCTGCGCCCGCCTGCCGGCCCAAAGCCTGGATCGGCCCATGGGGGTCATGCAGCACGAGCAAGCCCAGGACGCGGGCGCCTTCGTGGAGCGGGCCCTGCAGGTCATCGAGGAACGCCTGAGAGACCTGCGTTTGCAGTTACTGCACCTGCCGTCGCACCAGGGTGCGGCTCCTGAGCTTTTGCTGCTGCCGCAGGAGTTCGTGCGCCTCAGGGAGGGCTTGGTCAGCTTCGCGACCCACGCCTTCGGTGCCAACCCCTACCAGGAAACCCCCCTGCTGCGCGGCCTTTTTTTCGGCAGCAGCCGGCAGGAGGGAAGGCCGCTTGGCCAGGTTTCCAGCACCATGCGTTTGGAGGAAACCGGAGAGCTCCTGCCCTGCACCGAAAAGGGGCTGTTCCTGCACGACTTCCTCTCCGAAGTCCTCCTCCTTGATCGCATTGGGCTGGCGCCGACCCGCAAGTTCCTTCAATGGCGGACCCTGACCGGCAATCTCGGCCTCGGCTCATGGGTCCTCCTGGGAGTGGCACTTTGCGGCCTGCTCAGCATTTCTTTTGTCAAAAACCTGAATGCTATTCGAGATTTTTCCCGCGGCATTGCCAAAATGCCCCTGCTTCGCGGCGACCTTCCGGCAGACCTGTCGACCATGGAGCGCTTCCGCCTGGAGATACAAAAGGTCGAGGAGCGAAACCGCAACTGGTGGATTCCGCGCTTTGGGCTCATCGAAAGCCTGAAGGTGGAGCGCGGGCTGAAGGAAAGGTTCTGCAGGCAGTTCCAGAGCCAGATACTGGCCCCGGCGCAGCAGCAGATGGAGGCGGGACTGGCGGCCCTCTCGCCGGCGACCCCGGACGACCTCTACGCTGGGTACCTGGTGCACCTGACGCGGCGCATTAACCTCCTGAAAACCCGCCTGCACGACAACAGCCTCGAAGCGCTGCAGACAAAGCCCAAGCCGAACTACTCGGCCTTTGATATTCCCGCTGCGGCCGGTACGCCTGACGCGAGCAGGGTGTTTGGCAACCTGTATCTCTCCTTTCTACTTTGGCGGGAAGGCTCCGGCGCAGTCGCCAGGGAGCTGGCTAAGCTGCAGTCCTCTCTGACACAGCTGATGGCGCTCAAAGGGGGGCAGCTGCAATGGTCGGCGGCCTGGGTAAACCGGCAGAGCGGACTGCCCGCGCTGACCCTGGGGGACTTCTGGGGTGGAACTTTGACGGTTCCCGGAGAGAAAAAGGTGCTGCCTGCCTTCACCCGCAAGGGTAAGGCAGCTTTGGACGACCTGGTCAGGGAGTTGGAGGCCGCGGTTTCCGACTCCGCTTCGCTTGCCGCACAGAAGGCGGCCCTGGCGCAGTGGCACAGCTCCAGCTCCTTGGAGGCCTGGCGTGACTTTGCGGCAAATTTCCCCCGCGGGGAGGAGAGCCTGCGCGGTCCGTCCGAATGGCAGCAGGCAGCCTCCAGGATGGCGTCCGAACAGGGTCCCTACTTTGAATTGATGAACAGGATGGTGGGCGAACTGGAGCCCATGGCCGGGGAATCGGCTCCGCCGCCTTGGCTGCAGCAGGTGCACCAGTTCCAGGGTGCACGGGCACGGACATTCCTCCCGGACAACCCCGCCCTGAACAAGGCCGCGGAAGGTGGCAAGAACATACTCTCCAGCATCCGCAGAAACGTCGGCCAGCAGGCCGGAGCGCATAAACTGGAGGCCCAGACCTCGGAAACCAGAGCGTGCCGGGAGTACTGCGGCGCCCTCAGGGCCATCACGCCGGCGGTTGCTTCACGTAGCCAGGCATTCCAGTTGGCCTCCCAGACCTTCGGAGAGGAGGCCGCAACCGGCAAATCTCCCTTCTATGCCGGCTTCTCCGCCGCGGGCCGGCTGAAGGGCGGGATCTCAGGACTGCCACCCGACCCCATCTTCGGGCGGCTGATCAATGGACCGTTGGAGTTTCTCTGGTCCTACCTGCGCAAGGAGAGCGCCTGCCAGCTTCAGGGCCTCTGGGAAGAGCAGGTCCTGGCTGCCACCGCGGGCATGTCCAGCCAGCAGGCGATCCCCGCCCTGCTCGGTCCGGACGGGTTGGCATGGCGCTTCGTCAAGGGCCCGGCGGCACCGTTTCTGGCCCGAAGCCTTTCCGGATATGGTCCCAAGGAGACGCTTGGGGGTAAGGTTCCCTTCGAACATGCCTTTTTCAGCTTCATGGGGCAAGGCGTCCGAACCCAGGCGATCGTCATGGCGCTGGGAAGGCCGCAGAACTATACGGTTGGTATCAGGGGGCTCCCCACCGATGCCAATATCGAGGCGAAGGTCAAGCCGCATGCCACCAGGATCGAAGTCCAGTGCGGCGGCACCGGCCAGAGCCTGGTGAACAACAACTATCCGGTAGGCAAGACGATTTCCTGGTCCCCCGACGCGTGCGGCGAGGTGACCTTCCAGATTGAAATAGGGAGTGTCGTACTGACCAGGCACTACCTCGGCCCGCAGGGATTCCCGGATTTCCTCAGGGACCTGCGCGGTGGACGCCGCACCTTCTCGGCGCGGGAATTTCCGGGCGAAAGGAGCGCGCTGGCGCAGATGGGGGTTACCAGCGTTACGGTGCATTACCAGCTTATCGGAAGCGCAGCGGTTTTGCAGCAGAGCGTTGCCCTGTCGGGCGTGGCGCCACGGACCATAGCGCGCAGCTGGTGATGCTGCTCCTTCAGTGGGATGTCTCGCCGGTCGGCTACCCGGCGTGGCGCCCCGCAACCTGGCGCGCAGTTGGTGATGCTCCCGGTCGGCTCAGGTCCTGGCGGCGGCACGCGCGGGGTCTCCAGTCAGCAGCAGCTCCGGGCCCGGACTCCTTTTAGCCGCTGTGGCAGACGAAGCTAAGGCATCAGGGGGAAAACGCACATCATGCCCGATCCTGCAGCCCGGCACCATGACGAACTGCTGACGGAGTTTCCGATGGATCTTTCCATGCTGGGGAGGCAGCCTGTCAGCCTGGAGTCTCCGGCAGGTGCGGACGTGCGCCATGAGCCCGTCTACGAAGAACTGCAGGCCGAGGTGGGCAAGCTTTCCTCCCCTGCGGCTGCCGGCGGGGTTGACTGGGACAAGGTCGCTCGGCTTGCCGCGGACATCCTGCTGCACAAGTCCAAAGATCTGCTGGTGGCGGGCTACCTTTCGGTTGCACTGATCCATACCCGGGGCCACGGCGGCTTTGGCGCCGGGCTGGCAATGTATCTGGACCTGGTAGAGCGTTTCTGGGAGGAACTGTATCCCCAAAAGAGCCGGCTGCAGGGACGCCTCCGCTCCCTGGAGTGGTGGCTGGAGAAGACCGAATCTGCCTTGAAACAAGACAGGCGCCTTCCGGCCCCCGGCAGGCAGTCCGCTCTGATCGCCGACTCCCTGAACCGTCTCGATGCCTTCCTGCGGGTGCGCCTGGAAAGGGCGCCTTCCCTGGCTCCGCTTACCGAGTACTTCAGCGCCCTGGCGGACAAGGCCGTCGCAAACGGCCTAACTGAAGCGCCGGCCCCCGGGGATCCGGTCGGCGCAGGTCACGCCGGCTCCGGCGCAGCTTGCCGGCGGCCGGAAGCGCAGGGCGAGACCGTAGCGCAGCGCTGCACCACGCCCCGGGAGGCGCAAAGGGCACTGGACGACGGACTGGTGAACGTCGCAGCGGCCTCCTTTTTTCTCTGGCACCAGGATCGCGCCCTTCCGCAGTTCTACCGACTCGCGCGCCAGAGCGTATGGTACGCCGTAGGCGAACTGCCGCCTGCCGCCGACGGCCGCACCGGGATTCCGCCACCGTCCTCCCAGGTGAAAAAACTGCTTCTGGAGCTGCACGACACCGGCGGTGCCGAAGAGCTGCTGCTGGCCGCCGAATCCCGTCAGCCCCAGTACATCTTTTGGCTCGACCTCAGCCACCTGGTGGCCGTGGCGCTGGAGCGGCTCGGCAGCCGCTTCGAAAAGGCCCGCGCCGCAGTTTGCCAGGAAACCGCATTCCTCCAGCACCGCCTGCCCGGCCTGGAGCTGTTATCCTTTTCCGACGGCACTCCCTTTGCCGCTCCCGACACCCGTCACTGGCTGAAGGGGATCGCCTTTGGGAGGGACCTTGCGCCCCCCTCGCCAACGCTCGCGGCTCAACCGACGCCTGATGAGGAAACCGAAACGTGCGTCGAAAACCAGCTCGCCGGAGTGCAGCAGCTCATCAGTGGGGGGCGGCTCGTCGAGGCGCTGGAGGTCGTCCGGCAGAAGCTGAGCAGCAGCGCTTCCCGGCGTGAGCAGCTGCTCTGGCGGTTGGCGCTGGCCCGGATGCTCACCGAGGTAGGGAAGTCGAGCTACGCCTTGCCGCATCTGGAACAGGTGCTCGAAGACATCGACAGCTTTGGGCTGGAACAGTACGACCCGGGCCTCGCGCTGCGCGGGCTCAAGCTGGCGTGGCTCGCCTGCGAAAATCGGACGGAGCAGAAATTCAAGGAGCAGGCACTGCAGGTGCTGCACAGGATCGGGCGTATAAGCCTGCCGGAAATGGTGCGCTTGATCGATGACTAGCCGTAGAGAGGGAGAGGAAACCGAGGCTGGAGTTCAGGTCCGAGAAGGGTCATTACCCCTAACATCACAAAGGAGTCCAGACATGGCACAGCAGGGAACGATCGCACCGAAGGAGCGGGTGAACATCGTCTATCGTCCGGCCCAGGGCGACGCACAAGAAGAGGTCGAGTTGCCGCTTAAGATGCTGGTGCTGGGAGACTTCACCGGCAGCCCGGACCAGCGCCCCGTGGAACTTCGGGAACCGGTCAGCGTGAACAAGGATAATTTCGACGAGATACTCAAGGCCCAAAGCGTCGGCATCAGCATCGCCGTCCCGAATCGGCTCGCCCCGGAGCGCGCCCGTGAACTGCAGTTTGAACTGAGGATGGCGTCCCTGAAGGACTTCGAACCGGAGGCGATCGTGGAGCAGGTCCCCGAATTAAGGGAGCTCCTGGAACTGCGCCAGGCGCTGCGTGCGCTCAAGGGGCCGCTCGCGAATCTTCCCGAGTTCCGCAAAAAAATCCAGGACCTGATCAAGGACGACACCACCCGCCGGCGGCTTTTGGCCGAGACCGGGATCAAGGATTAAGGGGGAATTATGAGCACGGAACGGACAGCCATGCCTGGCACCCTGGAAGCGTCCCTGGTGCAGGCAACCCTGCTTGAGGAAATTGTGCAGGCCACCCGGATCAACCCCGCAGACGAGGCGTACTCCATCACCTGCCGTGGTGTCGAGGCGCTGGTCAGCCGGATACTGGACTCGGGGCAGGAGACGGCGACGGTTTCCAGGGCAGGCCTTGACGACATGATCGCGGAGGTCGACCGCAAGCTGAGTCTTCAGGTTGATGAGATCCTTCACCATGCAGAGTTCCAGAAGCTGGAATCGACCTGGCGCGGGCTCCGGTTCCTGGTGGACCGGGTGGATTTCCGCGAGAACGTCGAGCTGGAGATCCTGCACGTCACCAAGGGCGAACTGCTGGAAGACTTCGAGGATGCGCCGGAAGCGGTCCAATCCGGGCTCTACAAGACCGTCTACAGTGCGGAGTACGGCCAGTTCGGCGGCAAGCCCTACGCCTGCCTGATCGGCAACTACGAGTTCGGCGCCGGCCCCGGGGACATCAGGCTGCTCCGGCATACCGCAGCGGTCGCCGCCATGTCGCACACGCCGTTCATCGCGGCCGCGGCCCCGGAATTCTTCGGCGTCGACGATTTCAACGCCCTGCCCAACCTGAAGGACATCAAATCGATACTGGAAGGGCCGCAGTACCTCAAGTGGCAGTCGTTTCGCGAGACCGAGGACGCCCGCTACGTCGGGCTCACCCTGCCGCGCTTCCTGCTGCGACTCCCCTACGGGCCGGACAGCGCTCCGGTCAAAAGTTTCAACTACCGGGAAAACGTGACGCAGAGCCACCTGCAGTACAGCTGGGGCAACGCCGCCTTCGCCTTCGCCGGGTGCCTGGCCGACAGCTTCGCCCAATTCCGCTGGTGCGCCAACATCATCGGCCCGCAGGGAGGCGGGGCCGTGGATGACCTGCCGCTGCACCAGTACGAGGCGATGGGCGCCATCCAGACCAAGATCCCGACCGAAGTCCTGATTTCCGAGCGCCGCGAGTTCGAGCTTGCCGAAGAGGGCTTCATCGCTCTGACCATGCGCAAGGGAAGCGACAACGCCGCGTTCTTCTCGGCCAACTCGGTGCAGAAACCGAAATACTTCGGCAGTTCCGCGGCCGGCAAGGAGGCGGAGCTCAACTACAAGCTCGGCCTGCAGCTCCCCTACATGTTCATCATCAGCCGGCTCGCCCACTACCTGAAGGTCATCCAGCGCGAGCACATCGGCACCTGGAAGGAGCGCGGCGACCTGGAACAGGAGCTCAACAGCTGGATACGCCAGTACGTATCCGACATGGACAACCCGATGCCCGGGGTCAGGAGCCGCAGACCGCTGCGCCAGGCGGAAGTCGTCGTCGAGGAAGTGGCAGGCGACGCCGGCTGGTACCGGGTCTCCCTGAAGGTGAGGCCGCACTTCAAATACCTGGGGGCCTATTTCACCCTTTCCCTGGTCGGCAGGCTCGACCGGGAGGCCGGGAGCTGACGCACCGCGGCCACTTGGCAGCTCAGCCTTGGCAGCTCACCAAAGCCCGGTCACGGGCGGCGCAGCACCGATAAGGAGGTCAGGACGATGGCCATGCCCGCACACCTCACCCTGCAGGGTGAAAAGCAAGGAAGGATCGACGGCTCCTGCGACATGCAGGGGCGCGAGGGGACCATCCTGGTCTACGGGATGGATCATGCCATCACCATTCCGCGCAGTCCCACCGATGGGCTTGCCACCGGCAAGCGGGTGCACGGCCCGCTCTCCGTCGTCAAGGAGTACGACAAGAGCTCGCCCAAGCTCTACCAGGCGCTTTGCACCGGTGAGCACATGAAGAACGTGACACTCAAGTGGTACCGGATTACCAAGCAGGGGTCCGAGGAACACTACTTCACCCACGTTCTGGAAGATGCCATCGTAGTCAGTGTCAGCCCGTTCATGCCGACCACCCTGTTGTCGGAGAATGATCCCTACCGGCACATGGAGAAGGTTTCCTTCACCTACAAGAAGATCAAGTGGACCTGGGAGCCCAACGGCATCGAAGCGGAAGATTCCTGGGCTGCACCGAAGTGATGGCCACGTTTCCCCTGTTCCTGAAGCCCTGCGGGAATTTATATCTCGCAGGGCTTGCCCCCACTTCCATGAGGTGCGACAGATGGTTCATTGCGCCATGGCTTGTGCATACTGTTGCAAGGCGGTGTTAACTATATGAAAGACTCTCCGCTGCTTCTCTTGACTGCATCCTGCGCATCATTGTGTGCGTGGGCTTACTGGCATTTCGCCGGCACGAACGGATTCGATGCCCTTGCCATATTTGTGATGACAGCCTCGATTGCTGAAAACCTCCGGCTGAGGCGCAAGCTCAAGAAATGCGAGCGAGCCGACGCGGAAGCCCATTAGACCCGACCCGATGCTGCCGGGGCTTCGCCAGTATACGACCTGAGGCGGGATATCCGAAGCGAGGTGCCGCCGATTGACGTGACCACTCCCCCCCGTGCGAGGACAGGCAGGAAAACCATGCAAAGAGAACGGTTATTGGAGCGGATCAGGTTTGTCGAGCGCGAGCCCCTGCGCCGCGGTGGAGATGACCGGCGGTGCTGCCTCGACTCGGTGCTCTCCCACCTGCAGCGGATACTCAACACCCGGCAGGGGAACGTCCCGATCGCCGCCGATTACGGGGTTCCTGACTTTCTCGACTTCCTCCAGAGTTATCCTGAGTCGGTGCACGAAATCGAACAACAGATCAGGAGCGCCATCGACAGGTACGAACCCAGACTCTCGCGTGCAGCGGTGACCCATCTCCCCGACGAGGGCGACACCCTCATGCTGCGCTTCCAGATTGTCGCCGGTTTGACAGGAGAGGGTGCCAGTCAGGTCCGTTTCGAGAGCGTCGTCGCAGCGGACGGCAGGATACGTCTGCACCGGTGATTCCCAGTTCGAAAGCAGATGTCTCTCGACCTCAGCACGACACATTTCCCGCCCCTGCTCCAGGACAATCAACCCGGGGACGCCGATGAAACATGCGAAACCTAGTCATCGAACAATTGTCTCAGGTTCCAGCGTTTCTAGAGTTGCGCATTGCGTTTCGCGTCGAGCCGTAGGAGTGGCACCTTGTTGAGTACGTCGAGTAATAATCACCCGGCACTCGTACCGCCAAAAGTTACGCGTGCTTTCATGGGCGTTGCATGGGTGGGTCGGCACCTATAGGCGTACGAATTTGAGGGCCGCTTCGGTGCAGGTGAAATAGAAGGTCGTTCCCTTGTCCGCCTCCGCCTGCGCCCAAATGGAGCCGCTTGGCCGGTGCCCTGGCCGGTGCCAGGTCTTGAAAAATCGCATTTTAGCCTATAGCTCGAATCCCTGGCACCGATGATCTACTCTAATCTTGTGTGAAACCTTATATTTCAAGACCTGGCGCCCGACGATCTGCACTTGTTCCAGCGGAAGGTGAAATAGAAGGTCGTTCCCTTGTCCGCCTCCGCCTGCGCCCAAATGGAGCCGCTTGGCCGGTGCCCTAGCCGGTGCCAGGTCTTGAAAAATCACATTTTAGCCTATAGCTCGAATCCCTGGCACCGATGATCTACTCTAATTTCATGTGAAACCTTATATTTCAAGACCTGGCACCGCCGATCGCACCGCCGATCCACCGCCGATCTTAGGCACCGCCGATCTTAGTCGGCCCCAACGTATTTAATCTTGCCAGTCTTTATCTGAACTCTTACCGTGCCGCTTTTCCCATACGTTACCCAGAGTTCATCACCCTCTAAACGCAGATGTCTGATAACCGGATGTCCTTGAGTTGATTTCAACTTCACCGCATCAAGCACATTGATACTCCACACCACACCACCGTCCTTGTCAAAAGCTACCAGGCTCAACCCATTGCTTTCAACGTAGAACATCATCTCCGTTATTGGATCTTTTAGAGAAATGACGGAGTGAGGATATGCGGCTAGTGAGGCGTGAACGGTCCTTGACATCTTAGGCACTTGGTCCTCCTGCGTGAAGCCACCAACAGCAATGCAAATGGTGCAAAAAAACGTACCGATCGCAATCACCATTGGATTCATAGGATACTCCATAAAGCCACAAGGTACTGTTCAATAGCGCGGGGGGCAGCCCGCCGGTCGTGTCACCGGCAGGCTTACGCCCTCCGGAGGCAAAATAAATCTTTGATTATTTCTAAAGGTCAGAGTATTAATTTTTTTGGTTCAGTTCTCGCTGCTTGTGATGCTAGGCTTTGAAGATTTACGAATCTGTAAAACACGCAGCGGCAGACGACGTATTTAATTGGTGATTGAATTCTGTTGTCGTTTTTTCGAAACGGCCCGCTCAATTCCAACGCAAAAACCGCCGATAAGTAACAATAGTAGACTGCTCGGCTCAGGGACGGTGTCTACAAGGTCCCATCCCCACTGGATGCCGTCGTAGACAGTGACGATACCTGGATCGTCCCAAGACGCAAGCATAAGATCGCCTCTCCATATGACGAGGTCGGGGTCCGTTAAATCGTTTCGCATTGAGTTGTCGAAGAAAGAGTACGTTGCGGCGGTCTTGTTCCCACTGTTTATATCGTTATCTTCAGCAAGAGTCCAGTAGAAGGGGAGCGTATCATCATTCGGTCTCGGGTCTATGTACCCCGTGTTAGGTCCGCCGCCGAGAGGTTGGTTTGTGACCACCATCTGGATCCAGTGCAGGTCGGCGATTGCTGGGTCCGTAGCAGCCCTCGTGTAGGTCGCTTCGATTAGCCCTCCGCCGTTATCATCGCCCTCCGTTGTGGCCTTGTACCTGTCAAGGTTTAAGGTCCCTTTCAAGCCCGCGTTGTACCTGAAGATCCACGTGGGGAAGTCGGCTGCCAGCGCAACCTTCATAGCGGCTGTTGCCCCCTTCAGGTATGTGATAGGGTCAGGGTTTAGGGATACCATATCGTCGGCGTCTGTGGCAGGCAACTGGTGGACATGGTTGGCCACCGCCGGAACGGTGATGGTTATACCGAAAGCGTGCGGTGCTGACCCAAGGAATGTGAAGATCCCGATGAACATGGCGTAGATTGGAAGCCGGCAACTCTGCTTCATGGTAAACCCCCTTTTCGTCGTCACCGATGTCGCATATCGGTGGATAGATGATTGCTTAGAACCGGTCACTTTTCTGAATTACTCGTTGTCCGGTGCCAGGTCTTGAAAAATCACCAATTAGCACGTTGCTCCAAATCCGCGTGAAACCATATATTCAAGACCTGGCACCGGCGATCCGGATCAGGACTTGTTTCTCCTGCGCAGCACCAACAAGCCCAGCATCCCCCCCGCAAGGGTCAGCACCCCGGCCGAAGGCTCGGGGATGCAGGTGAACTGCGGGTCGGTGTAGTTCACGTCCATGAACCCCTCAACCAGCAGTCCCAAGCTCTTCCCGCTCCCGCCACCGGGCCTGAACTCGTTCGCCACGAGCACCAGAGGATCCAGCGAGGGATCGTACAGCTGGAAAAATCCCGGGTTTCCGTAGCTGTTGCCACTCGACCCCGCATCCGCGAGGTAGTTGACGTCGAGCCCGAAGTTCGGACCGGTGTTGACCGGCTTGTAGGCGTCCAGATAGGCCGAGACGAAAAACGATGCGCTCGGGTCGTCGACGGATATCTGGATGTAGGGGGTGACGCAGGGGTCGACGTCAAAGAGCTGGTAGGCAAACTGGAGCGAACTGTCGCTTACCCCGGGAAAGGTCTTGCTGACCGACCAGTCGCTGGGGACGTGGTCGCGAAAGAGCCGGCCGGTCTGTAGCTTCCCTCCTGCGAATGCCACCGTCGCGCTGTTGTACAGGACGAGCGCCTCGGCCGACGACGGGGTCAGCAGAAACGCCGCCAGCAAGAATCCCGCGCACCATTTTAACCCAGATTCGAAGTTGCGTCTCATCTTGAAACCTCCTTTACGGTCGACTTGCACGCTCTGTTCCCGGACTCTTTAGGGAGGGGGCGGCGCATCGATCGCCGGGACCGCCATGATGATGCCATGGCCGCTGTTGCGGTCGATGCCGACCGCCATGGTATCGAGAGCCGATCCGAAGAGGAGCTGGCGCAGTTGCGCCGAACTCAGGGCCGGTTTCGCCTGCTTCACCAGTGCGGCGACCGCCGCCGCATGGGGCGCGGCCGCCGAAGTCCCGTAAAACGGGAGGAACCCGGGGGTCTTGCAGCTGACGCCATCTGCCGCGGTGAGGTCGGGCTTGGAGAGGGTGGTGCCGCCGTTGCTCCCGAACAGGAGGTTCCCGGCGGTGATCGCGGTCCCGTCGGGGTTGAAGAACATCTTGCGCGGCCCGTCCGAGCTGAAGGTCTCGACGGTGTTGGCGAACCCGGTGAACGGCTTGGTGCCGGTCTTGGCGCTGTTCCAGTAGGTGGCAGCGACGGTGATGGTCCCCTGCCCGGCGTTGTGGCCGTAGGTGGAACCGGCGGTGGCCCGGCTCAGGCGGCCTCGGTGCGTGTCGAGCCTCAGGGCGAGCGGCACCCCGCGGTGCTTGACGACATAAATGCGGTCGCCGACCGCGGGGCAGTAGCCGGTGGCCGAGGGGGTGCCGCAGTTGGCCCCCCTGGCTATCCACTCGAAGGGGTTCTGGATGCCGGTTTGGGTGTTCATGGACACCCCCTTGACCGTGGTGCCGGCAGCATCAAAGATGAACAGGTCGTAATCGTTGCCGCTCGCTCCCAGAGGATCGGACCACTGCAGGGTGATCAGGTCGGATTCTGCGGTGAGGGTATCGAAGAGCAGCGGCGACGCGGCCGTCCCGAAATTGTGGAAGGACCCGGTATCTTGCAGGGCAAGGGCAGCGTCCGCCGTCCCGCCGTCCAGAAAGTCCCCCTCCCAGGTGCCCGAGGTCCCCTTGGTGAGGTTTCCTGAATTCGCCGCCGAGGAGAAGTAGAGCCCGCCTCCGGCAGCAAAGGCGTTGACCGCCTGGGCGATGGGGCCGTCCTGGAAGGCCCCCTCCAGGGGGTAGGTGATGTCGTCGACGATGATGGTGCACCCCGCCGCGGCGAGGGCGGCGATGTTCGCGGCCATGACCCCCTCACCACCCACGGCGGTGGCGAAGAACAGCTTGGCACCGGGGGCGAGGTCGTGGACGATCTCCATCATGGCGCACCCCTCGTCTTTGAGGTTTCCGCCGTCCTGTCCCGGAAGCACCGTGACGTCCTGCGGGAGGTCGTCGCTGGCCTTCAGTGCGGCTACCCTGGCCGGCGAGGCGCTGTCGGAGAGGACGCCGACCTTGACACCGCTCCCGTCGATGTGCAGTTCCTCTACCACCTTCTTGGCGGTGTGGCTCACGTATCCCTGGCTGGTGAGGGCACCAGCATTGGTGACCGGTTGGTCGGCCTCCCTGACAGCAGTCACCTCCGGCAGTTGAGCGATGCTCTCCACCATGGTGACCGGAACGGTCGCCCTCACATGCCGGTATGCGGCGACTTGGTTGTCGACCGTGCCACCGATCGACGCGATCCTGCGTAAAAGGGACTCGGTCACCTCACCCTTGATGTCGACCTGGATCATCTGACGGCTGTCCACCCTCTTGCGGTTGACCAGTCTGGCGAACTGGCCGGCCAGGTGCCCCAGGGCATGCCTCCTGACAAGGACGAGGTTCGACGGCATCTTCTTTTCCGCATCGGAGAATCCCTGCTTCAGTGCCTCGATGTCGGCGATCTGCTGCAAGGCGGCTGCGCTGGGACTGCCCGCCCCGTGGGTCGGCCCGGCGCCGCCGATGAAGGACAGCGCGGCCAGCGCCGCAGTGATCCAGATTACTGCCGCCCTCTGCTTCCCTTCTGACGCCTTTCTCATGGCTTACCCCCTTTATCCCCTTGTCCGAAGGGGCTCGTGTACAGCTACGAACACCGAGGTTTTGCAAAAGTCAGACTGTGGCCGCCTTGCCCTGCTTCAATTCCCCGGGCGCGCCAATTTTAAAAAGAGATGTGCACAAGTAGCAGACATGGATCTTTCCCAAGCTGCATCAGATGTGCCATAAATTTAATGGTATTTAATTACAAAAACTTACAATTTGAAGGCGTCTCGTATCAGGAGGGAATGTAAGATTATCCAGACAGATCGGCACGATCCCGTGCAGTTGGCGTAAAATTTTGCTGACAGGAGCCACTTGAAAAACCACCCATTCCTATTAGCATTTTGTGATACATACCCGCGTGAAACCTCATATTTCAAGACCTGGCACCGCCGATGGGCACCGCCGATGGGCACCGCCGATGCCGAATTTACAGGACGATCAAAAACCGCATTGCCCCGTTATGCGATATTTTGGAGCGGCAAAAAACAGCATTGCCACGTCATGCGGGATTTCGGAGCGGCAAAAAACAGCATTGCCCTCTTGTGCGGAATTTCGGAACGATCAAAAACAGCTCTGCCAGGTCATGCGGGATTTTGGAGCGGCAAAACGCAACATTGCCCTCTTGTGCGGAATTTCAGATCGGTCAAATGCAAAACTGGCATCCTGTTCGGCATTTCAAGACGGCCTCGCGCAATTTTGCCGCCTTCCACAACAGTTTGAGACGACCTCGTGCAATTTTGCCTCTTCATCATTTCTGAAGTCCGCTCTGCTCAAGCATAGTGGAGGGGGA
>Ga0316232_1002202_pt1 | contig 21014 bp, 23 predicted proteins | sample TBHtaG_FD_206006 | JGI IMG/M metagenome (GOLD analysis project Ga0316232, IMG submission 206006) | Freshwater microbial communities from Trout Bog Lake, Wisconsin, USA - TBH18025_13 | ecosystem: Environmental > Aquatic > Freshwater > Lake > Hypolimnion/Profundal zone | place: USA: Wisconsin... | reverse complement strand
ATCCAATTGAGATACAGTTCACGAATGCTGGAGAGCTTTCCGGTGCGACAACGGCAATCGCATCCATAACCAAGGCCCCCGTGCCCAACATTGCGGCATATAACCAGTTGCATGACGGCCGCAATGAAGACTGGCAGCACGTAAAGCGTGGCGAAACTGCTCCCATGCCTATCGATATGTTAGTTACGCTCCCGCAGCAGTCGCGCTCCTCAGTTTCGCTGCACTCTAATATAAATGGCGCGCTTGAGATACTGAGCGATGAGCAGCCTATCGGGACTATTACGACAAGCGGAGTGCAAGTATCCCTAAAGCCGGAGAGCTTTGGCCCGGGATTCACTCGTTTAGGAATAGTGCGTTTCCGAGCTACGGCGGGAACGACACCTGGAATGGCGGAAATCAGTGCTCAACTCACAGGCGGATCGACGTATACCCTACACCTGATCGTTGAACCGTAGAGTTGGCCTGCACTGGCGCTGGCTGTATCAAAGCGGCAGCCCAGTCCAGTGCTTCAGAGGCCGCGCCTTGTAACCAGACAGGCGCAGCTGTTTTTGCACGTGTCGATTCAAAGGCGGGAAAGGGGGAAAACAACTCATGAAACTCGGTATTATCATCGCGCGAGACGATCCAGAAACTGTCTTCAACGCACTGCGCCTGGCTCTCTATAGTCCGCAACAAGGGGACGGTGTGCGCATTTTTCTCTCGGGCAGGGGCGTGGAGATTGACCACATCGAAGACCGAAGTTCGACGTGAAAACAGAAGCGACGAACGTGCTGCATGCGGGCGGCCAGTTCTTCGCGCGTGGGTCGGGTCTTAAGTTGTGCGACTCCTCGAGATCCGCGTTCTGTCCTTTGGCGAGTCTCAAGGATGAGTCTGAGATCGTGCGCGACTCCGACAAAGTCGCGACCGTTTAAACGGATCGTGCCATCGATTCGTAACGACTGTATCCGTGGGGAAGCGACAGTGTCCAACGAAATCCAATGCGAAACGCAAGTGATCTCTCGCCGCGATCTCGTCCTGGCCTTTCTGAAACTCGGTAGTATCGGCTTCGGCGGCGGCATGGCAATGATCGCACTTATGGAGCAGGAGTTTGTGGGGAAACGCCGCGTTATGGATGCGGAAGAGTTTCTCCACGGGGTCGGACTGGGCCAAATTCTAGGCCCATTCGCGGTTAACACCGCGTTCTTCATCGGGTATCGGTTGCATGCCGCCGCTGGAGGATTGCTTTCGGCCACCGCGTTCATGTTTCCGTCGATGGTCCTGGTACTTGTGTTGTCCTGGCTTTACTTTGCGTATCATGCCGCTCCCGCCACGCAGGGCATCGTTGGTGGACTGGGCCCGGTGGTGATTGCACTGATATTGAGTGCGGCTTGGACAATGGGCAAAAAGGCGTTACGGTCCTGGCCTGCCGGGATCGTCTGTGTATTGGCGACGATTGCCGGTTTGTGGAAAGTCAGCCCGATAGTCGTTCTGGTAATGACTGGAGTGCTTGGTCTTTCATTGGGAAAGCGCCGTCTGGCAGGACGAGGGAAGCCATCCAAACCCGCGAGTCTCCCATCTCCGCACCAAAAGAGTGGGATCACTAGCCTGGGTCTTATCCCCTGGTTGTTCACTGCTCAGGGCGTGACCACTGCAGGCGGCGTTTCTCTTGGGAAGCTCGGGCTTACTTTTTTCAAAGTTGGACTGGTTTTCGTTGGGGGAGGTTTTGTGCTGATACCGGTTTTGCACCGGATGCTGGTGGAGAACCTTGGCTGGCTGAACTCTCGGGAATTCATCGATGGTATTGCCATCAGCAACCTGACGCCAGGACCTATCTCCGTGCTAGCGACGTTTGCTGGCTACCGGGTATTGGGAATCGCTGGAGCGCTAACCGCCACCTTGGCTCTGTACCTGCCGAGCGTCGTCTTGATGTTAATCCTGTGTCATCAATACGAAAAGATCAAGGACGGTAAGAGGGCACAGGATTTCCTCGCGGGTATTGTTCCGGCAGTGATCGGGCTTATTCTTAGCGCTGCCGTTTTGTTGTCCTTCGAGACGCTCAACTCCTGGCAAGATTGCGCCTTGGCTGCTGCCAGCGCACTGTTGCTAATTCGCTGGCGGTTGCAGCCTGTCTTTGTGCTTGCACTCGGTGCTCTGCTGGGCGCCACGTCCATCCCGCGCTAAATTATCGGACCACGATCCGCATCGCGATCGACAGTGTTGCGGAGCTCTCATTGCTCGACTTCCGCGAATAGCGGCTTTGCAAGGAGACTCCCAATCGCACATCCTTCCGTGACCCACGTCACGGAAATGGGATAGTGGCTTAAGCAAAACTATCTAGCTGCAGTTAGCACTTAGATGATAGCATCCAATCTGTGGCGAGCTCGGGGTCGCGAAGTTTCTGGCAATCAGCGCTTGGTGCAGCGTTTTTTTGACAAGCAATCATAGCGAGACTGTGAAAGTCCACGACGGTGTTTGTTGAGTCCTTGGACGGCCAGGAGCGGCTAGCAGCTATTTCCAATTCGGAGGTGTGCGCGTGAGGATCAAGAATCTGCGACTCGCTGTACTGTTTCTGCTGACGGTCTGCCAGGTAGTGCGAGCGGAAGAAATTCGCGGAACCGTTGCGGATCCCTCTGGGGCGCTTATTCCCGGCGCGGCCATTCGACTGGCCATGGGAGATCGGGTGATTGCCACAGCGACCACGGACGCTATGGGAGCCTACTCTCTCCATGTAAAACACGAAAAACTATCATCTACGGCCGCGCTTCGAGTGGAAGCTTCGGCACCGGGTTTCGCTCCCGCAACTTTCCGCGTGGAGTTTGTCAAAACGACCCACGTCACGCTCCCAATCCGCATGCAAATCGCGGCATCGCCGGAAAGCGTCACTGTCGAGGCCAAGAGTCCTCCCTTCCGAGATCAGCTTGACATGAGCGATGTGCGCGATAGTTCGGCCAAGGATATTGGAGAAGCGCTCAGTCAGTTGGACGGAATCTCCAAGCTGCGTAGAGGCGGAATCGCCAATGATCTGGTGGTGCGTGGACTTCAGCGCAATAACATTAACGTGCTGGTGGACGGCTCACGGACATACGGAGCGTGTCCAGGCGGCATGGATCCACCCGCGCAGCACGTAGATTTCTCCGAAGTGGAGCGCGTCGAGGTTCTGAAAGGACCGTACGACGTAGCGAATCAAGGCAGCCTGGGCGCGATCATCAACGTCGTCACGAAGAGCCCCGGGCCTGGTTTCCACCTGAAGCCGAGCCTCAGCGTCGGCTCTTCGGCTTTCTTCAATCCCAGCATCACCGCATCCTACGGGACGGATAGCGTTAAACTGCTGCTCGGATACTCTTTTCGGAACGCTGATCCCTACAAAGACGGTTTGGGAAAAACCTTCACCAGCTATGCCAACTACACCGCAAAGGTCCAGAACAGGAAATCCTTCGACATTCACTCTGGATGGTTTCAGAGCGAGTTCGCTCCGACCACGAACCAGAAGGTCTCCCTCTCCTATACGCGCCAAGTCAGCGGGTTGGTGCTGTATCCCTACCTGACCATGGATGCCGATTACGACCGGGCCGACCGTGTCATTGTGAAATATCAGATCAGGGATTTTTCTCGCGATCTGCACGCGGTCAGGATCGAGAGTTACTTCACCCAGGTACAGCACTACATGTCGGATCGACTGCGGGCGACGGCTTTGGCCCCAAGTTGGAAGATGGCATCCGATGCGTCAACTCGGGTCATTGGCGGCCGCGTCGAGACCGATTTCGGCCGTGATTTCACATTCGGATTTGAGAGTTACTATCGCAAGTGGAACATGCTGCAGTTCGCCAACATGGGCGCGGCAATTAACACTGGCAATGCAATTCCCGATGTGACCACAACGACGGCCGGCGCATTCGTCGACTACCACCATGCATTTTCCGACACCATCCGACTGAATGGCGGTTTCCGCTTTGACCATGCTGCCATGGACGTGGGCGTGCCGAATTTCAACTCGGATATGTTCTACCTGTATCAGAACACACGCAATACCTCGAACACGGACAACTACCCCTCCGGAAACCTGCGGCTCACGATGGGGGCTTTCAAGCATCTGGAACTGTTTGTCGGTGCCGGTAGCACCGCCCGAATTCCGGATGCCGAAGAACGCTATATCAATCGAAAGACCGCCATGGGCGCAAACGTTGGAAATCCCCTGCTGCCCTCGACGCGAAACACCGAGGTCGATGCCGGATTCAAGTTCACCCGCGGACGAGCTTACGTCAAGCCATCATTGTTCTTTTCCAACCTCAGCGACTACATCATCGTGAACGACCAGCCGAAGCTAAACGCTCAGACGTCCGGTCCCATGCTGCCGGCTACAGCTCGCTCCTATCAGAACATCGGGGCACGCATCTACGGAGGTGAAGTGTCCTACGCAGTGGCGCTGCCGGCAGCATTCTCACTTTCAGGCGGAGCTTCGTACTCGCGAGGGATAGGCAACCGCGAGCCGCAGTTCGGAATCCTCAGCACTAATTTGCCCGAAATGCCCCCGCTCCACAGTTGGGCAGCGCTTCGCTATACGCACGCTACTGCATTCGCCGAGATCGGCGGCGCTGCCGCTGGCAGGCAGAATCTGATTGACCGAGATCTTCATGAAACACCCACGCCGGGCTATGGATTGATGAACCTGAAGCTTGGGTGCATATACAAGAAGTGGTACGGAAGCTTTATGATGGACAACCTTCTCAACCGTTTCTACTACGAGCACCTGTCCTACTATCGTGATCCAGATTTTTCCGGCGTAAAAGTTCCCGAGCCGGGGCGCAACTTCTTCGCTCAAGTGAAGTACACATTCTAAACCTAGATCGTTCGCTTGCCTCGGCGGTCACTTCACACGCAGCCATGGAGAGTGGCCTAAGACAGGTCTTGTTTACCCTGCCGAAAAATAGGCAAGAGCTTCGGTGTGCATTCATTGCTGTGTTTCCGTTCGGGGCGTCACTCGTAGGAGCCTTCTCGGGAGGCCCCCTCTTCGAATTCGTCAATGCTTACGATCTCAAAGCCTTTCGCCAAATGATTCACTTTCTCCCGATTGAAAAAGTGCACAATAATACCCCGACCTCCACATCTCCTCCCCGCGATGAATGCCGGTCCTGCAGTGAGCGTCGCACAGCGCGCGGTGAGCTTGCTCATTTGAGGAGCACGCAACCCAGCGAGAGTTATCCTCCAACCTGATTCATCGTGAAAGCACTATCCATCGCCAGAGGCGGAAGCTTCCCATTCATATAGGAGTTGAACTCTTTCTGCGCCTTTGAGCTGTCCGTCACTCTCAACAACCTAGCTAGATCCAGTGTTTCTGGGTCCATCAGGCAGCGGCGGATTCGTCCGCGAGCGTCCATGCGGAGTCGCTCACAGCGGCTGCAGAACGGATGTGACCGGGGCGTAATCCATCCAACTGTCAAATTGGTTCCACGCCAAGTCACAGCGGTTCTGCGGGCGGGCGCCCAGCCTTGCTCCAGAAGGGGCGTGATCGTTACAGCCTCCCCAAGGTCTCTGCAGACCTCGTCAACAGATATAAACTCAGATCCAGACCACGCTTGATCGGTCCCGGTACGCATCAATTCAATAAAGCGAATCTCAAAGCCTGAACCAGCTGCGTAGTCCAGCAAACGCGGCACCTCCTGCCTCCAGGTGGAGCGCTGGAGAACGGTGTTCAACTTGATCGGTGCCAGCCCGGCAGTTTGTGCAGCCTCGATGCCGGCCAAAGTACGCTTAAGACTCCCACCGCGCGTTACTTCTGTGAACCGCTCTTCGTCAAGAGAATCAAGAGAGATGTTGACACGGGTCAGCCCTGCCCTCTTCAGGCGCTCGGCCATCTGCGTAAGGAGCGAACCATTCGTGGTTAAAGATACTTCTCGCACTCCGGGAACTTTCGAAAGTTGTGCGATCAGATGCTCAATGCCTGAGCGGATCAGCGGCTCTCCGCCGGTCAGCCTCACCTTCTCGATTCCCGCATGCTCTGAGAGCCACCCAACATGGCTCGCTAAATCTTCCAAGGACAAGAGGTCGGAGTGGGAAGTCTTTGGCACGCCTTCGATTGGCATGCAGTAACGGCAACGGAAATTGCAAAGGTCCGTCACGGAGAGTCGCAATAGCCTGAGCCGCGGCAAAAGAACCGGCGCTGGGCTCAAACAAACTGCAGGGCGGAGTTGTACCGATATCAGAGGAGCTGACATATAGTCTTCTTTCCAATTCGGGAGGCGACGCAGTTTCCCGCGTGGCCCTCGGACCTCACCTCATCCGAGGCTGGTCACCGCCGGGGTTGCCATGAATGCGAAAGCATTTTTAGGAATCCTCGATCGAAGACGGTTGAAATCATTGTATGTCCAATCGCGCGCCTGGAGGCTCACAAGTACACGCCTCCGGTCGCGGCAATCAGTAAGTTAAGCCGAGTAATAACTCAGTATAACCGCTGCAACTATTTTGTAGAATGAAGTCTTCGCGTGCAGAGACACCTTGGTAGCAACGTTTAAGGCAAAAGCCCGAAGGTGTTTTTCAATGACGATAGACTGCAGTTCCTTCGCATATTCCTCAACTTCCTTATTCCCATTCTCTATACCATCGATCTCTTTGAAATACAGAAATGAGAGGAACTCAAACTCCAAGGCGATGTGATCTGGCGGCAACCTGAATTCTTCGGTCGGTGCCAATCCCGCGTCATAGTAGAGCCGCGCAATTTCAAACGTCGAATCCTGGAGCAATCGTCCTTCTCGATATACAGACTCAAACAAATGCGCAAGGCGTGGCTTTGAGGCGAAGAACATCCTCGTGTAATCCTTTTCCAAGCCCAGTAACAACTCGGCGTCCTCTGAAGATCGGTCAGCGTTACAGTTCTCTTTCAGCTTCTCGATGCTCTCTCCTGGCGATGAATGCGTGGATGAGAATAGTGACTGAAGAAGTATCTCGACGAGGTCATCCGACTTGATTCGAGCGACCAGAGTCAAGTCCGGATAATTGAGAGCCGCCGCAAGCAACGAATGCAATGTTGCTTTGGACCTGATCTCGGATAAGTGCTGTTCATTCCCAATTGACATATAACCTTCCACCACTATCGACTCCCTAACCGCAAACATTATTAAAGACTGACAGGTCACGAACGAGTGACCTGTCAGAGTGTCATCGCATACCGTCCCTTGCTATTCAGTCTTTCGAGTCAGCAGCTTCCAATGCAACATCCGAGCGCCGCTCGTTCAACTTCTTGAGACCTGTGTAAACTGCCCCTGCGACGAATGGAAGCGTAGCCAATGTTTCGGGCAAGAGTTGCGCGCGATGTTTCTTGCTGACCGCTGGGTACCCGAGTAAAACCGGGTCCTCTTTGGTAAGCATGATTACGTTCGCTCCACCGTTTTCCTTAAGCCCATACACTTTCAGCTTTCCTCGAGCCGCAAGTTCGCTGGCACGAGCAGCCATTGCTGAATACTCGCCGAACTGCAATGCGCCTGCCGGACATGCTTCAATGCAGACCGGCGCCTTGCCCTCACTTACCTTGTGGGCGCACATGCTGCACTTAACAGCTTTCTTGGCCACTTCGTCAAATTGAATTGCATGGAATGGACAGGCACTGACGCAATGCTTGTCGCCCGTACATTTTGCGGAATCAAAGAGCACTGGACCATACCCGGACTTGGTAAGAGCTCCGGAACTGCACGCGCCGACGCACTGCGGATCTTTGCAGTGCATACATCGGTTGTCGTACATCCCGTGATCGTTTATCTGGACGAAGGTTTTGAAGAGCCCACGTGCGGCCTGCTCATGGTCCCTGAACTCCTGGATGCACCTGTAGCCGCAGGTATTACAGCCGGTGCAATAGGTGCTGTCGTACAAAATCGCATATTCTTTCATTCGAGGCTCCTCTATGCCTTCCTGATGCTGACAAAGACATCTTCAACCCAGCCCATGCCGAGCGGGTCATGGACCTTGGAGATGCTCGGGTCTTTCTGAGGAACAAGGTCGCCGTCACGATATCCATAGTTTTTGGCCACCGTCAGGTTTTTAGCCCGGTGACCGATACCGTGGTACAGCAACACACAGTCGTCTCTTGTAACGCGGGTTGAAAGATGTAGCTTTGCTTTGACCGGCCGCGGCAAGTCCTTCATGTACTTTGGATTGCTCTCGAGCACGATCTGCTCGCCCTCTTTAAGGCCGAGCTTTTCTGCTGCGTGCGGGCTCATCCATACGCAATCCATGAAGTTCCTGTTGGTCACGTGTTTCAGAATTGGATTGTTGATGAAGTTTGGATCGGCCTGCATGTACCAGGGAGCCCTGGTAACAAGCATCGAGAACTTGTAAGCATCGTTAGGAGCCTGCCACCTTTCATGCCAGTTCGGGAGAGCATCGTGCCCAACCCGACTGAACTCATCAATGAACATCCTGACGCGCCCATTCGGTCTGCCATACCCACACTGTCTGATCTGTTTGTAGTTTTCGTATGGACGGTTGTCAATCCAGAAAGCTCCCTTATCCATGAACTCCTTGACATTCGCGCCTGCACCTACGCGTTGGACGGCGACGTCTCCAAGATTCGATGGGAAGAGCTTCTTAGGATCTGAGCTTCCATCCGTGGTCCAGTACTGAGGGGCCATGGCGAGACCGATTTTTACTGCAATCGTTCCCCAGCCCATCACATCTCCAACCGACTTCTGCACCGGGGCGCCCCCAACAAGACATGCATGCTTGGGGAAGTAGGAACGGACGTCCAGTTTCGGATCCTCATACTGATGCGACGCCGGAAGCACATAGTCACACCAGTAGCCCAGATCATCCAGGTACATGTTCCAGTCGACAACCAGGTCTTTGTTTTCCAGACCCTTCTCGACCATCTGCGGCTGAATTGCCGCGAACACTCCTCTATGCGGATTAACAAAGAAAATTACCTTTGCTCTTTCCGTTTTGTACAGTCCAAATCCCACCATCCCGTAATGACCTGGAGCCGAGAAATCCTTGTGGCGATAGATGTCATCCGTCACCGGAAATTCCGTTCTAAAGTCGGCGGGCTTCGAAGGCAGTTCAGGGTAAGGAATCGCAGGCGACGGTCCGCCAACATCCTCGAGCCAGGGGATTGTCACGTCGTGCTGAAGCAGGATGCCGCCTTCGTGATCAATGGATCCAACCAAGGTGTTAATGACGCTGATCGCGTGGCGGAGTCTCCAGCTATTCGCATAGTTCGGACCCGCTGCATCACGCTTGTTCGAAGGCACCATGGCGAAAGGCGCCGCAGCTGCGAACTCCATCGTAATTCGGCGAATAGCCTCGGCTGGAACGCCGCTGATGGAACTTGCCCACTTCGGCGTGAATTGTACGGTTCCTTCGCGCAGTAATTGGAGCACCGGCTTCGCGGTAATCTCCTTGCCATCGAGCGTGAAGGTATAGCTGCCACCATCAAGGGCAGGAGCATCACAGGTGTCGATGGGCTCGGCACGCTTGCGACTAGTGCTCCATGCATAAAACGATCCATCTGTTCCTTTGACGGCTATCTTGGTTTTCTCATCAACCAGCGCCAGCGCATCCGAGTACTTCTTCAGAAACTCCGTATTGTAGGTGTTGCTGGAGAGGAGGGTATTCACAATTGCCAGTGCCACAGCAAGGTCCGTGCCCGGCTTGATTGAGTAGTAGGAATCAGCATACGAGTCGGCGAACGGTGTTCTGACCGGATTGAACATCACAATCTTTGTGCTGTTGTTTCTTTTGCACTCAGCAAAGTGATTCACCAACCCGGACTTTCCCAGCTTCGTCATCGAGTCATAGCCGAACCATATCTGGTATTTGCATTTGTCGAAATCAAAGCCCGGGACATGGTGCGAAGGAGTATAAGTGCTCGAGTACACGGGGTTCGGAGGATTCGTAAGGGTAAGGCAGTTTATGTAATAGTGCGTACCAAAGCACTCGGTACGTTGATCGCTTCGAATGACTCCGATTGATTTGCAAAGTTTATTGGTGTAGGGATTGCCCGGTGAGCAGATCAGCAGTTCCTCACGACGATGCTTCTTCATGACATCAATGATGTCCGTGACGGCATCGCTTGACTTAACAGTCACCCAACCTGGGTCCGCATCGATCCCCTTCTTGGGGTTTGTCCTTTTCAGGGCAACCAGAAGCCGTTCTGGATCGTACAGCGAATCAACGTAGCCGAGCCCCTTGATGCAGTATTTTCCCCTGGAGACTGGGTCTTGCGCGCGGCCCTCAACGGTGAGTGCACGCTCCAGCCCTGTCTTGGGATCAACCCCGACAACAATGTCAAACGCGCAGTTTGCTTCGCATGCGCGAGCGCAGACCTGCGGTATCTTCTTGGTGACTTTGTATATCGGTTCTTCCTGCGGATGCCGTTTAAAAGATCCGACCGGCTTGAGGTTCTGGAAAGGAAAGGCCATTGCGGGTGTAACCGCCGCTGCACCCGCAGCAGCTATTAGGAAACCTCTTCGAGACAGCTTTCCAATCTCGTCCATTGTTCCTCCACGCGGCACACCCGTGGGCCACTATGCCCAATAGAGAGCTGCCGAGAACTGTTGCACTTGTGGCCTACTGGTATACCACGTATGCAACATCGTGAAGTCATTTCCTTTTGAGCAATCTTCCAGCTAGGACCGTTTCGGGATTGTCGAACCCACTTCTCTCAGATGATCGATCATGGCGACCTTCGCAGCCTCGGTATCCTGGTCGCGCACTGCGTCAAAAATACGTCGGTGTGCACGCAGTGACGCCATTCGCTGTTTCCGGTTCTTTAGCGTGGCTTGCCTGGAGTATCTCAGCACGTCCAACAACGACTCGTTCACTTTAAGACTGATGTTGTTGTGTGCCGCCGTGATGAGTGCGGTATGAAATCGAAGAGAGGCATTGTCGATTTCGCGATTCCGCAGGATGTGCAATTCGGTCTCGATCAGAGCATTGTCCATCTCATCGATGTCTTCCTTGGTCCGGCGTTTTGCCGCGAGGCCTGCCGCCTGAACTTCAATGGCTTCCCGGACCTCAAACAAGTCTTGCAAGGTCGAAAGCGGATCAACCAGTAAAAATTCTATGTGGCTCAAAATGTGGTTGATTGTTACCCGCTTGACGATTACTCCCTTGCCTCGGACATGCTGAACCACGCCCAAAAACTCCAACGTCTTTAATGCCTCTCGAACGGGAACGCGACTAACGTCGAAGACATCCGCCAATTCTCTTTCAGAAGGCAGAGGATCGCCTTCCTTCAGGTCGCCTTCCCTCACCCACTGCTGAATCCGCGCGACAATCTGCGCATACAGCGCATCTGCTGCCTTGTGCGATTTGTTGAGCGTTTGCAGTTGATTGATCGGTATCGCCATGCTCACATCCCTGCATCTTTCAATGGGGTCTTCGGAGCCGAACTGTCCCACGACCGTGCGGCCTTCTATCCACCAGCGCTGGCTCCCGTCCTACTACGTGCCGGTCCTAATGGAATGGAACAAACTGCTAACCCCCGACACCGTCAGCAACCTCACCGTCGCCACCACCCGGACTGGCATCCTTTTTGTCATCGCTCTTGGATGCATCCTTCTTGTCGTCACTTTTGGCTGCATCCTTGTCGCCGCTCTTGGATCCGTCCTTGTCATCACTCTTGGCGGCGTCCTTCTTGTCATCGCTGCTCTTCTGCGTGGTTTTGTCGTCAGTCGTGAAATCAACACCGGCGCGCAGCTCCGCCCAGGCAGCGTCTGAGAGCGCAAAGACCGTGGGGTTGGGCTTCGGACTTGTCCAGGCGGAAGGCAAGATGCGCGCGACCGTCAGACGGGTGCAGGACAACAGAAAAATCGCAGATACCAGAACACGATTGCGTAGCTTCTTCAGCTTGCTCATATATGAATCCTATATAGAAATTCTCGTCAACCTAGCCATTAGTTATTCGGACGGGATAACTTTAGCACGCTTTTGGGATACTGGTATGCCACTTATCGCCACCCAGGTCATCAGTCACATCCCGATTGCCGGAAACGGGAAATTCCGCAGGTATAATCCGGTCATGGCGACTCTGGATAATCTCCAATATCAATGGGATGTGCCGAATTTTCCGACACCTTCTTCCCGTTTCAAGTTTTCCCGCTGTGAGCGGACACCGCTATCGTGGATGGAAGAATTGGAGAAGGCAGCGCTTTCCATCGCTGAGTCCACTGCGAAACCTATCTGGATTTGCTCCAGCGGCGGAGTAGACAGCGAGACGGTCTGTGAGATATTTCTTAAACTCAAACTGCCTTTTAACGTGCTGACTATTGAATTTGTTGACGGCAAGAACGCTCACGACGTGGTCTATGCGAAGCAATGGTGCCAACAAAACAACGTTCACCAGAAGCTGTACACAATGGACATTTTCGATTTCGTAAAGAATGAGCTGGATCACTACGTCCGGGATGGATATTCTGCGGTCGAACTCTTCCGCTACATGATGATCAAGCAGATGGCGATTGTAGAAGACATGGGCGGCTTCGCCGTTTTAGCCGGCGGAGAACAGCTTTATGAGATTGATGCATCCAAGAAAATCCTAACGGCGGCCGATCCCTATTTGAATGTGGATATCAGCTACACAACTCCCCTCGAATGGTGCCGCAGAAATAACCTCCAGCACGAACCATTTTTCTATTTCAGCACTCCTGAAATCATGCTTGCGTGGCTTCAGATTCCGCTCATCGATTTTGTCCTGAAGAATCCGGATTTCTTCCGTCATCCGACAAACAAACATGCACTCAAGAACTCGGTCATTCGTTATCACTTCCCGCAGCAACAGTGGCGGAATAAATACACGGGATTTGAGCAGGTGCTCAACCTGGCAAAGATGGTAAAAGCAAGACTTGGGGATCACTTCGGCGCAAGGATTCGGAAGTCTCCCCTATATGTCACGGAGCTTCTCCAGCAATTGGCGCCCACTAGACATCCCATGAGGGAACCATAATGGATCGATGCGGACGCTCTAGCCGGGGAGATCGGCTTACTCGAGCATAGACGAGAGTGTACCCAAATGTTGACCCACGAGAAGTGTTCCAGGGACGCGCTTGATTGCGGTTTAGTCACGCCGTCGCATCCCACTCCCAAGCTCCCTAGAAAGGGCCCCACAGAATGCCGCTCATCATTCAGATCCTCATTCCCGCAGCTGTAATCCTTGCCTGCCTTCTGATTTGCCTTGCCTTCCTCGCTTTCCGCGGTTGCCTCAGCGTGGGAGCGGTCATCGGCACGATCAGTGGGGACCTCTGGGTGTTCCACAGGTATGGCTTTTACGGATTGCCTACCATCATCTATTTGCTCATCCCTGCAGCGGTGATTCTTACCTGCGTGCTCGTCTACCTTGCATCCACCAATTTCCGTAGCTTCCTGCTCCTCGGGTCGATTCTCGCCGTGATCGCAGCCGCATGCTGGCTGCTCAATGCGATTACGCCGGTTATTGGCATCCTCATGGTCATTTGGTTTATCTTGCGCGGTCTCCGCACAAGTACGGGGGACGGATCATTGTTCAATGCTTTTGTGGTTCATTCCGGCGTCCCTGACATTTCGGTTGGAGAGGCCTATATGGCCTCGGAAGCAGACCTGATCTAAGCAAGCTCCGATTCCGTCCATCAGGTCCCCTGCGCTAGTTTGCGGGGGATTCGTTTTGCACTCAGCCCCGTGCTCCGGGGCTTTTGCTTGCGTCTTTCGCGACGCGGAGGCTCTTCTGTGTCCACTACGACCGTTCCCTCACCGACATTTGGCTACCTCTACCCGTCCACTTCTCTCGCTGGTATCACCTTCACTTCGTCCCGCTGGGAGGTGCTGAAGGCATTCCTGGCCTCTTCCGACGGCGCGCTCGTCAGCCGCCTCCGGGAACTTCCCACCGGCCTTCTATTCTTTACCTCCATTCCCGGGCAAGCTCATTCAGGAGCGATCTACTTCTACAGATCTATTCGACAGGCATTCTTCATGCTTGATTGGGCCAGCCGCGATGATGATTTCGAGGCCGAGGAGTTTGATGTCCTGGTCGATGCCTTCTCGCTCGACCTCGCACTTGGTTCGGGTGCCAGCCCCGCCACCCGCCACCACTCCCGCCGCCATGGACGAGACAGACAGCATCACGCGAGGGCCGCGAGTGGACTACGACCCACCCTGCCACTGACTCGTCGAGTAAAGCAGAAAACATAAAATAAATATAATTACTATGATATATATGTAAATATATTGAAAGGAGGACAACCGATGTCCACGCGCACGACGCTCACATCAGGATGGGAACCGACAGCCACCACCCCGCGGCTCCTCCCGGTCGCCCCCGGATTGGCAAAAACGTATATGAAGCTCTTCGTGAATCGGCTGTCCTATTGCGAACAGTCTCTGTACGGGGACCATCGCTACCACCGGCCCAAGCACCCGGAGCTCAAAACGCTTGCCGGGCGGAGAGCTGCAATCGAGATGCCCGGCCAGAAGTGGGGCAGCCTGCCCCACACTGACCGGACAAACGAGATTTACCTTGAACTCGTAAGGGAGCGTAGACTCCCCAGCCCGTACCGTAGTCTCACGGAGAAGACAATCGAGCAGCACCTCGCAGGGCAGGTAACCGTGAATCTATATGCGATCAATCCGGAAACCCAGTGTTGCAAATGGGTTGCGATTGACGCGGACTACGAAACGGAGCAAGCAAAAAGAGATTTGGCGAAGCTCCGGAAAGAATTGTTGTTGGAGAACGTCTTCGCCGTTCAGGAATATTCAAGGCGAGGAGGGCATCTGTGGATCTTCTGCGAAGATCCGTTACCTGCCAAGCAATGCCGTCTCTTCATCTACAATCTCGCCCTCCGGCTGGGCGTGCCAATTAAAGCGTCAGGGTTTGCTGATGAGGGAATAGAAATATTTCCGAAGCAAAATTCGCTTGCACCAGGCGCGCTCGGCAATGGTATTCGTGCCCCGCTTGGCATCCATCGGAAGAATGACAACCGCTATTGGTTTGTGGACATAGGCCAGCTAACACTCCAGGCTCAAATCGAGGCGCTCTGCCAGCTTCCTAAATTAACGGCTGAGCAACTGAATGATCTCACGCACAAAATGCCGCCTCCTCCACAATGGGAGACAGCTGACGATCCGCCGCTTGTTTCGAGCGCGCGATTCCTCAGCGAAAACGTCAGTGGAGCGAAGAAGCTCTTCGACATCTACGAACACGTATCCTTGGTGAACAAGCGTCCAATTGGCGGCAAAGACTACTTTGTGCAATGTCCGTCGTGTCGCCTGGTCGGTAATGACACAAGCAAAGATAACCTCGGCGTTGGCAAACCGCACGGTCCCCGACACGGCTACTACCACTGTCATGCTGGTTGTTCCACAGATGACATTCGAAATGCCTTCGGGTGCCCGCGTTCCCCGTACTTTAAGAATCGTTAGGAGATGTCCGAATGGCGACTGGGTCCTCTCGTTCAGCATCAAACCCGTCAAAATTCCCGCTCGTTCGTGGTTTTGCATTGCAAATTTACCGTTCCGAATGGGGGGAACTGCGTGCCTCGGGCATCGTGGCGCGTGTGCGTATGAAGGTGGACTTCTCCTCGACTCATCGACGCTTCGTGTTGTGCGCTGAGGAATCGGGCGGAGCAACCGCCAACATCGGGCACTATTGTGGTTTCTTGCCCTTGGCCGGCGATCCAACGTTCTTTGCCAGACCTGTGACGCTGGCAATGCCAAATACGGTCCACGCCGACGTATCAGCCGCGTCCCTTGTCTCGATCGAAATGCTTCGATACGGGACAACGTACACCCTCAACATCTTTCTGCATTGGCTTACCACCTCCCAAGGCCCCGACATGCTCCCAGCTCATCGTCAGAAGTTGCTCTTCTCTGCCCACCGGGGCGTTCTATCGCAGCCATTGTGGCAGGACGACAAGACGGCACAGGTTGGAGGCCTCATCCCAGCGTTTCATCGGCGCACCGGCGATCCATTGCTCATACCGCCTGCCTTGCACGAAGCGGTCGGCGCTATTACCGACGCTGTCTGCTGTGTAGGCTGTCGCAAGACTCACTTCCTCGCGCTCAATCCGGTGAAGCTTCCCGAAGAATTGAGCGTCCCAAGGATTCATCAGCCAATTCCACGTGCTACAGTTCCACCGGTTGCTTTCGGCGAGATGCCGCCGACAGCGCAAACGGGGAAGAACAAGAAGAAGCGTGACCGCCGAAGGATGAAGCAACGGCTCGCACGGCAGGAGGCGACGGATGCCGCTCTCCCGAAACCCCCGGAGGCCGTGGCAGACAAATCAGAAGTACCTGCACTGCAGGAGGTAACACCTTGAAACTCTTTCGCTATCTTTTCCTAGCGCTTCTGGTGACCGGAGTTGCTTGGGGTGTTCGTCATCAAGATCAGTTGCCGGCAGCCGTGAGGCCTATTGCCATGCTGGGGCAACTCGGTGCCGTGCGGCAGTCGCCGGCGTCAGGATCGGCGGCTATGTCCGCCCTGCCTGCTGGCCGACATGCGCTCTACTACACACCGGACGTTAATACCGAACGGGTGGATGTGCCACTTCTTACCAAAGCACGGGGACACATTGATGCAGCGTTCTACAGTTTCACCGATAAACCTACCGCCGAAGCCCTGCTCGCCGCTGCCAACCGTGGCGTGAAGGTTCGGATCTATCGTGACCAGGAGCAGTTTCAGAACGAGAAGAAACGAAATCCGTATATGACCACGATGTTTGCCGGAAATCGCAACATACAGATCCGGATCAAGGGATCGCGCGCGCTCATGCACCTGAAGGCATGGTCTACCGAGGGCTTATTGCGGGATGGCAGCAGCAATCTCTCAGCGGCCGCTAAACACCAAGACAACAGTGTTGTCCTGTCCTCCGATACCGATGAAATTCAGGCGTTCGAAAAGAAGTTCACGGAGATGTGGAACCGGTCCGACAACATCGTTATCCAGTAGACGCCGCCGTCTTCGTCGTTTGATTTCCCCTGGTCGTGCCTTCAAAGCGCGGCCATTCTTTTCGCCAATAAGGCGAGCTACCAACTCCATCAACAGACCAGCCGCCCTATGGACGGCAGCAAGGACACTTCGCGTCATGGCAAAGAGCGTAAACCGCGTGACATTAATGGGTCACCTCGGCAGGGATCCGCAACTGAAACACACCGGCGCCGGCACCGCCGTGGCCAACTTCACCCTGGCTACCAACGACCGCTACAAAGACAAGGACGGCAACTGGCAGGAACGCACCGAGTGGCACAACATCACCTGCTGGGCGCGTCTTGCTGAAATCGCCAGCGAGTACCTCAAGAAAGGTCGCGCCGTGTACGTCGAGGGCAGCCTCCGCACCCAAAGCTGGGACGACAAGCAGAGCGGGCAGAAGCGCTACCAGACCTATATCAGCGCGACTGACCTGGTTCTGCTCGGCGGCGATCGCAGTGAGGGCAGCAGCGGCTCCTCGTGTGAGACCGGCATCGATCAGAGCTTCTCAGGCGACGAGCCCGATTTTGTCAGTGCTGGAGCCGGCGAAGACCCATTTCCGTTCTGAGCGCATCGGGTGAATTGGCTCACCGCGTTTACCGGCCCCACCACACCTGTTGTGTTGGGGGCTTCTTCTGACCTGAAACCTGAAAAGGAAGAACTGCATGTCTTCTGAAATCGCTCCAAATCACAAGCACACCACCGACGAAATAAAGACTCTTCTGGAACTCCCTTTCCGTGCCGCTGAGATCACCTGGCGCGTCCTCGGAGATGGCGAGAGAGCAGAAGGCGAAGCCCGCATCATCCCGTATGCCTACCGCGCCGCATACATGAGGCGTCTCGACATCCTGTTCGGCCCGGGAGGATGGACGCAATCGTTCTCAATGACGACGGTGAGCAATATTCAGCGCTCGAAGAAGGTCAACAAGGCGTACGCGATGATCACCACCGGCAAGATTCTCGTCACCAGCACCATCACAATCGAGGGGTTTGGCACCAGGTCGAGCACCGGCGAGGGATGGGCGGACGACGAGAACGGCACTACGCGCGCCCAGGCCCAGGCGTTCCGCCGCGCCTGCGCGGAGTTCGGTCTCGGCCGGTACCTCCGGGAGCTGGAAGGCTGGAGTTGCAAGGTTCCAGTGAATGCAAAGGGCTACTTCAAGCGTCCGCACTTCTCGGTTCTGCCCGATTCCGCGATTCACCCATCGGAACTCGCAGAAGCACAAGAAGTGCGCGCCAGGCCTGCGAAATCATCCCGCAAGTCCGCCGCACACGCACCGACCGTTTCGGCCGGGAGTGGTACTCAGCCGGCTCGAACGGCGCAGTCATCGCCGCAGGCCGCCGCGCCGAGCGCTCATGTGTCAGGTGCCTCGACGAGTGCCAGTTCCACCCAGGCGGATGCCATCGAGGCGCAACTCGCAATGCTACGAACTCCTGAAGTGAAGCAGCGCCTCGCTGGGTACCTTGACCAGCTTTCCAAGTCCTTGATCACTTCTGTCGTTATGGGACTTTCAGAACTGCATGCGACTGGGCGCATGGCCGGAAATCTAGTCAACGATGTCTTCTTCAATCTGGACAGGGCCGTGGACTTGATCGATGGAATCAACAATATGGAACCCATGTTGCCGAGCGACAACACCCTGCCCAGCATCCTGCACTCCCACTCGGCAAAGTCGCTTTCCGATCTCCAGACCTTCGGCGATCTCAAGGCTGTGAGCCGGAAGGTCACCACCATCTATCAGGCAGAGCAGGAGCGCCAGCACGGCACAACCGCTGCCTGATTGGTTGCCAAGGAGCATCGTTCCAGCGATGCTCCGGCTTCCATCATCACCCCTGCAGTACACGAAACTACTCGAATCCTGAGGTACATCTCCATGTGCAAACTGCTGCAATTTCCTTCTCCGGACGATCCGCGCCCGGAGCCACCGGCCTCTGCGCTGAGCGTTCCCCGGCCGGGTGAACTCTCCGTGGCCAGTGCAGTGTCCGTCCACGCTCTCTCGGCGCCGCCGAAGAGTGCGAGCGTGCCCTGCATCCTTGCTGCAACGGCGGACGTGGCTGTGTAGCCGGGCGGTGACTCAACATGCCGCCCATTCTCATTACGGCCTCTGTCCTCGCGAGCTCTGAGCAGGGCGCCCGGAGGCGCACGGGGCTGCTCCTGAACCCTAACTACGCAACGCCCCCGGCCTTGAGGGCCGTCGCAACCACCACGATGTTCCGCGTGGTCTCCTGCGCGGGGCCAGATGGCAGACGCCAGGTGCACGCGGAACCGCTCGCTCCCGCGGCACGCAACAGCTCCTGGCAGCCCGGCGATAATCAACTGCACTCCGATGATCCGGCGTACGCGGAGTTCACCGGAAGCACCGAACCCATCCCGTTGTATGACGTGCAGGCCGCTTAGCGCGGTCTGCACACAACGCTGCCGCACTTTGAACCCAAGTCTTGCGGTTTGCTATGTTGGTGAGGCCAACTGACTGGAATTCGCCCCAGATTTCAGAGTAGAGTTCTCGCAATGCACAAGAGCAACGAAAGTTATGTCTATGCATTTCCGGCCGCTCTGCACGGTGATGTGCTGGCGGCACTGGCGGTGCTTCCCGAGAATCCCCGTGTGTTTGGCACATTCTCGGTTAGGGTTGGCGGCGAGGCGGTCATGTTGCCCGAGCGTATCTATCACCCGACGATAGCAGTGGCCGATAAGCTCACGCCTCTCCAACAGGAGTTGATTCACTGCCTGATGACGAGGCACCAAGATGGTTTTGTTCGCCAAGAATACCTGGCGCGAATCATCGGTTCCCGCCGTCCGTGGGTTTGCCCTTTTGTGGTTAAGTTGGTCGGCGAATACGTCATCGAAATACTTCAGGTCATTCAGCAAAATCTAGGAGGTCTGGACAGTTCGATGTATAGGCACTTCTTGACGGAGGATCCGGAATTTCTCGCTATCACGGGACAGCGCGTAGTTAGCTATTGGGACTGCTATTATCGGGACCATCGAAGGGGCGAGTACGTAGGATTCCAAGTGCTGGAGTACTTGAGATCCATTGCCGCATCTCCGATTCCGCAGCCGTGAAGCATTATCAGTAATGGGAGGTCCTACACAGTGAGTAGACCACTACGGATGTTTACGGTGATCCTTGCGTTGATGGTCCTTGCTCTCGGCGCGGTCGCGAAACGGAAAGCCCCCAAGCCCGTCGCTCCTGTGGTTGCCAACGGAGTTCGGTACTGCGCTGTCATGAATGGCGAAGACGAGTCCGTTGCTGCGGTCGATGCTGCGAGTGGGAAGGAACTGTGGAGGGTAAAGGTCTTCCACAATCAAATTGACCCGTCTTTAGAACGAGACGTGCAAGACGTGTTCATCACCGACTTGACACTCCAAGGGGCAACTCTTCTAGTGAAGGATGAGAAAGCGCGGGTGTTTTCGATCGACCTCAAGACCAGAACGGTCAAAGAGTTGAAATACTGATCTCTGTCTATACATCGTCCAGTAAATCACCATCCCGTTCTGCAACAACGCCCCAAACCCTCACTAAAGGTCACCACCACATATGGTCGTTTGGCTCATGGCCCATCCCCCCATCGGTTCGCAGAGGTGTGGATTTCGGGGACGTAGCCAGCACGAATCGTCGCCACGGTCGATTTCGGCGTCAGGACGATGACCTCGGCATTGTGCGGACGGTCCATGCGTTTCGTGTAGCCTCCCGCCGACCATGCCAGTAACCAGTCGTTGTAGACCAGATAAGGTTCTTCCGCAAATTTGACGAAGACGCCATTCGGTAAGTCAGCCAGGTTTGCCACGGAGAGATTCCCTGGGGCCACCCGCTCTGCATTTAGGCCGTTGTCGATGTCAGAGGCCGAGGGCTGCGAGCCAGCTTTCTGAGGATGAGCCCGCTGCCAGGCGCAGCAAAAGGACTTGAACCGTTCCCGCTGACATTCGGCGCAGGGACGGTGCCCGGCTGCCAGAGCGGTTGCTTCGTCTAGGAAGAAGAGTTCGGTGTAACAGCTTGGCGTCATTACCTTCCGCTTGCGGCCACGAAACTCCAGGACACACACGATCCATCGCTTTCCTTGCCACTTCCGCCTGATGCGGCCTTCATCGTCATGGAGAACGCCACGATTGCCCATGAAT
>Ga0316232_1002198_pt1 | contig 21032 bp, 30 predicted proteins | sample TBHtaG_FD_206006 | JGI IMG/M metagenome (GOLD analysis project Ga0316232, IMG submission 206006) | Freshwater microbial communities from Trout Bog Lake, Wisconsin, USA - TBH18025_13 | ecosystem: Environmental > Aquatic > Freshwater > Lake > Hypolimnion/Profundal zone | place: USA: Wisconsin... | reverse complement strand
TTGTTCTTTTATATACAATGTTGGGTTTATGGGTTTCACTAAAGAGTTAGTAAGAACTATTGGATGGTGGGATGAGAGATTTTTAAATGGTGGGTGGGAAGATAGAGATTGGGTTTTTAGAATGAAAATGGCTAACTTAGCTTTATATGAAAGCTTAGAGGGTGAATATGAAACACATTGGAAATCACCTTTACAAATTGCTGATGGTTGTGCTAAATCAGGTCCTGTTTGGTTACAGAAGTATGATCAAGGGCCAAGACCAGATGTATGGACTGTAGGTACCGGGCCTGTTATCTATAAACGGTTAAGAGAAGAGTCTTATCCACATTGGCAGCAAACTTTAGGACCTGATAGAGATGATATAAGACAATCGTGGATGACTTGGGACAAATCAGTGCTTAACTTATTTTACGCAGGTACAGAAAACCCACGCGGTGGACCGTCAGCTTCTGGCATGATAAATAATAGAGAAATAATTGAAAAATATGACTAAAAAAGTTTTAATTACAGGCGGTGCAGGTTTCTTGGGAACCTATGCTGTAGAAAAATATCTAAGTGAAGGGTGGGAGGTAACTGTTATTGATAACTTTTCTACAGCTGTTATTCCTAAAGATGATGCTTTATTAGGTAAAGTTAAACTTATAGAGAATGATATACTTAACGTTGATACTAGTGCGTTAGGTAAATTTGACCTACTAGTTCATTTAGCTAGCCCAGTAGGTCCTGTAGGCATATTAAAACATTCAGGGTTAATGGCTAAGTATATTTTAGATGACATATATTGGGCTATTGATTGCGCTAAAAATAATAAATGCCCTTTAATATTTGTTAGCACATCAGAAATATATGGTTATAGACCAACACCGGTATTATTAAAAGAAGACGATGATAAATTGCTTACCGGTGACTATAAAGTAAGAAATGAATATAGTATGGCTAAATTATTAGCTGAAATTGTACTAAGCAATACAGCTAAAGTTTCAAATATCAATTATCAAATTATTAGGCCATTTAACATTAGTGGTGCTCGTCAGTTAATGACAGGTGGGTTTGTTTTACCAACATTTGTTAATCAAGCCCTGGGTAAGAAAGACATAACAGTGTTCGGTAATGGAGAACAAGTGAGAGCATTTACACATGTAAAAGATATTATTGATGGTATTTACCTTACTAGCATTACGGATAAAATGAATCAAATATGGAATATAGGTAATGCTGATAATACAACTACTATAAATGATATGGCGCAGAGAGTTAAAGCTTTTACTAAAACTGAATCTAAAATTATTAAAGTAGATCCAAAGACAATTCACGGACCTTTATATGAAGAGGCTTGGGATAAAATACCGGATGCCAATAAGATAAAAAATGAATTAGGATGGAAGCCTAAGTACGATGTGGATTATATAATTAACGATGTAATTAGTTATTATGAATCAAAATGCTAAAAAAATAGGAATAGTAGGTTACGGTGAAATAGGTTCATCGTTAGAAAAATGCTATTTAGGTAAAAATTTTGACGTACGTGTTAGAGACATTGTACGTGATGATGGTTTAGAAAATTGCAATATTTTAAATATCTGTATACCTTATAAAGATGAATCATTTATTGATATCGTTTCTTATTATATTAAAAATTTAAACCCTGGTCTTACTATTATTCATTCGACAGTAATACCTGGAACAACTTTAAAGATAATAGAAAAAACAGGCAATAATAATATTGTACATAGCCCTGTGAGAGGAGTTCATCCTAAACTATATGAAGGGTTAAAAACTTTTGTCAAGTATATAGGCAGTGAAACCTTTCAACCGGCAGTAGAAGCATCAAAGCATTTTAACGAACTAGGTATATTAAATGAAGTTATTTTAAGTACCAAATCAACTGAGTTAGCTAAAATTTTATGCACCACTTATTACGGTCTCTGTATTGCATGGCATGATGAAGTAAACAGAATATGCAAAGAACAGGATGTATTGTTTGAGAATGTAATGACAAAGTGGAATACAACTTACAATGATGGTTACGAAAAGCTTGGTATGAAGCACGTAAATAGACCAGTTTTATATCCTCCAGTTGATAGTAAAATTGGCGGTCATTGTGTGATACCTAATGCTGAACTTTGTAAGACATTTTTTGAGAGTACAGTTTTAGATTATATTCTAGAACGAAAGTAGTTGAGTTTAATAGGAATGTCTTTATAATCGGGATATGATTATTAAAGACATTCCTGTATATGACGGTTTATTAATTCATAAGAGATTTGCTTACAATTACTTTCGTAAGAAAACATTACCAATTGGTAACATTGTAGCTTTTAGAGCTCCTATGAATGTACAAGCTGATGGTATGATTGATAGTGAAGATATTTTGCAAAATGACTTTATCTATAGTGATGATGCAATTAACTTTTGCTGGGAAATACCTAACTTAGACCCATTTGGTGCAGTTGCATATCAGAGACTTTTTAATACTCAAATTGCTAATATTTTAAATACTATTATTAAAAAACCTATTGAAGTAGATGGTGACGATCTTTTAGTACATACAGAGTTTGAAGGTAGTGATGGATCAATTCAAAAGGTAGGTAAGTGTAGTGTAAGTATTACTATTTCAAAGAATAATGTTGCATTAGGGCATACTGGTATTAATATTAATGCCGGACGTAAGGCTCCTAACTTTGCATATAGTACTGGACTTACTGATGAGCAAGCAGATCAGTTTATGAAAACCGTTATTGATATGTTTTACGCGTTAAATGACGACATCTTTATTGCAACGACAAAAGTAATAGCATGAAGAAGAAAACAAGTGTTGGCTGGTTAGTTGAGGTGCAGAAAGATGAAAAGACAAAAGAAATGTTTATTCAACTACCAGCTGCACTTTGTCAGCAAATGGATTTAAACGAAGATGATAATATTATCTGGGAAGAAAATCCTAACGGTACCTGGCAAGTAACTAGAGTAAAAAAGAAATGACCATATTTGATTACATAGGTTCAATCATTAACACCAAGAAGAAGATAGAGTTAAACTGTGATGATGAGTCACAGTTTAGTATCTTCATGGTTAATAGATGGTTATCTTTTTATTCAAATGAAGTATCAAACTATGTAAATGAAACTTCTAACCGGTATGCTAACTTATTCTCTACCAAGCAAGAACAGTATGATTTTCTTTACCACGTCTTACCTAAGCTAAAGTTTAAAAAGATTAACTATTTAAAGAAAGTGAAGAAGGAAGATAAGGAAGAAAAAGAAAAACCTTACATACCTGAGTTTATGAGTAGAGCTGAGTATGAAAGAAACCTTGAACTTCTAAGCGTTATTGGTAAATAATTGTATGGCACAAGTATCTGTTGACGTATTAGAAACGAGAAAGAGTTTAATTGACTTAGATTCTTACGGTAAAGGTAATTTCGGTATGGGTGAAGACTTCACCTTATCTTTTATTTTTGATGACATTGTACTAGTAGAATTCATCGATGAAGTTAGTGATAACTCAGGCGATGCAGTAGTACGTAACGGAATTTTCGTACCAACAAACGCTTTAATTAAAGCTTGGAGAAAGGCTAAAGTAATTTTAGCAGGACCAAGTGTAAAGTATTGCAAGCCAGGCGACATAGTAATCTTTCCAAATGATAAAGGTGCTTCAGTATCTAACATTGAAGTGGAAGGTTATGGTAAGCTTAAAAAAGGAGTATTTTTAAACGAACAAAGATTATTCGGAATTTGTAAGCAAGTATCTACGGAATCTAAAGCAGAAACTTTTATTAATGAAAACGACATTGCAGGGACTAAGAACAGTACTAAGAGAAAACGTCTGTGAGATTGTTTTCATTAGAAGACGTCCAAAACCAGGCAAACCTCCTATGAGACGTATGCTATGTACTCTTGATGACAGAATTTTAAATTCTGAAAACGGTAGACTTGCACTCAATTATAAACCAGCAGGTGGTCCTATGCCATATAACACAGATGCAAAAAACTTATTACCAGTTTGGGATATTTTTATGCAGGACTGGAGAATGGTAAGCATGGATAATTGTGACATTGTTACCACGATTAAAGAACAAGACTTTTGGAAATATTTTAACGACACTTTACTAAAAATGTCTCCTGAACAGAAAATAGGATACATGGATTCATGAATAAAGAAACTGAAAAATTAATCTTTAACTTTTTACAAAGAGAAGTAGTTTTCTTTATTAACAAAGAAAAGCCAATTAAATCTGGTAAACTTCTCATTTTTAGATTTAAAGATTTTTATTTCAACTTCATTATTAAGAGTAACAATACAAATAAGATATTTGAAATACCTTATCCTTTTAAAGTAGAGCAAGGTCATAACTGTTTAGTATTTTCATATACACTGGATGACTTTTCTCAGAAGAACATGGACTTATATTATAAAGCACTGTTGTTGAAACCTAAAAAGAAAAATAAATTATACAATTCAACAGTTGTTTTATCTGCACTTAACTAATATAATAGACGGGTGTTAAGTAAATACCTTTCAAGATTCCCGGACGGATACAATCCGAGCAAACAGCAAATTGAGTTAATTAAACGTGCTGAAGATGCTTTTGCTCAGGGCTACAAGTACGTCATATGCAGTGCTCCTACCGGTTCAGGTAAGAGCTTTTTATCCAAAACAATGGGTAATGTGGCTACAGGATGTACTGCTGAGTTTAAAAACTTAATTAACACATACGAAGCATTTAAACAGGACTATGTTGGCAACTATACTAAAGAGATTGATTGTATGAAGGAGCCCCCTTTTGGGGCATTTGCTTTAACTATTACAAAGTCTTTACAAGATCAGTATCAAAAGCTATTTGAAGAGACCCCTTTACTTAAAGGTAAAAACAATTATCAGTGTGCAGTGGACGTGAATGTGGATGTAGAAAATGCACCTTGTATGATAACTCCAAAGATGAAAGAAGGGTGCTGGAGTAAAAATCTATGCCCTTATTATAATGCCCGTAATATTGCACTAACAAGCAATTTTGCAGTACTAAACTATAAAATGTTTTTAGCATTGCCCGGGCACGTTAAACGTAAAAATTTTATAGTGTGTGATGAAGCTTCAGAACTGGAAGATGAATTAGTAAAACAGTTTTCAGTTTTTATTGACCCAGATAGATTAAAATTATACGGTGTAAAGGTACCTTACCTCTATAATACTGAACCTGAAAATGTGCACCGCTGGCATAACTGTGTAATGGTTGCTGTTAGTGAACAAATTGAAGCATTGACTGATAGGTTTAATAGTAAGACGGCTTCGTTGAATATAAACGAAAGAATAAAATTAAATTGGCTTAAAAACTTACACCGTACTCTTATCTTAATTGATGAAACATGGGGTAGTTGTGAATATATTTGTCAAAGAGAGAATAAAACAGTACGTTTAACACCTCTTAGAGTTAATACGCTTTCAAAGTATATTTTTGATTATGCTGAAAATGTACTATTAATGTCAGCCACAATTATTGACCATAAAAATTATGCAAAGTCTTTAGGCATTAAAGAATACAAGTACATTGAGGTAGATAGTACTTTTGATGCAAAGAAAGCTCCTATATACGTTTCCGTTACTAATAAGCTTAACCAGGGTAACATAAAAAGGCTTATGCCTAAGTTACTAAGTCAGATTGAGAGTATATGCGAAGATCATAAAAATGATAAAGGTCTAATACATACGCATACCATGGAAATTACTAAGGAGCTTCAAAGGAATCTCAAAGGTAAGAGGTTCTTATACAGAGATGGAGAGTTAAAGAATGAACTTATTCTCGACAATCATTTCAAGTCAAAGGAAGCCACTGTTATTGTTAGCCCCTCTATGACCTTTGGTGTAGACCTGAGAGATGATTATGCAAGGTTTCAGATTATAGTGAAAGCAGCATATCTACCTTTAGGAGACATAAGAATACAACGTTTAGCTAAAGAAGACCCTACCTGGTATACTAATAAGATGCTTTGTAATTTAGTACAGGCCTGTGGTAGAGGTATTAGAAGTAAAGAAGATTATTGCGTTACTTATATACTTGATGCTAATGTGTATGAAGAGGTAGTTAAACATAAAAACAAACTCCCAAAGTACTTTATAGATAGGTTTGTTTAAATATAATAGTAATGACGTTTAAAGAGCATTTTAATAAAACCCAAATTCAAGAAGAAGGAATTGGTAACTTTTTAAAAGGAGCAGCTTTATCGGCTGGGTTAGCATTAGGTGCACCTGCAGTAGGGCACGCTCAAGTAACATCAAATATGCTATTTCCTCAAATTGTCAAACACGAAAAGTTAACACACCATGTATATAGAGACACAAAAAATCACCCTACGGTTGGTATCGGTGTTAATTTAGATGACGTAAACAATAGAAAGACTTTAGCTAAAATGGGCGTTGATGTGAATGCTTTAGTTAAAGGTAAAATAGATTTAAACGATAACCAAATAAAACAATTGTACGAAATTAACTTTAATAGAGCTCTTGCTGATGCTGAGAAGTTTTTACCTAATTTAGGTAGTTTACCTCTAAACGTACAAAAAGCAATTATTGATATGTCGTTTAATTTAGGGTATAATAAATTATCCCAGTTTAAAGCATTGAAAGATGCTTTATTGAAAAACGATTTTGAGTTAGCTTCAAAAGAAATGTTAAACAGTCTTTGGGCTAGACAAGTAAAAGGTAGAGCAGTTGAACTAGCCAATATGGTTAGAACTTCTTCTTAAGACGATTATTTTTTAATTTAATTCTATCTTTAGGTAGTTTAAAAATTGCAGCTTTAGGTGGTTGTATACTATAAGCACCGCCAACTTGATTCTTAGGAGAGTTCAAATTAAAGTTCTGTGCACCTACAGATGCATTCGTATGCCTGGTAGGCATTCTATTATCGTATGGTGCAACTCTAGCTTCAGTTACTTTTTTTTTGGCTTTTTGCTTTCAATCTTCTGAGCTTTTTCTTTGCTCATTTTAACAGCTACTTTTTTACCGCCAACCATTGTGGTCTTTTCACCAGCCATAGCAGCTTTAGCTACTTTATCAACAAATTCGTTACCGTCTTCATCTTTTTTTTCTGATAGGTATGTGTTTACTAGTTGGTCAAATTTCATATTATTTCTTCTTTTTAATATTTAATGCAAAGTTAGCGCGTTTCTTTTCAAGAGCAGTACCATGTGCTTTTAAACCTTTTAACTCACTAGTTGTCATTTTCTGGCCCTTTTTCTTATGCTCCTGTTTTCTAAGAGCACCTTTTTTGATACCCTTTACAGCTTTTTTAACCCAATTTTTCTTGGCTTCTGTCAATATTTCTTCAACTAGTAGATTGAACTTCATGTTATTATTTATATAATGAGGGTATGAATAAAACAAAAAAGCTCACTTGCATCATAACAGGTAAGAGCATAGTTATAAGCGGTGAGTATCTTCAGAAGAAGATAGAAGAGTACGGTACAGAAGAAATCTTAGATAAGATGTATGTCTGTAAAGAAGTAAAAGGTTTCTTAAAAAGAGGTTACAAAATTCTAGAAATTAGAAAGCTTCTTAATGTACCTGCTGATGAAGACTTGCCAGCTAAAGATATTATAGATGCATTGGAAGCAGAGTATCAAAAGACAGCAATCAAAGTAAATGATATTAGTAGCTCTGTTAGTGCGCTTACATCTTTTACCTATAATAAATCGGATGAAGATGTTGAAAAATTCATTAACACATTTATAATTAAGTAACAACATGAATACAGTATACTCAATGATTAAAAAAGATGACAGTAAGTTGGCAATAGTTAATACTGCCAATGGTCAGACACGTAAATTGCTTACTGTAGATGGTATAATAACTAGCGGACCAAACATATCTGGAGAGATAGCTACCGTGCAAGTAAAGAAAGGCAACGTTGTTAAGATGTATGTTTATGATTTAAAGTCAGGTAACGTAAAAAGAATTTTCACAGTATGATAGATATAGAATTAATACACGAACCAGTTTCTGAAAAAGAATTTATAACATTACCATATAATAAGTATCCGATACTATTTTTAGGCTTTGTTATTCATAACGAATACGATAATAAAAGAATTGAGCTAAATCCAAAATATAACCCTCAAAGTTTTTTTCATATCACTAAAGCAGGTCCTCATTTGCAGGTACTTCCTTTAAAAGGGGTGTTACTAAAACCTAACGCTAGTATGGTGAAGGTTATTAATGCTATTGTTAATCAAGAGAAAACCGGTAATATAGGATTAGTAACTTATGAGAATTTAATTTCGCAATATAACCTTTCGTGTAAGAATACGTATAAACATTTTCAGAAAGGTGTATATCCTATAGATTTTAACAATCTAAAAAGTATATGCGATGATAGTTTTAACGAAGATAAAAAAATATTCCAGCACTTATTGAACTTAAAAGAGGATGTCTTTGATTTCCAAAAATTTGCCTCTTTGAAATTGTTTATACTTTCTGTATAGGCTTTTCGGTTTACCATTAAATAATTTTCCAACTATGATTTTTAACGAACAGATTTCCCGCAAACCAAATCACTATCCATGGACAGAAGATTTTATTGAATCCATGCATAATGGATTCTGGACTGACAAGGAGTTCAGTTTTAAATCAGATGTGCAGCAATTCAAAGTTAAGCTAACAGATCAAGAAAGAGAAATTATTATCCGTACTCTCTCTGCTATTGGTCAAATAGAAGTTGCTGTGAAAACATTTTGGGCAAAATTAGGAGAAAATTTACCCCATCCTTCGTTGCAAGATTTGGGCTACGTTATGGCTAACACAGAAGTTATTCATAACAATGCTTACGAAAGATTGCTTACAGTTTTAGGCCTTGAAGAAGTATTTGAAGAGAATTTAAAGCTTGAATGGATACAAGGCAGAGTAAAGTATCTTAAAAAGTACACACATCGTTTTTACAAAGAACAAAAAAAGCAATACCTATATGCTATTATTCTCTTCACTTTATTTGTAGAAAACGTTTCATTAATGAGCCAGTTTTATATTATTAACTGGTTTGCACGTAATAAAAACGTACTTAAAGACACTGACCAACAAGTTAAGTATACTCGCAACGAAGAGAACATACATGCTTTAGTTGGTATAAAAATTATCAATACCATTAGAGAAGAACATCCAGAACTTTTTGATGACGAGCTTACAGAAAGAATACTCTCTGAAGCCAAAGAAGCATACGAAAGTGAAGCTAAAATTATTGATTGGATGGTTAACGGTATCAAGGAAGATGGTTTATCAGCAGCTCACTTAAAAGAAGTAATAAAAGACCGTATAAATGAATCTCTCAAAAGTATTAACTTACCTACCGTATTTGAAACAGATGAAAAGTTACTTAAAGACACTGCATGGTTTAATGAAGAGTTGTTAGGCAATAATATGACCGACTTTTTTCATTCCCGTCCCGTTGAATATTCAAAGAAATCTCAAAGTTTCTCGGAAGACGATCTGTTTTAATCTAACCTCTATATTATAATATAATTATGTCAAACAAAGATATCTATTGGCTAAATAATGACTCACGTAAATTTCTTGCAAGAGGTTACCTATTAGAAAACGAAACCGCTGAACAGCGTATTAGAGATATTGCTGAAAAAGCAGAATACTATCTCAACTTGCCTGGATTTGCAGATAAGTTTGAAGGTTATATGCATAAAGGTTTTTATTCTTTAGCATCTCCTATTTGGGCTAACTTTGGCCGTAAGCGTGGTTTGCCAATATCTTGTTTCGGTTCTTATGTTGATGACGACATGGACGCTATTCTATACAAAATGGCAGAAGTGGGAGCAATGTCAAAATCAGGTGGTGGTACATCCGGTTACTTTGGTGCAATCAGACCGCGTGGTGCATTAATTGGTTCAGGTGGCGAATCTACCGGTGTACATCATCAGTTAACAGTATTTGAATCATTAACTGATTACATTTCACAAGGCAATGTACGTAGAGGTTCATTTGCTGCGTACCTACCAATTGACCATAAAGACATTGAAGAGTTTTTAAAGATTAGAAGTGAAGGCGATACTATTCAGAACCTTTCCATTGGCGTCTGCGTTACTGATAAGTGGTTCAAACAAATGGTTGACGGCGATAAAGAAAAACGTCGCATATGGGGATTAGTAATTAAGAAACGTTTTGAATCTGGTTACCCATATATCTTCTTTACAGATAATGCTAATAAACAAGCACCAAAAGTTTATAAAGATAAAGGTTTAAAAATACATCATAGCAATCTTTGTACAGAAATCATGTTATCTAATGGTGTTGATGAATCATTTGTATGTGATTTGTCTTCTCTAAACTTTGAAAAATGGGATGAATGGAAAGAAACTGATGCAGTAGAAACGTTAGTTTACTTCCTAGATTCAGTAATGACAGAATTCATCAATAAGACAGAAGGTATGAAATTCATGGAGCATCCAAGAAACTTTGCTATCAATCAGAGAGCTCTTGGTATTGGATCGTTAGGTTGGCATACATACTTGCAATCTAAAATGATTGCTTTTGAATCAATGGAAGCTAAACTTTTAAATACACAAATTTGGAAGTTTGTACGTACTAAAGCAGATTTAGCATCTGAACAACTAGCTAAAGAGTACGGTGAGCCGCCATTACTTAAAGGTTATAACCGCCGTAACGTTACTACATTAGCAGTAGCACCTACAACATCTAGTTCATTTATATTGGGTCAAGCATCACCTTCTATTGAACCTTTAAACTCTAATTACTTCACAAAAGATTTAGCTAAGGGTAAATTTACTTATAAGAACCCTTATCTTGAAAAATTATTAGAAAGTAAAAATAAGAACACAGATGCTGTTTGGAAGTCTATACTTGTAAAAGGTGGCTCAGTACAGCATTTAGAGTTTTTATCTTCAGTAGAAAAAGACGTGTTTAAGACTTTTGGTGAGATAAGCCAGAAAGAAATAGTAATTCAGGCAGCAGCACGTCAAAAGTACATTGATCAAGGTCAATCATTAAACTTAATGATACCGCCAAATACTAAACCAAAGGATGTTAACGACTTGTTAATCTTTGCTTGGGAGAACGGTATCAAGAGTCTTTACTATCAACGTTCTGCTAACCCGGCACAAGAATTAGCACGTTCTATTTTAACATGCTATAGTTGTGAATCATAACACTTTTTTTATTATATAATATTGTGGACGGTAGCTGTACTTGCAATAATATTACATATAGAGAAATAATTCATTTAGTAGATAAACATGATGATATTAAGTCTATAGAAGACTTACAACAATATTGTCACTGTGCTGATAGATGTTCTCGTTGTTATTCGGATATAAAAGAAATCATTGATTTATTAAGAACGGAGAAATAAATAATTTTGCGGGCACTTAATCCGCATTATTATGACTAAACTAACTACATATAAATACAATCCGATAAGCAACATTGAACGGCTTTTTCAAGAGCAATTCAATCTATTCCCGATCTTTCATGATCTGGAAGAAGTATATAGAACAGGAGACACGGTCCGTTTTTCACAAGATGAAAAAGGGATGACTGTTGATATTGACCTACCAGGGGTCAGTAAAGAAAATACAGAAATGAATGTCGATACTAACACTAGAGACATTTATATTACTGCTAAGAAAATAGTAAGAGACCAACAAGGCCAAACAACAAAGACCTTCAATAGAAGCTTTGGCATTGGTAATGAGTTTGATCTTACTAATGTGTCAGCAAAACAAGTGGACGGGGTACTGTCAGTGTTCGTACCCAGAATGAAAAAAGATACATATCTTAAGAAAGTAAGTATCGAATAAGATATTACTTCTTAGTATGCCATCTTGGGCTTGCTGTAGCACGTGCTAACCCTGTGTTCATGATTGCTGCAGCAGCCCTCACCTCTGCATTTGAATCAAATAATGTGAGGGGTAAGTTCTTAAAGATATGTGAGTGATCGTAGCACTGTACAAAGTTATCATTACTATTAGTTGTTAACGTAACAGTTGCATCAGCAGCAGTAACTGTGCCTGAACCTGCAGCAACACCCGGTAAAGTAATGTTTGCAGTAAATTGTAACCCAGTTAACAATTTACCAAATAGCTTAGTTATTTCTGTTACCTGATATTCAACAGGAGCAGTAACGTGTTGTAAGTATGTTTCACCTTCAACCGATAACCCACCACCTACAATAACGTTATAGTTAACACCTAAACTATTATCAATATAAACTTGTCTTTGACGTTTATTGCGTAATCTTAATATTTCAGCAGATATATTAATAGTCTTTGCATCAATATTAATTTCATTTTCACTACCTAAATTGATTTGTTCACCGGCAATATTGGTAATAGTACCTGTAATGTTTGTACTACCTAATGATTTTAAATTTAAACCACCAGCACCTACCATTACATTAAACCTATTACATACATTTAAAGAGTAGTTACCACCAGGTAAGTCCTGTACATGAACATATTCAACTAATGGACTCTCTTTATAGTTAACAAAAGTACCAAACTCATCAATTAGCATTTCATTAGTTAACATCTTACCGGCACCGTCATATCTAAAGCTACCGAAATTGTTAACAGCTAATCCTATTGTTTCAACTTTATGTTTAGCAATATTAATTATTTCACTACCACCTGGTCCTAATTGAGCTTCAATAGATGCTAACGTTGACATATTAGCTTCAATTAAAGTTTGTAGTAATTGTTTATTTGGATCAGGAGTCCATACACCGTCCTGTGATGATGTACTTAACCCTGGACCACCTAATCCCCAAATTGTTTGTGAGTCTACAACGTACCTATCTGCTGCAATTAATGATCCTGGTGTAAAGATAGGTTGCGGTATAACCGGCATTGGTAATATGTCAAAAATTTCCGGTTCATTTATTAAAGAATCAGATATGCTTAATTTACCACTGCCAATTGATACTGTAGCGTATACAGCAGTTTCATTAACACAACTATAAATGTCTGTACCATCTAATGCTGGGTGCGGTGCATATTCACCAGCTTGTACTTGCATTAAACTATTTCTTTTTATTACAATATTACCTAAATGATCGGTAACGTTATCGGCAAACGTTCTTTGTATTTCAAACAACTGTTTATTGTCTTGAATAGGTGCATATGTTTGTTGCCATTGCTGAAAAAGATCTGCATTTAACTGACCAACCTTCTTATACTTGTCTCTTAAAATGTTTTCATCTAAACTCTTACCAACATACTCGTTTTTAAAACCTCTAACTGTTTCATATTGATCATTTAATACTAACTTTTGATCATTCTTAGTAGCTAATTCAATGTTAGCTTGATTGTTAAACTCTTTAAATGAACCTGAATAATGTGTAAACTTTAAATTCTCTTTTAAGTCGGTATTAACAATTTCAATGCTACCGCCTTTTTGATTTAAAACGTATTTGTTTCTATATGTTTCAACATTTACATTATAGTCAGTATTAGCACCTGTTTTGTTTTCAAACGTACCAGGGTAATCACCGCTTTCAAATATACCTGACCAATCATCAACCCCGTACACGGTAGCAAAGTAAACCGGTGATATAGGATTGCCTTCCCTAAAGAACACCCAAACGTGACTACCTACCGTTGGTACACTAAATGAACCTTTAGCTCTATTTGAATATGTGGAAGGTACATATTGATAAGCTAACGGATTGGGTCTATTAATATTATCACTTGCATTAACAAATGCATCAGTTAGTCTATAAGATTCCTGTTCATAGAAAGAACCTGGTTTGCCAGGGGTATCTGCTGCTGAATTTGTAGATTGAGAAAACGAACTATAGAAATTTGCATCAGAAATGTTAGCAAAATTGTTATAATCATTGAACCTGCCACTGCCACTTTCACCGATCAAAGGTGCAGCACATTGTGCCCATGGTAATATAAGCTTCAACTCTTCTAAAATGCTTGTAACGTGTTGACTGTTTGATCCCCCTGAAAGAGCTTGTGACAGGACAGAATTAATATTAGCTCCCATAAACTTGAATGACTTGTTCGTGGAGTTATTAATCCATTGATTGTATACTGTAGGTGATATATGTGGTACAAAAACTTTTACTTTACCTGCTTGATCAGGATCGTTATTCTGTATTACTATACCAATATAATTACCGTAATATTTTTTCATATTAACAATTTAAAGATAAATTTTGTAAACTTGACATTGTTGAGTTATGTGCTGCTACTGTAGCAGAATTGCTAACTGAACTTAAAGCAAAAGATGATGCAGAAGATATTGCACTATTTGTAGCATTACCTATAAATGAATTTAATTGGTTAACATCTTCTGATAATGTTTTAGCAACACTATTAGTAATACCTGAAACACTTACACTATTAGCTGCCTGGTTAATGCTTGCTTGTAAATTTACTGTTTCGACTAACTGTGTAAAGCTATCAGATATTGAACCAATTTCACAGTTAATGAAAGCATTAACTGCTGCGTACTCTTTACTTAACAGACTAGATATGCCATTAAATTTGTTAAGAAATAACTGCGGTAAACTTTTAAATGAAGTTGATAAGCTTTGTACTTGCTTTAAACTTATAGGCAACTTGCCTGTTATTTGTCCTAAAGCATTGTTTACTACCCCGGTTACTAACGTTTTAATGCTATTTGCAGAGTTTTGAAATGCTGCATTAACATTACTAATTTGTGTTTTTAACGAAAAATTTTGCAATACAGAAGGCGTAATTGCCTGTAACTGTTTAGGTAATTGCGGCAGTACTGGGTTATTGGCTAACTTAGATAAACATGACATATTAATATTTAACACTATATTGATTTTATCAAAGTGGTATTATAATAAGATATGGATCATAAAATATTAGTTTCGCATGAGTCTCCTATAACCATTTTACAGGACTCGAAGAGTTATAATGACTACGATTATGCTTTGGTGCACTTATTTACTAGTCATCCAAACTATTACGAATTTTTTAAACAGTCATTATTAGAAGGTAGACAGGTACTACTCGATAATAGTATATTTGAGTTAGGTAAAGCTTTTGATGCTGATCAATATGCTAAGTATGTAAAAGAATTAAACCCCTCATTCTATATTGTTCCAGATGTTTTAGAGGACGGTTACGCTACGGTAAAGAGTTTTAGTGACTTTGTAGGTAAGTATCCTGACTTACCAGGGCTTAAGATAGGTGCAGTGCAGGGTAGAACTTATGATGAAATTGTAGACTGTTACAAGTATATGTCTGAGTACTCAGATTATGTAGCAATTAGTTTTGACTTTTCTTACTATCTTATTTCTGGGCGTGGTAAGAACAAACTTGAAAGATGGTGTTATGGGCGTCAAAAGTTAATCAAAGATCTTATTGACGACGGGGTATGGAATTGGAGTAAGCCACATCACTTACTGGGATGTTCCTTAGCTAAGGAATTTAGATACTACGTTGATGAAGAGATCACTAATATTAGAAGCTGTGATACCTCTAACCCGGTAGTAGCTGGTATTAAGGGATTTAGATATAATGGAGATCTAGGATTAACAGATAAACCTTCCGTTAAGTTAGCAGAATTAATTGATCATAATGTTACTGCAGATGAGATGGAAGATATTAATCACAATACTAAATCATTTAAACAAATATTAAAACGATGATAATTGCATTTACAGGAGCTCAAAGTTCGGGTAAGAGTACTCTTCTTAATAAGATGAGAGAAGATGAGTATTTTAAAGATTGGAATTTTGAGGCTGAGATAACTAGGATGTTAAAAGAGAAGTATGCGTTAACTATTAATGAGGACGGTGATAATTTTACGCAGATGATTACTATTCATAGTCATATAGATAATTACTTGAAGAATAGGAACAAAAACTGCGTGTTAGATCGTTGCTGTATTGACGGGTTGGTGTATACGACTTATCTTTCTTATACTAAGAAGGTAGATGAAGAGTTGGGGTATTATGCTGAATATATTTGTAAGAAACTTATAGGTAAGTATGATATTATTTTTTATACTGATCCATCTATTCCGTTGGTGGATGACGGGGTGAGAAGTACTGATGTTGAATTTAGGAATAAAATAATACAGTTATTTGATTTCTTTATTGAGCATTTTAATACTGGTAATGTTGTAAAGTTATCAGGTGATGTGGAACAGAGATATAATATTATAAAGAGTGAAATTAAAAAACGAACAAAATAATTTATGAGTAATCAAGTACTAGACAATTCTAATATTAGTAAACATTTAGGTAAAACATCTGAATATAAAAATACATATGATAAAGCTTTACTTGTAAGAGAACCAAGGCAAAGTAACCGTACGTACCTAGGTATTGAAGATGCTAATTTACCTTTTATTGGCTTTGATACTTGGAATGCTTATGAGTGTTCCTTCTTACTCAATAACGGATGCCCAGTAACTGGTGTTGCAAAGATTTGTTACCCAGCTGATAGTAGGTACATTGTTGAGAGTAAGTCCATTAAACTATACTTTAATAGCTTTAATATGGAGAAGATGGGCGGTAATATGCGTGATGCTATTCTTAACTTTAAGAATACAGCAAGTGCTGATTTATCCGATTTATTAGGAACACATGCACGTGTTAGCTTCTTACCAGGCTTCTTGGTTGATAAGACAGATGTTAGTGCTCATGATTATTATGATAAAGAAATCTTTAAGACTGTTGAAAACGTGATTGATGAACAGCAGTTAATGCAGGTTAAGTTTGATACCTATACTGAAACACCTGAACTATTACAGCAAGATATTAGAGTAGTAGCTAATGAAACAGAGCAATACTTCCATTCAGGTTTACTAAAGAGTAATTGCCGTGTTACTAGTCAGCCAGACTGGGGTGATGTTTATATCTATATGAAGTCCACTTCTATAGTAGATGAAGTATCATTATTAAAGTATATAGTATCATTTAGAGATGAATGCCATTTCCACGAAGAGATATGCGAATGCATCTATAAACGTTTATCAGATATCTTTAAACCATCAGAGTTATTTGTAATGTGTTTATATGCTAGAAGAGGTGGTATAGACATTAATCCCGTAAGAGCATCTGATCAGAAACTAATGTTCAGACTAAGTAAGAACTTATACGATATCTACGGACCGCACGTGAAGACGTCAAAACAATAAGACAATAAAAACCCCGGTATCTTTTGAATACCGGGGTCGATTTTAATTCGTTTGTAACGACTAAGTTTAATCTTAGAAGTATACTGATTGTGTCGCAGGTGTGAAAGCCTGGCCCAATCCCGAGATTAGAATCACATGGTAGTAAAGATTTGCACCAAAAATGTTATCTACAACACCATAACGTGTTAATAGACCAACTCTTGGAGCAAAATCATTCTGACCGATGGTGCGTTGTACCATTACAGGAATGTAAGGGCAGTAGATGATACCTGTATCATAGAACTCTGGACCCTTGTAGCCTAATAAGGCATACTCAGGACGTGTAGTTGAAGGTACTGAGCCGTATTGACCGTTCAGATAGTTACCTTCAGTACGAGTATCGCGGTAAACGTTGAAACGTCCACCTAAATTACCTACCTTAGCAACGCCGACTGGCTGTGTATTTACATTACCTTGGACTGGTACCCATTGGAATTCAGGTAGCATTTCAAGGATTGCAGCAACGCGAGGAGTACAAACAACAAAGTTTGCAGCACCACGACGATTACGAACAGCAATACGGTTTGCTTCGATAATTAATCTTTGATAGAAGTCACGATTACGTTCTACTAACCAGCGACCGTCTGCGGAAGCTGGGGACCAAACAGAGTAACCGTTGCCAAAACCTGCGTTAAGAGCAACTTGGATCATTCTGATTAACATTTCACGGTCGATTTCTGCCTGAATTTCGTACGACATAGCGTTCGTTAATTCGGTGTCGATATCGATACCATTCATGTTCTTTAAGTCCTGTTCGAGTTCAACTGACCAGCGAGCGCCTAAACGGCGAGTACCAGCTTCAACTGCAGTCTTTTCAAACGAAACTTCGAATGTAGGAATAGCATTCGTTAATTCAAAGTTTTGTAGAAGAGCAGCAACACCGTTATCTGTACCAGCAGTTAGCCATGAAGCTAAATTGCTGTAGTTGCTTGGAGCAGCTCCGGAAAGAGCTGTTGACGAAGCACCGGTGTAAGCAGTGTTTAAATACTGGTAACCAGCTTCTGTGTTAGCAGCAGCAGCTAGTACGCCAGCCTGTCCTGTTGGAGTCGTTGTACCTGAACCAGCACCGTCATTCGTGCCAAGTGTTTGGCCTGTATAACGGTAACGTAGAGCAAATGCAAGACCGACTGGACCTGCCATTGGTTGAACACCAACGATTTCATTTGTGATTAACTCGGGAAAAGTACGACGAATCATAGGAATCAAGATCTTTGGAAGACGATAGTCGCCTGTTGCGTAGGTGTCTGTACCAGGAGTACCTGATGCATAGCCTGCAGCACCAATAGAAGAAGCATTACCAAATGCACCACCGTTACCTGCAGTATTAATGCCTGTTGGTACATATCCTGGACCTGCTTCACGAATGCACCACTGCTCTTGATTTTCAAGTAGCATTGCTGTATTCAAACGAGTATGATCATCTTCAATTGCTGCAACGTTCTTTGAGGAGTAGTCCAATACTGGAGCCCACTTCTCGAGAAGAGCTGCTGCTCTTGATTCATCAATATATGCCTGTGTAGGTCTGATTGATTTATTCATTGTGTGTTAATTTCCCTTTATATATATTGTCGACCCCAAGACTCTGCTTACGCAGGCCAGGTTACTCAGGAATTAACCTTCTAGAAAGTGTTTTATTAGTACTTGCTTAATTCAGTCAAGTATGGTGAAAGTGGTTTTGCGTCTTCTTGTGTTTGTTCTAAAACAACACGATCAACGTTAGTACTTTCACTTAAAGCTTCTTCCTTTAAGGTCTCAAGCCTGTCATTAGACTTCTTGGCAAACAACTTTACTGTATAATCAAAGTTTTCAGAAATGAACTGAGCAGATTTGTCAGACATTACCTTTTTGATATACTTCTTTTGTTGTTCATCAAGCACTGCACTCTTTTGCTCTATTAATAAAGCAGCCTGTACTTTGTCAAGTTCAGACTTTAATTGTGCATTCTCTTGAATGACAGACTCAAGCTTTTTGGAAGCTTCACTAATTTGGTTTTTACCGTCGATAATTGCTTCTTTAATACTCTCTTTTTGTAGAGCGGCATCAACGGCTAAATGGTTACGAAGGCTTTCTAATACTGTTATTGCCTTCTTGTTACGTACAGCTTCTTTGATTTCTTCAGCAGGTATTGCTTCATCAAGGTAAGCTTCTAAGTAATCACTAATAGACTCAACAATTTGAGCCTTAAAATTCTTTGCATCTTCATTTAATGCTGTTTCGTATTTTTGGATAACGAGCTTTAATTTTTCTGCTCTATCAGCATCAATAGCTTCAACTACCTTTTCTAATTTGCTTGTATGATCTGAATCAATTGACTCTAATAGCTGTTCTAGCTTCTGGCTATAAAGTTCATCCTGTTCATTGAGTGCTTTCTCAACGTGTAAAGTAACTTTTTCCTTTACTTTGTTTTCAATAGCTTCTTGGATCTTCACCATTGATTCTTCTGATAAATTCTTGAATAGTTCGTTGTCCATATTAGAAAAGGTTATTATTATTATTTATGATCCTCTGCTTAATTTTCTTGTTAACTGCATCATTTAAATACGTGTTAGCTTTTTTATAATTTTTATCTAACATAGCAGACACGAATCTTTTAATATCTTCTTTTACTTTCATGTTATAATTTATTTATAAAGGAGATAATTGCATCCTTTAGATATTGATCTTTGTTATGACGTGGCAGAGTTCCGATCTTGTTTTGAAAATTGTCGTAAAGTTCTTCAAATGAACCATCTTTAGCTAAAACGTATTGTTTGCTTTCTAAGATACCATTTACAAAAGCTTTTGAAAAGCTTGGATCAGCAACACAATCAACAGCTACTAATCTAAAGTCTTTTACTCTAGCTTGGCCATTTGATTCAGAAACTAACTGACCTAAACCTCTTGTGCTCATACCAACTCTAACACCGTCATCAATTAATGAACGTACTATTAGACCTGTTGGTGTTGAAAGCACTTTGCTCTTACCGTAAAATACATTTCCGTCTTGAGTTAGCTCAGTTACTAAATGACAAGCTCTTTCAAGATCTACATCTGCAGTAGTTGGGTGATTTAACTCACCCATTGCTCTACCTGGCTTAATCATTTCTTCTGTGTAACGCTTAGCTTCAAGTCTCATTTCATCTAAGCTATAAATTCGTTTGTTCCTATTAACCCCCTCAGCCATCATATATGGACCTTTAATGAAGAAGGTGCGTGGTTGATTAGCATTCTTTTCCTCAACGATATATTCATAATCGTTGTTGTTGGATGGTGTTTCAACAATTAGTTTAAAACTCATTTAATAATATTTATTGTTTTCTTCTCACTTTCAATTGATACCTAACTCTTTTTCTGTTAAGATTATAAACTCACACCCTTTGGTTTTTGCCCATTTTTTAGCAGCCTCCCACTTGGCCTGGTTAGTAATCCAAGTGGTTTGCTCATACAATACTGTAGATTTCTTTTTTCTGTTGTTATCGATGGGTTTAGCAACTTGCTTGCTTGGTTTTATCTCCACTAAAAACTTCTTTTTATTTCCATTTTTATCTTTAAAAATTATAAAGCTATCAACAAAGTATCTGTGCACTTTCCCGTCCAACGGATTAATATACGGAATAATTATGTTTTCACTACCCCACTGTACTATGTTTTCATTGGCATCTGCCCATCTGAAAAACTTAAGTTCCCATCCAGATCTGAATATGGGGTGAGAAGTACCCATATACTTGTTATGATTTGTAGGTTTAAAGATACCTTGTCTGTATTCCATTACATGTTATAAAGCGGTTTAATAACTTCCGCTTCTGTTTTAGTACCGTTCTTCAACCCTTCAATATCCATCATCAAGTTCTTTCTCTGCTCTACATCTAACTTAGAGT
>Ga0316232_1002197_pt1 | contig 21037 bp, 19 predicted proteins | sample TBHtaG_FD_206006 | JGI IMG/M metagenome (GOLD analysis project Ga0316232, IMG submission 206006) | Freshwater microbial communities from Trout Bog Lake, Wisconsin, USA - TBH18025_13 | ecosystem: Environmental > Aquatic > Freshwater > Lake > Hypolimnion/Profundal zone | place: USA: Wisconsin... | reverse complement strand
GCAGCGCCCGATTCACCGCGGCTGCTGCGCAGGATCTGCGCGTACATGTCGTTGATGCGCAGCCGCGGCATGACGTCGGGGTTCAGTTGCGCCATCCAGCCTGCGCTTGTCTTGCGCACAATCACGTCGGGCACCACGAAATCCGCTTCGGCGCGGCCGAATGCATGACCCGGAAACGGTGCCAGTGAACGAATCAGCTCATGCGCAGCTTTCAGTGTGGGTTCGTCGACGCACAATGCCTTCTTCAAGCGCGTGTAGTCGCGCGCGGCCAGCAGTTCGAGATGCTGATTAACGATGATGAGCGCCAGCCCTTTCGCTGGCGAATCGAGCCGATGCAATTGCAACGACAGGCATTCGGCCGCTGAGCGCGCGCCAATGCCGGGCGGATCAAAGCTCTGCAGCATGCGCAGCGCGGCTTGCAGTTCGTCGAGTTCGACTTCGAGTTCGGCCGGCAGATCTGCGAGGATTTCGTCGAGCGTGCCCGACAGATAACCTTCGTCGTCGAGCGATTCGATCAGGAAGATGACGAGGCCCTTGTCGCGCATCGAGAGCTTGAGCGGCGCGAGTTGTTCCATGAGGAATTCGCGCAGGCTTTGCTCGGCTTCGCGCAACTGCAGTGGCGCGCGATCGTCTTCGTCGGATTGCGGCTTGCGGGCGAAGTCGTCGAGGCTCCAGTCGGAGCGGTCGGAGCCGTAATCGCTGTCGAAATCGGCACCGTTGTCGTGGCCGTTTTCGTAGCTGCTGTCCGAGCTGTCGCTGCTGTCGCCGCCGTTGGGTGCGGGCGGAGGCGATTCGGTGGGCAGGGGCGTCGCGCTGTTGCTTTGCAGCGCGTTCAAGGAGCCGTCCGCTCCAATGCGGGCGGAGGTGTCGAGCCACTCGTTTTCCCGCTCCAGCAGCGGGTTTTCGGTCAGGGCCTGTTCAACTTCCTGCTGCAGTTCGATGGTCGACAACTGCAGCAGTCGGATCGATTGCTGCAACTGCGGCGTGAGCGCGAGATGCTGAGAGAGACGGAGCTGGAGCGACTGTTTCATGCGGGCTATTCTATGCCCAACACTTCGCCGATGGAACGGATTTTGCTTTAAGGTGCGCCTTTGCCACGTCCTTAAGGCGTAAGCGTGCAGCGCGGCTTACATCCGGAAGTTATCGCCCAGATAGACCTTGCGTACATCCTCGTTTTCGATGATCTGCTCCGGCATGCCTGCAGCCAGCACGGTGCCTTCGCTGATGATGTAGGCGTGATCGCAGATGCCCAGCGTTTCGCGCACGTTGTGATCGGTGATCAGCACGCCGATATTGCGGTCTTTCAGGAAGCTGACGATGCGTTGAATCTCGCCCACCGCGATCGGATCGACGCCGGCAAACGGTTCATCGAGCAGGATGAAGCGCGGCGATGAGGCCAGCGCGCGGGCAATCTCCACGCGGCGGCGTTCACCACCCGATAGGGACAGCGCAGGGTTGTCGCGCAGGTGAGCGATCTGCAAGTCGTCGAGCAGGCCGTCGAGGCGGCGATTGACTTCGTCTTGCGAGAGCTTCTTGCCGTTCTGCTCTTGCAATTCGAGCACCGCGCGGATGTTTTCCTGCACATTGAGCTTGCGGAACACCGAGGCCTCCTGCGGCAAATACGACAGGCCCATGCGCGCACGCTGGTGGATCGGCAGGCGGCTGATGTGCTCGCCGTCGAGCACGATGTCGCCGGCGTCCAGCGCCACCAGGCCGACGATCATGTAGAACGAGGTCGTCTTGCCCGCGCCGTTGGGGCCGAGCAGGCCGACCACCTCGCCGCTTTTCACGTCAAGCGACACGTCCTTGACCACCGTGCGCGTACCGTAGCGCTTCTTCAGATGGCGGACGACCAGCGTGCTGGAAGTCGTGGCCTGCGGCGCTGCAGTCTTGGGGGCGAGGGTGGTGGCGGACATAAGCGAAGCTGAAAAGGCAGGCGGTACGGATCAGGGCTTGGCAGCCGGGGCAGATGCCGGCGCGGCAGGCGCGCTCGTGCGCGGTGCCAGAACGGCGCGCACGCGGCCCGACGGGTTGGCTGCAGTGGCGTTCTCTGCGCCGCCCGAGGCCGTGTAGAACTCTTTCTGGCCGTCGTACGTGATTACTGCGCCGCGGATCTCGTCGAGCTGCGTCGCGCCTTGGAGGCGTTCCATGCGTGCGCGGGTGATCAGCTTGGAAATCTCTTGCTTGCCGTCGTATTCGATGCGCTCGCCCCAACCCTGGATGTATTCGTCGACGTTGTCGCGCTTCTGGCGAATGAAGGCGAGGTTGCCGGGCTTGGACGTGGCGACGGCGTAGTTGTAGCCCTCGGGGTCGGTACGCAGATCGGCCTGGTCGGAGCGCAGCACCATGGTGCCCTTGGTCAGCACCACGTTGCCGGTCAAGTGATAGACCTGCTTCAGATCGTCGTAGCTGGCGTTGTCGGCTTCGAGCACGAGCGGCTTGTCTCGGTCGGCGCGCTCGGCATGCGCGGGCAGGGCCGGGAGCAGCAGCGCAGCGACGATGGCGAGGCCGGCAGCACGGAGGGAAAGAGTCATGGGGATCACGTCGGAGATGGGCGCGGTCGGTGGGCGTAGTCAGGTGTCGGGGGCAGAGTTTACTGCTTCGGCGCCCCCAGCCCTTCGATTCGGCCCCGCACATTGCCCAGCAATTGTACTTGGCGCGTCACGTTGTTGAAGGTGAGGCCGTTGGCGTTCATGATCGACGGCCCGCGATGCAGCTCGACCGGCTTGTCGGTGCGCACGATGTCGTCGTTGAGCAGCACCTGGAAGTAGGTCGAATCGGCCGTCATCAGCGGGTCCTGACGGGCGTCGGAGCCCTGCGCGCGGATGACCTTGGCGTTGTTGTACAGATCGACGACGGTGCCGTCGCTGTTCATCTTGCCGAGGTCTGCACGGGCGGTGACCTGCGGGCGATCGGGCGCATAAACGCGCAGTGCGGGATACGTGACGTCGTAGGTCAGGTCGTCCTCATAGTGATTCATGTGGACGCCGGTGAAGCGGTATTTGGTCGTGCCGGTCTCGTCCAGTGCGGTGGCCGAGATGCCGTCCATGGTGTAGTCGGCGGTGTGGCGCTTGGGCTGCGTGGCGGCTTCGTCGGTCTGCGGCGTGTTGACCTGCACGAGCAGGAACGTGACGCCGCAGACGATTGCCATCAGCAGGATCGGCAGCCCGCGCAGCATGATCTGCAGCACGGAGGAGACGAGGCGTTGGGAGCGTTCGCTGGCCATGGAGTCAGAAAGGTTGCGGGGCCTGCAGCAGTTGCGCGAGCAGGGCGTCGTAGGCGCCTTGGGCCTTGAGGATCAGGTCGGCCACTTCGCGCACCGCGCCGCGCCCGCCCGTGGCCTGGGCGACGTAGTGGGCACGGCTGCGCAGTTCGGCATGGGCCTGGGCAGGGCAGGCGGTAAAGCCCGCCATCGTCATCACCGGCAGGTCGGGCCAGTCGTCGCCCATGTAGCCGGCGTCGGCGGCTTGCAGTTGCGTTGCCGCCAGCAGGTGGCCAAACGCCTCGCGCTTGTCGGCTACGCCTTGGTACAGATGTTCGATGCCGAGTTCCCCGGCGCGCCAGGCCACGATTTCGGATTGCCGTCCGGTAATGATGGCCGGCGTGACGCCGGCCTGTGCCAGCAGTTTGATGCCGTGGCCGTCGAGGGTGTCGAACGCCTTGCTGATCTCACCCTCCGGTCCAACGAGCAAGCGGCCGTCGGTCAGCACGCCATCCACATCGAACACCATCAGGCGCACGCGCGCGGCGCGTTCCATTGCTTGCGGAAAGCGCGCGTCGATGTTGCTGTGGACGCTGTCGGTGGGAAATGGGGCCAGGGTGATCATCAGCGGCGTGGGCTGGTCAGATGACCTTGGCCCGCGTCAGGTCGTGGATGTGCAGCGCGCCCACCAGCAGGCCGGCGGCATCGACCACCAGCAACTGGTTGATGCGGTGCGTTTCCATGACTTCGACGGCTTCAACGGCGAGCTGGTCGGGGCCGATCGAGCGCGGGTTGCGATGCATGACCTCGTTGATTGGCACGGTGCGCCAGTCGCGCGGGGTCTCGAGCAGGCGGCGCAGGTCGCCGTCGGTGAACACGCCCACGGCGTGGCCTTGGGCATCGACCACGGCGGTCATCGCCATGCCCTTGCGGGTGATTTCCATCAGCGCCTGCGACAGCGGCGTGTCTTGGTCCACGCGGGGGATGGCGTCGCCGGCGCGCATGACGTCGCGCACGTGCGTCAGCAGCTTGCGGCCGAGCGATCCGCCCGGATGCGAGCGTGCGAAGTCTTCTGCACCGAAGCCGCGTGCGTCGAGCACGGCCACGGCCAGCGCATCGCCCAGCGCGATCTGCGCGGTAGTGCTGGCGGTGGGGGCAAGGTTCAGCGGACAGGCTTCGACGTCGACGTGCGAGTTGAGCACCACGTCGGCATGCTTGCCGAGCGAGGACCCCGGGTTGCCCGTGACGGCGATCAGCTTGGCGCCCATCCGCTTGACCAGCGGCAGGATGACGTTCAGCTCCGACACTTCGCCGGAATTGGAAAAGCCGATGAAAACGTCGTCGCGGGTGACCATGCCGAGATCGCCATGGCTGGCCTCGGCCGGGTGCACGAAGAAGGCCGGCGTGCCGGTCGAGGCCAGCGTGGCGGCAATCTTGCGCGCCACGTGGCCCGATTTGCCCATGCCGGACACGACGACGCGGCCGGTGCAGCCGAGCACCATTTCGACCGCGCGCGCAAAGTCGGCGGACACCTGGGTCTTGAGACCGAGTACGGCTCGCGCTTCGATGTCGAAGGTTTGCTGCGCCAGCGCAAGCGCTCGGTCCGGATTGAAATTCGCTATCATGGCGGCGAAGTATAACAACGATTGACACAGTCCTCGGCCGCTGGCGGCGCGTTGGGACTTGACTTGCGGGGAGTGGGCGGAGCGTGCGGGCGCTCCGTTTTGCTGCGCCGCGGCATTCGGCTTCCAAATCTCTTTCTTCCCGTCGCCACGCCGTCATTTTTTGCTCTGCGGCGTCTCGCGTATCGCGCTCTTCGTTTATACCTTGGCATCGGTCTTGCAGCGCCTGCGTGCTCGTTTGCGCACGCACCGTCTTGATGCGTAGTTGCCGGCCCTCCTGTCCAACCCCTTTCGATTGGTTTTTTCGCGTCGCATGCATTCGCCGCTGGAACTCACCCTCGTGTTGCTGGCCGCCGCCGTGATCGGCGTGGTGCTGTTCCGCATGCTGCAATTGCCGCCGATGCTGGCCTACCTGGTGGTGGGCGTGCTGATCGGGCCGAAGGCGACGGGGCTGGAGTCCGATTCGGCCCAGACGCGCTATCTGGCCGAGTTCGGGGTGGTGTTCCTGATGTTCTCGATCGGGCTGGAGTTCAACCTCTCCAAGCTGCGTTCGATGCGGCGGCTGGTGCTGGGGCTCGGGGCGTCGCAGGTGGGGCTGACCATCCTGCTCACGATTCCAGTTTCGATGGTGCTGTCCCACTGGTACCCGCTATCGTGGCAAGCAGGACTGGCGCTGGGTGGCGCGTTGGCCATGTCGTCCACGGCCATCGTCTCAAAAATGCTGGCCGAGCGTCTGCAGTTGGAGACCGAGCACGGCCGCAACATCATCAGCGTGTTGCTGTTCCAGGATCTGGCGGTCGTGCTGCTGCTGATCGTGGTGCCGTCATTGGGCAAGAACCCGACCGACCTCGTGCTCGCGCTGTCCATTGCCGCGCTCAAGATCACCGTTGCGCTGGTGCTGATCCTGTTTCTGGGGCAGAAGCTGCTGTCGCGCTGGTTCCACCTGGTGGCGGCGCGGCGCTCGCAGGAGCTGTTCATGCTGAACCTGCTGCTGGTTACGCTGGGCATGGCGGCGCTGACGGAGCGGCTGGGCTTGTCGATGGCGCTGGGCGCCTTCCTGGCCGGCATGCTGGTGTCGGAAACGCCTTACAAGCTGCAGGTGGAAGAAGACATCAAGCCGTTTCGCGACGTGCTGCTGGGCCTGTTCTTCGTGACGGTCGGCATGCTGCTGGACCCGCGCGTGGTCTTCGAGCACTGGGCGCTCGTCCTGGGGCTGGTGATGGCGCCGGTGCTGTTCAAGTTTGTGCTGATTGCGCTGCTGGCGCGGGTCTTCGGTTCCGGTGGCGGCGCGGCGATCCGTACGGCGCTGGGCCTGGCGCAGGCCGGTGAGTTCGGCTTTGTGCTGCTCAACCAGATTGACGGCATGCGGCTGATCGACCCGCTGCTCGGCCAGGCAATCCTGGCGGCCATGCTGCTGTCGATGCTGCTGGCGCCGTTCCTGATCCAGTACAGCGATGTGATCGCCATGCGCCTGTCGCGCACGGACTGGCTGATGCAATCGCTGGCAATGACCAAGATCGCCGCGCAGAGCATTGCCACCGAGCGCCACGTCATCATCTGCGGCTACGGGCGCAGTGGCCAGAACCTGGCGCACATGGTGGAGCAGGAAGGCATCGGCTATGTCGCGCTGGATCTGGACCCCGACCGCGTGCGCGACGCCGCGGCCGCCGGCGAGCATGTCGTCTATGGCGACGCGGCGCGGCGCGAGTCGCTGGTGGCGGCCGGCATCCATCGCGCAGCGGCGGTCGCCATTACCTATGCCGACACGGCGTCAGCGCTGAAGGTGCTACACCACGTGCAGGCGCTGGAGCCGACCCTGCCCGTGATCGTGCGCACCATCGACGATGCCGACCTCGATCGCCTGCAGCAAGCTGGCGCCACCGAGGTCGTTCCCGAGATCATCGAAGGGAGCCTGATGCTGGCCTCACACGCGCTGGTGCTGCTGGGCGTGCCCTTGCGCCGTGTGGTGCGCCGTGCGCAAGAGATGCGCGACGCACGCTACAGCCTGCTGCGCGGCTACTTCCACGGTCAGGACGACGAGGAAGACATGCTCGAGCGCGACGCCGTGCGCCTGCATTCGGTGCCGCTGGCCAAGGGTTCGCCCGCCATTGGCCGCAAGCTGGGCACGATGGGGCTGGAGACGTTCAAGACGTCGGTCACGGCGATCCGGCGCCAGGGCATTCGCGCGCTCGATCCCGATCCGGACACCGTGCTGGAGCTGGGCGATATCGTTGTGCTGCGCGGCACGCCCGAGGGGCTGCAGATGGCGGAGGAGCGGCTCTCGCCGCGTTGATGCCGCCGCTTACTTCACGAGCGATTCGAGCAGTGGCCCGCGTGAGCGGCGCGGCGGCGGGGCATCCGCCATGTTGGGCGGCAGGCCGTCGAGCACTGCTGCGGCATCGAGCGAGCTGATCGACACTCGCGTATCGGCGGGAATGCGCCCGTCCTGCTTCAACATGAGATAGCGCAGACAGCAGACGCGCAGGAACGATGCAAAGTTCGCCACCTCGCCGCGACGCTCAAACAACTCGTCATAGAGCTTGCTGATGAGCTGGTTGACCGTCAGGCCGTCGCGCTGGCCGATCTCCTCGAGCACCTCCCAGAACAGGCACTCCAGCCGCACGCTGGTCGCTACGCCGTGCAGGCGTAGCGAGCGCGCGAGGCTGTCATACGAATGGGGATTGGCGCGGATGAAGATTTCGCACATGGCCGGGGCTCCTGGAGTGCCCGGCGTGCGGGCAGCCGGATCAGTGTAGAACCCGCGTGCCCAGGACTTCAAGAAACTGCGCCAACCAGGCCGGATGTGCCGGCCAGGCGGGTGCCGTGACGAGCTTGCCGTCGGTGTGCGCCTGGTCAACGGGGATGTCCTTGAACGTGCCGCCCGCTGCCGTGACTTCCGGGCCACATGCCGGATAGGCCGAACACGCCTTGCCCTCCAGCACACCCGCGGCCGACAGCAACTGGGCACCGTGGCAAATCGCTGCGACGGGTTTGTCCGCCTGGAAGAAGTGACGTACGACCTCAAGCACGCGGGCGTTCAGGCGCAGGTATTCGGGCGCACGGCCGCCGGGCACGACCAGCGCGTCGTACGCTGCCGGGTCAACATCTGCAAAGGTGGCGTTGACGGTGAAGCGATGACCGGGTTTTTCGGAATACGTCTGTGCGCCTTCGAAATCGTGGACGGCGGTCGCCACGGAATCGCCAGCGCGCTTGTCCGGACAGACGGCGTGCACGGTGTGACCGACCATCTGCAGCGCCTGGAAGGGAACCATGACCTCGTAGTCCTCTACGTAGTCGCCGACCAGCATCAGAATTTTCTTTGCCATCGCCGTGTCTCCTGTATGGTTGCGGTTTGCCCATTGTGGTTCGGCGCCATTCGGCCCGGGTGGTAGCCCATTACCGCAGACCACGTTTCCTGCTTTCCTGTTTTTGCCATGAGCCAAGTCCCTCATCACCAGGCGGCGCTGCTGACGCCGTCGTCCGTTCCCGCGTCCACCGAACTGGGCGATGTGTCGCGCTACCTGCGTGACCGTATCCGCACGGTGCCGGACTGGCCGCAGGCCGGGGTGATGTTTCGCGATATCACGCCGCTGCTGCAGGACCCGAAGAGCCTGCGCGTGCTGGTGGACGTGTTCGTCCATCGCTACATGGGGCAGGGGCTGAACCTGGTGGCGGGCATCGACGCGCGCGGATTCATCCTGGGCTCGATCGTGGCGTATGAGTTGAACCTTGGCTTCGTGCCGATCCGCAAGAAAGGCAAGCTGCCGTTCAACACGGTGGCCGAGGAGTACATGCTCGAATACGGCAGCGCGACAGTGGAAATCCATGCCGATGCCTGCAAGCCCGGCGACCGCGTCCTGTTGATCGACGACCTGATCGCCACTGGCGGCACCATGCTGGCCGGCAAGCGTCTGCTCGAACGGCTGGGGGCGACGGTGGTGGAGGGCGCGGCGATTGTCGACCTGCCCGAACTGGGCGGCTCGCAACTGCTGATCGAGGGCGGCCTGCCGCTCTTCACGGTCTGCCGCTTTGACGGACACTGAGCAGCTGTCTGCTGCTTTCGCGTGATGCGCTAGCCGCATACGCTCATGTGACAAAAATATGACGACTTGCTGCTGCGCGCAGTAGCATCACCCCTTCCATTTCCGCGGCACCCTGGGAGACGTCGATGCCTCACGTATGGCTGTTCCTGCTGACCTCGATTGCGATCACGGTGATGCCCGGGCCGGACAATTTGCAGGTGATTGCACGCGGCGCGAGCCAAGGCCGCAAGGCTGGGCTGACGGCGGCGGCGGGATTTGCGTCGGGCTGCCTGTTTCATACGACGCTGGCCGCACTCGGGCTGGCTGCGGTGCTGCAATCGTCGCCCGTGGCGTTCCAAGCGATCCGGTGGCTGGGCGCGGCGTATCTCATCTGGCTGGGCATCCAGGCGCTGCGCAGCAAGGGCGGCGGCCTGGGTCATGCTGGACCGCAGGGGGCCCCGGGCCTCTGGCAGGTGTATCGCCAGAGTGTCTTTGCGAATCTGCTCAATCCGAAGGTGACGCTGTTCTTCGTGGTGTTCCTGCCGCAGTTCGTCGATGCGCAGGCCGGCCATGCGGCGCTGCAAATGCTGCTGCTGGGCGGCGTGTTCATGGCGCAGACCATCGTGGTGTTCAGCGCGTACGGCTGGTGCGCGGCGGCGCTGGGCGGCTGGATGCGCCGTACGCCGCGCGCATCGCTGTGGCTCGATCGCTTGAGCGGTTGCATCTTCATCGGGTTGGGCTTGCGCGTGGCCCTGACCAAATAAGCAAACGCCCGGATCCCCCGGGCGTTTGACTTAGAGCTTGTAGCCGATCTGCCGCAGCAGGTCCTTGCGCCAAGCGATGTCGGCATCGGTTTCGACACCCAGCGGCGAGGCGCCGTCCACCACGCCGAGCACGCCGCGCCCCAGCTCCGTCTGCGCGACGATCACCTGCGTCGGATTGGCTGTGGCGCAGTAGATGCGGCACACCTCCGGTACCGCGCGCACGGCAGCCAGCACATTGACGGGAAAGAACCCGTCACCCAGGAAGATCAAAAAGGTATGGCCCGCGCCAATGGCGAGCGCGTTGTCACGCGCGAGCTGAAGAGCGGTTTCGTCATTGCCTGACCAGCGCACGAGCCGCTTGCCCGATGCCTCGCAGAACGCAATGCCGAAGCGGATACCCGGCACCGCGCCCACGAGCGCCTCGTGGAGGTCTTCCACGGTCTTGATGAAATGCGACTGGCCGAAGATGAAGTTGGTCGCCTCCGGCTTGACGATGGGCACCACGGTGAGGTCCATGGCGACGCTCCTGTGCGACGATGGGAACGCTCTTCATCGTAGGGCGCAGCGGCTTGATTGCAAGCGGCTGCGCCGGTGCCGCCTTATTTGCGCTTGAGCAGCGGCGCCAGGTACTTGCCGGTAAAGCTCGCCTTGCTCTTGGCCACATCCTCGGGCGTGCCTTTGGCGATGATCTGCCCACCGCCCGCACCGCCCTCCGGGCCCAGATCCAGCAGCCAGTCCGCCGTTTTGATCACGTCGAGGTTGTGCTCGATGATCACGATCGTATTGCCGTGATCGCGCAGCTTGTAGATGACCTTCAGCAGCAGCTCGATATCGTGGAAGTGCAGGCCGGTCGTCGGTTCGTCCAGGATGTACAGCGTGCGGCCCGTGTCGCGCTTCGATAGCTCGAGCGACAGCTTCACGCGCTGCGCTTCGCCACCGGATAGCGTGGTCGCCGATTGCCCCAGGCGGATGTAGCCCAGGCCCACATCCAGCAGCGTCTGCAGCTTGCGGCGCACCACCGGCACCGGCGCGAAGAACTCGTGCGCCTGCTCCACCGTCATCTCCAGCACTTCGGTGATGTTCTTGCCCTTGTAGAGCACTTCGAGCGTTTCGCGGTTGTAGCGCTTACCGTGGCACACGTCGCAGGGCACGTACACGTCTGGCAGGAAGTGCATCTCGACCTTCAGCACACCGTCGCCCTGGCAAGCCTCGCAGCGGCCGCCCTTGACGTTGAACGAGAAGCGGCCGGGGTCGTACCCGCGCTCCTTGGCGGACGGCACGCCGGCAAACAGCTCGCGGATCGGCGTAAACAGGCCCGTGTAGGTGGCCGGGTTCGAACGCGGCGTGCGGCCAATCGGCGACTGGTCGACGTTGATGACCTTGTCGAAATGCTCCAGGCCGTCGATGCGATCGTGCGCTGCGGGCTCCGGCGTCGAGCCATACAGATGGCGCGCCACCGCGTGGTACAGCGTGTCGTTGATCAGCGTCGACTTGCCCGAACCCGACACACCCGTGATGCACGTCAGCAGCCCGACCGGGATGTCTGCCGACACGTTCTTCAGGTTGTTGCCGCTGGCGTTGATGATGCGCAGCCAGCGTTCTTCATCGGGGGCCGTGCGCTGCTTGGGCACTTCGATGCGGCGCTTGCCCGACAGGTAATCGCCCGTCAGCGACGCCGGCGATTGCTCGACCTGCTGGGGCGTGCCCTCAGCGATGATCTGGCCGCCATGCACGCCGGCACCGGGGCCGATGTCGACCACGTAGTCCGACGCGCGAATCATGTCTTCATCGTGCTCCACCACCAGCACGGAGTTGCCGAGATCGCGCAGGTGCTTGAGCGTGCCGATCAGCCGATCGTTGTCGCGCTGGTGCAGGCCGATGGACGGCTCGTCCAGCACGTACATCACGCCGGTCAGCCCCGAGCCGATCTGCGACGCCAGCCGGATGCGCTGCGCCTCGCCGCCCGACAGCGTATCGGCGCTGCGTTCCAGCGACAGGTAATCGAGCCCGACGTTGTTCAGGAAGTTCAGCCGCGCGCTGATCTCCTTGACGATCTTGTCGGCGATCTCGCGCTTGGCGCCGTGCATGTTCAGCGTCAGGAAATACGTGAGCGCATCGCGCAGCGGCCAGCCGTTGATCTCGTAGATGCCGCGTGCCTGGTCGGCTTCGCCGATCTTGACGAACCGGGCCTCGCGGCGCAGGCGGGTGCCGTGGCATTCCGGGCACGGCTGGTTGTTCTGGTACTTGGCCAGCTCCTCGCGCACGGCGATGGAGTCGGTCTCTTTGTAGCGCCGCTCCAGGTTGGGGATGATCCCCTCGAACGCGTGCTCGCGCACGGTGGTCTTGCCGCGCTCGTTGATATACGTGAACGGAATCTGCTGCTTGCCCGAGCCGTGCAGCACGATCTGCTGGATTTCAGCCGGCAGGTCTTCAAACGCGACATCGATGTCGACGTCGTAGAACGCCGCCAGGCTTTGCAGCATCTGGAAATAGAACTGATTGCGGCGGTCCCACCCCTTGATGGCGCCGGAAGCCAGCGACAGATTCGGAAAGGCCACCACGCGCTTCGGATCGAAGAACGTGATCTGGCCCAGGCCGTCGCAGTGCGGGCAGGCGCCCATCGGGTTGTTGAACGAGAACAGCCGCGGCTCCAGCTCCTGCAGTGAATACGAGCAGATCGGACAGGCAAACTTGGAGCTGAAGCCGTGTTCCTTGCCGGAGTCCATTTCCAGCGCGATCGCGCGGCCGTCTGCCAGGCGCAGCGCGGTTTCGAACGACTCGGCCAGACGCTGCTTGAGTTCCGGGTTCACCTTCACGCGGTCGACCACGACCTCGATCGAATGTTTGTCGTTCTTCTTGAGCTTGGGCAGGTTGTCGACTTCGTAGACCTTGGCCTCGGCCTCGTGCGCCGTGCCGCCGCCCGAGCGGATGCGAAAGCGCACAAAACCCTGAGCCTGCATCGCTTCGAACAGGTCGACGTGCTCGCCTTTGCGGTTGGCCACCACGGGTGCCAGGATCATCAGCTTGGTGTCGGCCGGCAGCGCCAGCACGGCATCCACCATTTGCGACACGCTTTGCGCTTCCAGCGGCTGGCCGTGATCGGGGCAGTAAGGCGTACCGGCGCGCGCATACAGCAGACGCAGGTAGTCGTGGATCTCGGTAACGGTGCCGACCGTCGAGCGTGGGTTGTGGCTCGTGGCCTTTTGCTCGATGGAAATGGCCGGGGACAGACCTTCGATCAGGTCCACGTCAGGCTTTTCCATCAGTTGCAGAAATTGCCGGGCATATGCCGACAGCGATTCCACATAGCGCCGCTGCCCCTCCGCATACAGCGTGTCGAACGCGAGCGACGACTTGCCCGACCCCGAAAGCCCGGTGATCACGATCAGCTGGTTGCGCGGCAGATCGAGGTTGATGTTCTTCAGGTTGTGGGTACGGGCCCCACGAATCTTGATTTCGTCCATGTGCGGCTGAGTGCAGCTGAATGCGGCGTCGGAGGGCGGACCGCCTGCGGCAATCGGCGGGAGGGTGGAAAAGGGTAAGCCTGCTAATATACCGAACTTCGGTTTTGCCGGTATCTGCTCCCAGATGGGGCAATCCGTAAAACCGTCCAAGTGTCTTTGTCGCCGCTTTTCTTCGGTTGTTTTGCGGCGGTTTCCGCACCATGTCCTCCGCTTCCGCATCCATGACTTCCGCTTCCGGCCGCATGAACGGCCTTGAGCTGCGCGCGGCCGCCTCGCTGGCCGGCATCTTCGCGCTGCGCATGTTGGGTTTGTTCATGATCATGCCGGTCTTCGCGGTGTTCGCGAAAACGCTGCCCGACGGCAACAACACCCAACTCGTCGCCTTTGCCATCGGCGTGTATGGCCTCACGCAGGCGGTGCTCTATATCCCGTACGGCTGGCTGTCGGATCGCTTCGGACGCAAGCCGGTCATCGTGACGGGGCTGGTGATCTTTGCGGTGGGCAGCCTGGTGGCGGCGTTTTCGCACAGCGTTGCGGGAATCGCCGTGGGGCGGGCCATCCAGGGCGCGGGGGCGATCTCGTCGGCGGTGATCGCCTTCGTGGCCGACCTCACGCGCGAGGAGCATCGCACCAAGGCCATGGCCATGATCGGGGGCAGCATCGGCCTGTCGTTTGCCGTGGCCATCGTGAGTGCGCCGGTCATCTTCCGCTGGGTCGGCATGCCCGGCATGTTCACGGCGATTGGCGTGCTGGCCATCGTCGCCATCGGCGTGGTGCTGTGGGTCGTGCCCAACCCGCCGCGTCCGCCCGAACACGTGAAAGCACCGTTCCGCGAAGTTCTGCGCCATCCCGAGCTGCTGCGACTGAACTTTGGCGTGTTCGCCCTGCACGCCACGCAGACGGCGTTGTTCGTCGTGCTGCCGCACATGCTGGAAGCCGCCGGCCTGCCCGTCGATTCGCACTGGAAGATCTACCTGCCGGTGATGGGCGTGTCGTTTGTGCTGATGGTGCCTGCCATCATTGCGGCAGAAAAACGCGGCAAGATGAAAGCGGTGCTGCTGTCTGCCGTGGCGCTGGTGATGGTGGCGCAGCTGGCACTCGGCGAAGTGAATCCGACACTTGCCGCGCTGGCGATTGCGCTACTGGTCTACTTCCTCGGTTTCAACGTGCTGGAGGCGTCGCAGCCGTCGCTGGTGTCGAAGTACGCGCCGGGCGTGCGCAAGGGCGCGGCTATGGGCGTGTACAACACGACGCAGGCGCTGGGCCTGTTTGCGGGCGGCGCGGGCGGCGGCTGGATTCTGCTGCACGCAGGGCAGCACGCGGTATTCCTAACCTGCGCCGCGCTGGCTTTTGCCTGGCTTATAATTGCGAGCCCCATGCAGATGCCGGCGCTGCGCCGACACTGAAAACCCCGGGCCCAACGGCGGCATCACTTCAATTACCTTCGGAAACTCATCATGGCGTCCGTCAACAAAGTCATCATCGTCGGCAATCTCGGCGCCGATCCTGAAACGCGTTACATGCCCAGTGGCGATGCTGTCACCAACATTCGCGTGGCAACCACCGACCGCTACAAAGACAAGGCCAGCGGCGAAATGAAGGAAGCCACCGAGTGGCACCGAATCGCCTTCTTCGGCCGCCTGGCTGAAATTGCCGGTGAATACCTGAAGAAGGGTTCGTCGGTCTACATCGAAGGCCGGCTCAAGACCCGTCAATGGGAAAAGGACGGCCAGAAGCAATACAGCACGGAAATCGTCGCAGACCAAATGCAGATGCTCGGCGGCCGTGGTGGTGAGGGCGGTGGCAGCAGCGGTGGCGGTGGTGGTGGCTACTCACGTGGCGGTGAAGGCGGCGGCGGTGGTTACGGCGGTGGCCGTAGCCAAGGTCAAAGCCAAGGCCAAGGCGGCGGCTACACGCGCGGCGGCGAAGGTGGCGGTGGCCAAGGCGGTGGCGCGCGTCGCCAGCCTGCAACGTCGAACGGTTTTGAGGATATGGACGACGATATTCCGTTCTAAGAGGAACTTGACCTAATTTTGTAAAGCAAGGCCCCGAAGTTCTCGTCTAATCAATGGGTTAGATGGGAATTTGCGGGGCCTTCGGTTTTGGGTTTTTCTTGCCGCTAGGCGGAAGGTGCCTAAACAGTAAAGAATGCTCCCCGTCACAAGATGGAGTGCGGGGTCAATTTGTTTTCTATTCGTGAAGTTCGCCTTGACAGCGGAGAACGTCTGCCGCTCCTTGTCGAGGGCGGTCCACTCGGGTTGCCAGTGCAAGGCGCCCTTCAATACACACTCACTAAACTGCGGGCGCGCGGCTTACGGCGGAAAAGCATAAGGGAGCGTCTTGATGCCCTTGGGCTCGCTTTGAGCTTTCTCTCCGGCCGCGGTATCGACGTAGTGACGCGGTAACTTGGAACACGATAGTCGATCTAGGCCGGCAACATTTTCAGGTTGCGTGGAGTCGGCAGACCTTGGAGAAGCGCGCTGGTATCAAGGCGGCTTACTTGCGCCGCGTCGCTTTGCGCACTGCAGAAAACGGTGCCGCAGGGCCTAGACTGAAAAGCAGCGCGGACAGCTCCGATGACGATCGACGGGTTGTGAATCTTCGCGCGGAGAATGAGAAGCTGCGCGCAGTCCTGCGAGAATATGACTGTCGGCTGGTTCGGTATGTCGGGAATGCTCTCGCGCACGGTTTGACGGAGGCACAGTTAGACGCGCCTCTTCGGCCGTTGGTAGACCCCAAAATCAAGTCTAGAAAACGGCGATGACGGGGCGCAGCCCTTTCGCCTCTTTGATCGGGTGACGCTGTGTGCCGAGCGGTATCGCTAACCCGTCATGTCCGACGTGGATACGAGTGGGCCTAGCAGGCTGTTGAAATACACCTCGCCGAAGCACGGCGTTCCCGTCGAATGAAGTGTCGTGCCGGTTCGGTTGCTGTCGATTTCGCGCTGGACTTGTTTAATTCAGATGGAACCGATGTCATCTCCTCCCCGATTTGCGCCCCTACGCCGCCCTTGCGGCGAGCGTACGCATGCGAGTCAGGTTGTAGGCCGCCTGAGTCAACAGGAAGAGCTGCTCGACTCGCTCGCGGCCGCGATACATCGCCTGCCGAATTCGACCGACCGTCTTGCCCCAACCGAAGACCTGCTCAATGCATTTGCGCTTGCGCTGACTGATGGCGTAGCCGGGCCAGCGCGTTGTACGGCCGTCAATCGCCGAGCCACCTGTGCGGCCGTCGTTTTGCGCCACGTGCGGCGTCACGCGATTGGCGCGGCAGCTTGCTACGAAGCCCGCCGTGTCGTAGTTCTTGTCGGCCCCAACCGTAATGGGGACGCCGGCAAGTTCCGCCGTATCCGCGAGCATGTCGGCCGCAGCGTCGCGCTCGGCTATGCCACTGGCCTGCGTCACCTGCGCGTTGACCACCAAGCCATGCCGGTTATCGCTCAGCACGTGGCCCATGTAGCAGAGCAGCGCGCCGGTACGGCGGCTCTTGCGAAACAGCTTCGCCTGGCTGTCCGTGCTCGATTCATGCGTTTCGTTGCTCCGCTTCTCGCCGTGCCAGTTCTCGCGCTGGCGAGCACCACCATCGGGCGGCGCATCGTCGTCGGATTGGTTCTTGCGTACGAAGCTCTTATGGCCTGCCCAAGCTTGAATCAGCGTGCCGTCCACGCTGAAATGCTCGCCCGACAGGTAGCCGCGCGTGTGCGCCGTCTCAACCGTTTCGTTAAACAAGCCCACGATGACGTCGTGAGTCAGCAGCCGGTCCCGGTTCTTGCTGAAGGTCGAGTGGTCCCACACCGCATCGTCCATGGCAAGACCCACGAACCAACGGAACAGCATGTTGTAGGAGATTTGCTCCATCAGCATGCGTTCGCTGCGAATCGAATACAGCACTTGCAGCAACAGCGCCCGAACCAGCTTCTCCGGCGCGATGCTTGGTCGGCCGCCTTTCGCGTCGCCCTCATACATGCGAGAGAACACTGCATCCATGCGCTTGAGTGCGTCGTTCAGCCAAGCCCGAATTGGTCGCAACGGATGGTTGGCCGGCACGAAGTCATCCAGCTTCGCCACGGTGAACATCGCCTCGGTATAGCCATCCGCTCCGCGCATCGTGTCTGTCTCAGTGTTGTCCGATTGTTCGTTTCAACGTTTACCTCTCCTGCGCGGATGACGGCCGCAGGAGGTTTTTCAACAGCCTGCTAGTTCTAGCGGAGCAAGTCAGTCGGAGCCATCGACAACGCATCGGCGAATTTGCGAAGCGTTTGTAGCGACACGTTTTGTCTACCGGACTCGATCGCGCTGACCCAGTTTCTGTCAACGCCGATGCGTTCGGCTAACTCGCGCTGGTTCCACCCTTTCGCAGTCCTGCACTCTCTCACCCTGCTACCGAACGCCTGCACCTGCTCCGGCCCCGGCTTCGCCTTCTCGTCGATCATTGCCGACAGGCTCGTTCCCAGTGCACTCGCGATTTCTGCTGCGTTCAATAGAGAGAGATTTGGGGCGCCGCGCTCGATTCGGCTGATTGTGTTCCTGTCTAGCCCAAGCATGTCGCCTAGAGCTTGCTGAGACAGTCCCATCGCTTGGCGTCGCCGGCGCATCTCGGAAACAAACAGCTGTGCCAAGTCCTGCATGCTGGAGGGGACCATTGAAAAGTCCCGACTATTGCGCAGGGGGTAGAGGCCTGTCTACAACATTCAGGTTGTAATGTCAATCGTTGTAAATATTGAGCTATGCAAGTCAAATATATACAATAAGAATCTTGTGTAATTAAGCGCCGTTGCACGTCGACAGACCTGTGATGATCGCGCGCCAAATCCGTCTATGTTGCTCACTGAATTTGGGTGCGAAGAACCTCAGTCCGTTCGGCAGCACTTGGTACGCCCTTACCAGCCATGGCGCTACGTGGCTATCACTTCGGAATCGCCGTGCTTCCTGATTGAGCGGGATCGTCCAGGCCATGGCGCAGCATCATTATTGAGCGCTTACCTTGTCCCATCTGCGGAAGAACTGCTTCAGGTCATCGAGTTCCTCGGTCAGGATTGCCGCGTCTGTAAGGTCGACCTGTCGGGCAATTCAGGAGAGCACAGTCAGCTTGATCCGATCAAGGCGCTGCATAGCTACAAGGCAGATGGGGTGCAATGGTTTGGCTATGAAGGACAGGACGGTGCAATCCATACACAATGCCCATGGCATCCGGAAACTGAAGGGAGATAATCGCGGGGGTCGCCGACCTAGCGCCGATGGGGCGCCAGGCACTTTGGGATGAATTGAAAGGATTCGAACGTGAGGGCGCTGCGGGCGGCGCAGAAGGCTCCAACCGCCTATTCCTCGCCGGAGAGGATGGTGGCACGCTGGAGGTCTTCGACCTGCGGAGCGGGGCGCATCTGAAGACCGTCAAGGGCATGGAGACGCCGCACGCGATCCACTACGAAGCGAAGACGAATCGGCTGTTTGTCAGCAACAGCGGCGCTGGTCTGAGTAAGGTGCTCGATGGCAAAAGCTATGCGTTGCTCGACACGATCAAGCTCACGCCGGGCGCGGACGTGATGAGCTACGACGCCTCCTCGCGCCGCCTGTGGTTCGTCACCGGCGGAAAGAACGCACCCACCAAGATGACACAGACTATGGTGGCGCGGGTTGACGTCGACTCCGGCAAGACGCTGGGCGAAACCACGTTCGACACCGACTTTACCGAAGGCATCGTGGCCGAGCAGAACGGATCGCGCGCTTTCGTTAATGTTGCCGGCAAGGGTGAAATCGCAGTGCTCGACAAGAAGACGGGGCAGCTGCTTCAGACATGGCTGGTCAAGGAAGGGAAGGACAACTCGCAGATCGATCTAGACGAGAAGAACAAGCGGCTGTTCGTGATTACGCGCAAGCCGTTCAAGCTGGTCGTAGTGAATACGGAAACGGGACAGTCGGTTGCGAGCTTCAATGCGCCTGGCCGCACCAACGGGATGATGTTTGACGCGGTCAACCGGCGCATCTACGCCGCCGGTGACGATTACGTCGCGGTCTTCCGCCAGCGCGATGCCGACCACTATGACGAGATAGCACGAGTGCCATCAGAGAAGGGTGCCAAGACGGCGTTCTTGGTCCCCGAGTTGCATCGGTTGTATGTTGCCGTTGGCGGCTCAGCCCAAGCCAAGGCCGGATTGCTGCAATATGAAGTGGTGCCCGGCGACGCGAATTAAGGCCGGGCTGTACCTGACGCACATTCCGGTTCGCCAATTCCTCCCCTGCAGGAGGTGCCGCCGCCAGTGACACTGTCGTTCAAGTTGGCGGCGGGCAAGTCGCAATCGGACGCCGCCCGCCGAGACTCCCTCCGTGCAGGAGGAACTGAAGCCGGCCGCCACAAGTGTCGGCGCCTTCAGTGACCGAACGGCGTTTCTCCAGCAGTCGCAGGCAACGCAGTTCTGGGTGATCGTGATCGTCGTCGCGGTTGTCTACGTGAATCTTGGCATGTGGTAGGAGAGCTGTGCTCATCCGTGACGATCCTGCTCGACTTATTTTCGGCGAATGTCTAGCGCTACTTGCCTTCGGCTTGCGGGTATGGAAGTCAGCTTCATCGCGATGATCGGCATCGTCAAGAAGAGCGCCATCATGATGATCGATATTGCGATTGGGGCGCGCCGCGATGAAGGGTTGAACGCGGAAGACGCCATCCGCAAGGCCTGTCTGCTGCGCTTCCGGCCAATCATGATGACGACGCTGTGCGCATTGACAGGCGTGCTGCCGATTGCCCTTGGCCTCGGTGCAACGGCCGAACTGCGCCAGCCGCTTGGCGTGTCGATCGTGGGTGGCCCGCTGCTTCCCCAACTGATCACGCTGTTCATCACCCCAGTGCTGTACCTCGGGTTCGATTTGTTTGGCGCGTCGCGCAGGCAAGCGAAGCCCATATCTGCGATGTCACCGCAATCCTGAGCGGACACGTCCCTCTTCTTTTCAACGCATCACGAGACGTTTATGCACAAGCCATTTCCGAGCAGCCGGCGCGTACGCCAGCGCCGCACCGTGCGCTGGCTGGCGCTGATTGCTGCAGTCGCCATCGCAGGACCTGCATTGGCCCAGGGCGGCCCGCCGATGGTGACCGACGATCCGGAAACGCCGGGCGATGGCCATTGGGAAATCAACCTCGGCGCGATTGCAACCCGTACGCACGGGCGCCTGGAAATAGCGGCACCCGACGCGGACATCAATTACGGTTGGGGGGACCACATCCAGTTCAAGGCCGACGTGCCATGGGTCTTTGCCCGCGACGATGGCCAGCGCTGGAGGTCGGGGCTGGGCAGCGGCAACTTCGGCGTGAAATGGCGCTTCATCGACCAGGAACAGGCGGGCTTTTCGCTGTCGACCTATCCGCAGTACACCCGCAGCATGTTGGATGGGTCCATCCGGCGCGGTATTACCGGTGGCGGGCATGAGTTCTTCCTGCCACTTGAGCTTGCCACCGACGTTGGTGGCTTTGGGGTCTCGACCGAGGTGGGCCGCAACTTCGTTTCCGGTGGCGGAGACAGCCAATGGATTGCCGGCATTGTCGCCGGCCACGCGTGCGGCGAAGGGCGCGAGTGCATTGCCGAGGTGCGCCGGACGCAGGCGCCCGGCACACACCTCACGCTGCTGAACCTTGGCATGCACTGGAAGATCAACGAGACGTACACGCTGCTGGGCGCGGTCGGGCGCGAGTTCGGCTCGTCCTCCGATGACAAGCGGCAAGTCCTGGTCTATCTGGGCGTACAGATCACCCGATAGGGTATCGGGTGTCCGATGGCTAGAGCCGGTTCAATATTAAGCTGACAGGCGGGTAGGGGGATGGACAACACGCTGATCGACGACCAGCTATGGTGACCTGCCCCCGGTTTTAGTACGAAGCACAGTTAGAGTCCGAGGTTAAAAACTCTTGCTCATGCCCCTGCGCAAACTGCATCGGGGTCAGGTAGCCGAGCGAGCTGTGAGGCCGCTCGGTG
>Ga0316232_1002195_pt1 | contig 21048 bp, 16 predicted proteins | sample TBHtaG_FD_206006 | JGI IMG/M metagenome (GOLD analysis project Ga0316232, IMG submission 206006) | Freshwater microbial communities from Trout Bog Lake, Wisconsin, USA - TBH18025_13 | ecosystem: Environmental > Aquatic > Freshwater > Lake > Hypolimnion/Profundal zone | place: USA: Wisconsin... | reverse complement strand
CGGCTCGGCCAACTTGGCGGCGTGCCCTTGGTCATCTTGGCAAGCCGCCCGCTCGACCGAGCGGGCGTGCTTCTTAAGTCGATGGAAGATAAAATCCTCGCAGGCTTGCTGCTGCTGTTGATTAGCCCATTAATGGTCCTCATCGCGACCACGATCCGGCTAGACAGCCCCGGACCAGCATTGTTTCGCCAGCGCAGACATGGTCTGAACAACGCGGAATTCGAGATTCTCAAATTCCGCACAATGGCATCGACGACCAATGACCCTGGCGACGGCCGGCGGCAGACACAACGCAACGACACCAGGGTGACCCGCGTGGGAAATTTCCTGCGTCGGTCGAGCCTGGACGAATTGCCGCAACTTTTTAACGTCTTACGCGGCGAAATGTCGCTGGTCGGTCCGCGTCCCCACCCCACTGCCATGCGCACCGAAGATCGCCTTGGGGCCGAGATCGTTGCCGATTACCCACACAGGCACCGCGTTAAGCCGGGGATGACCGGCTGGGCGCAGATCAACGGCTATCGCGGCGCGACTCAGACCGCGGATCAGGTTGAACGCCGCGTCGCCCATGACATCTTTTATATCGAGAATTGGTCATTAATATTCGATCTTAAGATACTTGCGTTGACCCCAGTCAGCATGATATTGAATAATGATAATACGTTCTGAAGTAGACTTCGGTCGACGCATGCTTGTTAGTGCTGCGGTCGCCGGGGCGCTCGTGACCAGCGCGCCAGACAGGCCTGCGGAGGCGGAGCCGTTACCGAGTCTGCGCCAGGCTGCGGCACGGGCAAACCTACTGTTCGGTTCAGACAGTGACGTGGATATCCTCAGGGCGCGCCAGGGTTACGGTGATTTATTCGTGCACAACTGCGATTTGCTGGCGCCTCAACTCTCCTGGAAAACGGTGGCGCCCGGTCGCTACGGATCTGATCCCGCGCGGGAAGACCCGAACATCGCATTTGCTCGGGCGCATCGCCTGCGACTGGCGGGCGGTCATCTGCTCTGGCACGAGAACATGCCATCCTGGTTCGGCGAACTGCGGTCGCATGAGGAAGCCATTCACGCGGTCAAGCGACATATCGTATCCATGACAGGGCGCTATGGGCCAATAACCTATGCCTGGAATGTGGTCAACGAGGCGATCGAGCCAAGGGATGGGCGGGCAGACGGCCTGCGGGACACGCGGTTTCTCCAATTGTTGGGTGGCGACTATATTGAGATGGCTTTTCGGATTGCGCGAGAGGCTGCGCCCCATCCGTTGCTTGTCTATAATGATTATGGGTTTGAATTTAATCGCGCCGCGGATAATAGACGCCGCACCGTTTTGCTGCGGCTGCTTGACCGCTTGCAGGCCGCCCGGGTGCCGATCGACGGTGTCGGATTGCAGTCTCACCTAAAATTGGACGGGTCTCAGTTCGAATCCAATACGTACAGGTCATTCCTTCACGATCTTGGCGGTCGCGGTCTGGCGATTATTATCAGCGAACTTGATGTCCTCGACCTACGGCCGGTAGCCGATATCGCTGAACTGGATGCCAATGTTGGCTCACTGTACGCTGAATTCCTGACGGCCGCCCTTGAGGAGCCGGCGGTCACAGCGCTTATTACGTGGGGCCTTAGTGATCGCTATACTTGGTTAACACCCCAACGTGATAGCCATTACCGACGTCGCGACGGTCTGCCGAACCGGCCGTTGCCATTCGATGCATTTTTTCGGCCAAAACCTGCTTTTTACGCGATACTGTCCGCATTGCAACGCGCTCCGCCGCGGAGGGCGGCTTGATGGTTCGCTTGGGCATGGCCTCCCAAGGCCGAATCGTCCGGTTCTTCCAGCGTTAGGCCACACGTTTGTGACGTGGCGGAGGGCCGCTTTTCCGCATCTTGGATGTAGTGTGATGTCGCGTTCCGCATCATGGATGTAATGTGATGGCGCGGCATGTGGGCGCTTCCCGGGGGAAAAACGAATGAGTGTTGTCTTGCGCCGATCACCCGGCGGCCGCGTTGAGCCACAACGGCCCGGCGCCGTCCAACGCCCGGACGCGATGCCACAAGACGCGATGCCCCAAGACCCGATGCCCCCCGACCCCGCGCGCGTCGCCCCCGCGCGCGTCGAGCCGATGCGCCGCGACATCGCGGCTCTGCTGGCGGCGATGCTGCGGCTGATCGACCGACACGGCTCGATCGTCATCTACTTCACCGCCGTCTCGCACGGCGAGGGCACCAGCACCGTCGCCCGCGAATTGGCGATCACCGCCGCGCGCGCCGCCTGGTGCAAGGTCGCCCTTGTGGACGCCAACCCGGGCGCCAGCGCCGGAGCCGCCGGCGCCCGCGGCGTCGGCCTGCTCGACAGCCCCGGCGAGGACGCCGAACTGGCGTTCACCCGCTGCTGGTTCGGCGAGGCCGAACTGATGGAAGGCGCGCTGACCAGCCCGGCCAGCCCGATGCCCTCGGTCGAGGCCGTGCGCGCGCTGTTCGCGCGGTTGCGCCATCGTTTCACCCTGGTGGTGGTGGACAGCCCGCCGGTCGCCACCGCCCGCCATGCCGCCGCCTTCGCCGCCGCCGCCGATTGCGTCGTGCTGGTGGTGGAGGCCGAACGCACCCGCATGGCCGATGTCGAGCGCGCCCGCGCCACGCTGGAACAACTCGGCGCGCAGGTGCTGGGCGTGGTGCTGAACAAGCGCCGCAGTTGGGTGCCCGCCCGCCTGAGCCGCCTGATCTGGGGAGTAGCGCCATGAGTGTGACCACCGGAGACCCGGGCAACCGGCTGCTGGCGTTCGGCCACCCGGATGGCGGGACGGCCAGCGGATCGCGCGGCGAACCGGCCGGTGGCACGACGCCGCTGCACGACGTGCTGGCGCTGGCGTTCAAGCACCGCTGGCGCCTGCTGCTGGCGCTGCTGGGACCGCCGGCGATCGCGGTGGCGCTGATCGTCCTGCTGCCGCCGGTGTATCGCGCCCAGACCAGCCTGGTGGTGGGCACCGGTCCGGAATACCTGGCACAGGGCGACGGCAGCTCCATCATGACCGCGCCGACCACCACCAAGCAGGAGTTCATCAACACCGAGATCGAGTTGCTGACCAACCCGTCGGTGGTGGAAACCACGATCGCGCATGTCGGGCTGGCCAATCTGTATCCCGAGCTGCTGAGCGCGCAGCAGGGTCCGCAACTGGCTCGCGACACCGCGGCGCGCCTCTTTCAGTCGGCCTTGCGGGTGGAGCCGGTGAAGCTGTCGAACGCCATCCGGGTGACGTTTGACCACGGAAACGGTCAGACGGCGGCGCGCACGCTGGATCAGTTCATCCTCAACTACCAGGCGCTGCACGCCAAGGTGTTCGCCGGGCGGCGGGCGGCGGGATATGAGGAACGCATCGCGCGCGACATGAACGAACTGGAGAAGCTGGAGCACAGCCGGGCGGAGACGAAAGCCTCGTTCGGGGTGTATGATCTGAGCCAGCAACGCTCGGCGCTGATCCAGCAGCGGGTGGAGGCGGAGAAGCAGTTGCGCCAGACGGTGGATCGGGCGGACGCGCTGAGCACACGGCTGGCGTATCTGGCGCAGACGCGGCCGAACGTGGTGTCGGAGATGCTGTCGAGCCAGACCGAGACCAATCCGGCGGCGATGCATGCGTCGGAGGTGCTGGTGGATCTGCGCCAGAAGGAGGCGGCACTGACGGCGGCGTATGATCCGAGCAATCCGCTGGTCAAGCGTCTGCGCCAGCAGACCGAGGCGGTGCAGAAGCAACTGGCGGATATGCATGCCACGACGACGCGTATCTCGATGACGCCGTCCCCGATCACCACCGCGATGGACCAGGACATGGTCACCTCCCAAGCGGAATTGGCGCCATTGAAGGCACAGGAACTGCTCAAGCGGGCTTTGGTCGGCGTGATCGGCCAATAATTGCATCAGATCGACGAAGCCGATAGGCAACTGCGGTCGTTGGACTCCCGAATTGCCGCCCAGAACGAGAAGCTCAGGCTGACCCGCGAACTCCACGACAAGGCCCGGATCGAAGATGAGGCGGAAGGTATCAAAATCATTGCGACGATCCAGATCAAGAATGCCGTCGTTCCAGCAGAGCCGATCGCACCGGACCAACCTATGTTTCTGACCGGGGGAATCCTGGTGGGGTTGGTATCGGCTTACGGGGTATTGGCTTCGGTTGCGTTTGCCCGCAGAAAATCTCTGTTGGCGGATCACTCAGCGATGCTATTGGGTTTGACAGTCAATCAGCCGATACCAATCGCTTTGAAAGACATGTCGTTGCGATAGCCATTCTACCTGGGGCACCCAGCGCCGAATCCGCTCCCACACCATATGCCCGCACCACATAAATGCGTAGTTGGAATAACACCTAAGTTAGCAGAGCGTCTGGGCTGGATAGTTTAGACAGAATTCAAGTCCACGGTTCGGTAGTGGAATTTCTTCACGGTATGCGCCAGTGCGGGGTGGGAAAGCCTAACCCAATGCGGGGCCTACACCGGCCAGCCTTTTGGGGGCGCTCGATGAACGTCGGTCCGAACGAGACACCTGTAGTTTTGACCCGAGGCCGTATCGGCCTGGCCGCCTTATGCATCACCTTCGGAACCTGGCTGCCACTCAACGCCGCTGAACCGACGTTCGACGACCTGCTGTCCAAGGCTCGCGCTCAGGCGGCGGCTGGGCGGCAATTCGCCCCGGCCGGCGATAACGTGGTTGAAACTGTGCTGTCCCTCTACAAACTCAGTGCGGTCGCCACACCGCTTCAACTCAATGCGCTATCCTCCCTGCTCAATAACGAAGACCTGATCCAACCCGGACGTCACATCGATCGGGCTAAGAAGTCCGCTGACACCTTGCCGGCATTCGGCGGAAGTCGTTCTGGCGTCGTTCCGCAGGACCCGGACCTGATCCGAGCGGAAGCGCCGATCGGCCCGGCCCTATCCGACGCAAGACCTGGCACAACGATGCCCGATCAACGCGCCGCAAGTCTCTTCGCCAAAGGCGAAAACGCCGAAGGTCGGGGCGACATTTCGGCGGCCCGGCGCTTTTTTGCCGGCGCCGCCCAGCTTGGTCACGCCGCCGCGGCCTTGCAAGTTGGCCGACTGTACGACCCTGCATTTGTGGTGCAGGCAACCATCGGTGGAATCGATACCGACCCAGTCGCCGCCGAACATTGGTACGAACGCGCCGCTGAACTCGGTGACCCGAGGGCTACCCAACTTCTTCACGCCCTATCCGCGAGGTAAACGATGCGCCGCCGCTCCCTTCTATCGGCCATCCCGGCCGCCGCCCTTTGCCACGGCGCACGTTCCTTTGCGGCCACCGCTCAGGCGGAGCCTCCAACGCTCGGTATAATGGGGGGCGAAATCGATGGCACATTCATGCGCGTAGCGAGTGACCTCACATCCGTCATGAATTCAGACGCGCTCCGCGTGGTACCGATTATCGGCAAGGGGTCGTTGCAGAATATCGGGGATATCCTCCATTTGCCCGGCGTCGATCTTGCGTTGATTGCCTCCGATACGCTTGTTTACGCGCGGGCAGCGCACCTGTATCCAGATGGTCTCTCGAAGATCCAGTATATCTGCAAGCTTTACGAAAACGACGTGCATGTCTGCGCGCGTCCTGAAATCCAATCGCTCGCCGACCTGCAAGGCAAGCCGGTTAACATCGATGTCGAAGGTGCTGGCACCAACCTGACTGCACGGGCCGTCTTTGGCACACTTGGCATTACGCCCGATTTCCGGACCGAGGAACCAACGATCGGTCAAGAGAAGCTACTGCATGGGGTGATCGCCGCCAATGTTTACGCGGCCGGCAAGCCGGTTCGCCTTTTCGCGACCACACCGGCCGACACCGGTCTGCACTTCCTGCCCATCGTATCGAACGAAAATCTTGAAAAAAACTACTTGCCGGGTGGTGTGTTTACCCGCGCCGACTATCCGACTCTTATCCCGGAGGATCAGACAATTGAAACGGTCGGGGTGGGCGTCACCCTTGCGGTTTTCGCGTGGCCCCCCGGTTCGATGAGGTACCGGAACTTGGTTGCCTTTGTTGATACATTCTTTACCAAATTCCCGGAGTTGCTGAAACCGCCGCATCATCCAAGATGGCACGACGTCAATCTGGCTGCCGAGCAACCGGGGTGGACCCGCTTCGCGCCGGCCGCTTCCTGGCTCGCTCAGCACAAATCAAAGCCTGTAGAAGACCTCGCCGCACCACCATCGCAGGCTGAGTTCGACGCTTTTCTCGCCGAACGCCACATTCCGCATCTGTCGCCGTCCCAGCGCGCAGCGACGTGGGACTATATCCAAAAACAGCAGCAAACATTGCAATGAACCGGATGGATCGAAAGATGGGCGGCGATTCGTTAACATATTAGTCTAATGTCCGAGCTATTCAATGCTGCATTCCAGCGGCCATGTGTGGGTTAGCGGAACAGCAGGCGATGATTCCGCCCCTGGACGGCCGGTTTTTGCTCACGTATCTCATACTATTAGAATAGGCAGTATAGTAACGCCTAATTGCACAACGAGATTTTGGGGTTAGTTTACACTGCCTACACATTCATCGCCTTGAGCGTATATCATGATTGCGAGTAGGGGTTTCAGGTAAGTGGTCCGAGGCATTCTCCGGATTGGCAAAACGCATCGGCGCTGGAAGATGCTCGATTTGAATGAGCGAGGGTTTGTGTGACGACGCCACCATTAATCTTGCCTCTCCGTGCGACCGCTCTGCCCGGCAGCAAGTTTGTGGCGGGGCGGCGGCCCGCATGGCCCGATACATGCTTTGCCTACTTCGGGTTGGTCCTATATGGCGGCGCGATCGTCACCCCCCTCAGGGATCTGCGCGGCGCAGGCCCCCAACAGATTGGCGAATCAGAACCCGTCATGGCGGTCAGTCAGTTTCTTATTCTTGGGATTTTGGTATGTGTCGTGGCTGGCCGATGGCGCCGCATTATGCCGCTTCTTCGGTATATGACACCCTATTTTTTTATTATCGGCCTCTGCTTCGCCTCCAGCGTCTGGTCCGAGTATCCCTTGGCCACCGTTAGACGTACGGTCACCCTTGGCGTCTGCGTAATGTTCGGCATCTATTGTTACGATGCCTTCGGCATATCCGCGCTCATCCGCATGATATCCCGCGTTGCGATTGTCCTCGGCGTGCTTTCCATTGTAGTGTTTTTGGCCGCGCCGTCGATCGGGCACAATCCAACCCCCGAGTATCCGGATGCCATGCGCGGCGTGTTTTCGCAAAAGAATGGCCTGGCAGATTTCATGCTGCTCGGTATCGCCTGCTGTTGCTACCGGTTTTTTGAAAACAGGCACCGGCTGAGTCTTATTTGCTCCACCCTGTTGCTTTTATTATGCATTGTTATGAGCTTCTCCGTATCGTCGCTTATGATCGCCACCATTGTTTTGGTCGCCACGATCTGGTTACTCCTTCGTGCAAGGCCGAACGCTCGGTTGATGTTTGCATTTTTTTCACTTTCAGTTTGCAGTGTAATAATCGCCGGCTTTCTTCTCGTGCCAAACGACCTGTTCCAGATGATGGGGAGAGATGCAAGTCTAACTGGCAGGCTGCCGCTTTGGCAGGTTGTCTTGGAAACAATTCAATCCCGGCCTTTTCTCGGATATGGGTACTCGGGATTTTGGAACGCTGACTCGATAGATGTTCTATATCTGTGGCAAAGGGCCGGGTGGCCAGCCCCGGATTCGCATAATGGATATCTCGACATTGTGCTCCAGGTCGGTATCGTCGGTCTCGCCCTTTATGGATGGCTATGGATACAGATTATCCGTCTGGCCATTAGAGCTAACCGGGCAGGGACGCTCCCCGTAGTCACCTGGATCCTTCTTTTTATGCTCATCAATGTGCTGGTAAATCTCGATGAGGGGCCCCTTCCGTGGGCTGACGATTTCACTGCCATGGCCCCTGCCGCGCTTTTGTCTGTGAGCATTTGGGAAGAAAAGCGGCGACGCGCGATCGCCGCGGTCCATCCCGGGCGCGTCCAAACCATGCGGGGCTTGATACCATCATTGAACCCTGGACTGCAAGTGCAACCCAATCGGAACCCCGCATAGTGTTCGACACAATGCCAGATGCCAATGTCAAAGGCTTCGGTGATGGACGATGAATTCAGGCACACTTGTATCCGTTATCATTCCTACCACCCGCCGCCCCGATCTGGTGCAACGGGCGTTACAAAGTGTTTTTTCCCAAACACACAGTAACCTCGAAATCATTGTCGTCGTTGATGGTCCTAATCCAGAAACGATGGAGGTGCTGGCCAGACTTCCCGAACCTCGCCTGAAAATCATCCAGAACGACACGCCAGTGGGGGCGGGGGCGGCCAGGAACCGAGGCGCCGCTTCGGCCTCGGGAGCCTGGTTAGCCTTCCTGGATGACGACGATGCCTGGGTTCCGGAGAAAATAGAACGTCAAATCCAGGTAGCTGAAGGCCCTGGCGGATGGTCGTTGGTGTCTTGCTCCTGCCGCGTCTTCACGCCCGAAGGAACCTACATCTGGCCGCGCCAACTCTTCGACGGCAGCATTCCAGTGGACGAATACCTGTTCGATCGTCGCACGTTTTTTCGTGGGGAAACGACGTTCGCAACTCCATCGATCCTCGTCTCTAAGTCGTTGTTCGATCAGACGGGATTCGGAACATCTCGGCAAAATGAGGACACCACGCTGCTTCTGCGCGTCACCAAGCAGGCGAACGGGCGGATCATCATGTTACGCGATCCGCTTGTGATTTTATACCAGGAAGAGCAACGCGAGTCGCTCGGCAGCACCTATTCCTGGCGGGAGATGCTAGTATGGTTGGACGAAATGGACAGCCTTATCACCAAGCGTGCGTACAGCGGCTTCTGCCTGATTTACCTTGGATCTCAGGCCGCAAGACACCGCGATTACAGCGCGTTTTTCATCCTTCTCTCACGCAGCTTCAGACGGGGGAAGCCAAGACCCATTCATGTGGTTACGTTCTTACTGTTTTGGATCCTGCCAATCGGATACCGACGGCGCATCAGAGCGCTGGTCAGTTCGATCGGCCGACCGGGAACGCCGAACGCAAATGCCAACGTCCCTGTCGCACGACAGGCAAGTACGATAGCCGAGTCGGGCAGTTTGGATGCTAATTCGTCATAGCGCGATCTATGTGTTCGCTAAACTGGTGCCCGGCTTATTGGGCATGGTGACCACGGCTATTCTGACCCGCGCGCTCGATCCTGGACGTTACGGTTTGTATGGTTTGGCTCTTGTGGTCATGAGCTTTGGCGCGACGATGGGCTTCGAGTGGTTGAACATCTCCTTCATGAGATTTTACCAGTCCCGGCGTGAGGACCCCTGCGTCATCAGCACCGTCCTCCAACTCTTTGCCATGACCGTGGCACTCAGCGCGGTCATTTTCGGGGCGATTTTGTGTACCGGGGTTTTGCCCACATCGGAACAGTCCATCTACGAAATCGGCATGGTCTTAGTGTGGACCTACGCATGGTTCGAACTGGTCGCGAAATTCGAGGTCGCCGAGTTCCGACCGCTCGCCTATTTCGCCATGAACCTTCAACGAGGCGTTTGCATGCTCGCCGGGGCCGTCGGCGCTGCCACGTTGACCGGCGATCCGGTTTGGACGGCCGCGGGTACTGCCGCCGGGGTCCTTGCCGGTAGCCTTCGTTTCAGCCCCCGCAGCTCCAGACCCCGCCGTTACACATTCGACAAGGACCTTGCCCGCGAGATCGTCGTATTTGGGATACCGCTTGCGGCAAGCATGGTGATGGGCAGCGTCGTCACCAGTGGTACCCGAGCCATGATCGAGTGGCTTGGCTCTGCCGAAGCACTGGGTTACTACACGGCCGCGTACGTGCTGGTGCAAAACACTTTGGTTATGCTCGCGAGCGGGATCGCGGCCGCAAGCTATTCCCTGGCGGTCAGAGCCATTGAAACCGGTGATCCTGCCGCGACAAGGCGACAATTGATGGATAATGGCACGTTGCTTTTGCTGGTCATGGCACCAGTTTCGCTGGGTATGGGGCTGACCGCCAACAGTATCGCGGCAACACTGGTTGGGCCGAAATATGTCGTTTCGGTTGCCGCGCTGACGCCGTGGCTCGCCGTTGGGTCGTTTTTTGGAACAATCCGAGCGCATTACCTGGATCATGCATTCCAGTTGGGGCGCAAACCGTATTTGCAGATCCGGGTCATCGGCCTGGCTGCGGTCATTTCGGTGGGACTATCGCTTACGCTCATTCCCCGTATCGGACCGATCGGGGCCGCCATAGCGGTCGCCATCGCGATGGCTGTTTCCTGCGTACATGCCTATCTAGAGGGTAAATCGGCTTATCCGCTACCACTGCCGGTATCTGCCGCTGCGAAGATTGCGGTTGGATGTCTTGCCATGGCGGTTGCCGTGCATGCGCTGCCTGGCGATACGTCGATACGTTTTGCACTACAGGTGGGGGTTGGTGGGATGGTGTACGCATGCTGCGTCGTGGCCCTGAATGTCCTCGGCATCCGCGCCTATCTCGTCCAGCATCTTCCAGCCCGAGCAAGATCACAAATGCACTGACCTCGTCTTGAACTCTGGCTAACGCCGGTTCATCGAAAAATCTCACCGAGGGTGGGGAATCTGACGGCGGGGTGTTCCTGAAGGCAATCCAGGACGGCAACTGTCGTGGCCCACATCGGTTCATCGTGCACAAGGTGATGGGTGAGCAGTCCGATCGGACTGTCTGCCTTTACCAAACCGAAGCGACGCACCCTTAAGGCTGCAATCGCGGCACCCACCACCCGGGCCCGCGTGGCGCCCCGGTTCTGTTCCCAGTCAATCACATCCAGATGGACGTTTCGGGACGGGATCGGCAATCCTGAAAAATCTCCATCGATAGATACGAATGAAAACCCGGCCTGTCGGACCGATTCTACCAAATGTCTCGCGAGATGATTGTGTGGGGGAACGAGAACCGGTCGAAACTGCCGTCCAAATTGATCTTCCAGCCGAGAGCGCCCGAGGGCGAGTTGGCTGGATACCTCAATTGGTATCCGTTCCGATGTCAATTCCCCGCTCGGTTTTCCCGGGCGGCCGTGGTTTTCGTGGTTCCAGCCATGCGCGAAAACTTCCACGTCTGGCTGGCCTTTTAAAATCGCCCCCAGGCTTGGTGTCACCCCCGCGGGGATCGCCGCCACCGCAAGCGGGATGCCATATTTGTCACGGATACCCAATAAGCGGTGCAGATCGCCGGTTGCGGATATGGCGTCGTCATCGCGCCACCAAAATCGCGCCGTTTGGTCGTGCCAGTGGTCAAGCTCGCGGTGCAAATCGGTCCATCCGGCCGCATGAAGGGAGCAAGCCGCCGACCAACGCCTCGCCAGCGCGCGGGCGACCCGACTGTTCAATCCTTGGACGAGCGCCGATGTCATTTTGGGTCCCAGATGCCAGTCCGCCTCTCGCCTACAGCGGAATCGTATCAATGATGATCGCCCCGAACGCGGTGCCCGTGGGCATTAACATAGCAGGCAATGGTTCCTCCGCGCAAACCTGATGTAGGGTCGCATCGGTTAGAGCGCGGTTGGATACGGCCTGCGTTTTGAGCATCCAAATCGGTCTAAATGCTCGATCCGCCCCATATACGTTTCGCTATTATGGTAGAGCGGGGATATATTCCAATATATTATGATCAATGCTCCGATTTAGATAGCATTATGATATATGGCGATTCTTTTACATTTCGGTTGACTTTCACAAAGCCACGACCGCATACACGATTTCGTAATACCTTCGGATGAAGAATCGGAAGTGCAAAAAATCCATTTACGATAGGAGATCGGTTTGGCGACATTTTAGGTCTCATCAACAGGCGGCAGCGATAACAACGCCGGGGTCTTACAAAGTGCTCCGCTTTCCACATTACAGGCTGCGGCAAACCTCACGAAGCCAGGCGACACAGTTTTGGTTGAAAGCGGGACTTACACCGCCGAAGCCAACGGCGCTGCTCTGACGATCACGACCTCGGGAACCGCCACCGCCCCGATCATCTATGAGGCCGCGCCCGGTGCGCATCCGGTGATCGACGTGCCGGCCAGCGCTTGGGGTGGGATCTTGGAAAATGCATCCAACATCGTTGTCAATGGATTCGAAATCGCCGGTAACGCCAGGAATGTGACGCTTGCCTATGCCCAAAGCCAAGAGACGAATCTTAACGACCCCACAACATCCGCCGATGGGATAGACGTTGGCTACATGGGCGACACGAACACGCCGCAACACGTCACCATCGAAAACAATTCCGTGCATGACATGCCTGGCGGTGGCATAGTCTCGATGTATTCGGATTACATCACAATCCAGGGTAACACCGTTGCAGATAATGCCCATTATGCCCCGTTCGGCTCCAGTGGCATTTCCCTGGGATTTTCGCAAAATAGCGATACCAGCACCGCCACCAAAAATTTCATAATCGGCAACACGAGCTACGGAAACTCCCAATTGGTCCCGACCGCCAGCACCGGCACCATCACAGATGGTGAGGGTATTATTGTCGATGACAACTCAAACGACCAAACCAACAACAAGCAATATCTCGGCGGCACGTTGATCGAAAACAATCTGACCTACCTTAATGGTGGACCCGGCATCGAGCCCTATGACAGCAGTAATGTTAGCATACTCTACAACACCACTTACTCCAATGGGAAATCGGGGATCGATCCCTACGAAGTTTTTTTGGATAGGGCCAAGGACAGTATGGTGGAGAATAACATCATGTCGGCCTTGGCGGGCGGCCAAACTGGCGGGACCAGTAGCAGCACGGCTACGACTTGGGATTACAATCTGCTGTACGGTGGACCCTCGGGCATTACGGGAGCGAATGATAAGACAGGAAATCCGCTCTTCGTTAATCCGGGTGCTGCTGGTTTTATGATCGGCGCCGGTTCACCGGCCATTGGGGCTGCCAATGCTGCATTGGCCGATGCCACGGATCTGGCTGGTACTGCGCGAACCAGCAAAGCAATGGACATGGGCGCATACCAACATATCGCCTCCACACCCTCACCGCCCCCGGTGACGCCCGTCACCCCGCCATCGACAACCGCAGCCAGCCCCAACGGCACCATGATCGTGTCATCGTCCGGCAGTCCGATCATCGACCACAGCGGGAACAGTTGGACGCTGGTGCCCTCATCCACCCAAGGCCTGCAGATTGCCGTCAACGGCACTGTTGATACAGTCACCACGCAGGTGCTCCTACTGGAAACGCTTGACGGTAACATGGTGCAGGAGAATTCCAGCGGGAATTGGTATTCCGAACCGGGGCCAAGCGGACCGTGGAGCCAGATCGCATCACCCAGCATCCATATCACAAACACCCGTTCCGGTACGACGACCGCCGTTGACGTCGCGAAAACAGGAACTGTCACCGCCGGTGGCGCGACATTCGTAATGACCGCGCCAGGAGTTACGAGGGTCTCGTTGGGTTGGACGCCGGACAGAATTCAATTTGTCGGAACATCTTCGGTATCTCTGACCGGTGGCACCGCGTCGGTGTCCGTTGTCGATACTGGCGGCAACAACACGTTCACAGGAGCCTATGGTAGCCTGGCTATTACCGGGGGCGTGGGTTCGGACAGCTATATTTACCACAAAGGCGACGGGATGATGACCGTCAACGACTTCTCGGGCGCGAAGGGCGATAGTCTTACGGTCGATAAGGGGCTTCAAGGCGCCATGACAGAGGCCAGCGACGGGCACGGCGGCGTTGTCGTCGGCTTCGGAACGATCGGTCGGGGAGTAGATCTGATTGGAGTGGCGACACTTCCCGCTTCGCAAATCCACTTCGCGTAGATTTCGTCCACAGGGTTTCACCTTGCTAGAGATGGATTTTTTCTGGCACCCTGATACTCGGACGCGCCTGCTTCCGGCCGGCTGGCGCGTCTGGGTCTAATTGTCGGTAAACGTTCGCACGATAGGAGTTGGATTGTTTCCCCCGTTCGGTGCATATCCCGGCAACGACCAGTTTTGGTTGAATGAGTGAACCTTGACTGTTAGTGAAGCGGCTTGCTGAACGCACATAGACAATCTTATATCGTAACAACTTGCATCTGAATTCAAGAAAAGTGCGCAAATCACAAGACCGTCACAGCAGAGGTTGCATGAAAGCGCCGGATTGTCCCGCAAGGGATTTACCGTCTTCATCTCTGCATGTCCTCTGTGTCGTGCCGCGCGGGCTTGAGGGCAAAGGCGGTATCGATCGACTTTTCCGTTACCTCGCAGCAAACCGATCTTATACGGATACCGACGATATCGAGGTTACATTTTTCACGTCCAGGGGGGACACCGCCGGGCCTGGCTGGATATCGCTATTTCCATTCCGCGTACTGCAATATATCGGCTATCTCATTTTCCGCCGCATCGACATCGTGCATCTCAACCTCTCGATAAATGCGAGCGCATATCGGAAGTATATTTTGCTCGCCATCGCCCGTTTCATGCGCAAAAAAGTGATAGTTCACTTCCACGGCGGCGGCTTCGAGCATATGCTGCGAGGGCAAACCCCGTCCGTGAAACTCATTTTAGAGATACTGCGCAAGGCCGATCACACCATCGTCCTAGGAGAGTTTTGGAGCCGTCTTCTCAAAGAAGCGGCCGGATTGGCGCACCAAACAGTCCATGTCATTTACAATGCCGTCCCGGATATCGGGGGAACCGTGGTGAGTTTGCATCGGCCGCAACAGAACCTGCGTCTGGTATTCGCAGGCGAGTTGCACTTTCGTAAAGGTCTGGACGTGCTCTTGGAGGCGTTGGCCATCTTGAACGATAAATATCGGGCATGGACCTGCATTATCGCCGGCAATGGTCCCATCGAAGCCTATCGTGAAACCTCGGAAAAGCTCGGAATTTCCAGGCAGGCATCGTTCGTCGGCTGGCTCAGGGTCGAGCCCCTGCATCGCATTATGCTCGAGTCCGATGTGGTCGTGCTTCCGTCGCGAGGTGAGGGCCTGCCGCTATGTCTGGTTGAGGCAGCCGCCGCGGGGGCCGCGATGGTCGCGACCGACGAGGGCGCCACCCGAGAAGTTCTGCACGATGGCATTAACGGAATCATAGTTCCCCTCGATCCGGCGGCAATCGCAGATACTCTCTATCATCTTGCGCATAACCGGGACCTGCTTGCGTCCATGCAAGCTGCATCTCGTGCCCTTTATTTGCAACGATTTGGGCTCGATTGTATGGTCCGTGATCTGCATGCTGTTTATCGCATTGCTGCGAACAGGACGGTCAATCAATCTTGACACTCCACACCAAAGCACCACCCGCCTTTAGAAGCCGGGCACTTCCGCAATGGGAACTTGGAATAGATCCGCTGAAATGCCCGATTTGATAGAAAAGCGTTTCCCACGGGGTACTCGACACCCTATTGCTAACACCCGCTTTGCTTGGTATTAGGACCTTGGCGAATACAATGCATCCAGACCCGATGGGTTCAGGTCCAACTTCCACTAACAGTGAGTTGTTTTAGATTATGACATCAATTCAAACGGATGCGGTGTCATTCTATTCGAAAGTCGCAGAAGAATTCCATAACAGTTATAGAACAGACTCCAATCGGCAGGAGCGGCTGCGGATATGGAGATCCTACCTCGATAGATATGCAACCGGGACCAAATGCGCATACGATGTTGGATGCGGCAGCGGTATTCTGGCGTGCGATCTTGCAAGTCGTGGGATTGAAACCGTCGGAATAGACGGGGCGTCGGCGATGCTGACGATTGCAAAAAATACAGCTGACATGGCCGGGTTAACGAAGATAACCTTTCAGCAACATCGGCTCCCGATCGCCGATGCTTCCAAATTCGACCCGGCCGATATCGTTATCTCGTCCAGTGCTATTGAGTATCTCGATTCGATTCATGATGCGTTGGTATGTCTTCGCAATCTGTTGAAGCCGAACGGCGTTGTCCTGTTCTCAGTCTCCAACCGCGACTCATGGAGCCGGGCGGCTGTGCGGTTGGTACATAGGGTGTCGGGTTATCCGGTATATGTTGGATTATTAAAGCACTTCATGACTATAGATGAAATTCTGGTCGAACTCGAGGCAGCCGAACTCTCATACATCGAGCATTCCTTCTTCGCTCGGGCTGACCGAATTAACCACATACTGGGCCATTTTCTTCCGCCACGCATGTCAAGCAATATGATCCTTGTCGCTGCCCGCAGTCGATCATAGGCCTTTCTATGAACCACGTAGATCCAAACACGGAAGCGACCCGAAAGGCTCGACGGCCACGGGTGTTATTGGTTGGACCGCATCCTCCGACCCGTGGTGGCGTCACTACCTTTATGTTAAACCTCGCCGCCTCTCCGCTCGGTTTATTCTTTGAGTTCGTTCCGTTCACGACGACACGCCCACCGAAGCCAAATGTCATCGACAACTGGGGCTACCGCTCTATTTTTCGGGGCGGCGTGCGGCGGGTTATCACCGGAATCGGAGTGACGATTTGGCATCTGATCCTGTTCCCCTGGGTCACAGTCCAGGGAAAGATCGATTTGGTGCAGATTCAGGCTTCTGACTATCAGGTGTTCTGGGAGGCAGCGGTTTATGCCTCCATGGCTTGGGTGCTGCGGCGGCCCGTGCTTTTCCGGATCGGTGGGGCGTTCGACGAATTTCATGGTCGGGCTTCGTGGCTTGAGCAGAAGATGATCATGGCGGTGCTTGCCATACCGCAAGTTGTGATCGTGCAAAGCTCGTTTGCTCACCGATACATCGTCGATGCCGGATTTACCGGGGAAGTCGTTGTATTACCAAACTGGCTGCATCGCATGCAGGACCGCGATACGCCGCAAGCGGAGGCATCGCGGCCAACCTGCTTGTTCATTGGTGGCGCGGAGGCGCGGCGGAAGGGTATCGACGCGGTGCTCACGGCGATGCACAACCTGGATCGTGAAGGCTGCCCGGTGGACTTTCATCTTATCGCGATGCCGCCATTACTGATGGAGCGGGTGCGCGATATGAACCTGAACAGTGTGATCGCGCTAGAAGGGCCCGTGTGCCACCAACGCGTGTTAGACTTGATGCGAAAGACAGAGATTTTCCTGCTTCCTTCGCATGGTGAGGGTTTCCCGAATTCATTGGTGGAAGCCATGGGATCAGGCATGGCTTCGATCGCGACACCGGTAGGCGCGATACCCGAGATGGCGGCGGATGGGGGCGCGATATTGGTGCCGGTCGGCGATGCGGCCGCATTGCAGATGGCGGTCGTACGTTTAGCGACAAGCCCCCAGCTCCGTCAACAAATCGGTGAGCAGGCCATAAAGACGGTGCGTGCCCATTATACAGCCGCGGCCGCGTTGCCGGCACTCAAGCGAGCGTATCGAAGCCTGATCCACTGAGCTGACTACTCGGCCGTTCTCTGAAGGATCCGGGTGTCAGGCGCGAGCGCCATCCGGTAGGCAGCGAGCAATACGGGAACCGAATAATCCCATGCCAAAGCCTCACGAACCCGGTTCATTCCCACCGTTGCCATCTGCGACCGGTGTTCCGGCTGGTCTAGTAATTGGGTGATTTGCAAGGCCAGGTCTTGCTCTGAATTGCTGACCGCGTAAATCCCGGCACCGCCAGCCGATACCCGTGTTTCAACCAGATCGAACGCGACGACCGGCAGACCGAAGTACATGTATTCGATCACCTTATTCATAGTGCTTTTATCGGACCATGAATTTTTTGGATCAGGATCGATCCCCAGCGTGGCGGATGAAAGCATCCGGCAAAGATCGTCGTCGCTGACGCGGCCGGTGAAGGTCGCGATATCCATAATCCCGATCGTTTCGGCATATTGGCGAATAGCCGGCTGATGTGGCCCCCCGCCGATGAACAGGCAGTGAAAATCATCACGCCCTATATCGTCTCGCAGGATCTTTACCGCACGGACCAAATAGTCGACGCCGTCCTGTTTGCAAATCTCCCCCAGATAAACGAGGAGATACTTTTTGCCGGCAGCGTAAGCCCCTTCAACCGGATAACGACGAAAGCGCTGTAGGTCAGGCCCAGACCGAACGACGAAGACATCGGCAGGGTCTTTTCCGCCGCGTTGCACGGCAATAGCCTTGTGACTTTCATTGGTCGTGATAACCACATCCGCTGTTCGAAAGCTCTGGCGTTCCAGCCACAGCAGCCCGCGATAAAGCGCGCCTTCTTGGCGGTCAAACTTGGCTGCGTACATTTCAGGCGACAAGTCATGATGATCGAACACAAAGCGGCAACCGAACAAACGCCAGAAGCGCCCGAGAAGCCAAAACGTATCGGGCGGATTGCAAGCATGCAGCACATCGAAACCACGGCCGAACAGCGCAATCCGAAAGCTCAGCATTGCAGTCGCAATGAAGCACCAAACGAATTCGAGGCAAAATCCAATCGCTCCGCCAGCATCGATCGGTATCGGGTACCGATAGATATCGATACTCTCCAGCGTTTCGAATCCGAGGGTGTATCCCTTAGCTTTGGGGCAAATGACGCTGACAGTATAGCCATGCTTTGTCAGCGCGGTCGCTTCCAACCACACCCGGCGATCGAATGGAACCGGAAGATTTTCGACAATAATCAGGACTCGAGGGGAACTTCGGACCATGCTTTTTGCCGGCGAGAAGCCGACCTTTCCGGGGCGGAGAGACGAAGATCGATACTGGTTTTCAGACGCGTGTTCGGCGCCAGTATGCCACGGCCGACCAAGGTAGGCGACGGCTCACGGTGGCCAAATCCGCGCGAATACCATCCCAGCGGAGGCGATATCTCTCCACAGTGCATGGCCCAACGCAGTTCGGACGGCAAATTGATCCGCGAACGAGCCTGTGCGGTATCCCATTGCATATACACAACGGAGCCGTCTAATGAGGCGGCGATTTCTGGTCCGAGATGAAACGACAAACACACTTCGCGTGGTTGCTTTGCCTCGATCCAATCGATGATCGTCAAAGACCTCGCTTCGGCGTCGAGAGTAACATGGCGATGATGGGTGACCGGATCCGCCAGGCGGCGGTATCCGTCATGGTGCGCCTGCCATTCTTGTATCGCCGCCCCGTGCCCAACCGAGCACCGGTCCAGGTTCGGGATGAGTCCGGCCAGCCAGAGAAAGGGGCCGCCGTATTCAATCTGGTCGAGGCCATCGACTGCCAAAGTGTTGTGCCCGGCGGTGCCCTTGAAATACCGGCGCCATTCCGGTTGGTCGTGGTAACAATAGGTGCCGGGGTCGACCAGCACCTCTACTCCGCCGCAGCGCAATTCCACGGATAGGGCATCAGCATGCCCGTGAGCTGCGATCGACAAATAGCCCAAAGGTCCATGGTCGCAACGAACCCATATCTCCTCGGTTCCCTCGCCCGCCCGCATGAACGCCTGTCCGGCTCCGGAAAAAACCACCGGGAACGGTGTACGGCGCTCGATGACCGTCCCGGGGCAGATTTGGGCGGCAATCTCCGCGAGCATCGTGTCGGCAGTTTGCGGCCACCAGGGCGGCGCGCCGATAAGGCACTTCGCGGCGCCAAGTAGTCCAATGCATGGGGGTATGTCCGGCGAATCCAGGAGCAAGCCGCGGCCATCGTCTCCGTCACCAAAACGCGGCGGGCGGCCGGTCGCGTCGAAAGTGGCGGCGAGGGCGTCCGCCATACGTTGTAGGATATCGTTCAGATCCGCGCCCATCGGTTTGCTGGCAAGCCTTGTCGCAAGAGACGAAGCAAGGAGCATTTCGAGAACGAACATATGATAGTCGGTGGCCTGCTCGCGGTTAAATCCATCCGGATAAGTCTGGCGGGTCGCTTCTTGCAATAATCGCCGATGGGACCACCTTTGCCAATCGGAGGATTGTTCAAACCAGGGGAACGCAGCCGATGCGCAGGCGAGGCCCGCAAGTTCGGCGATCAGATGATTGTTGGCTGAAGACCCGCGGCTATAAAGCGCGGCGATATAGCGTTGATGCTGATATACCTGCTCGTTGAATGTATCATTTCTATCGAACAGAGCCGCACATCCATCCCAGTCGGCCATAAGTGCCCGAATCCAGGTCCACGAAATTAGCCTAAGGCCAACCTCAATGCCGCTGGTCCAGTGGATACCCTCCAGGAACGGATTCTCACGCCACCAGGATGTCAAATGAGCCGCTACCCGTTCAGCGTAGGCAGGATTTCCGGTCAGCCACCAAGCAACGGCAAGTAAGGTTGTTGCCTGGTGGCGCGACGGTTCCCAAACGTGTTTCAGATTGCCGACGCGTTTTTCGTCGCGATACGGCAAGCGAAACGCATAACCACGGCGCGGCGCCTCGATCCCGGTGACCGGGTCCAGAAACCAATTGGGTTCTGCCGGAACGTCCGTTCTGACGGTATGAAACACCGGCCAGTCCCCAGCCAGCAGCGCATCCGCGGCGGCAACCACTCGTTGCGCGGCTGGCGAGGCGCGGCACGCCGCGGACATCCGGTCGCGTGGCAGGCGCACCATCGCCTTTGGCTCCCCCGCAGCCAGCCCCTTTCGCCCCGGGCGACGACGGCCCTGCGATGCCCAATACCATTGATGGGCGGCAACTTTCGCCCGACCGGCGATCTCGGCGGGCGACATTCGGCACAGTCGATTCCAATACCATCTCGGCGTCATACCAGCCATTGCCGATTGGCTTCATGAATCGGCACCGATCCGAGCACGGGCAAGCCCAGAGCACGCTCGACCGCCTCATCACTTAGGAACGACCGGTTGGTTATCACTGCGAACACAACAACTCCGCAGGCGCATATCAGGCCGATAAGAGTGCCGCCAACCATGAATAGCAACTTGTTGGGGGCGATCGGTTTCTCCGGGATCGTCGCGTTCGCGGTTTGGACGACGGCTGTGACTTTGGTTCGATCCATCTCATCCTCGGTCCGGGCTTTGTCATAAAGTTGCCGGGCAAGTTTGAGATTTTCGTTCTGGTCGGCGATCCTGGAATCCAGAATCCGTATTTGCATATCGGCTTGCTCTAAATGCTGAAGGTCCTCGCCGATCCGTCCGATTAATACTCGATCGCGCAGTTCCTGTGCCTTCAATGGC